>Ga0182013_10003013_pt1 | contig 21439 bp, 18 predicted proteins | sample 612S2MmetaG_FD_120487 | JGI IMG/M metagenome (GOLD analysis project Ga0182013, IMG submission 120487) | Permafrost microbial communities from Stordalen Mire, Sweden - 612S2M metaG | ecosystem: Environmental > Terrestrial > Soil > Wetlands > Permafrost | place: Sweden: Stordalen | collected... | reverse complement strand
GATGCCGATCCCGCCCGGGGTGATGGGGATGAGGCCGATCACGCCGGCCACCGCATAGGCCAGCAGCACCAGCGACGGGCGCGGATGGGCGCCGACGGCCCGGACGCAGAAGAGCAGGCACAGGTAGTCGAACAGGAGCCGCCCGACGGACAGCAGGGTGGCCTGCCACCACTGCTGTCCGAGCACCGAGCGGATCACGTTCCGCTGCTCGAGCAGTCGCTCGGGCAGCCCCTCCACCGGGTCCCGGTTCTTCAGTACCCGGTTGCGGACGTTCTGCGCCACGCGTCCGGCCCAGACCAACGGTCCGTCGGTGGCCATGACCAGGGCCCCGAACCCGGTGAAGAGGACGAAGGCGACGACGCCCACCCAGGCCGCGTCGGTCAGGCCGGAGGCGACGGGGGCACCGAACAGCACGACCGGCAGGACGAACACCGGGAGGGCGAGGAGTCCGCCGATGCCGAGGAACGAGAAGGCGGTCAACCCGCTGACCGACTCGGTCGGGTCCATCCCGGCCGTCCCCAGCATGCGGAACTGGACGGCGGCACCGGCGGCGGCACCGCCCGGAACCGTCAGCGAGATGGCGTTGCCGGCGAGCTGCGCGGTGATGACGGCGAACCACGCCTTGGTCCGAAGGGCGATCCGCTGGAGGGCGAACGTGCAGGCGAAGTGGGCGCCCTCGGCCACGATGGCCGGCAGGAACCACAGCAGGTTGAGCGTGGCCAGCCGGGGCCACGAGTGCAGGACGGCCAGGACGCTGGGGGCCACCAGGTACAGGACGATGCCGGTGAAGGCGATGAACAGCGACCGCTTGACCAGCGCCTTCCACCGGATGGGCGCCTGCTGCTGCTCCTCGAACTGGGCCTCGAACGACCGCGGTCCGGCGTCCTCCGGCGGGGACGGGACGTCGGTCATGCCGTCACCTGGGCCACCCGTGGTCCCTCACGATCGCCGCCAGCGCCCCTCAGCCTCCGGCCAGACCGGCCACGGCGGCGGCCACGATGCCGAACCCCCGGAGGTCGCCCATCAGGGCGTCCCCCATCCGGTTCATGGCGTAACAGATGGTCAGGTCGGCGTCCTGGTCCATGAGGATCAACGAGCCCCCGTAGCCGCCCCAGTAGCAAGCCCGTGGACCGATGGGCATGAGGCTCGAGCTGAGCCCGTAGCCCATGCCGAACCGCAGGTCGTAGCCGAGGATGAGGTCGGTCCCGCTGATCTGCTCGTCGAAGACCCGGTCGCAACCCTTCTCCGACAGCAGCCGGACACCCCGCGTCTCCCCCCGGCCGGCGATGATCGACTGGACCGTGGCCACCGACCGGGCGTTCCCGTGGCCGTTGGCCGCCGGGATCTCGGCGGCCCGCCACCAGCGGTGGCTGGGGTAGGTGGCGTCCAGTGGCGGATTGCTGGCGGCCCGGATGATCAGGTCGGTCGGGTTGAGCTGGGCCAGGTCCATCGGCGGCGGGGGGATGACCACCGACACCCGCGGCTCCTCCGACTCGGGGAGACCGATGAAGAAGTCCGCACCCAGGGGGGCGGCGACCTCGGAGGCGAACCAGGTCCCGATGGAGACACCGGTGATCCTCCGGACCACCTCGCCGATCAGGTAGCCCTGGCTGACCAGGTGGTAACCCGATGCGGTCCCCGGCTCCCACCACGGTGCCTGGGCGGCCAGCAGGCTGGTGCACCGGTCCCAGTCGGCCAGGTCCTCGGGCTGCATGGGCACGTCCCAGCCGGGGAGTCCGGCCGTGTGGGCCATGAGGTGGCGGACCTCCACGGCCTCCTTGCCGGCCGCGGCGAACTCCGGCCAGTACCGGGCCACCGGGGCGGAGAAGTCGAGCTCGCCCCGGTCGGCCAGCATCAGGGCGCAGACGAACGTCATCGTCTTGGTCATCGACCACACGTTGACGAGCGTGTCCTCCACCCACGGCGCGCTGGCGGCCTCGTCGACCGTCCCGCCCCAGATGTCGACGACCGGCTCGCCGCCGACCAGCACCGTCACCGAGGCGCCGGTGTCCGTGCCGGCGTCGAGGCTGGCGGCCAGTGTCGTCGCCACCTGCTCGTACTGCGGGTCCCAGGTGCCGTGGATGTCGGCCATGCGTGCCTCCTTCGGTCGCGGTGCGGGGCGGCCCCGCAGGGAGGCCGTGCATCGGCGTCCCCTCCGGCGGGCCCGGTCCGGGGGCCCCGGATCCCGATCTTCCCACGGCGGGCCCCCGCGACACCGAATCCCGGCCCGGACCGTCGGGACCCCGTCCCGCGACCCGTTACCCTGGTACCCCGTGAGCGACGCCGCCGACACCCAGCTGACCCGTGACACCTACGAGCGCCTCCAGGCGGAGCTCGAGGACCTGACCACGCGCGGCCGGGTCGAGATCGCCGCACTGATCGAGGCGGCCCGGGCCCTCGGCGACCTCAAGGAGAACGGCGACTACCACGCCGCCAAGGACAGCCAGGGGAAGATGGAGTCGCGGATCCGCCAGCTCGAACAGATGCTGAAGACGGCGACCGTGGTGGACGGCGGCGGGCCGTCGGACGGCACCGTGTCCCACGGCTCCGTGGTGACCCTCCGCTACGAGGGCGACGACCAGGACGACACGTCGGACTACTTCGTCGGCTCCATCGAGGAGCGTCCCGGCGATCTGACGGTGGTGTCCCCCGGGTCCCCGCTCGGCCAGGCGCTGGCCGGCCACGCCGTGGGCGACACCGTGGAGTACGCGGCACCCGGGGGCAGTCTCCGGGTCGAGATCGTGAAGATCGGAGCCTGATCATCGTGGCCGAACCCCGCACACTGTCGGAGAAGGTCTGGGACTCCCACACCGTCCGCGCCGGAGGCGCGGAGGAGCCGGACATCCTCTTCATCGACCTGCACCTGGTCCACGAGGTCACGTCGCCCCAGGCCTTCGACGGTCTGCGCCTCGCCGACCGGACCGTGCACCGGCCCGACCTGACCATCGCCACGGCCGACCACAACGTGCCCACCACCGACATCGACAAGCCCGTGGCCGACCCCGTCTCGGCCAAGCAGCTGTCGGTCCTGAACGCCAACTGCGCCGAGTTCGGGATCACCTGCTACCCGATGGGCGACGCCAACCAGGGCATCGTCCACATCATCGGCCCCGAACAGGGCCTCACCCAGCCGGGCATGACCATCGTCTGCGGCGACAGCCACACCTCGACCCACGGCGCCTTCGGCGCCCTCGCCTTCGGGATCGGCACCAGCGAGGTCGAGCACGTCCTCGCCACCCAGACCCTCTCCCAGCGGCGGCCGGCGTCCATGGCCGTCACCGTCGACGGCGAGCTCCCGGCCGGGGTCACCGCCAAGGACCTGGTGCTGGCGGTCATCGGTCGGATCGGGACGGGCGGTGGCAGCGGCCACGTCATCGAATACCGCGGGTCCGCCGTCACCGGCCTCTCCATGGAAGGGCGCATGACGGTGTGCAACATGTCCATCGAGGGTGGCGCCCGGGCCGGCATGATCGCCCCCGACGACACCACGTTCACCTACCTGGAGGGTCGGGACCACGCACCGAAGGGCGCGGTGTGGGAGCAGGCGCTCGACTACTGGCGGTCCCTGCCGACCGACCCCGGGGCGTCCTTCGCCCGCGAGGTGGTCCTGGACGCGGCCGAGCTGGCCCCCTTCGTCACCTGGGGCACCAACCCGGCCCAGGTGGCGAGGATCGACGGCACCGTGCCCGATCCGGACTCGTTCGCCACGCCGGCCGAGCGCGAGGCAGCCGCCCGGGCCCTCGACTACATGGGCCTGGCGGGGGGGACCCCGCTCTCCGAGGTCCGGGTCGACACCGTGTTCATCGGCTCGTGCACCAACGGGCGGATCGAGGACCTCCGGGCGGCGGCGGACGTCCTGCGGGGACGCTCGGTCCGGTCCGGCATGCGTGCGCTGGTGGTCCCCGGCTCGCACCGGGTCAAGGCCCAGGCCGAGGCCGAGGGGCTCCACGACGTGTTCACCGGGGCCGGGTTCGAGTGGCGGGAGCCCGGATGCTCGATGTGCCTGGCCATGAACCCCGACAAGCTGGCGCCCGGCGAGCGGGCCGCGTCGACGTCGAACCGGAATTTCGAGGGCCGTCAGGGCCGGGGCGGGCGCACCCACCTGGTGTCCCCCGCCGTGGCCGCCGCCACCGCGGTGGCCGGCCGGTTCGCCACCCCCGGGGAGCTGAGCTGATGGATGCCGTGCAGACGGTGAGCGGGCGGGCGGTGCCGCTCGACCGGTCCGACGTGGACACCGACCAGATCATCCCGTCCGACTGGCTGAAGCGCGTCGAGCGCACCGGGTTCGGTGCCGGGCTCTTCAGCGAGTGGCGCGACGACCGCGACTTCGTGCTCAACCGCGAGGAGCACGCCGGTGCCACCATCCTGGTGGCCGGGCCGAACTTCGGGACCGGCTCGTCGCGCGAGCACGCGGTGTGGGCCCTGCTCGATTACGGGTTCGCCGCGGTCGTCTCACCCGGGTTCGCCGACATCTTCCGCAACAACTGCACCAAGGCGGGACTCGTGCCGGTCCAGGTCGACCCCGAGGTGGGACGGGCGCTGCTCGACGCCGTGGTGGCCGACCCGTCCCTCGAGATCACCATCGACGTGGAGCGGGGCACGTTGGACGCCCCGGCCGCCGGCATCGAGACCACGTTCCCGCTGGACGAGTTCACCCGGGCCCGGCTCCTCAACGGCTGGGACGACATCGGACTGACCCTGCGCCACGAGGCGGACATCGAGGCCTACGAGGCCCGTCGTCAGTCCTGGCTCCCCACCACCCGCTGACCCGGCCGGCCGGCGTGGCCGGCGGCGGAAACCACCCGGGACAGGGAGTCGTCACCCGGGGGCGCTGCACTCGGACGAGGAGCGCCGCACCGGGGACGGAGAGCCCGCCGGGTCCCCGGCGCCGACCGCCACGAGGGGCAGGGGGGCAGCCAACGTCGGGGAACCCGGAGGATGATGAGTTGCGGGTCCTTCCGCTGCACCCGCACCTGCGATAGTTCGCCGCCCGCCGGGCGGCTCTGAGGTCTGACTGCGACGAGTACATTCCGCCGCGTCCGTGACCCTACACGAACCGTCACCCGCGTTCAGGGACTCTCGGATCCGGCCCCGACGGGTGTCATGACCCCGTCAGGTTCGTGGCCCACACTGTGGCGATGACCGACCGGACCCCTGCGCCGCCGTACGGGCCCCTCGAGGCGGCCCCGGCCCCCGACGTCCGGCGTCGACGGGGGGCGGACCCCGGCGGCCCCCCGCTGGGCGGGCCCGAGGGCAACGCCCGGACCACCGGGCTGACCGCGGCGATCCTGCTCGTGCTGCTGGCCGCCGAGGGGCTGACGCTCCTCCAACTCCACACGCTGATCACCCCCCACGTGGTGATCGGGATGGTGCTGGTGCCGTTCGTCCTGCTCAAGTTGGGAACGACGGGGTACCGGATGGTGCGGTACTACGCGGGGCCCGGCCCCTACCGCGACCGGGGCGCCCCTCCCCTGCTGCTGCGCCTGCTCGGCCCGGTGGTCGTCCTGCTCACCCTCCTCGTGTTCGCGTCGGGGGTCGCACTGCTCCTGGTCCCCCTCTCGATGCGCGACACGTTGTTCTTCGTCCACAAGGCGAGCTTCGTCCTCTGGTTCGGGGCGATGACCATCCACGTGCTCGGCCACGTGCTGGAGACGAGCCGGTTGGCCCCGGCCGACCTGGTGGCCCGCACCCGGCGCCAGGTGCGCGGGGCCGGCGCCCGCCTGTGGGTCCAGGCCGGATGCCTGGTGGCCGGGATCCTGCTGGCCGTGCTGATGGCGCCCACCGTCGGGCCCTGGCTGGCCGCCGGCGGCCCGGGGTCGGGTCACTGACACCCCGGGTGGGCCACAATGGGACCCGATGACGGCGCGGCGATGAGGGTCCTCGTGGCCGAGGACGACCCGGGCCTCCGCTCGGTGCTGGAGCGGGGCCTGCGCGAGCACGGGTACGTGGTCGACGCCGTCGGGGACGGCACGGAAGCCCTGGCCTACCTCCAGTCGTACGACTACGAGGTCGTCGTCCTCGACTGGCGCATGCCGAACACCACCGGCATCGACGTGGTCCGACGGATGCGGACCCGGGGGGACCGCACCCCGGTGCTGATGCTGACCGCCCGGGACACCACCGAGGACCGGGTCGAGGGCCTGACCGAGGGCGCGGACGACTACCTCGTCAAGCCGTTCTCCTTCGCCGAGCTCACCGCACGGCTGACCGCGCTCCAGCGCCGACCGCCGCTGTCGCTCGCCCCGGTGCTGGCCTGCGGCGACCTCGCCTTCGACCCGGCCACCCGCGTGGCCACCCGGGACGGGGAGCGACTCCCGCTCACCTCCATCGAGACGGGCCTGATCGAGCTGCTCCTGCGCCGGGCCCCGGCCGCCGTCAACCGTCAGACCATCGCCGTGCAGGTGTGGGACGACGAGGCCGACCCCGTGGGCTCCAACACCATCGACGTCCACATGGGGCGGCTGCGGGCCAAGCTGGCCGGTGCGACCGCCCGGATCGAGACGGTCCGCGGCTTCGGGTACCGGATCGTGCCCCGGTGACGGACTCGCTGCGGTCGCGTCTGCGGCGCCCCGACGCCCGCTGGGCCCACGCCGCCCGCGTCGCACTGGCGGCCACCGCCGTCGTCGGCGCCGTCGCCCTGCTCCTGGCCCTGGTGGTCAACTCCTTCATCCTCCACCGCCTGAACCACGACATCGACGCCCGACTGCACGCCGCGCTGGCGACCTCGACGGTGGCGGGCCCGGGATCGACCGTCGACACCTCGGGACACTCGGGCGGGGACGTCGACGACGCACCGGTGTTCCTCTGGCGGGTGGGGGCCGGCGGGACCGTCGAGGCCCTGACCCTCGGCGCACCGGCGCTGACCTCCCACACGTGGACGGCGGGGACCACCACCCAGTCGATCGAAGGTCGGAACTTCCGGCTGGCGGCGCTCCCGGAGTCCGGGGGCTGGCTGGTGGCGGGCGAGAGCGCGGCGAGGGTCGGCGAGTCCGGTGGGGAGTTCGTCCTGGTGGAGGTGGTGCTCGGGGCGCTGCTCCTCCTTGTCACCTTCGTCGGCTCGTTCGTGGTCGGCCTGCGGGCCTCCGCCCCCATCGAGCAGATCCGCCGGCGCCAGGCCGAGTTCACCGCTGACGCCAGCCACGAGCTGCGCACGCCGCTCAGCGTGATCGAGGCCGAGGTCGACCTGGCGCTCGGGCGGACGCGGTCCCCCGCGGACTACGAGGCCGTCCTGGAGCGCATCGGGTCCGAGTCCGGCCGCCTGCGCTCCATCGTCGAGGACCTGCTGTGGCTGGCCCGCGCCGACGGGGCCGCGCCCGACCCGACCCGGCTGGGCGTGGTCGACGTGTCCTCGGTGGCCGATGCCACCGCGGCGCGGTTCGCCGCCGTGGCCGACGCCGGCTCGTTCACCCTCTCGGCCCGAACGGCCACAGCCGGTGCCGCCAGGATCCGGGCCGATGCCGAGGGGATCGACCGGCTGGTGGCCGTCCTGGTCGACAACGCCTGCAGGTACGCGGGTACCGGGGGCGCCGTCGAGGTGACCGTCCGGGCCGGCGGCGGGCGGGTGGTCCTGACGGTGGACGACTCGGGTCCCGGGATCCCCGAGGCGCACCGCGCGCTGGTGTTCGACCGGTTCCACCGTGTGGACACGTCCCCGGGCGGCACGGGGCTCGGGCTGGCCATCGCCGACGCCGTGGTGCACGCCAGCTCGGGAACCTGGTCCGTCGGGACGTCGCCCCTGGGCGGTGCCCGGTTCGAGGTGTCGTGGCGTCACGCCCCCCGGGGGGACGATGGCCCTACGCCGTCGACCCGTCCGCCGGTCGACACCCCGGCCCGTGCCCGGCTGGGTGCCGGCTGAGCCTGGGCAACCATATTCTCAGGAGATTCTTACGTTCCATTCATCTGGGTGTCAGGTTGCCTACGTAGCGTTGGGTTCATGAGCACGCCCCGGCGAGCAGGACACACCCCCCAGCGGCACGACCCGACCCGGGCCGCACGGCACCAGCGCGACGCCGGCATGGAGCGCAGCAGGTCCATCACCAAGGGTCTCGCCTTCGGGTCGGTGGCCGCCGTGGCCGTGGCCGGCGTCTACCTCAGCCAGGCGCTCCCCGGTCACTCGGCCTCGACCGGCAGCTCCTCGAGCGGGACCGCCGGCGCCGCCACCCCTGTTGCGCCGTCGACCGGTTCCGCCTCGTCGGGTTCGGGGTCCCCGTACTCCGCACCTTCGGCCCCCGCGTACACGCCGGCCCCCGCGTACAGCCAGGCACCGGTCGTCAGCAGCGGCTCGAGTTGAGCCGGACCGCACCGGTCTCCGATCGGGCGGCGCGCCTCGGCGCACATCGCACGACCCGCTGGTCCACCCGGATCGAGGTGGTGGTGACCGATCCCTCCGTCGTGGTGTCGGCCTCGCGCCTGCTCGACGCCGAGCTCGACCGGGTCGAGGCCGTGGCCAGCCGCTTCCGTGAGGACTCCGAGATCAGCCTGCTGTGCCGCAGTTCGAACGGGGCACCCGTCGACGTGTCGCCCGAACTATTCGAGGCCCTGACCGTGGCCCTCCGGTCCGCCGCGCAGACCGACGGTGCCGTGGACCCCACGGTGGGTCGTGCCCTGTGCCGCCTCGGCTACGACCGCGACTTCGCCGCGGTCGCCGGCGGTGTCGACGGGGACCTGCCCGGGCCCGCGCCGGTGACCGGATGGCGCACGGTGGAGCTCGACACCGACGCCGGGACGGCGACCGTGCCCTCGGGCACGGTCCTCGACCTGGGGGCCACGGCCAAGGCGTGGGCCGCCGACCGGGCCGCCGCCGCCATCGCCCGGCAGCTGGGCTGCGGGGTCCTGGTGTCGCTGGGTGGTGACCTCGCCGTCGAGTCGGCGCCGGCCGGCGGGTTCACCGTGGGTGTGGCCGACATCTGCGGGGACCCGGATGCGCCCACCGCCGTGTCCATCGTCTCGGGCGGACTGGCCACGTCCGGCGTGGGCAACCGGCACTGGCTGCTGGGCGGCGTCCCCGTGCACCACCTGGTCGACCCGGCCACGGGCCGACCGGTGGTCACGCCGTGGCGCACGGTGACCGTGGCCGCCGGCTCGAGCGTCGACGCCAACACGGCGTCCACCGCATCCATGGTGCGGGGGGCGACCGCCCCGGGGTGGCTGTCCGAGCGCGGCCTGCCCGCCCGGCTCGTGGCCCACGACGGCACCATCACCACCGTCGCCGGATGGCCGGACGACCCCGAGGGTCCGGACGGGGGCCCCCGATGACCCTCGCCACCTCCCACGCCCTGGGCGCCGTCGGTGGCAAGGCCCTGTGGTTCCTGACCCGGGCCAGCGGTCTGGTCGCCATCGCCCTGCTCAGCGCCACGATCGTCGTCGGCGTGGTCGCCTCGGTCGGGTGGACCACCGAGCGGTGGCCCCGGTTCCTGTCCCAGGACGTCCATCGCAACCTGTCGCTCCTGTGCATCGCCTTCGTCGGCGTCCACGTGGTCACCACGGTGGCCGACGGCTACGTGCCCATCGGGTTCCTCGACGCCGTGCTGCCCTTCCGCTCCCCCTACCGGCCGATCTACGTGGGGCTCGGCGCCGTCGGCTTCGACCTCCTGCTCGCCGTGCTCGTCACCAGCGCGCTGCGCCACCGCATCGGATACGCCTCGTGGCGGTTCGTGCACTGGCTCGCCTACCTGTGCTGGCCGATCGCCCTCATCCACGGGCTCGGCTCCGGCACCGACACCCCGCTGCCCGTGTCGCTGTTCGTCGAGGCCGTGTGCACCGCCGCCGTGTTGGGGGCCTTCGCCTGGCGCCTGGCCACGGGGCGCACCCTGCCCGTCGGTCGGCGCGCCGCCGCCGGGGTCGGTGCCGTGGTCCTCACCCTGGCCATCGCCGGGTTCGCCGCACTCGGTCCGTTGCGGCCGGGTTGGTCCCACCGCTCGGGCACGTCGTCGGCCCTGCTCGCCAAGCTGGCCGCCCGCAACGGCACGTCGGCCGGCGCCGCAACCTCGTCGCCGGCCACCACGCCGTCCGCCCCGCCGGCCACCCCCGCCCCGTCGGCGTCCGGCACGGGTTCCGGATCCGCCCCCTCGGTCCCGTTCACCAGCCAGGTCACCGGCACCCAGACCCAGAGTGCACCGGACGGGCAGGGCAACATCCGGATCACCCTGGCCATGCACCTGCAGGACGCCTCGTCCACACCGCTCACCATCGTCCTCACCGGACAGGAGTCGGGCGGGGGTGGGGTGTCGCTCTCCACGGGCACCGTCACCTTCGGGTCGTATACCGGGACGGTCGTGGGACTGAACGGAGGGACGGTGACCATGGCGGTCAACGCGCCGGACCCGGTCACCCTGGTCGCCGACCTCCAGATCGACCAGCAGAGCGGTGCGCTGGCCGGCACGGTGTCCGGTTCGCAGGGTGGTGACCGGTGAGCGCACCCACCGGGCCGACGCGGCTGCTGGACGCCCCCGGTGTCGACGTCGTGGGCCTCGACGCCCACCTCCAGCGCTGGGGAGTGCTCCCCAACGTGAGCGCCGGCGTGCTGCTCGATGCCGTCGACCGGAGCGGCCTGCGCGGCCACGGCGGCGCCTGGTTCCCGGTCGGCGCCAAGTGGCGGGCGGTCGCCGGGGCCGGACGGGCGAGGCCGGTCGTCGTGGCCAACGGTGCCGAGGGCGAGCCGGCCAGCGGCAAGGACCGGTACCTGCTCCACCACGCCCCCCACCTGGTGCTCGACGGCGCGGCCACCGCGGCCCGGGCCGTGGGCGCCGACCGCGTCTTCGTCCACGTGCCCGCCGGCGCCGTCACCGGGATCGAGGCGGCGCTGGCCGAGCGGGCGCGCCGGGGCATCGACACCTGCAGCATCGAGGTGGTGGTCGCCCCCGACCGGTTCCTGGCGGGGCAGGAGTCGGCGGCCGTGGCCACGATCAACGGGCGCAACCCCGGGATCCCCACGTTCGTCGGCATCCGGTCGGTGCGCGAGCAGGGAGTCGGGGGCCGGGCCACGCTCGTCCAGAACGTCGAGACCCTGGCCCACGTGGCCCTCATCGCCCGCTTCGGGGCCGACTGGTTCCGCAGCGTCGGCACGGGGGACTCCACGGGTACGGCGCTGGCCACCGTCACCGGCCGCTGGGGGACCCCCCGCATCGTCGAGGTCCCGCTCGGGACCCCGCTCGGGGGCGCCCTCGGCCTCGACCCCGACACGGCGCGGGGCGTCCAGGCCGTGCTGCTCGGCGGCTACGGCGGCGGCTGGATCCCGACGACCACCGCGCTCACCCTGCCGTTCACCGAGGAGGCGGCCCGCAGCCACGGGACCTCGATCGGCGCGGGCGTCGTGGCGCTACTGCCGACGGGCGTGTGCCCGTTGGCCGAGGTGGCACGGGTGGCGCGGTACATGGAGGGCGAGGGCGCCGGGCAGTGCGGGCCGTGCGTCAACGGCCTCGACGTGCTGGCCACCTCGGTCGAGCACCTGGCCTACCGGCCCCAGTCGCTGCGGGGCGGCGTGGCCGCCCTCCCCACCCTGTGCGGCCTGGTCGAGGGCCGCGGGGCCTGCCGGCACCCGGACGGCGTGGCCCGCTTCGTGCGCACCGCCGTCTCCGTCTTCGCCGACCACGCCGAACTGCACCTGCGGCGCGGGCCCTGCCAGTCGACCCGACCGTTCCTGCCCGTTCCCGCCCCGGTCGGGGCGGCCCGGTGAGCCGCCCCCGCTACCGGCTGGTGGTGGACCCGATCGCCTGTGACGGGGCCGGGGTGTGCGCCGAGCTGTTCCCCGAGATGATCACCCTCGACCCCTGGGGCTTCCCGATCCTCCACGGGGACGAGGTCCCGCCCGAACTGGTCGACCTGGCCCGCCGGGCCACGGTGAGCTGCCCCCGCCTGGCCCTCGCACTGGTCCGCCTCGACCGCTGAACCGGATCGCTGACCCGGTCCCCGGCACCCCGCCACTTCCTGTCTCCCGGTGCCCGCTTCGGCATACGGAAGAGGGGGCCCGGCCGGAGCCGGACCCCCTCTCGTAGGCACCGGAGTGCCACGCACTGCTACTGCGTACTACTGGTACTGCGTGATGTGTGGCTGGATCAGCCGTTGGTCACCAGGCAGAAGCCATTGCCGGCGGGGACGCCCGTGGGGAGGGTGTCGTTGGCCAGGTAGCCGGTGTCGGTGATCTGGGCCGGAGCGCTCAGCGTGGTACCCGAGGCGATCTCGGGGAACGCGGTGCCACCGGGGTCGAGCGGGAAGAAGCCGTTCGCCGTGATGGCAGCCTCGATCTCCGACCGGTAGGTGTTACCGGTGATCGGGTCGATCTGGACCGCGGTGGCCGCCTTGCACAGGAAGCCGTCCTCCGACATGAAGTTCAGCGTGGCCTGGTTCGACGGGTTCGTAGCCGTGGAGTTGTTGTACAGGTTGTACAGCTCACGGGTGATCGGGAACACCGGGGCCGTCGAGGTCAGGGCGTCCTGGATCGTCGTCTGGCTGGCGGCGACGGCGTTGATCTGGCCGTAGGTCGTGTACGTCTTGCCCTTCGTGCCCTGGCACACCTCCGCCGTCAGCTTCTTGCCCGTGCAGGTCGTGGTGAACTTGCCGTACGACATGAAGTAGATGGCGTTGGCGGCGTCCGGCTCATTGAAGATCGTGGACATCTGGTTCTCGAACAGACCCTCGTGAGCCGAGACCGTCTCCGAGGCGTACGGCTGACCGGTGATCGGGTCGGTACCCGTGGTCGGCCATGCGGCCTCCATGCCCGCACCCGTGATGCCGTTCAGGTTGGTGACCGGCGGAGTGGCGGTGTTGGTCAGGCCGAGACCGCTCGAACCGGTCCACGTCGAGTAGGTGCCCGAGCCGGACTGCGCGATGTACACGTCGATCGGTGCAGCCTTGCCACCGGTCTCGCAGATCCAGTTCATGGTGTACACCACTCCCTTGACGGTGCAGCCCTGCGTGCCTTCCCAGATGGCGGTCAGGTCGCCCAACGAGATGTTGGTCACCTTGTTCTGGGCCGTCTTGACGCCGTTGACCTCGTTGAAGGTCGTCCAGGACACACCGTCGATGGCGTAGGCCACGTCATTGTCGGTGGCGTTGCCCTTGTGGGACGAGGCCCGGGAGTAGTCGATGACGGTGGTCCCGCCCGAGCCCGCACCCGAGTGCTCGAGCTGGGTGGCACCGTTGCCGGAACCGACCGGGGGAGCCTGCACGGTGTAGTCGTTGTACGGGTTCTCCTGGGCGACGTTGTAGCCCTGCTCACCGGCCGGGTCGGCGGTGGCACTGTAGGTCGAGGACTCGGACCCACAGCCGAGGGTGAGGGGGAGCGACGCCGTCTGGCTGGTGTCACAACCGGGCGACGTGTTGAACAGGTCGGTCAACGCGATCATCGTCGAGTAGGAGGTCTGGGACCCACTGCCCACGATCAGCGTGGCACTACCGGGATTGTCCGGAGCAGGATTGGCACCGGCGGTGCCGGCGAAGGCCAGCGAAAGACTGGCGATGCCGATGGTGGCGGCCGCAGCAGCGGTGCCCCTCCGGCGGAACGATGAACGGAACATTCGTTGTCTCCTCATGTCGTGGATGATTGAGAAGCCCCCGGAGGATCAGTGCGTCCATCGCCCCTCAGGACCTTCATGGGCACAGTACGGAAGCCAGGTAATCCCAATGTCACGCCCAGATGCGGTGACGGTGAATTCCTGGTGACATCCCGTGCGGTGGCACCGGCCACCATCACCCCGGGTGACCGGGTTCACCTCTGTGGGTGGCGCGAGCGTCCACGGCCGAGTCCGCGGGTCCGCCCGCACCGCCGGAACAAGCCAGGTCTGAGGGCTTGAAAGCTCAGAACGTGGCAGGCAATGCCCGCGCCACGCTCTGGCAGGCGAAGAGCCCGCACATCACCACGACCGGGGCGCAGAACAGGTAGACCAGCCAGGTCATCCGCAGTCGCCACGCGAGATAGGCGGCGCCCACCAGCACGCCGAGGGTGAGCAGCGACCACATCACGGCCAGCCCGCCCGCCGCCGGGTCGCCGCTCAGCCCGAGGTCATAGCTCGGGAGCGCCACCGTGTTGTCGGGCACCTCGACGGCGTGGCCGACCAGGGTGGCCTGGACGACCTCACGGCCGCTCACCACCAGACTCGAGTTCGAGGTGACAAGCGTGAGTCGGTTCTGGACGGTCGGGAGCACCACGTCCCGCTGTCCCACGCCCACGTCGAAGATCCGGGTCACCTTGTAGGTGAAGGCGCCGGCGCCGTCGACGACATGGATCGGCTCGCCCCGACGGAGCGACCCGATCGAGCCGAACGGGGCCCCGAAGGTGACCCGTCGACCGGCGATGACCGAGTTACCGGGCGAGCCCGGCAGCACGGTGCCGGGCATCAGGCCCGGCCCGTTCATCAGGTCGGCGGCACTGGTGCCCTGGACCACGACCTGGTCGACGCCGATCGTCGGGATCCGGATCACCGCGACCGCACTTCCCTCCGGCGGGAGGTGACCGTTGACCAGTCGGTAGACGGTGAGCGGCTGCCCCTTCAGCGTGCCGGTCAGCCGCTGCTGGTTCCGAGCTGCGGTCAGCGGCGTGAAGGCGAGCAGGTACAGCAGGAAGAGGACGATGAGTCCGGCCACCCCGACCAGTGCGAAGCCGACCATGCGGCGGTACGGAAGGTCCGGGATGACGATCGTCCGGCCCCCGGTCCCGCGGCCGGGTCCGCCCTCGGGCCCGGCGGGGGCGTCGCCGGCCCGGCCGCCGGACGGCGGTGGCTCGGCGGTCGTCGTCGGGTCTTCGGGCGGGCCATCGTCTGCGTCCAGCGTCACCGTGAGCGTGCGGAGATCGGTCACGTGAGGTCCTCCTCGTGGTCATGGCGCCGTCGGGCCGCGTTGGGCCCGAACAGGAGGAGCAGGCCCCCGAGCAACGAGGCCAGGGCCAGGACGACGATGGCCGGGAGCAGGAAGCGTGTGGTGGCGGCCAGCCCGACCAGGAGGATCCCGCTGGGAATCGAGGCCGGCGGCGCCGTCACCGCTCCGGTGACCGGCGACCCGGTGCTCGACACCGGTGTTGCCGACGCGGTCTCGGGAAGGGCGCTGGTGGACGGCACCTGTTCGCCGGCCGAGATCGGGGTGGCGAGACCGGTGTCACCGGCCGACCCGGATCCCGAACTGGAACCGGAACCAGACCCGGACCCGGACCCGGATGCCGACGCGGTGGTCGTCGTCGTCGTGGTCGACGAGTCCGACGCCACGACCGGAGCGGGTTCGGACTTCACGGTGTTGGCTATGTCGGCCACCGCCGCCTGGTACATGGCGTCCGGCAGCGGGGCGTACCCACTGGGCACGGCACCCGAGTGGGAGTAGTCGACCAGGTTGGTCAGGAGCTGCTTGATGGCCGTCGCCTTGGCGTAGGGAAGGGTGGTGTTGGGCACCACCGCGTAGGTGATGTCCGGCAACGGGTACGCGGCGGGGTCCGGGTTGGCGGGGTTGACCGTGTAGGTGCCCGCCGGACAGGTCAACAGGCCGGATGGACACGGGGTCATGGCGTTCGCTGCCGCCTCAAGGGAAGCGGTGCTGGGCGCCACGAACCTGCCCGCCGCGTTCAGGAGCGAGGCGGTGGAGAGCCCGTAGAACTGGGCCTGCGAGGAGTCCATCAGCCCGAATGCGATGCAGGGCAGGCCCGGATTGGCCGGCGACGGGAGCACGCCGCCTGCGTAGCACCAGCTCCGCATGGCCTTGGCCTGCAGCGCCGGGGTCTCGTCAGCACTGAAGTCGGAGGCCGTGGCGGACAGGGCCGGCAGGTTCGAGTACCCGGAGCAGCTGGGGTAGATCCACTTCGCCCCTTGGTACGGCGGCCAGATCGACGAACCGAGCGGTGGCGTGACCAGCGTGGTGGAGGCCACGTTGGTGTCGGTCACCTTGACGGTGGTGGGAACCGGCTGGCCCCCCGGTACGGTCGGGTTCTCCGCGACGGTCACGTCGAACGGGGTGTTCGGCGCGTCGCAGAACCAACTCGTGGCCTGGTAGCTCGACCCGCTGGCCACGTTGGCGTTGAACGAGCCCAGGATCTTGGGTCCGATGTAGTTGCCCGTCGGAACCGGGTTGAGCAGATCGAAGGTATCGAACGCCTGCTCGAAGGGGACCTGCTTCGCCTTGGCCTTCGGACACCCGTAGAGAGCGGTGCAGGTCACCGGCGGGGTGGCTGCGGCCAGGGCCGCGGTCAGGTTGTCCGCCAACCGGAACGTCGGCTTCGACCCCGACGTCAACGATCCCGACGGTTGCTGGTACGCGGAGGTCAACAGCCCCGCAGCCATGTTGGGGGTGAGATTGTAGGAGTCGATCGGGTATTCGTTACCGGATTCCACGGCCCCGCCCAGGAAACTCTCACTGGTTCCGGACAGGGTCACGGGGATGAGCGAGTAGCCCTGGCCCAGCAGCGAGGCCACCTGGGCCGGGTCGGAGGGGTTGTCGATGAACGCGACGTCCGCGCTCCCGGCGACGTAGTCACCGACCGCCTGGGTGTTGTCGGTCGAGGTGTTCACCGCCACCACGCCGCCCGCAGCGGCGCAGGTGGCGTCGACGGCATCCGGCAGGAAGTTGGTGATGCTGTAGGAGTTGGCCACGTTGACCTGTGCGTCGGACGCGGGGCACCCGGTCACCTGGGCGGCAAAGTCGAGTGGCACGACCGCCGAGTTGGCGGCCGAGATGGTCGGCCCGCCCACGTGCGACTCCGCCGACGTCTCGTCGGTCACTACGAGTTCGCACGGGTCGGCGGTGTCGTCGCAGTAGAACCCGCCACCCGGACCCTGCTGATTGGTGATGTCGGCCGACGGGATGGCGGTGTTCCCCTGGCCCGCAGGATCGAGGAAGACCGGGTACGACATCGTCGCCTGGGTCGTCCCCGAGGCGTCCGGTGTCACCGGGACGCCTTCCGGGGTGTAGTTCTGCGTCTCCCAGGTACCGCTCAGACACTGTGGGTCGACGGACGTGGTCGCCGCCGTGCACAGCGCGACCCGCATCCAGTCGCCGGCCGGGAGGCCCTTCGCAGTGACGTACACGAACTGGCCGTCGAACAGATTCGTGGTCGGGGTGACGTCGACCGTCGGGCAGACGGTCTGGCCCGTCGGGCACGGCAGGGTCACCAGGCACCCGCCGCTCGAGTCGGCCGCGCACGCCGAGGCCGCGCCGGCCGCTCCGTTCTTCCCGGACAGCGGGGTCGTGGCCCCGACCACCGAGATCGCCCCGATGACCAGTGCCAGCACCAGCCAGACCCGCAGGCCGCGGTGCCCCGCCCGCGTGCGGCGGCGCACCCTCCGTCGTGGTTCGGCCAACTGAACGGACATCTGCCCTGCTCCCCTGTCGGTACCTGCCCCTACCGGCACTTCGCCGGATGTCGGATCCCCAGCTGCATCACTGATGTTCATGGCGTCACCTCCGGCTCACCGGCTCCCCCACCCGCCGCGGCCTGTCTCCGACGGCTGATCCGCATGGCGATCAGCGGCGGCAACAGGATCAGCCCCAGGATGAACAGTGACCACCCGACGTAGACCATGGCCCGCGGGCTGGCGATGTGGCTGGTAGCCGCCACCAGCGCATCGGCCCGCAGATATTCGTTGGGTCCCCCGACACCCAGCTTGCGCACCACCTGGCCGTTGACCACGGTGTAGCCCTGGGCGGCGAGCTCCGGGGTCAGCCCGGCGGCAGCTGCGGCGGATGCCACCCCCGACGATCCGCCCGACCCGCCCGACCCGCCCGACCCGCTGCTCCGGCCGCCCGCGGTGGTCGATCCGCCGGCCGACGTACGGGCGACAGCTGCGGCACCGCCGGCGCTGGTGGCGGCCGATGCCGTGGTGGTGGCCGTGACGCCGCCACCCGAGAAACCGGCGACTACGGGCGATCCCGGCAGCACTGTGTCGCCGTCGACGTAGGGATTCTTGCAATTGGCCGCCGTCGGGGGCGGCGGTTGCTGGCCACCGTCGAGCCTCCCGATGGCGTCGAAGTCGGCCTGGACGAGGACCGGCGGGAGCGGCGAGTACCCGAGCTGGGCCATCGGCCCCTGCCCCGCGCAGGCCAGGAACGCCACGAACTGGCCGAGCGCCTGGCCCTTCTGGGTGGGGAACGGGGAGGTCGCCCCGGGGCCGCCGGCGCACGCTGTATGTGAGGCCGCAGCCAGGTCCGGTGCGCACGGCGAGACGATGTAGCTGTAAGCCGAGAGAGGGTAGGCGTTCGCCTGGGGGTTGGTGTAGACGCTCGTGAGGTCCTGGGTGAGGTCGACGTGCAGCTGTGCGGCCTCGAGCGCGGTGGCCACGTTGACCGAGGACGGCTGGACGTCCGCACCACTGGCGTTCTGCAGGTTCGCCACCGGCATGTTGTGGGACTTCGCGTAGGCGGTCTCGACGTAGGTGATCGCCCCGAGGCTCGAGAGCGCCGTCACGTAGTTCGCCGCGTTGGAGGACCCGGTCTGCCCGGACGGAGTCCCCTTCACCCAGTTCGGATAGGTGGAGCCGTTGATGTGGGTGCCGGCCGCCGGTGTCGGCCAGGTGGCCGACGGCTGTCCGGGGAGGCCGGACTGGAAGGCGTTCTGGGCCGCGACGATATCGGCGTTGTCCTGGTGGAGGAGATAGTCGGTCAGCAGGTAGTTCTCCCCCGAGGCGTCGGCCCGGTAGACGGGGACGATCGGTTGATCGGGCAGGTCGCCCGCCAACTGGGGATTGAGCGCGGCGATGCTCGGGTCGTTCCAACTGGTGATCTCCCCGAAGAAGATCTTGCCGATCACCGCCGCGTTCAGGTTGAGGTTGCTGATGCGCTGACCGTCCTGGCCGTTGAGGTTGAACATGAACGCCAGGCCACCGGCGACATCGGGCATGTACTGGTAGGCCTGGTTGGGGCTGTAGGTCGCCTGCTGGGAGCTGTAGGGGATGTCCGAGGCGGCGAAGTCGACCTGGTTCTGGGCGAAGTCGTTGAGGCCGATCACCGAGGACTGCACCTGCCAGTTGATGTTGAGCCCGAAGAGGGTCGACGACTGGCCCACCCACTCCTGGATAGCGTCACTGGCGAAGCTCGACCCGGTCGACTGCATCGACGGGCTGGCTCCGGCGGGGAGCTGTCCGAGGAGCTGGGTGGCCACGGTACAGACCACGAAGGCGGCTGCCGCAGCAATGGCGAGTCGCGCCCCGGGGGCGCGCCCCCTATCCGAACTGGCCGTTGACATAGTCATAGGTCCTCTGGTCGCTGGGTGAGCCGAAGATCATCTTGGTGTCGCCGGCCTCGATCACTCGTCCGGGCTGGTTCTCGGCGGCGAGGAAGAAGGCGCAGTAGTCGGAGACCCGTTGGGCCTGCTGCATGTTGTGGGTCACGATCACCACGGTCACCTCGTCGGCGATCTCCTTGATGGTGTGCTCGATGCGCAGCGTCGAGGTGGGGTCGAGCGCGGAACACGGTTCGTCCATCAGGAGAACCCGGGGCTTGACGGCGAGGGAGCGCGCGATGCACAGCCGCTGCTGCTGACCGCCGGAGAGGGCACCTCCCAGCTCGCCCTGGCGGTCCTTCACCTCGTTCCACAGGCCGGCCTTTGTCAGCGACTCCTCGATGAGGTCGTCGCGGTTCGCCGGAGAGATCCGGGAGAACTTGAGGCCGGCCAGGACGTTCTCGGCGATGGTCATCGCCGGGAACGGATTCGGCTTCTGGAACACCATGCCGATGTGCCGGCGGGTCTCCATGGCCCGCTGGCCGGGCCCGTAGATGTCGACACCGTCGAGCTTGACCGAACCGGCCAGCTGCGCGCCGGGGACGACCTCGTGCATCCGGTTCAGGATGCGCAGGAAGGTGGACTTGCCGCAGCCGGACGGGCCGATGAGGGCGGTGACCTTCGACTTCTCCATGGTCAGGTCAACCGTCTCCAGTACGAGCCGGCCGCCGAACCAGGCGCAGACGCCCCGGGCGTCGATCTGGCCGGGCTCGCCGACGGTGCGGGTCCCGGAGAACGGCTGCGGGTGCCCGGATCCTGACGGGGTCGGGGAAGGGAGCGTGGTCGTCATCGGTTCGGGTCGTTCTCCTCGATCGGGACCGGCACGAACATCCGCGCCATCAGGTCGTCTTCGGCCGGCCGCGCCCGCCTCCTGCCCTTCCCCTTGGGTCGGCTGAAGAGTCGGGCCAGCACGAACAGGATCAGGACCATGGTCATGAGCACGAAAGCCGCCTGGAAGGCCAGGTCGATCAGGACGGGCTGGGCCTGGGCGACGTCCGACCAGATGACCAGGGGAAGGGCGGCCTGGTCGTGGGAGAACGCGTTCAGGTTCATCACCTGGGACCCGAAGGCGGTGAAGAGGAGGGGGGCGGTCTCGCCGACGATCCGTGCGATGCCGAGCAGCACCGCGGTGACCACGCCGGAACGGGCCGTCGGGAGGACGACCGACCACACGGTGCGCCACTCAGGCGCGCCGAGGGCCTGGGAGGCCTCGCGCAGCCCGCTCGGGACGACTCGCAGCACCTCCTCCACCACCCGGGTAACCGAGGGGAGGAGGATGACCACCAGGGCGAGCGAGGCGGCGAACCCCGAGTAGTTCAGGACGCCGGTCAGGATCAGCATCGAGTAGATGAAGATGCCGGCCACCACCGACGGGGTGCCGCTCATGGCCGTCACCACGGTGCGCACCGCCTTGGACCCGAACCCGCGCACTTCGTTGAGGTAGACGGCCGTGGCGACGGCGAAGGGGACGCCGATGGCCACGGCGATGAGCACCTGCTCGAGGGTGCCGATGATGGCCTGCAGGATACCGACGTGGGCGAGTGCGTCCGGCTCGGACAGCACGAAGTTCTTCTGGTCCTTGGTGAACAGTGCCCCCCAGTGGATGGACGGGATCGCCTTGACCGCCACCCAGGCCACGATGAACACCACGAGGCCCACGACGAGCATCGCCGCCGACACCACGATCACCGAGACGACCCGGTCGGTCGCCACCTGGCGCTCGATGGCCTGCGTGGTCGCCACCCACGTCAGGGCGATGAACGTCAGGTACCAGCACACGATGAACCCGAATCCGCCGGAGAGGGAGGTCAGCTGGTAGAAGACCACCCAGACCAGGCAGAGCGAGGCGAACGCGGCACCGAGCAGGATGACCAGGTCCTGGACGCCGAAGGCACTCGGTCGGAGCGGGGTGGGCAGGCGACGTGGGGTCGGTGGGGTCGGGACGTCCGGTGTGGTCGGCGTCACGATCGGGGAGGTCGGCTCGGGCGGCTGCGGCTCCTGGCCGCTGCGGACGGTACCCGGCGCGGCCGGTCGGCGCTCCACGACGATGCTGGCGGGGGTCGTGCCGATCGAGGACTCGGGGGTCACAGGTCCACCCCGGCACCGCTGCGCGAGCGGTTGACGATGGCCGACGCGGCCAGGTTGATCACCAGCGTGAGGACGAACAGCACGAAGCCGCACAGCAGTAGGTCGTGCAGGCCGAGCTTGCCTCCCGAGCCGAACTTGACGGCGATCAACTGCGAGATGGTG
>Ga0182013_10003010_pt1 | contig 21447 bp, 19 predicted proteins | sample 612S2MmetaG_FD_120487 | JGI IMG/M metagenome (GOLD analysis project Ga0182013, IMG submission 120487) | Permafrost microbial communities from Stordalen Mire, Sweden - 612S2M metaG | ecosystem: Environmental > Terrestrial > Soil > Wetlands > Permafrost | place: Sweden: Stordalen | collected... | reverse complement strand
GTCGTGAAGGTGACGGAAAGTTCGACCGTCGGCAGGTGTCTTGAGCATTCCGAGCTCAGCGGCACTTCTGTGTGCTTCCGCGCGCGCACCTTCACCAAACCGGACGCCGTGAAGACCCCTGATGAGGACGGGGTCGGGGGCTGCATGTGGATGAATTCCCATGAGCAGTTGTCCTCTGCGGCGGAATAGTAGAAGTCCAGGACGAGCGGGCTGAAGCCGACGTAGTTGAGCTTGCGCTTGTTCGGCTGGTAGGTGCCGTTGCCGTAGACGGGCCGGTCGTTGCTCGAGAGCGAACCTTCGCCGCAGGGCTCCTTCAGCGCGGCGGGTTCGCGGCCTTCTCCGTCGAAGTACCCGAACTGCAGGAATGTGGTCGGCCCGCTTTCGCCTTCCCTGATCGCCGGTTCTGAAGTGACTTCGCAGCGCACCACGTTGCCGGTGAATGGAAGCGTCACGGTGTAGACACCGTGCATCACGAACACGCCCGTCAACGGCGCTCCTTCAGCCAGCAGCTCCATTGTTATGGGTTCCTTCGGTTTCTTGGCCTGCGCTGCGGCGCATGGCAGCGCGAGGCACAACACGAGCAAGCCGACCAGCGGTCCAATTCTGCGCATCACGGCACCCCCCAGTGAGCTCGGATCGGTCACGGCCGAAGGTAGCCTGCACCGCACCTCCCGTCAATGCTGCACACGACGTCGGCCCACGAATCTGGGGCCCCTCAGGCGGAGATCTGTTCGCCGGCGGAGGCTAGCGGGGAGCTTGCGGCGCGCGCGAACTCAAGCCGTCGTCGTGCGCTCCAGAAGTGCGAACAGTTCTTCGAAATGGCGTTCGGCCGCCGCCTCGTCGTAAACGGGCATGTCAGCCATCGTGTAGCCGTGGGCGGCCCCCTCGTAGACCTCGGCGCGGTAACTGACGTCCGCCTCGTCGAGTGCCCGCTCGAGCGTCGCTATGTCCTCGGGGGTCATGCTCGGATCGTTGTCGGCGAATCCGAAGTAGAGCTCCGCGGCGATGCTTCCGGCTTGGCGGTGGGGGCTGTCCGGGTCGTCGCTGACCAGGCGGCCGGCGTGAAAGCCGCCGAGGGCGACTACTCGGTCGGGATGGTCCTCGGTGATGCGCATGCCGACGCGAGCCCCCATGCAGTAGCCGGTGATCGCGAGCGGGCCGCCGCTCTCGGCTTCCAGGCGGGTCAGGTAGGCATCGCCGTCGCTGAGGACGTGCTCGGGCGTCAGCTCAGCCATCAACGGCCCGAGCTTCTGCATCAGCGCCTCGCGGGCGCCGGGGCCTGACATGTCGGGCATCTCGCCCAGCGGGTCGCGTCCGGCGCGGTAGAAGAGGTTCGGCGCGAGCACGACGTAGCCACGGGCCGCGATCCGGTCTGCCATCGCTTCGATCTGGGGCCGCACGCCGAACGCATCCATCAGCAACAGGACACCGGGGTGCGCGAGCCCGTCCTCGGGCTTGGAAAGATAGGCGTCTGCCACACCGTCGGCAGTCTCAATCTCGACCGTCTCTGTACTCACCGCTCCACCGCCTCTCGGGTTCGCTCTACGGAATCCACATTTTTAGTGCAGCTGCGCGGAGTCTCAAGCTCTGTTACAAGTCCCCAGCGTGGGGCGCATCGTGGCATCGGAGTTCGTGACGCTCGACGGCGTGATGGACGACCCCGGCGGCGCCGAGGGCTCGCCTTTCGGGGGCTGGGCGTTCAGTTTCGATCGCGGCGAGGCCGGCAACGACTTCAAGTACGAGGAGCTGATGTCCGCGCAGGCGCTGCTGCTCGGCCGACGGACCTACGCGGGCTTCGCCGCCGCCTGGCCGCAGATGAACGGCGACGAGTTCGGCCAGAAGATGAACGCGATGCCGAAGTATGTGGTCTCGCGGACCCTGACGGACGCGGGCTGGAACAACACGCAGGTCCTCGCAGGAGACCCCGTGCAAGAAGCGCGCCGGCTCAGGGACGAGCTGAGCGAGATCCTTCTCGCCGGCAGCGGCGAGCTGCTCGCCGCACTCCACGAGGCGGATTTGATCGACGAATACCGACTGATCGTTTTTCCGATCACCGTCGGCGGCGGCAAACCCCTCTTCGCTGCCGCGACGGAACAGAAGCGGTTGAGCGTGATCGACGTCAAGCCGGCGGGCGAGACGATCCTGCTCAGGTTGCGCCCAGCCTAGATCCGCCCGCTGCGGCACCGGTCCGGCGCCGCAGCCCTCCCCCCGATCGCCGGGACGCTCAGCGCGGTCGGTCGCGGACCGCCTGTTTGACCAGCGCGGCGATCTTTTTTTCAACCTTCTCGTCGAGCTTGTCGAGCGCGTACGTCGTCGGCCACATCGCACCGTTGTCGAGGTTGGCCTTGTCGCTGAACCCGAGCGTCGAGTAGCGGACTTTGAACCGGTGGGCGCTCTGGAAGAAGCAGACAATACTCCCGTCCTTCGCGTAGGCCGGCATGCCGTACCAGGTCTTCGGCGCGAGCGACGGATCCGCCTTCTTGACGATCGCATGGACCTTCGTGGCCATTTTGCGCTGCGGCGCCGGCATCTCGGCGATCTTCGCGAGCACTTCCTCCTCCGCGGCCTTCCCGCTCTTGGCCGCCTTGAGCTCCTTTGCGCGGTCCCTCATCGCAGCGCGTTCGTCAGCGGTGAATCCCGCAGCTTTCGGCTTCGCTTTCGTTTTTGCTTTCGTTTTCGCAGGTTTTGCGGCGCGTTTGGCGCCCGCTTTATCGGCCATCGCACACCACTCCCGTCCTCGCGGTCCGTCTGATTGCCCGTACACAGCAGTTGCGGCTGATCGGCTTGGCCATCTCGCTCCTTAGGTTGTCCGGTGAAGCGCGCTCCCGCGACGGCAACGACGGCGCCGCAGAGCTCGACGCGCACTCTATTCGCGGAAACCGCCGCGGTGGAAAATCACTTACCCCGTCGGCGCGGCGCCTCACTCGCCGGCGCTAGTTTGCTTACGTCACGGGTCTCGCGACACGCGCGAGGCCCGCCCCCATTGCTCCCAGATCCGGAAGGCGACTTGAATGAGCGACAGCGACGCCGTGCACCCGACCGTTGCCGCAGCGAACGAGGCGCTCGCATTGCGCCTGCCGTTCGCCGACCGGCGCGACTACGACGACGCCGTCCGCGGACGGATCGGCTCGCTTAGCGACCCGCTGATCCGCGGCAGCGCCGGCCGCGTCGTCTGGGACGTCAGCGCCTATGACTTTCTCGACGCCGACTGCCCCGCCACCGCGAACCCGAGCCTCTGGCGCCAGTCACAGCTGGCCGCGATCCATGGCCTGTTCGAGGTGACCGACGGCATCTACCAGGTGCGCGGCCTGGACCTTTCGAACATGACGCTCGTCGAGGGCGAGCGCGGCGTGATCGTGATCGACCCGCTGATCTCCACCGAGACCGCCGCCGCGGCGCTCGCGCTCTACCGCCGCCATCGCGGCGAGCGGCCCGTCACGGCGCTGATCTACACCCACAGCCACGTCGACCACTTCGGCGGCGCGCGCGGCGTCGTCGACGACGCGGACCTCGCCCGCGGGATCCCCGTGATCGCGCCCGAGGGCTTCCTGCACCACGCCGTCTCGGAGAACGTGTTCGCGGGCACCGCGATGGTGCGGCGCGCCGCCTACATGTACGGCGCCGCGCTCGAGAAGGGGCCGGCCGGGCAGATCGGCGCGGGCCTCGGCCAGACGACCTCGACGGGGAACGTGACGCTGATCCCGCCGACGCTCGAGATCACCGAGTCCGGCCAGACACTCGAGATCGACGGCGTGCGAATCGAGTTCCAGCTCACGCCGGGCACAGAGGCGCCCGCGGAGATGAACTTCTACTTTCCCGAGAGGCGCGCGCTGTGCATCGCCGAGAACGCGACGCACAACCTGCACAACGTGCTCACGCTGCGCGGCGCGCTGGTGCGCGATGCGCGCATCTGGGCGGCCTACCTCGACGAGGCCGTCGAGCTGTTCGCCGCGCGCACCGACGTGATGTTCGCCCAGCACCACTGGCCCTGCTGGGGCGAGCCGCGGATTCGCGAGTTCCTGGGCAAGCAGCGCGACCTCTACGCCTACATCCACGATCAGACCCTGCGAATGATCAACCGCGGGATGACCGGCGCCGAGATCGCCGAGGACTTCGAGCTGCCCGAGAGCCTGGCCCTCGAGTGGCATCTGCGCGGCTACTACGGATCGGTCAGCCACAACGTCAAGGCCGTCTACCAGCGCTACATGGGCTGGTTCGACGGCAACCCCGCGCACCTCTGGCAGCACCCTCCCGTGGCCGCGGCCGAGCGTTACGTGAAGCTCGCCGGCGGCGCCGACGCCGCGGTGGCCGCGGCTCGCACGGCCTACGAGGACGGCGACCTTCGCTGGGCCGCCGAGCTGCTCTCGCACGTCCTGTTCGCCGATCAGCACAACGCCGAGGCCCGCGAGCTGCAGGCCTCGGTCTTCGACCAGCTCGCGTATGGCGCGGAGAGCGGCCCGTGGCGCAATTTCTTCCTGACCGGCGCGTTCGAGCTGCGCCACGGTGTGGTCGGCAGCCCGACCGAGGTGCCGCCGGACTTCGTCAAGGGCCTCTCGACCGAGCAGATCTTCTCCTCGCTCGCGGTGCGCGTCGACGGCCTGAAGGCGGCCGGCCGCAGCGCACGCACCCGCTGGGTCTTCCCAGACACCGGCGAGAAGCGGACCGCCAACCTCGAAAACGGCGTGCTCACACATCGCGACGGGGCCTCCGGCGAGACCGACGTGACGGTCACTGTCGACCGAGCGGCGCTCAACCGGCTGCTCGCTCAGGAGACGACGATCGAGGAGCTGGCTGCCTCCGGCGGCGTGCAGATCGAGGGCGACGCCACGGCCCTCGCGCACATCTTCGGTTGCCTGGAGGCGCCCGATCCTGCGTTCGCGATCGTCACGCCCTGACGGGCGCCGCGAACCTAGAGTTCGCCGGCCAGTTTCGCGACGATCCAGACGAGCGCCGCCACGCCGACCACACGACGGAAGAGGTTGACCCCTTCGAAGGCCTCCTTCCACGCCCAGACTGCGAGCCCGACGACCAGCACTGCGCGCCCGACGCTGTGCGCCGTTCCGCTCGTTGCCGCGGCGAGGATCCAGCCGGCCAACGCGACCAGCAGGGGCGCGTTGGGAAACTGCGCGACCGGGTAGCCCGCCGGCCAGCCGACCTGCCCGCGCCGCCAGAGTTCGCGAAGCGAGGGCTCAGGCATCGGCGCGCGTTGCGCCCGCGGCCGGGCCCATCGCGTCCAGCGCCAGTTCGAGATGGCGGCGCCAGTCGAACCCCGGCTTTGCGTGGTGCATCGCCGCGCCGAGGCCACACATCAGCATTCCGACGTCGCTGGAGGTCAGGTCGGCGCGGACCGCTCCGGCTAGCCGCGCACGGTCGATCAGCTCTTCTGTCGCGGCGTCGAGCTCGCGCTGCTCGTCGGCCAGCTCGGCCCACGGCTCGCCGTCAAGCCCGGCCATCAGCTCCTGCATGCCGGCGTCGCAGGAGGCGGCCATCGCCGCCTGCGAAATCGCCTCGCGAAACACCGCGCCCGGCTCGCCGTCCCGGGTCAGTGCGCCGCGGAGGATCGCCGTGAACGCCGTCAGCTTCTCGCGCACGAGCTCGACGAGCAGCGCCTCCTTCGTCGGAAAGTGGCGGTAGAGGGTTCCCACGCCAACGCCGGCGTCACGTGCGACGTCGTCCATCTGGGCCTCGACGCCGTCGCGGGCGAAGACCTTGCGCGCGCTGCGGATGATCCGCTCGCGGTTGCGTCGCGCGTCGGCACGGAGCGGCCTGGGTATGTCAACGGTTTCAGACACTGCGATGGATGGCCCTTCAAAAACGGAACCGCGGTTCCTATAGTCGCTCTGGTAAACGGAACCGGAGGTCAGCTTTCATGGTATCGGAGAGCGCAGCGATAGAGCACGAGAAGCACCTCCACCGGGCGAAGGAGCGCGCGCTCCTGCTGCTCGCGATGACGCAGTTCGTGATCGTGATCGACGCCTCGATCGTCAACGTCGCCCTGCCGTCGATCGGCGCGGCGCTGCACTTTTCACGCGTCGACCTGTCCTGGGTCGTCAACGCTTACACGCTGACCTTCGGCGGCTTCCTGCTGCTCGGCGGCCGCCTCTCCGATCTCCTGGGCCGGCGCCGGATGTTCATGGTCGGCCTGATCGTCTTCTCGCTCGCCTCGCTGGCCGGCGGACTCGCACAGTCCGAGGCCTGGCTGATCACGGCCCGCGCGATCCAGGGCCTCGGCGCCGCAATCGTCTCCCCGGCCGCGCTCTCGATCATCACCAACACCTTCAGCGAGGGCGCCGAGCGCAACCGCGCACTCGGCGTCTGGGGCGCCGTCGCCGGCGCCGGCGGCGCCGCCGGAGTGCTCCTCGGAGGGCTGCTGACCAGCGGCCTGAGCTGGCGCTGGGTCCTCTTCGTCAACGTGCCGATCGGCCTGATCGCCGCGCTGCTGGCGCCGCGGATCCTCGACGAGAGCCGCTCGGAAGACGGCACCGAAGGCTTCGACGTTCCGGGCGCGGTCACGGTCACCGCCGGCCTCGCCCTGCTCGTCTACGCCGTCGTCGAAGCGGTCAGCGTCGGCTGGGGCTCGACGACCACGCTGCTGCGCCTCGCCGGCGCGGCGCTGCTGCTCGTGGCGTTCGTCGTGATCGAGCTGCGCCAGCGCCACCCGCTGATGCCCTTCACGATCTTCCGCCTGCGGACCCTGCGCGGCGCGGACATCGTCGGCCTGCTGGTCGGGATGTCGCTCTTCTCGATGTTCTTCTTCATCTCTCTCTACCTGCAGGAGGTGCTGCACTTCTCGCCGATCCAGGCCGGTCTCTCATATCTGCCGCTGTCGATCGGGATCATCCTCTCGGCCGGCGCAGCGTCCGCCCTGGTGACCCGCATCGGCTTCAAGCCGACGCTGATCGCGGGCCTCCTTCTGATCGCCATCGGCCTGGTCTGGTTCTCGCGCGTGCGGCCCACCGGCGGAACGTTCCTCGGCGACGTGCTCGGGCCCTCGATCCTGGCCGCCGTGGGGCTCGGGCTCTCGTTCGTGCCGATCACGATCGCCGCGGTGACCGACGTCAAGCCCCACGAGGCCGGTCTCGCATCGGGCCTGATCAACACCTCGCAGCAGGTCGGCGGGGCGCTCGGCCTCGCGATCCTCGCGACGGTCGCCAACAGCCGGACCCAGAGCGTTCTGGCATCGGGCGTGCACAGCACCTCGATCGCGCTCACGAAGGGCTACCAGGTCGCGTTCCTCGTCGGCGCGGGCTTCGCGATCATCGGCGCGATCCTTGCGGCGGTGCTGATCTCCTCGCGCGACAGCCGCGAACATGCCCGCGCGGCCCAGCGGGGAGAGGTCCCGGCGCCGGCCGTCTAGCTCATTTCCCGGCGAGCGCGCCGAAGTAGACCTGCCACGCGAGCGCGGTCTTGGCGACGATGCTCAGCATCAGGTACACGCGCTCGCAGAACACCGGATCGGCCCAGCGTCCGCGTCCCCGGTACTGCAGCCACATGTTGAGCGCGAAGGTGTTGAACAGCAGGAACAGCGTCACAAAGATCGCGTAGACGAACCCGGGGACGGCCGAGGTCTGCGACTGGGCGACGATGATCTCGACGGCGATCGCGATCCACGGCACCGCACCGACGATGCAGCCGTAGATGAACGGCCGCCAGTCGATCGTGTCGCGGCCGACGTTCACGCGCTCCATCGCCAGGCCGAACAGGATCATCGCCGCGTTCGCGCCGAAGATCGCGATCAACGCCGCGGCATCCGTGATGCCCGCGAGCGCCGCGATCAGCACGACCATGATCGAGGCACTGATCGAGTACTCCCACCAGCGTGCGGGGTTGATCCCGGCCGCGACGTTGCGCTCGTACCAGCCGTGCAGCCGCGGCGAGGCGACCGCAAGGTGGTCGATCGCCGCGAGCGCCAAGAAGATTGCCACGGCAATGTCGACCCGCAGGCCGAACAGTTCCGTCGGGCCGCCGTACCGGCCCGCGCCTGGAGGGCCGACCAGGTAGCGGACGTTGACAGGCAACGACACCGGCTTGGAGATCGCGATGATCGCCACCACCTGCGCGACGAACACCGCCCCGGCAATCACGTTCGTGCGGCGAAGGCGCTGCGCCGGCGCCGGGTCGACCGGTCCTATGGGAGCGGGGTCCGTTGTCCGGGGGAGCGGCATCTGCACACCGTAGACGCGCCCCGTCAAGGGTCCGTCAAGCCCACGCGGACGCAGCACGCCGGCCGGCGGCGAAACTGTGCCCGATGCGTAGCCCGCTTCGACGTTCCGGATACGACCGCGAGATCTTCTCGCTCGCACTGCCGGCGCTCGGCGCACTCGCGGCCGGGCCGCTCTACACGCTCGTCGACACCGCGATCGTCGGCCACCTCGGCGTGCACCAGCTCGCCGCGCTCGCGCTCGCAGGAACGTTGCTCGCGATGGTCGTGCAGCTGGCCGACTTCCTCTCCTATGGCACGACAGCCCAGGTCGCCCGCCTGCGCGCCGCCGGGCGCACGCGCGAAGCCGGCGCAGTCGTCGCGCAGGCCGGGTGGCTCTCGCTGTGGACCGGCGTGCTCGTGCTCGTCCTCGTGCTGGCGTTCGCCTCGCCGATGCTCGCGATCCTCGGCAAGGGGGCGGGCGTTCACGGCGAAGCGCTCCTGTACATCAGGATCGTCGCCTTCGGACTGCCGGCGCAGCTCCTGGCGCTGGCCGGCGAGGGCTGCCTTCGCGGCCTCGAGGACCTGCGTACGCCGCTGCGGATCCTGCTCCTCGCCAACGGCGCGAACGTCGCGCTCGAGGTCCTCTTCGTCTACGGGCTGCACATGGGGCTCGCAGGCTCCGCGGTCGGGACGCTGATCGCTCAGCTCGGAATGGGCGTCGCGTTTGCGCTGGCGATCCTGCGCGTCCCGGCCGACTCGCGCAGGCCCTCGTACGAGCTGATCCGCCCTCTGCTGCGCACCGGCGGCGACATCACGATTCGCTCGGCGGCGCTGCTCGGCGCATTCACCCTGTGCAGCGCGCTCGCCGCGCGGATGGGCGCGGCGTCGCTCGCCGCGCATCAGATCGCATTCGAGCTGTTCATCTTCCTCGCGCTCGTGCTCGACGCGATCGCGATCGCCGGGCAGATCCTCGCCGCGCGGCTGCTCGGCTCGGACGAACCCGGCGAGGCCTGGCGCGCGGCGGTCCGGATGATCCAATGGGCGTTCCTCGTGGGGCTGGTGTTCGCCGCCGGGCTTGCCGCGCTCAGCTATGCCGGTCCGCGGCTGTTCACGTCGAACGCCGAAGTGCTCGCTCTAAGTCACCCCGTCTGGCTGCTGCTCGCGCTGATGCAGCCGCTGGCGGGGATCGTGTTCGCGCTCGACGGGATCCTGATCGGCGCCGGCGACACGCGCTACCTGGCACTCGCGATGATCGCGGCGCTCGCCGTGTTCACCGGCGCGGCGTTCGCGGCGCAGACGCTTACGGGTCTGTGGTGGGCGCTGAACCTGCTGATCGCCGCGAGGCTCGTGACGCTCGCGCCGCGCTTTGCCAAACGCCGCTGGATCGTCGTCGGCGCCCGCGTCTAGGCGACGGGAGGCACGACCGCGTCCGCGTCCGGTGCGCAGAGCTCGGGGGCATCGATCAGGAATTCGTGGGCGAGCGCTTCAATCATTCGCGCGAGGTCCGGGTCGCCTCCGGGCTGCCACTCCGCGACCAGGTCGTGCAGCCGCTGCTCGCCGGTGCTCTGCAGCCGCTCGAGCGTCTCGTGGCCCGCGGCGGTCAGGCGATGCGCACTCTCGCCCTCGATCAGGCCGCGGTCGGCGAGCTCGGTCTGCGCGCGCTCCAGCGTCGGCTCGTCGACGTGCACGCGCTCGCCGAGGGCATCGAGACGCACGTCGGGTTCGGCGCTCAGCCGTGCGAGCAGGAAGCACGCGGCAGGCGTGAGCTCTACATGCGCCCGTTCGGCGATGCGCACGACGATCTCGCGCGCCCCTTCGCGGCGATCCATGCGTCCGATCATCCGGATGATGCTCGCGAGTGAGCTCTCCTCCCGCGGGCCGGCGCCATAGGTGTCGCTTGGATCCTGCGTGGCGACGGTCTTGCGCAGCGGCAGCTCCCTGATCATCAATGCGAGCACGACGGCGAGGAACCCGACGCCCGCGGCGACGACGAACACGCTGTTGAGCGATTTTGTGAAGGCATCGATGTAGCCGGTGTGCAGCGCCGGCGGCAGTTTGTGGACCGCGGCGGGGTTCACGCCGCCACCCGACGTGACCTTTGCGGCCGCGCCCGGCAGAAGTGCGGTGAGCTCTTCGCGCAGCCGGTTGGAGAACACCGCGCCGAGCGCCGCGGTGCCGAGCGAGCCGCCCATCGAGCGGAACAGCGTCGCGCCCGACGTCGCCACGCCAAGGTCCGCGTAGTCGACGGCGTTCTGGACAGCCAGCACGAGTACCTGCATCACCATCCCGAGTCCGAGCCCGACGATGAACATGAAGCCGTAGATCTCGGCGGTGCTCGAGCCCGCGCTGAGCGTCGACAAGAGATACATGCCGACGACCATCACCGCGGTCCCGATGATCGGGAAGATCTTGTAGCGGCCGGTGCGCGTGATGATCTGTCCCGAGGCGATCGAGGTGATCAGCAGCCCGCCCATCAGCGGCAGCAGCTGCAGGCCCGACTGAGTCGGTGTCGAGCCGCGCACGATCTGAAGGAACAGCGGCATGTAAGTGACCGCGCCGAACAGCGCGAAGCCGACGATGAACCCGACAGCGCTCGTCACGGCAAAGACCGGATTGAAGAGCAGGCGTGTCGGCAGGATCGGCTCGGCCGCGCGACGCTCGACGAGAGGGAAGAGCCCGAAAAGGATCAAGCCGACCGCGGCCAGCAGCAGGATCGTCGGCGAGCCCCACGCCAGCGACGTCCCGCCAAGCGAGGTCGCCAGGACGATCGCAGTCAGGGCGCCGCCGAGCACGACGGTGCCGAGGTAGTCGATCGTGTGCGGGATCCGCTCGGTGCGCGACGGCAGCGTCGCGGCGAGCACGAAGAGCGCAACGACGCCGAGCGGCAGGTTCACGTAGAAGATCCAGCGCCAGCTAAGCGAGGTCGTCAGGAACCCCCCGAGCAGCGGACCGGCGACGCTCGCGAGGCCGAACACCGCGCCGAACAGGCCCGTGTAGCGGCCACGTTCGCGCGGCGGGACCACGTCGCCGATCGCGGCCTGGGCACTTACCATCAGCCCGCCGCCTCCGAGACCCTGCAGCGCGCGGAACGCGATCAGCTCGTCGAGGTTCTGGCTCAGCCCGCAGAGCGCGGAGCCGAGCAGGAAGATCACGAGCGCGCCCTGGAGGATGATCTTGCGCCCGTACTGGTCGCCGAGCTTCCCGTACAGCGGCGTTACCACCGTCTGCGCGAGCAGGTAGGCGGTGACGACCCAGGAGATGTGGTTCAAGCCACCGAGGTCGCCGACGATCGTCGGGAGCGCGGTGGCAACGATCGTCTGGTCGAGCGCCGCCAGGAACATGACGAGCAGCAGCCCGCCGAAGACGAGTCGAAGGTTGACCTGCGGCTGTGCTGGATCCGCGGGCGGGGTGCCCGCGACGGTCGCGCTCATCGCGTTCCCTTTCGTCCGCTTGGAGCGGATGTTATGCGTGCGGCCCATGGCCGCCGGCCATTAGAGCGGCGAGAGCCGCTTACGCTCGAACTTCACGACGGCGTGCCAGCTCCACGTGTACGAGCAGCTTCCCGTGTCGCTGTTTTTGCTCCCGCAGGTGGAGTGCGCTGGGTCGCTGCCGACGGTCTTCGTGAAGCTGCGCCTCCCGATCTCGGACGCCGAGATCGTGAACCGGGCGTGCGATTCCGGCGGGTAGAGCACAAGCCCGTTGCCGAACCACCCTTCGCCGTTGCACTTCCCGCTCCCCGATGCCACGCCTTCGAAGCCGTAGCTCTCCGTTTCGGCCGTGAACTGATAGCTGCCGTGGCGGTGCCTCCAGCTGAGCTGGTGGGAGGCATCCGCGTCCGGCACGGTTGCGCGGAGCGAGGTACTGCAGGCGAACGGCTGCAGCTGCGTTTCCTCGCCGACGACTTCGTAGGCCTTGCCCATCTCGTCGGCTGAGCCGTTGACAACGTGCCGGAAGCCGCCGGCGTCGGTGGGCAGCGCGAACCTTGCGTGCCCTTTGCCCGTGACGAAGATCGCGTCGCGGAATTCCTCGTCCACGTGGAAGGTCGCATGATCGTTCACTTCGCAGACCGTTCCGAGGGGTTCGGTGTCGGGCGGGCACATACCGCTGCCGACTTCGCTTGCCTCTCCAGTCAGCCCGAGCGTGACGTTGTAGATCGCGAGCTTCGCCTTGCTCGCGCCGGCTACCGGCGCCGCAACCAACAGCACGCACGCTGCGACTGCAGCCGCCCCCGTCAACCAACCGCCTCGTTCTCCAAGTCTGCTCATCGCCGGCTCCCCCTTTTTTGCGCGCAGCGCTACCCGCCGAACATCTTGCCGGGTTCGGCGCGGGGATGCATTCAGAGCGCCCTCAAGTTAGGCGCGGACGGGCTCGGCGACTTCAGCCGCGCGCACAGCCCGCTGGGCGTCGGTGATCGACAGCAGCCCAAGGGCCTTGCGATCGGCGTCGACGACGACGAGCCGGCCGACGCGGGAGAACGCCGGGCGTTCCAGCAGGCCGACAACGGGGTCCGAGGCGGCCGCGAGCAGTTCCGGGTCGCTGTCGGCGAGCCCGTCGGCACGCAGCCCATCGAGCGCGCCGGCCGCACGGAGGTGCGCGATGTCCAGCAGCCCGACGACCCGGTCGTCAACGTCGACGACCGGGAACGAAGTGAAGCGGTAACGGGTGAAGAACTGCGCGGCCTCGTCGGCGGGCATCGCCCCAAGGATCGTGACCGCCGGCGCGCTCATCAGGTCGCCGGCGACCGACTCGGCGAACGTCGTGCGCATCTGCAGCCCCGCAAGTTCGGCCCGCGCGGCAGTCGTGATGAAGAACCCCACCAGGATCAGCCAGATCCCGCCGACGCCGAACTCGAGCAGCTCGATTACGCCGAGCCCGATCATCACGAACCCGAATGCGCGTCCGACGCGCGCCGCGGTCTGGGTGGCTCGCGTGATGTTCCCGCTGCGTTTCCAGAGGATCGAGCGCAGCACCCGGCCGCCGTCGAGCGGGAACGCGGGGAGCATGTTGAAGATCAGCACCACCACGTTGAAGAAGACCTGGTATTCGAGGAAGGCGTGCAGCGCCGCAGGCGTCGACGAGGGCAGCGCGAGCATGGCGGCAAGAAAGACTGCCGCGATTACCGCCGTGACGGCCGGGCCCGCGATCGCGTAACGCAGCTCGCCGCCGGCGTCATGCGCCTCGCCCTCCATCTTCGAGACGCCGCCGAGCAGCCATAGATCGATCTCGTCGACGACGACACCGTGTTTGCGGGCGACGATCGCGTGCCCGAACTCGTGGGCGAGGATGCTTGCGAAGAAGCAGATGACGCTGACGAACGCGAGGACGTAGGACGCGCCGTGGGAGATGCCCGGCACGACGTTCGGGTAGTAGGAGGCGCCGAGGTCCCAGGTGAGCAGGACGACGACGGCGATCCACCAGGGGCTGATTCCGACGGGAATGCCCGCGATGCGCCCGATGCGTATGTTCTTGCCACCCACGAGGCGGCTCCCGAAGATCGTTGCCGTGCTCGCTACCAATGTGACGCATCGCGCACCGCGGCGCGGGCGCCGCGCTAGCCGAGGCGTGAGGTGATCGCCTCGCGCACTTCGTCCTCGCCGGCCAACGGATCGAGATCCATTGCGGCCCAGGCGTCGGGAGCCTCGAAGTTCTTGGGGTCCTCGCAGACGATGCACACGTCGTCGGTCACGTTCCGAAAGCCGATGTAGATCCGCGTGTAGTCGACCCCCAGGTAGTTCGCGACGGTGCGGTGGAGCGGATAGCCCGAGTTCGACACGGGGCTCCAACGGTAGGTGTTGCCCCGCCGCTCGACGTACACGCGTTGCTGGTCTGTCGCGGCATCGAGAACCGCGGCAACGACGTCATCGAGCGATAACCAGTGCTGCATCGCATCGATGTACGCCAGCCGATGGCGGTTCTCCACGGTGAAGTCGTCGCTCACTGCTTGTGGGTCGTGGCGCGCGCCGGTTCCTGACACATTCGTCGAATCAGACACACCGTCGGCCGGCCGTACCGCTAACGTGCCTGCGATCGACTCGCATCGGGCGTGCCGGTCATAGCTGCGGTGATCGGCCAAAGGGGGACCCGGGTGAGCAGCAGGGCGGTTTGTTCAAAGTCGTTCGCAGTGATTGTGGCGCTGACCTGCGCCCTCGCGGTGTTCTGCACGTCGGCATCGGCGGCGAACGTGTTCTCCAGGCTTGCTTTCCCGACCGCGGAAGAACGCTATGCGCCAGCGGCCGCGACGCTGCCCGACGGAAACGTGCTGATCGCCGGCGGCGATGCGACCGAAACGGTCAAGAACGTCGAACTGTTCAACGCCAGGACCGAGGCCTTCGAAAAGCTCACAGGCCCCGGGGAGGAAATGGCTGAAGCGCGCGCCGAATTCGCGGCCGTGACGCTCCCCGACGGAAAGGTGCTCCTCGTCGGCGGAGACCAAGAGGGTCCAATACTCCAGACAGCGGAACTCTTTAGCCCGCAGACCAACACCTTCGAACTCCTGAAATCACCGCTCACCGAACCGCGCGACGCTCCGGGTATCGCCCTGCTGCACGACGGCATGGTTCTGATCGTCGACGGCTGCGAAGAACCCGGCACTTGCGCGAACACCGCGGAACTGTACGACCCCGCGACACAGACCTTCTCGAAGATCGCCTCGCCGACAACCGAAGGACGCTATTACCCGGCCGCCGCGACGCTGCCCGACGGGAATGTGCTGATCGCCGGTGGCTACGACAAGACGACGTTGAAGAGTGCCGAACTCTTTAACGCCAAGACGAACACCTTCGAAAAGCTTGAAGGGGCCTCGCACGAAATGCACGAACCACGCGAAGAACTCGCTGCGGTCACGCTGCAGGACGGCAAGGTGCTGATCGTCGGCGGGGACGACGGCGGCCTCAGGCCGGCAACGGCGGAACTCTTCAACCCCAAGTCGAACGCATTCGAACTCGTGAGTGCGCCGCTCACGTCAGGACGCGAGGCGGCGGGCGTCGCGCTCCTGCAGGATGGTCGCGTTCTCATCGCAGATGGCTGCCAGGCGGGCTTCTGCGAAAAGACCGGGGAAATCATGTCGGTGAACCCGCCCTCGCGGGCGTCGTCGACGCGCCCGACGCGCCGCTCGCACTACCGCGAGAGGCTCAACGCGCTCGTCGAAGCCGAAACCAACAGCACGGTCTACTTCCAGTACGGCACGAGCCGCCGCTACCGCCACCGAACACGCACCCAGGCAATCGCGGGCTCGACCACGCCCGTCGCGGTGTCGGCGCTGCTGACGCGTCTGACCCCGGGCAAGCGCTACCACTACCGCGTCGTGATCGAAAGCGACGCCGGCAAGCTCACCGGCAGCGACCGCACGTTCGTGGTTCCACGACGCCGACGCTAGTGGGGGCCTGGAGGCACGCGAGCCCTCGACTGCTGCGGGCGATCGCACAGCGTGGACGACGGCAGCGCCGACAGCGAGGCACCACTACGCTCCGAGGTTGAATGTCGTGGAGCATGGACGGCGATTCAAGGCGCTAGAGAACGAGGGGGTTTCAGTGAGTGGCAAGGGCATTTCTTCAAGGATTTCTGCCGTGCTCGCGCTGGCGGCATTCGCATTGGTCGCTTCCTGCGCGTCTGCCTCTGCATCGAATGTCTTCTCGGGGCTCCCGAGCGTTCCGGCTGAAGGCCGGTACGGCCCGGCCGCCGCAACACTTCCGGACGGGAATGTCCTGATCGCGGGCGGAGACCCCGAAGGGCTCCCCGTCGCCCTCTTGACCGCCGAAGAGTTCAACCCCAGGACGGGGCGATTCGAACGACTCGAAGGCCACGACATGGTCGAAGGTCGCGCGGAATTCGAGGCAGTGACACTCCACAGTGGCGACGTGCTCCTTGTAGGCGGAAGCCGGTCCGGCAGTCCGCTCTCAACCGCCGAACTGTTCGACCCCAAGACCGACACTTTCGAAGTCTTGAAATCACACCTCACCCAAGAGCGCGACGCGCCCGCGGTAGCGGAGCTAGCCGACGGCATGGTCCTGATCGCCGACGGATGCCAGTCCGGCAAATGCTCCAAGACAGCCGAACTCTTCGATCCCGCCACACAGACGTTCTCGAAACTCGCGACGAGCCCGCTTGAGGAACGCTATGCCCCGGCCGCCGCGACGCTCCGGGACGGCAACGTTCTCATCGCCGGCGGCTACCCCAACAGTGGCGAAGCGGTCAAGAGCACCGAACTCTTCAATGCGAAAACAGGCACCTTCGAAACCCTTGGAAGCTCGCACGAACTGCTCTTGGCACGCGGCGAAGACTCCGCGGTGACGCTGCAAGACGGGAACGTCCTCGTAGTCGGCGGTGCCGAGCTCGGCAAAGCGTTCAGTACAAATGAACTCTTCGACGCGCAGACGAGCGCGTTCACGGCGGCAAGCACTGAACTGGTCACCCAACGCGAGGCATCAGCCGTGGCACTCCTACATGACGGCCAAGTACTCGTCGCCGACGGATGCCACCAAGTTGGCTGCTCAGCGTCGGCTGAAATCATGTCCGTCAACCGGCCATCGCGAGCGACCACGGCGCGCGCCACGCGCCGCGCCGCGCACCACGCACGGATCAACGCGCTGGTCGAGGCCGAAACCAACAGCACGGTCTACTTCCAGTACGGCACGAGCCGCCGCTATCGCCATCGCACGCGCGTCCAGGCAATCGCGGGCTCGACCGCGCCGGTCGCGGTATCGGCATTGCTGACGCGTCTGACCCCGGGCAAGCGATACCACTACCGCGTCGTGATCGAAAACTCCGCCGGCAAGCTCGTCGGCGCAGACCGTAGCTTCGTGGCGCCGCGCCGTCGCAGGTAGCCGGGCCGGACCTCGCCCCGGCTGACCCCCTGATTGCGCAACAGGCGGTCAGCACCATCGCCGTGGCCCTCCTCGGCCCGGCGACGGCTGGGCATCCGCGCACGGGTTAGGCTGTCCAGCGGACGACGCATCGGTCGGCCAGTGGGCGCGTACGGGCCGGCTCTGACGGGTAATCGGGCCACGACGGGCGGCATCGCTAACGGGCTTGATCCCTGAGAGCCGAACTAGGAGGACAAGTGACTGGCAGGCTGATGTGTTCCAAGGCTCTCCCGGTAGTCGTGTTCGCGGCACTCGCGCTGGCCGCGCTGCCATCGTCGGCTTCGGCTTCGGCGCTGTTCTCGCGGCTTTCCGCCGAACCGACCGAACGTCGCTACGCGCCCGCGACCGCGACGCTCCCGGACGGGAATGTGCTGCTCGCCGGAGGCTTCACCGGCCTTCCCGAACCGCCCCTTGGGTCGGCCGAAATGTTCAATCCGACGACCGGCGGCTTCGAACGGCTGGCGGGGGGCGGAGCTCAAGAAATGCGCGAATCGCGGGGAGAAGCCGCCACCGTGTCGCTCAAGGACGGCGACGTCCTGATCGCCGGAGGTTCGCATTCGCCGTCGTACCTCAAGACAGCTGAACTCTTCAACCCCGGCACGGACTCGTTTCAACTCGTCCAGGGGCATCTCGTAGAAGAACGTGATGGCGCCGCCGCCGCGCTGCTACCCGACGGCGACGTACTGATCGTTGACGGGTGCCAGAAAGGCCTGTGCGGCAGGACCGCCGAAGTGTTCGACCCGGTAACGCAGACCTTCTCGAAGCTCAGCTCAGAGCCGCTCCAGGAACGCTACTACTCGGCGGCCGCAACGCTCCCGAACGGTGACGTGCTGATCGCCGGCGGCTTCCAGATCGGCTCCAACGAACCGACTCGCGGCGCCGAAATCTTCAACCCCAGGACAGAGCACTTCGAAAGCGTCCCCGGCGACTCGCTGATGCACGAAGCGCGCGGCGAACTCGGCGCTGTGACTCTTCAGGACGGAGACGTCCTGTTGGTCGGGGGCAATGCGCAGCACACGCTGAAAACCGCGGAACTCTTCAACACGCGCGCGAACATCTTCGAACCCTCCCCCGCCGAACTAGCGACGGACCGCGAGGGCCCAGGTGTCGCGCTGCTGCGCGACGGCAGAGTGCTGATTGACGGCGGCTGCCAGGCCATCGGCTGCGAAAAGTCGGCAGAAATCCTGTCCGTCAACCCGCCGTCGAGAGCCAGCACGGCGCGCGCGACTCGTCGCACGACACACCGCGCCCGGATCAACGCCGTCGTGGAGGCAGAAACCAACAGCACCGTCTACTTCCAGTACGGCACGAGCCGTCGCTACCACCACCGCACCCGCGCGCAGCGGGTCGGCGGCTCCACCGTGCCGGTATCGGTCTCGGCTCTCCTTACGCGCCTGACACCCGGCAAGCGCTACCACTACCGCGTGGTGATCGAAAACGATGCAGGAAAGCGGTACGGCGCGGATCGCTCTTTCGTCGTACCGCGCCGTAGGCGCCGCTAGGAGCCGGACAGTGAGCCACCGTCGGCGTCGCTAGATTCGCGCGATGCCCGACCCGCTGCCGGAACTTCTCCTGCCAGACCAGGCGCACTGGCTCGACTGGCTCGCAGACAACCACCGCGAGCACAGCGGGGTGCTCCTGGTCCTGGGGAAGAAGGGAACCGTCGAGCCGACGAGCCTGCGGTATGACGAGGCGCTTGAGGTGGCGCTTTGCCACGGCTGGATCGACGGGCAGGTCATGCGCCGTGACGAGGTCACGTACCGCCAGCGCTTCACGCCGCGCCGGGCGAAGAGCTCGTGGTCCAAGCGCAACGTCGAGATCGTCGAGCGGCTCATTGCGGAAGGACGGATGGCGCCGGCCGGACTGGCGGCGGTCAGCGCCGCCCAGGCAGACGGACGGTGGGAGGCCGCCTATCCGGGCTCGGCGGAGATCGAGGTCCCGGACGATCTCGCGGCAGCCCTGGCCGAGAATCCCGCGGCCAAGGCCGCGTTCGCCCGCCTCTCCGCCCAGAATCGCTACGCGATCCTCTACCGCGTCCACAACACGCGACGCCCCGACACGCGGGCACGGCGGATCGGCGAGTTCGTGGCGATGCTCGCCGACGGACGCGCGCCCCATCCCCAGCGACAACCGCTTCGTTGAGCCCGGCTCACGCGCGCGGCCCGGTGGCCCGTCGGTGAGTACACCCGGCTGGCGGGCGCGTGTTGTGGATCACCGAATCGCCACACCTCTGAAGCCGACGCGCTAACGGATTGGGGTCACGGAAACGGGCCTAGTACCAGTCCTCGAAGCGGCGTCTCTTCAGAAGCTTGAGTCGTCGGCGGCCAAAATAGGTGAGCTCCTCGCTCCCCACAGGGGCCTTGGCAACCGCCGGCCGACACGCGATGCCCGGGATCGCTTCGCGATGAGCCAGGACGCCAAACGGTCGACAGGTCTCGCGGGGTACGACCCGACCGGCGGCGTCGAGGGGATATGTAGGCGCAAGTCCGGCAGCCTGGACGCCCCGCGCGGTAACAACGTCGGCGTAGTGGTCCTCGGGAACCCGGACGTCGACTAGCAGGGGAGCGGCCGTCGGAATCAGGTCCTCAGGCTCGAGGCCCCTGCGTCCAAGTTTGGTTCGCAGCTGTGCCCTCGCGAGCTGCATTGAACTGTTGAGGTACACGACTGCGAACCGGCCGGGCGGGTTCCAACGACCTCCACGCTCGCGTGAAAACGACGGATCCAGCGGGTCCGCCCAACCGGGGCCGGCGACGCGGCAGTAGTCGCCGCCTCGAACGAGAAGCCGCACTACTACTCGTTCACTGACCAGTCGAAAGCGGCACGCAGCTCGTCGAGTACGAGATCCTCGCGACCATCGGCGATTGCGTCGAGGATTGACCGATCGCCGTACGCCTCGCCCTGGCGACGAACCACGGCAGGAATGCGGTCGGCCTTCACCCTTAGAGCCAGGAAGTCGGCGATCTCGCCGAGACGGGCGAGCTTTAGCTGTCGCTCGCCCGGGATGCCGCGCTCCCTCCACTGTTCGACGGCCTGGCGACGCACGCCAAAGAGCTTGGCCAGTTCGCTCGCGCTAATCCCAAACGAGACCTCGAGATGGTCGAGCGCAGCGTCGGCGAGCGTGGCTGTGGGCATGGCGTGATGCTACCGCAAGCGATTAGCAAGCGCAAGTGATTTGCAAGCCGCTGATGGTGCGCAGCCTTGGCTGCCTCCCGCCACCGGGAGTCTCGTTCTTCTCGAAGGATGTGCACCGCGTGGTCGAACGAGATCGAGCCGCCGGACCGCGCAGCGCTCCGTGCAAGGACCTCGTCGACCGGTGGGCGATGTGCCTCTTCGACGAGCCGTCCGACCAGGTATGCCCACACGGGCTTCCCCGACTGCATCGCTTCCAAGCGAGTTGCTCTGAAGGCTCCCGCCAAGCCCCTCCTGAATTCGGACGACAGCATGAGCAGTGCCTACGAAGGCTCCGTCGCGGCCCGCAGCTCGACGCGATGCAAATCACCCGTGTCCGCGCCAGCGACGAGTGCCCGCAGGCGCTCCGGCTCACCATCGCGGCGATCCATCTGGCGGGCGTAGACAGTCAGCGTGAGATTCGCCGACGTGTGGCCAAGTTGCGCCATCACATATGGGGGGCTCTCGCCGATGGCGAAGAGCAGCGACGCGAACGTCCGGCGCAACGCGTGCGGCGTGAGCCCTGCCGGCAGCGGATCGTGCCCGCCAGCCGCCAGCTTCTTGTTCGCCAGGCAGACGGAGGGCGCGAGCATGCGTTTACGGACGTTCGAGGCCGCGAGCGGCCCTCCGGTCCGGGTCGAGAGGACCAGGCCGTCGCCACGGTGCTCCGACAACGCTCCCAAGAGCACCGGGAGGATGTTGACCGAGCGAACGCCGGCAGCCGTCTTCGCATCGCGGACGTGGATCAGCGCCCGGTCGAGATCGATGTCGCTCCATCGCACCGCAAGCGCCTCGCCAATCCGCAAGCCGGCGAACGTGAGGGTTGCGATGAGTAGCCGCCGGAGACGCGGATCGCCAGCAGCCCTCCGGTCCAGCTCTCCCGCCGCGTCGACGAGGGCACGAATATGATCTGCCCGGTCGAGCCACACGCGCTTGGATCGCATCGTCCGCAGCCGACGCCGTGAGCCGCTCGCGGGGTTCTGCTCGATCAGCTCGTAGTCGCGCGCGAGGTCGAGGATCGCCGCCAGTGTCGAGAGTGTCTTGTTGATCGAAGACGGCGATAGGCGCCCCTCTTCGATCTTCGTCAGGCGGTAGGCGTCGACATCGGCAACGCGGATGTCTGCCAGCGACTTCGCCTTGAAGAACGGGATCAGGTGCCGGCGTACGCGCCACTCGAGGTCCTCCGCGGACTTTGCCGCGAGGCCACGCCCCGTCCGGCCGCCCTCGAGCTGGTGCCGCAACAGCCACTGCTCGGCAAACTCGTCGAACGCGCTC
>Ga0182013_10003008_pt1 | contig 21450 bp, 20 predicted proteins | sample 612S2MmetaG_FD_120487 | JGI IMG/M metagenome (GOLD analysis project Ga0182013, IMG submission 120487) | Permafrost microbial communities from Stordalen Mire, Sweden - 612S2M metaG | ecosystem: Environmental > Terrestrial > Soil > Wetlands > Permafrost | place: Sweden: Stordalen | collected... | reverse complement strand
GGCCATCGCTTCAGGAATTCGCCCGTAGTTTCAATGCGAAAGTGGCGGAATTGGCAGACGCACCAGACTTAGGATCTGGCGGAGCAATCCATGGGGGTTCGAGTCCCCCCTTTCGCACCAACAGCTCGTAGCCGATTACATTTTTCCCAAAACTTCGTTTTGTACTGCGCTACGCTCGCCATGAGAACCCGCGCTCTGAAGCAGACGAACCTCGTCTTCACAGAACGCGGGTTTTCCTTGTGGGTTTGTTATAGCCTGCAAATCAGCAGTTCGCGCTCGTAGATCATCTCCGGCGGCAAATGATCGTGCAAAGCAAGGAAAAGCTCCTCATGCCCCATCAATTCCTTGCGCCATGCGGCACGGTCCACCTCCTGCAGCTTCTCAAATGTTGCCCGAGAGAATTCGAGGCCGTCCCAGTTGACGTCCTCGAAATAAGGCGTCCAGCCGATCGGTGTCTCTCTGGCCAGGGCGCGCCCATGAACCCGATCGACAATCCACTTAAGTACCCGCATGTTTTCAGCAAAGCCGGGCCACATGAACTTGCCGTGTTCGTCCTTGCGAAACCAGTTGACGTGAAAAACCCGCGGCGTGACGGAGAGACTGCGCTGCATCTTCAGCCAATGCCGGAAGTAGTCGCCCATGTGATACCCGCAGAAGGGCAGCATCGCCATGGGATCGCGGCGCACTTTGCCGGTTTCGCCGGCCGAGGCTGCCGTAGTCTCCGAGCCCATGGTGGCGCCTGCATAGATTCCAGTCGACCAGTTGAATGTTTGAAACACAAGTGGCATTGTCGTTGCGCGCCGCCCGCCGAAAATGATGGCCGAGATGGGAACGCCTTCCGGCGCCTCCCAGTCGGAGTCCATCGAGGGACACTGGTGCGCAGGAGCGGTAAACCGGCCGTTTGGATGAGCGGCAGGCTTTCCTGTCTGCGCGCCAATCTCCGGCGTCCATCGGTTCCCGCGCCAATCTGTCACTTCTGCGGGAGGCTCATCGGTCATGCCTTCCCACCAGACTCCGCCCTCCGGCGTTAGCGCGACGTTGGTAAAAATTGTGTTCTTGGCCAAAGTCTTCATTGCGTTTTCGTTGGTCTTGTGGCTTGTGCCCGGCGCAACTCCAAAGAAACCCGCTTCGGGATTGATGGCGCGAAGCTGGCCGTTCGCGTCCGGCTTGATCCAGGCAATATCGTCGCCTACGGTCCAGACTTTCCATCCTTCAAAACCCTTGGGCGGAATCATCATGGCAAGATTTGTTTTCCCGCACGCCGAAGGGAATGCCGCAGCCACGTAGGTCTTTTCGTGCGTGGGCGACTCGACCCCCAGGATCAGCATGTGCTCGGCCATCCAGCCTTCGTCCCGCGCTATGTTTGAAGCAATACGCAAGGCGAAGCACTTCTTGCCCAGCAGTGCATTACCGCCGTAGCCCGACCCGTAACTCCAGATTTCCCGCGTCTCAGGAAAATGGACGATAAATTTTTCATCGTTGCAGGGCCACGGCACGTCCTTCTCGCCAGGCACGAGGGGCGCGCCCACGGAGTGAAGGCAGGGAACGACGCGCTTGACGTCCTTGTCGATCTCGGCAAACACCGGCGCACCAATGCGCGCCATGATCCGCATGTTCACAACAACGTAGGGAGAGTCGGTCAGCTCCACGCCGATCTGCGACATCGGTGATCCCACTGGCCCCATGCTGAACGGCATCACGTACATCGTGCGCCCGCGCATGCAGCCGCTGAACAGCCGCTTCAACTTGCGGCGCATCGTAAATGGGTCTTCCCAGTTGTTGGTGGGACCGGCATTGTCTTTCGAAAGCGAGCAGATAAATGTCCGGTCTTCCACGCGGGCCACATCGTTGGGCGCGGAGCGGGCAAAGAAACAGCCGGGCCAAAGCTCTTCGTTTAGCTTGGTAAACGTGCCGGCCTTCACCAGCGTGTCGCAGAGTTGGTCGTACTCGGCATGAGAGCCGTCAACCCAGTGGATGCGTGCTGGCTGGCAGAGGTCAGCCATCTTCTCGACCCAGCGGATCAAGTGCTTATTTGTCGTTGGTATAGATGAAGTCAGTAGTTCCATTGCGTTCTCTCCGGGCAGCTCGTATGGAAGGACTTATTAAGGGGGTTTTCTCGATAATACAGGAATTCAACCATCCGATGGCGGCACTCTTTAAACTCCTCTGCGTAGAGGTTTGGTCAGGCCTAACGTCTACGCAGCAAGTTCATTTCACGGGAAAATCGAGAGGCGGATTCGCGATGATTGCTCTTTACTCAATATAATATCGGGCCAGGCGCCATCCCAGAAACCGTGCCCATAATTATTCAGGCGCTGGGCGCCAGCCGATTCCCCGCTCCTTGCCGCTTACCGCGTCGCTGCCCACACATGATAGCTATTGAAAATAAACTGCCCGCCAAGAATCAGCAGCCACACCCACAGAGCAAATCTCAACGGCCTGCGCGGAATGCGCGTGCTCAATGCCGTGCCCGTGATGGCCCCAAAGACGCCGCCGGCAATCAGCGAAATCAGCAACTGCGGATTGGCGCTGCGCGAAAACCAGTGAGCTCCGCTGCCGATAAGCGAGACAACAAAACCAAAGGCGATGTCAGTCCCGACAATCTGCGCGGGAAGCAATGGAGTCAGACTGAGAAGTGCGGCGCTACCCAGGGCGCCAGCACCTGCGGACGAAAAACCAACCTCCGCGCCCACCGGAAACATCAGCCATGAAAGCAACGGGCTGCGGTCGCGCGAATCGCGATTTTCCTTCATCTGGCGAAACGAATAGAAGAGCTGCCAGCTTGCCGTGCTCACCAGAATCGCGCCAAGGATTGCGTTAAGCAGATTCTGCGAGCCCGCATTCACCAGATGCTTGAGGAAAAGCGATCCCAGCAGAACGCCCGGCGCACCGCCCAAGAGCATAAAGCCCAGCGTGCGCCATGCCACGTTGCGGCGCACGATTTGCGCTGGCACCAGGATCAACTTGACCGCGGTCGCAAACATCAGTCCGATGCCAACCGCCTCTGCTGCGGGAACTCCGAGAAACAGCACCAGGACCGGCACCGTCACGGTGCCCGCGCCAACGCCCGTAAGCGCGATGAACAACGCGATCAAGAATCCAATTAAGTACTGCATCCCTTTGCCTCAGTCTTTCTGCTTGTGTCTCACTGCGCCGGCGCCGCTTGAATGTGTATTCCGCATTCCACCTTGCGCCCCGCCCAACGCCCCGAGCGCGGATCGTTGGGATCGAGCGGAAGAGACGTACACGGCTCGCAGCCAATCGACGTGTAACCGCGCTCATAAAGTGACAGCAAGGGAATCGAAAGCTGCTCGCACGCGTACCACACATCGCGTGTCGTCCACTCGGCAAGTGGCGCCAGCTTCAGCACCCGCTTGCCTCCCGGCAGCGCAAACATTGCCGATTCCTCAAGCGCCGTGCGGCTCCTGGCCTGCTCGCGGCGCAGTCCGGTAAGCCATACGCGATAATTCGCAACCGCCTTGAAGAGCGGCTCCACCTTGCGCAGCCCGCAGCATCGGTCCGGCGCCGTCTGGTAGAGCAACCCAAACTCCGCTTCCTGCTCGGCCACTGTCTTCTCCGGCAGCAAGTTCGTCAGGTTCAGCCCCCACTCGCTTGCAATACGATCCCGATACTCGTAAGTCTCTTTGAAGTGATAACCAGTATCGAGAAACAAAACTGGTATCTTCGGATCGAGGGCAATCGCCAGCTTGGTCAGCAGCACGTCCTCCGCCTGAAAGCTGCAGGTCAGGCACACATCGCCCTTGCCCGTGATCTCCTGTGCGAGCGTGGCTCGAACATGGTCCAGCTTCGCGTTCACTTCCAGATTGATTTCAGCTGTGCCCATCACAACCCTGCCATTTCCGGAGAGATAAAAACTCCCGCATCGTGCAACAACTGATGAACCGCGGCGACCACTTTGCTCGCGCGTTTTGGGCGGTCCGCTTCATCTGTATCGATCGCCGTGCCGCCATTTTCCGCATCGACAACGATCTGCTTTTCTTCGACGCGGGCAATGAGGGCGCCACCTTCGCTCGCACTCTCAACCAGCGCCAGCAATCCCGCTTCAGTCTGCAACCTGGTCACAATCTCCAGCAGGCTTGGATGGCGAATGAACGCATCGTCGTCGGCATCGATGCGAACCGGCACAGCTCCGGCCACAAAGAGCGAGCGCTCAATCGCATCAATCAATTCCTTCGGCCCCTTTAGTTCAAGTACGGCGCCTCGGTGTCCCCAACGCGCCTCTTTTTCTCCGGCCGTCAAAGCACCCCACGTGTCCGCAAACAATGGCGAACCCGCTGTCACCTGGCCGTTGGCAGCGGTAATCATGCCCGCCGCAACGGTACCGTTAGTCTCTGCGTCAACCAGGATGAAAGCGCCAGTGCTGCGGTTCTCTCCATAAGCATCGACTGCGATCGGCCGAAGCAGGCTCAAGTTCACGGAACCGATATCGTTCATGTTCAGCGTCCGCGCCTGCTCGTGATTCAGCGTGCCCAGGTCGGTACGGTGGCCGATTGAAGTAACGAAGACAGGCACCGTCTGGCTGGTGTGCTTCAGCAGATAGCGCCGATGCAGTTCAAGCGGACGTTGATCCATCCACACCAGCGCGGCCTTCGCATTCTTCGAAACTGTCGCCGGAGTCTGCGAAGAAACAATCAGATCGCCCCGGCTGATATCGAGTTCGCGATCCAACACCAGCGTCACCGAGAGCGGCGCAATCGCCTCTGCCAGGTCACCGTCCCATGTCACGATGCGCTCCACCTTTGCGCTTCTGCCCGAGGGCAGCGCCGTAATCGCGTCGCCAGGACGAATCGTTCCCGAGGCGATCTGCCCAGCAAAGCCGCGAAACGTGTGATCGGGTCGCAATACCCGCTGCACCGGGAAACGAAACGGCGCTGTGCGCGTATCCACTGAAGACGGCAGCGATTCAAGCAACTCCAGCAGCGACGGCCCTTGGTACCAATCCATCGTCTCCGACTTGTGAACAATGTTGTCGCCCTTCAGCGCGCTCACCGGAACAAAAACTCGCTCCACCGGATTGCCGGTATCGGCCGCTATCTGATCCAGTACAGAACTGAAGTCGACTTCAATGGCGCGGAAAGCCGCCTCATCGTAGCCGATCAAATCCATCTTGTTCACCGCCACTAGAACGTGACGCACCCGCAGCAAAGACGCAATGTAAGCGTGACGCCGCGACTGGATCAGCACGCCCTTGCTTGCGTCGATCAGCACAACGGCCGCATCGGCGGTCGAAGCGCCGGTAGCCATGTTGCGCGTGTACTGCTCGTGGCCCGGCGTATCCGCGATGATGAACTTGCGCCGTGGGGTCGAGAAATAGCGGTAGGCCACATCGATCGTGATGCCCTGCTCGCGTTCGGCGCGAAGCCCGTCTGTGAGCAGTGCGAAATCGATCTGGCCGGGCGCGGTGGTTCCCTTCCCTTCAATCGAGCGCACCTGGTCTTCGTAGACCGATTGCGTGTCGTAAAGCAGCCGCCCGATGAGCGTGGACTTTCCGTCGTCCACACTGCCGGCCGTTGAGAAGCGAAGCAGATCCTTGTTGCGCTCCTGCTGAAGAAACTCGTCAATCGAGAAAGTGGGCGTCGCAAGCGTAGCCATTTAGAAATATCCCTCCCGCTTCTTGATCTCCATTGAGCCTTCCTGGTCGTGATCGATAACGCGGTTGGCGCGCTCGGAGGAACGGAATGAAATCAGCTCCGAAATAATCGCCGGAATCGTCTCCGCATCGGAACGGATAGCGCCCGTGCAGGGGCTGCATCCCAGCGAACGCAGCCGCGACTTCACCATCTGTGGCTTTTCGCCCAGCCGCGCCACAAACGATTGCTCGATCGGCAGCAGCGCATCGCCGCGCACATACATCGGCCGCTCCTTTGCAAAATAGAGATCGACCACCGGTATGTTCTCTTCGTGGATGTACTGCCACACATCCATCTCCGTCCAGTTCGAGAGCGGAAAGACGCGAATACTTTCGCCCGGATGAACGCGCGCGTTGTACAGGTTCCACAACTCGGGGCGCTGATTCTTCGGGTCCCACTGCCCCGCACCGTCGCGGAACGAGTAGATGCGTTCTTTCGCGCGCGACTTCTCCTCATCGCGCCGCGCGCCGCCAAAAGCCGCGTCGAAGTTGTAGTGCCGCAGCCCATCCAGCAGCGCCTGCGTCTTCAGCAGTCCGCAGCAGCGCTTTGTATCCAGCGCAATCGGATTCGTCCCTGCGGCAATCGCCGGCTCATTGCGCCACACCAGCAACTCCGCGCCAATTGACTTGGCCATTTCATCGCGGAACGTCAGCATCTCCGCAAACTTGAAGCCCGTATCCACATGGAGCAAAGGAAAGGGAATCGGCGCGGGATAGAAAGCCTTTTGCGCCAGCCGCAACATCACGGACGAGTCCTTGCCGACGGAGTAGAGCATCACCGGCCGCTCAAACTCCGAGGCGACCTCGCGCATAATGTGGATGCTCTCTGCTTCAAGCAGGCGCAGGTGACTCAGGCGCGGCGCGCCCTCTGTGACTTGCTGCTTTTGTGTGCGGGTTTCTCTTTCGGCTACCGGCATGCATGACCTCTTTTTGCTTCAAAGTGGATGCTGAAGGCCGGTTCAACTAAGGACGATCCCGGCATATCAGCTACGGGTGCGTCGTCTGAATCGATTGCGCTGGAGATCAGAGACTAGCGGGGACACCCGTCGAATATGTTCGACAGGCAACAACAAGAACGGCCTTGGGAAGCTATATCTTGGGGAACGATATTTTGAAAATTACCGACCATGTGTTCACTTATAGTAGCAAGAACCCTCTGCCGATACAATCCATCGCAAAATCGCTTGGCACCGTTCCGGTGTTACTTCCGTTACGCTAAACTCCCACAAACGAGCTAGTTGGCCCTTTTCGAGCTACCGGGCGGTACTCGCGGGATTCGTAGCTTCTCACCTGTCGCGCATTCCGCCTTGCGCGTTCATCTACCATCTAGACAGTCCATGCCAATCAAGCCAAAACTCGGACAGAACTTCCTCGACGACGCACAAGCCGTGGAGCGGATTGTTGCCGCACTCGGCGATCTGGCGGGCCGCACGGTCATCGAGATTGGTCCTGGTGGCGGCGCCATTACGGGAGCGCTGGCTTCAAGAGCAGGAAACGTGGTTGCCATTGAGATCGATCACGAACTCGCCCTAAGCCTTCGCGTGCAGTTTCCTGCGGACAAAGTGACGGTCGTTGAGCAGGATGTCCTCCACTTCAATTTCGCCGAAGTTGCGGCCACGGCGGGGGAGCGTCTTCGCCTCGTTGGAAACCTGCCCTACTACATCACGTCCCCCATCCTGCTCAAACTCGCGGCCAGCCATGCCTCGCTCGACGTCGCCGTTCTCATGGTGCAGCGGGAAGTGGCTGATCGCGTCACCGCCAAGCCCGGCTCGCGCGACTACGGGCTGCTTTCTGTCTCCATCCAGATGTATGGGCCGGCCGAGCCTCTCTTCACTCTCCCGCCCGACGCTTTTTCGCCGCCGCCCGACGTGCACTCCACGGTCTTCCGCTGGCGGTTTGCGCCGCGCTTTGCCGAGCTGGGCGTCCAGGAATCCAGCTTTCTTCCCTTCGTTCGCAGTGCCTTTGCGCAAAAGCGGAAAACGCTCGCCAACAACCTGCGCGCCGCCGGATTCGCGCCCGTTGCTGCGGCTTCCGCAATGGCGCAAGCTGCCATCGATCCCCAGGCACGCGCCGAGGCCCTGTCCATCGAATCATTCGCCGCGCTTTGGAAAAATCTGAACTCTGCTGGCACTCAATCCTCGGCCAAGCCTACCTGACTCAGGTAACCGGTGCGCATCATTCTCCACTTCACCCACGACGCGCCGAGGCATTATAGTAATCCGCAAAGCACAAAAGGAGTTCGAGCATGAAAGCACTCGCGTTCGCAGCAGCCTTGTTGGTCCTTGCTGGAGCGGCAGCGGCAGCAGCCGCGCCTCCGCCGGCCAATGGAAATCAGTTGAAGGGAAAAGGCTGTGTTCAGGTCGGCGTCGAGACCGGTTGCCTGGTAGTCAAGGACGCGCAAAGCGGCAAACTCTTCAACCTCCTGATCAAGGGCGCAAAGCCTGCAATTGGAGCTGGAATCGACTTTGTCGGCGCCCCCTCCAGCGGTGCGAATACCTGCATGCAGGGAACTCCCGTGCAGATTCAGACTTGGAGCAACGACGAGTCTCTGCAATGCGCGAAGCATAAAGGCAAGAGCGTAGATTAGATCGTGCGTCCGGTGTTCGAGCATGCCCACGGCGGCCACGTTCGTACCCGCATTCGAGAAGTCCGTCTCCCTCAGCTCACACGCAGCACCATCTTGAGCGTGGCGCCACGGGAGCCGCTTATTTGGTCAAAGGCCGCTTGCCCGTCTTCGAGCGGCATCTCGGTGGTCCAGTCCTTCATATCCATCCCGCCGGCAACAAGCAGATCGAGCGAGCGCCTGAAGTCCTCTGCCGTATAGCCGAATGACATCTGAACGCGATGCTCTTTGCGAATGCTGGCGTTGAAGTCAAGTTCACTGTGTCCCTTCGCCATGCCCAGCAGCACTACCGTTCCTCCAGGCCGGCAAAGATTGAAGGCACGCTCACGCGCTTTCTCCTCGCCGCATGCATCCAGCACCAGGTCCAAACCGTCCTGTTCAAAGCTGCGCCCCTCGCCGCTTTCAGTCTCGGGATACACGGCCCGTGTTGCGCCCATCCGTCTTGCCGCCCCCAGGCGCACTTCTTCCACGTCCTCCACCAGCACCTCGCTCGCGCCAAGCCGGAGCGCTACCTTCAGCGCCAGCGAACCCATCGTTCCCCCGCCCACAATGCCCATGCGGAAACGCGGCTTTGGCGCAGCCAGCCGAAACAGGTGAATAATGTTGGCCAGCGGCTCGGCAAAGATGGCCTGCGCATCGGTCAGTGAGTCTGGAATTTCGTACACCTGCGATCGGGGCACCGCGACGAACTCGGTAAAGCAGCCGGCCAGCGGATCCATGCCCAGAAGCCGCAGTCTGGAGCACAGGTTCTTTTCTCCACGCGAGCAAGCCGCGCACACCCCGCAGCCAATAACGGGATCGACGACCACGCGCCGCCCTTGCGGCGTGCGGCCCACCACTTCGTGGCCCAGAATCAGCGGCGGAGTGCGGTGGCGGCTGCGCCCAAGGAACCCTGAAATATCAGCACCGCAAATCCCGGCGGCGGCAACTGCGATCTCGACCTCGCCGGCAGCCGGATGCGGGCGCGGACAATCTTCAACTATCAGGCGGCGCGGAGCCGTATAGACCAGGGCGCGCATGGCGCTTCCTCTTTTGGTTCAATTGGCACTCGCCCAACTGGTTCGAGCCGCGTGCACTTTGTTTAAGCCGGAAGACCTATCTTAGCCGCTTTCCCGCCAGTGCCGCGAAGAGGGCGGCCAATGCAAGCTCAATTCCCATGCACCAGCTTTCAGCCAGCCGTGCCATGCTCGGCGGCCTGGGCCGGGCGTAAGCTATGTTTAGAGAGGCACTGTAAGGTCCCCAGCCGGACCGGGCTAACACCCGCCAATTCCGGAAGCCGCAGGGTGCCCTTGCGCATCTACTGAGAAGGAAGCAATGAATCCAACCGTCGATAGCCACCACACTTCCTTCGAACAGACGCTCTTGAGCGCCCGCCGCACCATGCTGCTGAGCGAAATTCTCAAGCTCGCCATGGACAGCTTCCGCACCTCCAAGACTCGCTTTATGCTCACTGCCCTCGGCATGGTCATCGGAACCGCCTCGGTCATCCTGGTCGTCACCATCGGCATGACCGGCCGGCAATACGTTCTGCAGTTGATTCAGAAATTCGGCACCAACTCGGTCGAGGTGGAGTACGCCGGCGGCGGCGCTACCAACGCCGAGCGCGTGCGCTACACCGACTTCCTCACCCGCGAAGACGAAAAGGCCGTGGACGCCCAGTTGCCCGGCGTCATGTACTCCTCGCCTGTAATGGACATGCACGACCGCATCAGCTTTGGCGGCGGCGTGGTCAAGGATACGCTGGTCCTCGGCGTCAGTCCCCAATACCTGCTCATCCACAATCTCATCGTCACCGCGGGGCGCTTCTTCGACGATACCGACGACGATACCCACCAGAAATGCGCCGTGGTCAGCGAACTCTTCGCCAGGGAACGGTATGGCAATGACGATGCCTCCATTGGCCGCACCTTTGAGATCAGCGGAATCCCCTTCACCGTCATCGGTGTCTTCAAGATGAGCGTCGACGACTTTGGGCAGTCGGAGATCGCCGACCAGACCATCCTCATCCCCTTTTCCGTGGTCCGCTACTTTACAGGAACCGAGCGCGTAAATCAGATTTACTTTTCCATGCGCAGCATGGATGAAGTGCCAGATGCCCAAAAGGAAATTGTACGCATCATCAAGTCGCGCCACCGCGACAACTCGGTCTACAAGACGCAAACGCTCAAGGAGCTGCTCGACATGGCAAACCAGAGCGCCCTGGCTCTGACCGCCGTGCTCGTACTGGTGGCCACCGTCACCCTGGCCGTCGGCGGTGTCGGCATCATGAACATCATGCTCGCCAATGTGCGCTCGCGCATCCGTGAAATCGGCATCCGCAAAGCGCTCGGCGCCACGCGCCGCGAAATCAAGCTCCAATTCCTCGCCGAGGCCCTCATCATCTCGCTCACCGGGGGAGTTGTCGGCACAATTGTCGGTATGGCCGTTCCGCTGTCGATCCGCTTCTTTAGCGGCTACGATCTGCCCATCTCGCCCTGGTCCGTAATTATCGCCCTCACCGCTGCTACGGTCGTGGGCGTGGTGTTCGGCACCGTTCCCGCCACCCGCGCTGCGCAAATGGATCCAGTCGATGCGCTGAAATATGAGTAAGCCTGAGTCCACTCCTGCCGACCCCAAAGAGGCGCCATCCAGGGGGCCCAACCTGCTGCTCATCTACAGCCTGATCGCCCTGGCCCTGGTAGCCTCCATCGTCTTAGCGCTGCTGATCGTGAGGCCGTTCTATCTTCGGCGGTAGCCGTTGTGCCGCCCAAGCGCCGCCTGACTCAAGTGATTTCTGCTGATCTCAGCGCGCCTCAGGAACTGAACCTCTTTCCGCAATCAGCACCGGAATCCCATCCACAACCGGATACCTCCGCCCGCAACCTTCGCAGACCAGGCATGACTCCATTAGCCGCAATTCGCCCAGACACGCTGGGCAAGCCAACTGGCTCGATTGCGCAAGGTCAAATTGCGATAACTGCATTGGTTTTGTTCCCATAGGTTCGGATCAGAACTGGCGACCGCCTACTGACCGCCAGCCACCGATCACTGCACTACCGTCGGATCCGCTTTGCCATCGCCGCTAACGCCGTGGTTCGGTGCAACACGCTTCGCATGTCCCGCAAACTCCCGCTCAATGCGTTCGACGGTGCCTCCCTTGGCAAACTCGTACGCTACGCGAATCCCATTGAAAATCGCGCGATCATTCGACGAGCCGTGGCCGATGATGCATACGCCGCGCACGCCCAGCAGCGGCGCACCGCCGTATTCCCGGTAATCCAGACGCTGGCGGAAGTCGTTGAAGGCCCGACGCGACAGCAGCGCGCCCACCTGGGCGGTCACCGTGCGCGTCAGCGACTCGCGCAGCACGTCGCGCACAAAGCGCCCCACGCCCTCGCTTGTCTTCAGCGCCACGTTGCCCACAAAGCCGTCGCAGACAATCACGTCGGCCAGGCCGCTGAAAATATCGCGCCCTTCCACATTGCCGATGAACCGGATAGGCAGCGCCTTCAACAGCGGAAAAGCCTCGCGCGTCAGGTCGTTGCCCTTGGTCTCTTCTTCGCCGATCGAGAGTAGTCCCACGCGCGGCTCATTGATCTTGAGCACGGTCCGCGCGTACATCTCGCCCATCACCGCAAACTGTTCCAGGTTATGGGCCTTGCAGTCCACGTTTGCGCCCACGTCCAGCAGCACGCACGGATTGCCCGTGGAGCTTGGCATCGGGGTTGCCAGCGCCGGGCGATCCACGCCGGGCAGCGCGCCCAGAACCATTTTGGCCGTGGCCATGGCTGCGCCCGTGTTGCCAGCAGTCACAAAGCCGGCGGCTTTGCCCTCGCGCACCAGCTTGAGCCCCACGCGCATGGAGCTGTCCTTCTTGGTCCGCACTGCGTGCGCCGCCTTCTCGTCCATGCCAATGCGCTCGGTCGCATTGTGGATGACGATGGGCAGGTCTTCGTTTTCAAGGTGTTCGTCGAGAATGTCGCGCAGCTCCGCCTCCGGTCCAATCAGATGGACGCGCACAGGAAGAGCGCGGCAGGCGAGAATCGCCCCGCGAATCTCCGGCTCGGGAGCTTTGTCGGAACCGACTGCGTCAAGAGCTATGTCGATGAGCATGGCGGCTCAGACTACTTGGCTGCTTCCTTGACGTCGAGAACCTGGTGGCCCTTGTAGGCGCCGCACTTGGGGCAGGCACGGTGGGGCAGCTTCTTTTCGTGGCAGGTGGGACACTCGGAGAGGCCCACTGCGGTCAGAAAGTCGTGAGAGCGGCGAAGTGCGGTGCGGCGCGTGGAGTGGCGCCTTTTCGGATTAGGCATGATTCAATTCCTTTCGTGTCCCACCCGTCTCAAAAACCTTCAGGCCGCAAACAGCCTTCAAAGCCTTTCGGCCCGGCGGAACACCCTCAATATCCTGAATAATGTTCAGGGGGTTATCTTCAGGACTTGATCCGGCTGCGAAGCCCGGACAGTGCCTCCCAGCGGGGGTCGCTTGGACCGTCCTCGCACGAGCAGGCCTGACTGTTACGGTTCGCACCGCAGCGCTGACAAAGTCCCTTGCAGTCTGGCTTGCACAATGTCCTGACCGGAAGGGACAAAAGCACCTGCTCCCGCAGCACATCTTCAAGCAACAGACTGTCTTTTAGATAATAACCGATTTCCGTCTCCGGCGCTGTAATCGACCGTTCGGTGGCGTCGGCATCGGCCGCCGCCGGCCTGAAAATCAGGTCGAATTCGGCCGCCAGCGGAATTTCCACCGGCTCCACGCAGCGCGCGCACGGAACCTCGAACCTGCCGGCAAAGTTCCCGCGCAGCCGGATGTCGGCCACAATATCTTTGGGCCCGCGATGCTCGTGCAACACTTCGGCTTGCCCGGATGTGGCCAAAACCCCTACCTGCGTGGCTTCCTGGCCCAGATCAACCACCCCCGGAGCCAGCTCCAGGTCAAAATCGATCGGCTCCCGCTCCAGTTCACTTACTTTGAACTCCATCGCTCGAACTCCATTCTCTGAGCCTAAAGCATTTTCCGATCCGGTGCAGGCAGAAATCGGCGCGCCTGAATCAACGCAGTTTACCGACACCCCAGTGAATCGCCCTGGACGCCCGCAGAACCAATTATTCTTGATGCATAGGTCCATCGCGCCGCAATGCCGTGAACGATAAAGAACACCCAACTACCGATTCCGCTCTGCACATCCGCCAGGCGACCGCGGCCGACCGGCCACGCCTGATCGCGCTGGTCAACTCCGCCTATGCAATCGAGACATTCCTTGAAGGCACGCGTACCGATGAGGTGCGCATGGCCGCCATGATGCAAAAGGGCACGATTCTGGTCGCCGAAGATGCGGCAGCAGAGAGTTCACCTACGCAAAGCAGCTCAGCGCCTCTGCTCGCCTGCGTCTACTGTGAAGTACGCCGCCCGCGCGGCTATCTTGGCCAGCTCGCCGTCGACCCCGCACACCAGGGCAAGCGTCTTGCACGTCGCATGGTTGAAGCCGCCGAGGATCAACTACATGCTGCAGGCTGCGAGGCCGTTGACATAGTCGTCCTGAGCATGAGACCCGAGCTGCTCCCCCTTTATCGCCGCTTCGGCTACGTTGAAACCGGCATCGAAGAAGAGTTTCGCCCCACACGCGCGCTCGCCCCCGGCGTCGAGTGCCACGGTATCAAAATGTCAAAGCAGCTTTAGAGCAAAACCCCAACCCCGCCCGCAAGCGAACGCAGATCCTCAAGTCGCCCCACTCCGGGCCGATGACCCATTCAGAATGCCGGGCACAAAAGTACCAAATTATTTTCGCAACTCGCCGCAACATTCCCGAGAAACCCGGTTCAGTGGCGTTATCCAGCCAATGCGCAAGTGCACTACTACGCCTGAAATTTAAAAAATCAACGGCTTGCACCAATGCCGCCAACCAGGAGGATTGTAATGAAGAAGACCTCTCTCGCTTTACTGTCAGCTCTCTCGCCGCTTGTGTTCTCCGCGCCTCTGTTTGCCGCCGGAGGTGAACGTCTCATTCCGGCCGGTTCGCTTATCTCGTGTACGGTTGCCGAGCCAAGAATCTCATCGAAGACCACCGCCGTCGGCGACCCCGTACTTTGCCAGGTGGGCCATGCCGAGCGCTACGGCCGATCCACCCTGCCTCAGGAAAGCTACCTTGTGGGCCGCTTCGAGGACTACAAGGACCCCGGCCACTTTGTCGGCAAGGGCTGGATGGAACTCAAGTTCGACCGCATGGTGATCGAGCCGGATACAGTCATTCCGGTCGATGCGCGCGTAGTCGACGTGCCCGGCTACAAGGTCGACAACCAGGGACGCATCCTGGGCAAAGGCCATGCGACGCGCGATATCGTGACCTGGTCGATTCCGATTCTCTGGCCCATCGACCTGCTGATGCTCCCCATGCGCGGACCACGGCCCACGCTCAAGGAAGAAACGCGGCTCACTCTGAAGGTAATGGACGACCTGGGCGTGCCCGCGACCGATCCCATGCAACGCGATCCCTATGGTCTGATCCAGCGATCGCCGCATGCTGAAAACGACATGCCGCAGCCTCCGATCCCCGATCTCTACCAGGACCGGCCTCCTGCCGCGCAGCAGCCGGTTGCCGAGAACTGCGATCAGGCTCCGCCGCCTCCACCCGCCTATGTCGCCTACCCTGCGCCTCCGCCCGTCTACTACGGCTACGTAGCGCCTCCGGTTGTGCGCTACTGGTACGGCGCTCGCTTCGCTTACGGCGCGCCCGTCGCCCGGCCTTACGCATTTGGTTATCGGGTGGCTCCGGGCCGGCGCTCCGTCTATGGCGCGCCCGGCCGCGCGATGGCCTACCGCGCCGGTGGAACCGTTCGCGCCATGGGCCGCTAACGCCAGGTCCTGTGTTCTGGTGCAAAACTACATATCCCCCAAAAACCACTTCGGCCCGACTCAAAACGTCGGGCCGAAGCCATCTGGCGCTTAGCAAACCGCACCCATAACCGCCTGCCGTTCCGCGCTAAAACAGAATCCGCGTCTCCGATATCAGGTTGTGGTTATACGTTTGAAACCCCGACGTCGCCACCTGCATCCCGGCATCGAAGACAAGAAAAGGATGCGTCGATTTCCACTCCTTGCGCCGCAAAACGTAGAATGCCGCCGGCGCAACAAAGTTCTGCATTTTGCCGTCGTGCTCCCCGCTGAAGTAGAACGTCGCATTGTTCCCCCACTCGAACCACACACTTCTCGATGCGTGAAACTGCCCCGCAACATTCCAGGCGATCGACCGCCCCTGTGCGGCAATCTTTCCCGTCGGCATGCAGCCGCCCAGCGACGAGATCACATCGAAGCGTCCATGGGCGAACCCGCCCGCAACCGTCGGACTAAACGAGTCCGTTACTGCTCCGTTCTTGTAGCTGCCCGTGGCAAAACTGTGGCTCAGCATCGCCGCCACGTCGAAGTTGCCGTGCTTCGCATTGCCTGAGGCAATGCGGTACTTGACCAGCGTCGAAGTGTCGCCAAAACCGTCCATTGCCCCGGCTGTATTGTGCTGAATGTAGGCCGGTGGAACATAATCGAACTCGAAGCGGTTTCCTGAAATAACTCCAAATCCCCTACCGTTCCCAAAGTTCACCGTCTCTGCATGCGCCGCCGTGTACTCGTGCGATACCGACACCCGCCCGTACTGAATCAGCCGCGGATCGGGCGTGACCAGCGGCACAATCCATGAGGGCTGCAGCGCGCCCAAATTGCTGTTGTGCGCTGTAAACCGCGATACAAACGACTCCTGCGCCCCTGCCATTCCAGACGCCGGGACTAACGCCAGAGACAACAGAATTGCTCGCCGATTCATACTTTCCATCCTCGTCAAATTGATCTGCTGCTGGTTTATTCCGCTCCGCGCCCCCCGCAACACACTCATGGACCGTACGCGGCGCCATCACTTCAGAAACAAGATCCTCCATGAGGACGTGTTCCTTGGATCGGCCCGCGCGCACACGTCTGCAGCGATTCCGGCTGAGTGAAAGTTACTTCTGGGATTGATGTAATTTAATCCTTACAGACCGCCGCCTGAAACCTAGTGTCAGCAACCACTGCATCGACTGCGCCAGTCCAGCGCCCCACTTCGCGCTTAATCAAGAAACTCATGCAACCTCCACTTGCGCCGATATAGCTGGAGAATCGCCATTGAAGGGGTTACCGCTATGCAGTGGTTGCGCAATCTGCCCGTCTCCCGCAAATTCATCTTCGCCTTTGGCATCGTCTGCGGCCTTTCCATTCTCCTCGGTGCCTTCACCTGCATCACCTTTCAAACCATCGCAACAAAAGGCCTCGACGTCAGCAACAATTCCATGCCATCGCTCATCGCCTTGGCTGACCTTCGCGGAGCCGCCAATACAATCAGGCGCCAGGACCTCGATCTGTTGTTGTGCTCTACGCCGGCATGCCTGGCAAACCATCAGTCTGAGCGGCAGAAATATATCGCCAGATATCAAGCAACTCTAAAAACGTATGAGCCCTACATCAGCTATCCCGGCGAGCGCGAGCTCTTTCAAAAGTTCTCCACTGACTTTTCGCAATATATGGATGTCAGCGACAAGGCCAACACCTTAATTGTCGCCACCAAGGTCGGCGACGCGCTCGACCTGCTCATGTCCGATGCCACCGTGGCGCTATTCACCTCTGTCACAACATCCATGAGCGACGACCTCAACCTCAACGCCAAGAATGGCGCCGCAGAGTCGATTAACGTCTCCAGATCCGCCCACAGTGCTGTCTGGATCGATATCGGCGCGTCGCTGCTCATGTTGCTGCTCTGCGTCTTGACAGGCATTGTCCTCACCCGCGAGATCGCGCCCCGCATTAACAGGCTCAAGAACGCCGTGGAAGCCATGGCGAACAAGGACCTCACAACCAATGTCCGCGTGACCGGCACCGACGAACTCGGACTCCTCGGCGAAGCGTTCAACCGCAGCATCGACTCCATGCGTTCAGTCCTTCAGTCCGTTGCTCAAGGCGCCGACACGCTCTCCTCGGCCACCACCGAAATCAGCGCCCGTGCGACACAGAACGCCGGCAACTCCCGCGCCGAGTCCAGCAAAATCAACCAGATTGCCGCCGCTGCCCAGGAGATGACAGCAACCATTGGCGAAATCAGCCACAACGCTGAAAACGCGGCCTCCGCCAGCCGCACCTCCGCCGAAACTGCGGATCAGGGCGGAACCGTGATGCATGCGGCCGCGGCCACCATGGAAAAGATTGCCGCCGCCACCAACTCCGTCGCCGACAAAATGACCTCCCTCGCCCTTCGCTCCGAAGAGATTGGCAAGGTCGTCAACGTAATTCAGGAGATCAGTGAGCAGACCAACCTGCTGGCCCTCAACGCCGCCATTGAAGCCGCACGCGCCGGTGAGCATGGGCGCGGCTTTGCCGTCGTTGCGGGTGAAGTCCGACGCCTCGCGGAACGCACCAAAGGCGCTACCGAAGAAATTTCGGGCACTATCCGAAGCATCCAGGAAGAAACCCGCGAGACTCTCGAAGTGATGCACGAGAGCCGCACTGCGGTCGAAAGTGGCATGGAAGAGACGGCACGGGCCCGTCACAGCCTGGAGGCCATTATTGAGTCCTCCAAGCAGGTGGAGCACCAGATCAACCTGATCGCCACCGCTGCCACAGAGCAGACCTCCGCTTCAGGTGAGATCTCAGAGTCCGCCGGACAGATCTCGGCCCTGTCCAACGAAAACGCGCAGGGCGCTGACGAGGCTGTCGAGGCGCTCAACAACCTGGCCTCGCTGGCCGGCGATCTGGATGGCATCATCCGCCAATTCCGACTGGAAGGAGACCAGCAGCCTGGCGGGAAACTCACCCCCGGCGCGCAGTCCGCTCGCCGTCGGAAAATGCAGCCGGCGGGGCAGCCGGCACGCTGCTGATCTTCAAAGGCTGGAAAATCAAGCCAGGCGGACCCCCAGATCAGCGCCCCGGCAAGTGGTTTACCTCCCACTTCCGGGGTGCCCGCCTGCTCTTCCTTCCCTGCGCACCCCGTTCCCCGCTCCCCGCGCGCGCCGCCTTCCGCTTCCCAACCGCCCAATCCACGATTCAGCATTTTTTCACCGCCGCTATGATAGCCTCCGGTTAACAGCCCTCGCCGCAACCTGGTGGTCTGCGCTGCGGCCAATTCCGCCTCAAACCCTGGGAGAGACACCTGCATGAGCGTCAAGTATGACCTGATCGTCATTGGCTCCGGACCCGCTGGGCAACGCGCCGCTGTGGCCGCGTCCAAGATGAACAAGCGAGTGGCAGTGGTTGAGGCCCGGACGGTCGTCGGCGGCGTCTGCGTCAACACCGGCACCATTCCTTCCAAGACCATGCGCGAAGCCGTACTCCACCTCTCCGGATACAACTACCGCTCCATCTACGGCATTAACTACCGGGTCAAGGAAAAAATCACCATGGCCGACCTGGCCTTCCGTGTCCAGGCCGTCATCAAGACCGAGGTCGACGTCACCGAAGCCCAACTCTCGCGTAATGGTATCGACGTAGTCCACGGCATCGCCAGCTTTGTCGATCCGCACACCGTCCGTGTCGCTGGCCCCCAGACTGAAACCACTCTGGCGGCCGAACACATCATCATCGCCGTCGGCACCAAGCCCGCCTGCTCGCCCAAAGTCCCGGTGAACGGACGCAGCATCGTCAACAGCGACCAGATTCTGGACCTTCCCGAGCTGCCCCGCACGCTCATCGTGGTCGGCGGCGGCGTGGTCGGCGTCGAATATACCTGCATGTTCGCCGTCCTCGGCGTGCGCGTCACGCTCATTGAAAAGCGCGACCGCCTGCTCGAATTCGCCGACCGCGAAATTATTGAAGCTCTCAGCTACCATCTCCGCGATGCGCGCGTGACCCTGCGCCTCGGCGAAGAGGTGGAGAGCGTTGAAGAGCCATCGCCCGGCACGGTTGTCGCCAACCTCGAGAGCAAGAAGAAGGTCTCAGGCGACGCGCTGCTCTATGCCGTCGGCCGACAGGGAGCCGTGGATGATCTCAACCTGGCCGCCGCCGGCCTGGAAGCCGACAATCGCGGCCGCATCGCCGTCGACGAGCACTACCAGACCAAGGTCCCGCACATCTTCGCAGCCGGCGATGTCGTCGGCTTTCCTGCCCTGGCTTCAGTCTCCATGGAGCAGGGCCGCATCGCCGCTTCCCGCGCCTTCAACGACCAGGCGGCTACCTCAAACCCCGGCTTTTATCCCTACGGTATTTACACCATTCCTGAAATCAGTTTCATCGGCAAAACTGAAGAGCAGTTGACCGGCGAGGATGTTCCTTACGAGGTCGGCATGGCCTACTATCGCGAAGTGGCGCGAGGCCAGATTCGTGGCGACACCACCGGCCGACTCAAGCTCATCTTCCACCGCGACACCCGCAAAGTGCTCGGCGTGCACATTATCGGCGAAGACGCCACCGAGCTGGTCCACATCGGCCAGGCCGTCATGACCCTCGGCGGAACCGTGGAGTACTTCATCGACACGGTCTTCAACTACCCAACCCTCGCCGAATGCTATAAAGTAGCCGCATTCAACGGCCTCGGGCGGCTCCATCGCTACCAGTCTGACTAGCGTTTCGTCAGGCCGCTGCACAAAGCAGCTCAGAGCTGAATGCTGCTTTTCCCCGGAGGGTTTTTCCATGACCACTGCCATTGGCATCGTGATTACGGACCACATCGTCGCCGGCAGGCTTCAGGACCTTCGCATCACCGCCAAGCCGCTGCGTTTTCCCACTGACCCCACGGAGCCTGACGCGCTCGCCGCCCTTCCCCCCAGCGAAATGGTGGAGATACTGGCCGGCCAGATCGCTTTCCTTGCCAAAGCCGACCCCCAGCCGCTCGACGCCATCGGTGTTGCGATCCCCGGCATCGTCCGCGACGGCGTGGTCGAGGACTCGCCGAACCTGACCCAGATCAAGGGAATGTGCCTTGCCCACGATCTACAAAAAGAACTCGCGGTCCGCGACATCTCGACCCCTGTGCACGTATCCAACGACGCCGACGCCATCGCCGCCGGAGTGGCAGCCACTCACGGCCGGCTCGAAAAACTCACCCGTGTCTGGACCATCGGCAATGGTATCGGCTACGGCAGATGGCCTTTTGCGGAAGGCGTCTGGGAGGGCGGCCACATCATTGTCACCCTCGACCCCAAAGAGCGTTACTGCGCCTGCGGCGGCATCGGCCATCTTGAAGGCATCATGGGCTACCGAGCCATGCGCATGCGTTTCCTCGATCTCGAGCCGGAAGAAATCTTTGCCAACGCCAAGCAAGGCGACCAGCGCTGCCGCGAGTTCGTCGACCTGTGGCATCGCGCCCTGGCCGCCGCCACAGCGTCCTTCATTCACCTTGCCGGTCCCGGCCGCTTCTACTTCACCGGCCACAATGTTGGGTGGGTCGAGCTGCCCATCCTCCGCGCCCACATCGAGTCCATGGTCAAGATGACCTCGCTGCAAAGTTTTTCGCTCGAAATCCTGCCCCCCGACGACGAGATCGCACTCCTCGGCGCCGGCGTCTCAGCCCTGCGCGCACTGGCGCAGTAAATCAGGAGTGCTCCTGAGCCTGTCGAAGGTTCTCGATCTTGATACTTTGGATCAAGCATCGCTACCGGTTCTTCTTCCGCTTGCTGTCCATCCGCGGCCAATACTGGAACTCGTCGCCGAACAGTTCTCCATTCAGGTCCACAACGCATTGCTGCATGCGTGCCTGCGCGTCCGCAATCGCCCGGTTGTAAATCGCCGGCCCCACTTCCTCCATAAAAAAGTCGAGCAGCAAACCCGCAGGTAGATTCCCGATAGGCTCAGGCATGTTCTCTTCAAAGTAGCGCTGCAATGAACTAATTGCGGTCGCACGCGCTTGTTTGGATAGTTCAACAGTCATCATCTTCAGGGCTGCCTCCTGTGAGAGATTACACCCGCATCTGCCCCACTCATAAGCGTCCCAAAATAAAAGGGACCTGAAAGGCATCCACGCCCCAGGTCTCCTGTTCCGTGTTCCCTATTCCCAATTCCCTGTCGTTCTCAGTACTTCCGCAGATAAGTCTGTGACAGCCGGTCGTGCCAGCTCAGCCGATCCTCGTCAAAGATGGCCCACATCACGCCAAGACCCAAGGGCACCACTGACAGAAGCATCGCTACCAACCGCCCGAACCGTTGCGAACGCGTCGGTTTCTTGCCGTCGAAGGTGCAAAGAGAGACGCCG
>Ga0182013_10003004_pt1 | contig 21482 bp, 14 predicted proteins | sample 612S2MmetaG_FD_120487 | JGI IMG/M metagenome (GOLD analysis project Ga0182013, IMG submission 120487) | Permafrost microbial communities from Stordalen Mire, Sweden - 612S2M metaG | ecosystem: Environmental > Terrestrial > Soil > Wetlands > Permafrost | place: Sweden: Stordalen | collected... | reverse complement strand
GCCCGCTCCGCTGCGGTCCTCGGATAGATCTCCATGCTCTCGCGCATGGCTCCATCCTCGCCGCCCGAAATGCGGACACTTCACTTGCTAAAAGCACCGGACATATTATTAGCTAACGACAACCGGCAAGCCGTTAGTTACTGGTTGATCAACACTGGCCGAAGACGCTCTGGGGAGAAGTTTCAGCTAATTTGTGCTACCAACTCGCACTTCCTGCCTACCCTGCCCTTTGAGCCCGTTTTAAAATCTTTAACTTACGTGTTTTAAGTGCATCCGTGTGTCGGTGCCCAAGGTCTGGATTTTCAGACCTGGGAAAGCACAAACCCTTCATCGACCATCGTTGCGCCAAACACCCTCAAGGCCCGAATTATCTTGCGCCACGTTTGCAGGCAATTTCGCCCCTTCGGAGCACAATCAATCTAGATCGGCCTTGGAAAAGGCAAATCACACCTTGAAAAAGGCAGTTCACACCTTGAAAGAGGCAGATTGCATGCAGAACCCCAAGAAATGAGGCCCGTAAGTCCTTTGCTTTCTAGATTCTGCAAATAAGTCCTTTGGAATCTAGTTTTTAGCGGGATCGGCTCCTTCTATCCCACTGAAAACAGAGAACTTCCCTACAGAAATACCCTTTTTTTCTTTTGCTTCTTTTGCTTCTAGGAAACGAAATCTCGAATTCGAAGGAAAAACTTGTTCGGGCGATAGGTTGGCGATTTCTCCGCCAACAAAAAGCCCGTCATGGGAACGCGGGCTTGAGCTCTGAGGGATATTTGCCGAATAAGATCAACGAAACAATGGCCCTGAACACAGCTCAGGGCCTTGGGCCGCTGCCACGCAAGGCGCCCTCGATGGCCGACTTCATCACACCGGCTCCGCTGAAAAACCGAACCATGTCCGCTGTGAGCGGCCGGGAAGCCGCCTCTGCCGAATCGCGACTTCCGGTGACTGGAGCCGCCACTGAAGCCATTTTGAGATCGCCCGTTCCTTGCGCGTCGAGGATCAGTGCGGTTAGCTTGCGCGCGATGTCGAGCGGAAAGCTCTCGGCGACAAACACAAGCTTGCCGCGTGTGGTGATTACCACCGGACCTTCCCCGGTTGAAAAGACCTTCTCTTCTTCACCCGCTGTAAGATCGGCCGCTCCGCCCTTCTGGGCGGCCGTGTCGGGCTTGAGGTTGGAGTATTTGCGTCCCAGCTGATTCGAATAGAGCTGCGCGAAGGCTTCCGCCGAAGCTGCGTTCTTCCATTTCGAGAGATAGAACAACGCGAGAGACTGGGTCGTTTTTTGCTCGGCAGGCGTCGCGTTGATGCGTTGCCCGGCCCAGTAGACGCCGCCGTTCCACGCCGGGGTGAGGTTCCCCGCGGCTGAGTCCCCGCCAAAGATACTGGCGAGAATGTGCAGATCGAGCTGGCCGACCTGCCCGATGTCGTACGGCTTGTAAAGCTTGTCGACCAGGGGATGAATATCGGGCAGAAGTGGAATCGATGGGCTCTTCTTCTGCTCGTATTGGCGCGGGTTCATGATCTCCCACGACGACGTGGGCGGCCGATCGAGCGCGCCCGAAAAGGCGGCTGGCTGACCCTGATCCATCCACACGTCCTGCTCGAAGCTCAAGCCGTCGCGATACGGAAAGAGCAAGGATTCTGACAGCAGAAGCGGAGCGCGCGCCAGGACGGGCGAACTGTCCGTGGACGACATCTGCTGCTTGACGAAGTCAATCACCTCCGGATCTTTGACAAGGCTCTTCCCCATGGGCTTGAGCATGTAATCCATCATGACCGCGGTCGCCTGGCCCTCCACCACTGCGTCGCGCGCGGTGTCGAGTTCGTCCTTGGCCAGGTGATCCTGGTCTTCCGCCGCGTTGCGCGAGACGTCGTCGGGAGTCTGATCGTCCCATTTGTCCAGATTGACGCGCTGGTCCTGCAAGGCATGAGTGAGCTCATGCGCCAGCACGGGTTTCTGCTCTTCCGGATCGACCCAGTCGAGCATGTTCACCGTTTTCGTCTTGGAATCGTAGAACGCTTCAACCTGCTCGGTGAGCAGCGCCAGCAGAAAGGGCTTCAGTTCAAAATCGCGGTCGAGAAGTCCGAATTTCTTGAGGACGATTTCGTCGCGCTGCATGCGCTTGGCGCCTTCGTCCTCTTCAAACTTTGACTTAAGGTAGCTTTCGACTTCAGCGCGGCTTGTGATCTTGCGTTTGACCGTATCCTTGATCGGCAGGCCCGTCTCTTGCGAGGAGAATTTGAGCAACTCGTCGACTGCTGAAAACAGCTCTTTCGCCTGTTCCGGCGTGATATGGGTCTCAGGCTTCTGCGACGAAGACTTTGCGCCCGGAGCAGTCTGAGCCTTGGCCGGCGGCGCAGCGGACTGTTGACCGGATGCTGGCATACTCGCCGTACAAAAGCAAAAAACCGCCGTCACGGCAAGTGCAGCGAACCCGTTGCTCGACGCCTGAACTTTCTTCCTCATTCACTCTCCCGTGTTGAATCCGAAGCGCTTGCCCGGTAGGCCGGACGACCGCATGTCTTCCAAGGCTATAATTAAGATGCGGCTTTGCGCGGGATTTCCTGCGGAAAAACGCGTGCAGCGCATGGATTTCCCCGTATGACTCAAATTGATCTTGCCGCTACAGCCCAGCCAACGGCATTCGCCCTGCTCAAAGAATCGCAGGCAATTCCGCACGAGCTGATGCAGTACCGAGGGGTGCTGACTCCACGGAGATTAGACGCGGCTGGCGTGGAATCAGCGGCATTCGTCACGGGAGCCGGCGGCCACGACCTTGGCTGGCTCAAGCGCGTCGCAGTGCGCGGCGACGATCGATTCCGCTGGCTCAGCGGCATGGTCACAAACATGGTGAATGACCTCGGAACGAATGCCGGCGCATGGAACCTGGTTTTGAATGCGCAGGGACGCATTCAGGGCGACTTGAACGTGTGGCGCGAGGGCGACCAGCTCGAACTAGAAATAGCGTCAGACCAGATGGAGCGGCTGCTTGCGCATTTCGAGCACTTCATCATCATGGATGACGTGGAACTAGTTCCGCTGGGCGGCTTGGCGGCTGTGGGACTAACCGGCCCGGCGGTGGATGCCGTGCTGGAACGGCTGGGACTGCCGATTCTGAATGAGCCAATGACCAGCACTCGCGTTGAATGGAACGGAATCGATCTACGCCTAGAACGGCTCTTCGGTAACGTGGCTCAACACTACGCGCTATGGGTGACAGAATCGCAGCTAAGCAAGCTGTGGAAGTTTGTGCGCACTGCGGGTGCAATCCAGGTGGGCGCGGAGACGCTGGAAGCGTTTCGGGTTGCGGAGGGGATTCCGCTCTACGGCGTGGATATGGCTGAGCGCGACCTTCCGCAGGAGACTTCGCAGATGCTGGCGCTGCACTTTAACAAGGGCTGCTACCTGGGCCAGGAGATCGTGGAGCGCATTCGCTCGCGTGGCAATGTGCACCGGCACCTGAGACACCTTGAGCTGGATGGGCCCGTGCCCTCAGCAGAGACGAACCTGATGGGGGATGGCGAGACAGCCGCGGGACGGATTCGCAGTGTTGCAGCGCTCCAGCTGCCTTCGGGAACCCGAGTGTTTGCACTGGCGATGATGCGCGGCGAGATGGAAGCACGCACCAAGCCTTTCACATACACTGCGGGAGCGGTGCAGGGGACGGCGCGGTTACTGGCTGCAGCCCCCAGCTTTTCGGCATAAAGCAGTAGACTTAACTCGAGATTGGATTGTGAAACGATGAGCGATACACCTAAATTCGAAGTGATCGACCGCCGCAAATTCAAGGCCGCGGAAGAAGAGCGCGGAAGCCAACAAGGCGAAGCCGTATTGGCCGAGGAGCATTCCGCGCCCACGCCGGAAGTCTCTTCGGGTGGACCGCGGCTCGTTGTGAGCGAAAGAAAACCCGTCGAGGAGAAGCCGGAGCTAGCCGGCATAGAGCAGAACTTGGCTGAAGAGCCGGGCGAGGCTCAGCAGGACGAGCTGCCACCTCCGCCCACTGCTGAAGAGAGCCGTGAACAGAAGGCTTTATACGACGCCTCTTCGCAACGGCTTGAAGAGCTGGTGCGGGCGCAGAATCCGGGAATGGGCGCGCAGGCTCCCATGACATTCCTCAACCTGGTACAGCAGTTTTATGTGTCGGCAATGCTGCAAATGGGAGCCGGCGGGCAAGAGAACCAGCGGCCGCGTGTGGATATTCTGGGAGCGCGTTCGACCATCGACCTATTAGGCATTCTTTCTGATAAAACGCGTGGCAACATGACAGAGGTTGAGGACCGTACCCTGCAAAGCGCATTATTCGAGTTGCGGATAACCTTCAACGAACTGGCACGCATGATCAACATGCAGGCAATGACGCCGCCGGTTCCGCCTCCGGGCAAACGCTGAGAATTCTCCCGACCTTGCGGCCACTCAACTCAACAGCGTTCGAATCGACTCCCGCTTATGGAAGGCAACCTTACATTTCTGGGGACGGGGACCTCGATGGGAGTTCCGACGCTGGGTTGCGCCTGCGCGGTGTGCACATCAACCGATTCCCATGATAAGCGGCTGCGCCCGGCGGCCATGGTGCGTTGGATCGCGCCGAAGTCAGGCAGCGAACGGGTAGTGGTTATCGATACCGGTCCTGATTTCCGCGAACAGATGTTGCGCAGCGGCGCACGGCGCGTAGACGCGGTGTTTTACACGCATTCGCATGCCGACCACATCATGGGGCTCGACGACTTACGACCGCTCAGCTTCGCTGCCGCCCGCGAGGGCGGCCCGATTCCGCTGTATGCGACCGCGGAGACGAGAGCCACGCTGGAGCGGATCTTCGAGTATACGTTTTCGCCCGATGCCACCTATCCCAACCGGGCGCGTGTTGAGTTGAAGCCGCTGGAAGCTGTTACAGCGGTGTACGAAGCGGAGTTCACGGCCATTCCACTGAAGCACGGCAACCTGGACATTGTGGGATACCGGTTCGGCCGCACCGCCTACCTTACCGACGTGAGCGATATTCCTGAGAAAAGCTTCGCGCTTCTCGAAGGGCTCGATCACCTGGTGCTCTCCGCGCTGCGCTATAAGCCCCACCCAAGCCATGCGACGGTGGAGCAGGCATTGAATTGGGCGCGGCGCATCGGCGCGCGCAACACATGGCTCACACACATTGCTCACGAACTGGGGCACGAGGCGACGAACCGTTCGCTGCCTGAAGGCGTGGCGCTGGCCTACGACGGTTTGAACGTCGGCGTGACCTTATGAGCGAGACGGCACGCGTGGTTTCCGTGTATCAATCCACCGCGGAAGTGCCGCCGGGGTTTGGGCCTTGCGTCGCAGCGATCGGCAACTTCGACGGAGTGCACGTGGGACACCAGGAGAATCTTGCCGCAGTTGTGCGGGAGGCGCGAGAACGCGATGTGCGTTCGCTGGCGATCACGTTCGATCCGCATCCTGACCGGTTTCTTCGCCCATTGCGCGCGCCGCTGCTGCTCACATCGATGGAGCAGCGCATCCGATTGCTGGCGGCCACCGGGGTCGACGCAGTGCTGGTTCTGCCGTTTGGCGACGAACTGGCGAGCCTGACCGCGGAGCAGTTCGTCCGCGAGATCCTGGTGGGCGGACTGAAGGTCTGCGCGTTGCACGAGGGCGGGAACTTTCACTTCGGCCACCGCGCCGCGGCGGGGGTGGACGAATTGCGCGCGTTTGGCGCGACGCTGGGGTTCGCCGTACAGGTTCATGAGCCAGTTCACGTGCATGGCCTGGAAGTTTCGAGCTCCGCGATCCGGACATTGCTTGCGCAAGGCGACGTGCGGCGGGCGCGCTGGATGCTGGGACGCCCGTTCACGCTGCAATCGACGCAGGCACGCGGACGCGGCATCGGGACGCGTCTGCTAGTGCCCACGGTCAACCTGGCGCAGTATCGGGAAATGCTTCCGGCCTTTGGCGTGTATGTGACGCACCTGTGGATTGGGGGGCGATGTTTCCAGGCGGTGACGAACGTCGGAAACCGACCCACGTTCGGCGAGGCGTCGTTTGCGGTCGAGTCGCACATTCTGAACTTTGAGCCGGTGGAGATGGACGAAGAGACGCCGATTGACCTGGAGTTCCTGCTGCGATTGCGTGGAGAGATCGAGTGGCCTTCGCCGGAGGCACTAAAGGCGCAGATTCTTCGCGACGTGGGGAAGGCGAAGCGGTACTTCCGGCTGGCGCGCTAGGGCAGTCTCGGATTTTGGATGTATTTGCGCATGGTCTTCCGCGTTTCGCGGTATGTCTCCGTACTCAGCGATTTGCACCAATTTTGTGACAATTCGGGGAAAAGAGCCGTTTAGAAAAAAAGAAAAAAAGGGTATTTCTGTAAAGAAGTTCCCTCTTTTCAGCAGGATAGAAGGAGCGTATCCCGCTAAAAATTAGATTCCAAAGGACTTATTTGCAGATTCTAGACAGCAAAGGACTTACGGGCCTGATTTTCAGAGGTTTCTGCAAGTAATTTGCGCTTTCCAAGCCGGTTTAGATTGATTGTGCTCCAATGGGCCAAAATTGCATGCAAAAGTGGCGCGACAAAATGCGGGTCCCGACAACTTTTTTCGGACACCGATTGGCGAACCGCTTCAACGCGCGCTTTCCCTCAGAAAAAATGCGCTGTACGGAATGCTTTGAAGGCTGGATGAGTTGCGAAATTAACCTAGGCGGAGGCGAGGATTGGCGAGTTGCGCAAAGCTGTGCGTCCGTCCGTCATCTTCAGCCGTTCCACCGTCACTACGGCGATGTCGTTCTCCTGGCCAAACTGCTGTGCAGCTTCAGCGATGGCGGCGGCGGGTGTACTAGAATTGCGCACAGCTTGATCCCCTTCCCCTGGAGGTTTCCGCGCATGCGCGCAATTCGGGCTGTCTCATGTTGGCTGTCGATTCTTGCGGCTCCTTTTTTATCCGCGCAGAGCGTTCCGCGGTTCACTTTCACTGATCCGGCCGGGCCTCATGCCGTGGGCTTGAAGGTTATGGAGCAGTATGACTACGCGCGCACCTACCGCAGCGCTTTGGACTCGCTGGGGAAACCCTACACGGGCGAGCGAGCGCGTCCGGTGCAGACCCTGGTGTGGTATCCGGCAGAAAAGTCAGGCAAAACGCCGATGACGGTTGGCGATTATGCGGTATTGCGGGGAACGGAAACCGAGTTTGGGAAGAAAGTGAGCGATGAGGAGCTGAAGGAGGAAACGAAGGGGCTGGCGGTGACGGACAAGTTATGGGCGGTGCGGGATGCGGCACTCGAACCAGGAAAGTTTCCGGTGGTGATTTATGCGCCGAGCTACTCCAACGTTTCGTGGGAAAACGTGGATCTTTGCGAGTACCTGGCCAGTCACGGTTACGTGGTGGTCGCGGGGCCGGACATGGGGGAAAAGACGCGCGGCATGACATCAGACTTATCGGGAATCAACGCGCAGGCCGGCGACATTTCATTCCTGATCGGGTACGCACGGAGTTTGCCGGACGCGGACATGTCAGAAGTCGCAGTGGGCGGATTCAGCTGGGGCGGAATCTCGAACCTGTTTGCGGCATCGCGCGATAGCCGCATCGACGCATTGTTTGCGCTCGACGGCAGCATGCGCTACTTTCCCGGACTAGTAAAACAAGCGAACATTCATGCAGAAGACCTGACGCTGCCGCTTTTGTTTTTCACGCAGGGAGAGATCACGATGGAGGAGATGGAGCACTTTCCCGCGAACGACGATCACTCCCCGAGCGTGCTGAACAACTGGAAGCATGGCGATTTGACGACGGTGCACATGATGGGCCTGACGCATGGGGAGTTCAGTTCGATTTTTCAGCGCCAGGACGATTTCTGGAAACATTTCGAAGGGAAGGACGACTTTGTACGCGCAGACGGGGCCGTGGGCTACGCGTGGGTTGCGCGCTATACGCTCACGTTCCTGAACGCCTATCTGAAACACGATGCCGATGCAATGGCCTTTCTGAAAAAGACACCCGCGGAAGCGGGCGTTCCGGCGCACACACTAGCGATTAACTTTCGCCCCGCCTCTGGATCGCCATCAACGCTGGATGGATTGCGTCATGAGATCAATGAAAAAGGGTGGGACCACGCGGCCGATGCGCTGGCGGCGATGCAAAAGCAGGATGCCAAGTTCAAGCCGGATGAGGGTGCGATGAACGATTGGGGCTACGAGCTTTTGACCGGCAATCATCTTCAGGAAGCGGTGACCATTTTGAAGCTCAATGTGAGCCTTTATCCCGACTCGGGCAACGTGTACGACAGCGTGGCCGAAGCCTACCTGAAATCGGGACAAAAAGATTTGGCGATTGAGAACTACAAAAAATCGCTCGAAAAGAACCCCGACAACGAGCACGCCAAAGACAAGCTGAAAGAGCTTGAGAGCAAATCGCCGGCCGGGAATTAGGCGGGAGACGAGACGCGTCAAAGCAAGCTCGCACATGAGGCGCTCGAGAATCCATTCAGGCAGAGGATTGCCTCGTGCTTGAGGCGGCGCGCGTCGCGAACACCGTGATCCGCTGCGCTTGTGGCTCTTGCTCTGCTTTGAGCCATGGCTCCCGCGCGACAGTTTCCGCGCACGGCCCATAGGTACACACGCGAAACGTTCGTGTGCTCGCTTCATGCCGCAGCCGATCGAGCACACGGCGAAGAATCGATCCGGAAAACGGCGTGTAGAGATAGAAAACTGTTCCTGCTTTGCAGTCAGCATCGCGAGCATCCTGCCGGATGAAGTGTGCGCGGCGAAGATGCAATCGCTGAGCGCACTGCCGGGCTCGATCAATGTAAGCCTGCTCAACTTCGATTCCGATACAGTGCGCAGGGGTACAAATCGCAGCCAGCAGCGGCACGTGGCCCATGCCGGAGCCGAGGTCCACGAGCACATCGTTTGCCGTCAGCCTGGTTTCTTCAAGAAGGTTGAAGATGAGGCGCGCAGGGGTGGGCTGGTACAGCACTTTTTCCGGCTCGGGGCGAATACCCGAATCTTCCGGTTCATCGAAGCCGAGGACGCCGGTCACGAGTTCGTCCAAGCTATCGTAGTGGTGAACGCCTGATGGCCGCGCCGAATTTCTGTCCATGAGCGCATGCGCCCAATGCAGCAGCATGTCAGGCCGCGCACCGCTTCGGATTTCGGCGCGAATCGCCTCATGCACTGCGAGGTTGGCCGTTTCGAGCCGATCGGAGAGAGTTCGCGCTCGCCCGTGAAGTTCGCTCGCGTTTTCATCGGCTGCCGGTAGAAGCGGCAAGCAGGCATCGAGCCGGTCGAGCGCGGCAAGGCGCGCAGTCATCTGTTGCGGCTCCATCAGAGTGGGGTCGCCTTCCAGTTTTTCTACAAGCTGCCGCAGTTCGCTCGTCAAGACCTTCACGCTTCCGATGCTGAAGGAAGTTCCCGCTACGATTCACTGCAAGGGTACATTGAGTGGTCTGCGGGGCGGCGAGCTATTCCACTCGCAGGGCTTTCACTGGATCGATGGTCGCTGCCCGCCGCGCCGGAATGATTCCCGCGACGAAAGCTGCCGCAACGAGAACCCCGATGGATACGGCCATCACGACGGTATCGACACGTGCGATGTCGTACAGTTGCGATTTCACGAAGCGGACGCACAGCATGGCCACCGGAACCCCAATCGCTAAACCGGCCAGGGCCTGCAGGAGCGCTCCGCGCATTACCATGCCGATGACGCGCGAGCGCGCCGCACCGAGGGCCATGCGAATCCCGATCTCCGGTGTGCGCCGCACCACGGTGTACGAGGTGACGCCGTACATCCCAATGCCCGCGAGCAGCAGCGCCAACAATCCGAAGAGCGACGTGAGGCGCGCGATCAGACGCTCTTCAACGAAGCGATCGTCGATCTGCTGCTGAAAGGTTTGGAACTTGACGATCGTCAAATTTGGATTGATGCCGGCCAACGTGTCGCCGGCGAGCTTTTCAAAGCCGGAGAGCGGCCTGCTGGTTTGGACCACAATCGCTCCGGCATACATCGACATGTCTTTCTCGACGGGATCGTCGGGATCGGTGACGGCGGGCCGCTGTGTCAAGGGAACGAAATACATGGCGTGGTCTTTCCAGTAAACGGTGGTGTAGGTGGTGTTCTCGACGACGCCGACGATCTCATACGAGCCGTCTTTGCCGGGGCCAGAACCACCAAAGCGATGCCCGACGGGGTTGCGCGTTCCGAAAAACTGCTTGGCGAATTCCTGGTTCACCACGGCAACCGGGGGCGCACCCAGCACATCCTGCGGCGTGAATCCGCGGCCCATGACGAGGTGGGTTCCGACTGAGTCAAAATATTCCGGAGTTCCTTTGACCCACGAGGATCCCTTGTGCAGGTCGGTTTCGCCCTGCACTTTTACACCGGTTCCCCAGTTATTGTCTTCCATCGGCGTATAAGTGGCGAGGCCGACCTTGACCACGCCGGGCAGCGCGTGGAACCGGTCTTCGATTGAGCGATAGAGCGCTTCGACTTCGGTGGTCTTGTATCCCGCCGCTTGCGGATTGACATGAATGATGTATCGGTTATTGGCGTCGAGCCGCATATCGGTGCCGCGGGCTTTATTCAGGCTTTGGATGAACAACCCGGCAGCGACCAACAACACCAGCGAGAGGGCCGCCTGCAAAACGACCAATCCGCGCTGCACGTAGGAGGCTCCCTGCGCGGTGGTGCGGGCATTTGAGCGCAGAGCTTCAATGGGCTGGACGCGCAAGGCCAACAGCGCCGGGGCGAGGCCGAACAATATGCCGGTGGCAAGCGACAACCCGAATGCGAAACCGATGACGAGCGGCGAAGGCATCGCATGCACGGGCATGTTGTGCTGGTCGGGGAAGGCGAGCATGAGCAGGGCACGCGCCGCGACGAACGAAATCACGAGTCCAAGCAAGCCGCCGAGGCCGGCAAGGACCACACTCTCGGTGAGCATCTGACGCACGATGCGCGCGCGTTGCGCACCGAGCGCAGAACGGATGGAGAGCTCAGCGCGGCGGCTCATGCCGCGAACCAGCAGAAGGTTGGCAATGTTGGCGCAGGCGACAAGCAGGACGAGCGCCGCGATCCAGGTGAGCAGCCGCAGGTGGTCCTTATACCCGTCTTGCATGTTCTGGATACCACCGCCGCCGGGAGAGAGCACCACATGCGTCCGCGCGAGAAAAGGCTTGGCGCGCTCGGTGGTGAACATCTTGAACCCGGAGAACTCCTGCTTCAACAGCGTGCTCGCCTTGGCCTGAAGCAGGGAGAGCGAAGTGCCCGGCTTGACGCGCCCAAGAACATAAGCCCACTCGACTTCCCTGTCGCTGAAGTAGGGCGCGCCGATTACAGGGTCCATCGCGTTCATGGGCAGATAGTATTTGGGCGGATTGGTGTCGAGCCGGTCTCCGTAAAACCCCTTGGGCGCGATGCCGATAATGGTGACCGGTTTGGTATTGACGTAGAAACTGCTGCCGACAACGGTTGGATCGCCGGCGTAATCCTGCTGCCAGGCGTCGTAACTCATCACGGCGGTGATGGGCGCTCCTTTTTGATCGTCTTCATCCGCAAAGAGACGCCCCGCGGCGGGGTTGAGTCCGAAGACCCTGAAGTAATTGCCGGAGACAAACGTACCCATCACAGATTTGGCGATTGTTTGGCCGCCTGCGCGGCGAACCGTGAGCGGCCTCCAGGCATACCCCGACTCCATGGCTGCGAGTTCCTCGAACTCGGGCATGCTTTTCTTGAAGAGCAAATACGAATCGGTGGAGAAGAGCGAGTAGTCCCCTTCGTCGTTCCAGCCGCCGTTGACGCAGCAATCGTCTTTGTCGCCGATGCGCACCAGCGATTTGGGGTCGGTTACGGGCAGATTGCGCAGGAGGATGGCGTTTACGAGTGTGAAGATTGCCGCATTGGCTCCAATTCCGAGCGCCAGCGTGAGCAACACGGTCGCCGTGAACCCCGGCGTCTTGGCCAGTTGCCGCAGGGTAAATCGCACATCCTGAATCAGCGTTTTCATCCGTGTTTCTCCGAAGCGCAAGAATCTACTGTTACGCATCGTAGCATTTCGAGTGCCATTGGCTGGAAACTGCCTATTTCACTGAGATGCAGGAAGATACCGGCGCAATCTCTGCAATGGTCCGAGGCGATCGGCGTGCGAATCTGAGAACCACTGTTCAAAATCGGACGGTATCCGGCCGGGTTGAGGGCACGAGTCCGCTGCACACATTCCATTCGAAGGACGGTCTTACCGATTCGGGCCGCGAAACTTAATTCTGGGGTTTGTAGACCAGGTATTCGTCCATCAGCACCGCAACCAGGACTGCGGTAGGGACCGAGACCAGTGCACCCGGCACGCCGGCCAGCGCCGAGCCGATGAGCAATGCCACCAGGATTGAGAGCCCCGGCAATCCCACGCTGTTGCGCATGATGCGCGGAGTGAGAAAGGAATTCTCCACCTGGAGATAAATAGCGTAGAAGATGGCGACTCCCAGCACGCGTCCCCACGAATCGATGGCCGCGACAAGCAGCGCCAGGCCCACGCATATAGCCGCGCCCAGAACGGGGATGATGTTCAGAAGCCCGGTGAGAACGCCGAGAGCAAATGCGTAGCGAATGTGCAGAATGAGGTAAACCGCCGTACTCAGGAGGCCGAGAATCAACATCAGGCTGAGTTGGCCCACCAGCCATTTATCCATCCGCACTCGTGCGCGCTGCAAAGCGTTGTCCAGCCGGTTTCGCCTGGACGGCGGCACAAAGGAGAGGAACCAGACATACGCCGAAGCGCCTTCAAGGATGAAATAGACGGTCAGAATGAACCCCATAGTGATATTCACCATGGCGCCAGCCCAGTTCTTGATGGACAGCAAGAGATAGGTGGCAGCGTTGCTGACAAAATCCTGCACCTTTGAGGTGATTTCATCGGTATTCAAATTGTTCGCGAAGGGAATGTGGCGCATCCTGTCGAGCACCAAGGGCAGGCGCGTAGGCATTTCCCTGGCAAAGTCCTGCATGTCGTGAATGACGGGGGGCAAGGCCAGAAAACCGAAGCCGGTGAGTGCGCCGGCCACGGCGAGCAGGAGGAAAAACACGGCATAGCCCTTGAAGGGACGCCAGCGGCCGATGCGCAGCCTTCCCGTCGATCGCACGACCGGGGTCAGAACCGTGGCAAAGAGCGCGCTGACGTAGAGCAGCATGAGCACTTCACGCAGCAGCCACGCTAAACCGCATGCCAGGATCAAACCGAGGGCAAACAAAATATCGCTGCGATAGTCGCGACGAACGAACATGGATGGAGTCATCGACTTTCCTGAATCTGAAGTGACAGAGACCGTAACCCCCGTTGCATCGCTCCCGCCCGCTCAACGGGGCTGAAGCGCGGGGAGGAGGCAGAAACGGTTGTTTGCTTCGATGCGTCCGCTGCGTATTCCGATTTCCGCGCGCATGGGCGCGGAAACCGGCTGGTACTGTGCGTCTCGTCTGAATTGGATAGGACCGGCTCTATTGGTCGCCACCCAGGATCGAACCGACGATGCCACCCAGCAGTGCACCACCCGCGGCAGGCCCTGCCTGGCGCGATTCGCCGCGAGGCAGATATTCGCCAATCTGGTGCGCGAGCCGCGAAATCGGCAGGGTCTGCAGCCACACGGTTCCGGGCCCCTGCAATACGGCCAGGAAGATGCCGTCCCCACCGAAGATGGCATTTTTTAGCCCCGGCACCATCATGATCTGGAAGGAGACGGAGGACTGAAAGGCCCCCACATGGCCCGGATGCACGCGCAGCACTTCACCGGGCGCGAGGGTCTTGAGGATCAGCTCGCCGGAAAGTTCGAGCCATGCCGTGCCCTGCCCAGCTATTTTCTGCAGAAGGAAACCATTTCCGCCAAATATTCCTGCGCCCAGGGATTGCTGGAAGCCAACGCCGATGGTGACGCCATCGGTGGCGCACAAAAACCCGTGGCGGTGGAACATGTACTCCTGGCCTGGACCAACGGGGACGGGAACGATGTGACCCGGAACCTTGGTGGCGAAGGAGACCTCGCCGGGGTACTGTACTGCCCGGTATTCGGTCATGAAGAGGCTGCCGCCGCCGGCCACACGCTTGAGGACGCCGAACAACCCGCCTCCGCCGCCCATCTGCGTATGCGTCGTCATCTGGATGGACGCGGTCATCCAGGAGAGTTCGCCGCTCTCTGAAAACACGCCTTCGTTGGGGTCAAGCTGCACGTCGAGCACGGGCATGGTGGTGCCCTGGATCCGGGTCTGCATGGTCACTGCCTCCGATGCTCGACAGTGTAACTGGCCCGCCCCCTGCCCTCGAACGAAAATCGCAGCCGCACGCTCGTTAACCCCGCGCGGAGGGCTACTTTTTATCGTCCAGCGTCACGTTGTGCGCCTGCGCCACCTGCTCAATCGCCTGCAGTTGCTTGGAAAGCACGTCGGCATCGGGCTGAGCCACATGCTGCACGCTCGGCTCCTGAGCGTTGGCCGCCTCGCCCTGGAAATCCTTGACGTCCTGGCGATGGGATTTGGCCATCATCTGCAGCCATTGCGCGTCGAAATCAGCTCCCGAGAGCGCGTCGAGTTTTTGGATTGCCTGCTTGTCTTTCTTGTTGGGATTTTTCGGCACGTTCACATCAATCTGCCTGGCAACCACCTTCATCTGGTTGTCCAAGCTTGTGCGGGTTGCGACCATCTGTTGCGCCACCGACTTCACATCGTCGCTCTGCGATTTGCTCTGGGCCAACTGGCCCAATTGCAGATCGGCCACATCCCGCTCGAGAACCTCTTTCACAAAAGCCTGGTCGGCGAGATTGTGCTTCACTTCCAATGCCGCGTCGGGCGTGGTGGTGCTACTGCTTGGCGCTGCCGGGGGAGAGCTGTGTTGCTGTCCCGATGCCAATGTTCCAAATGCGGCCAGCACTACAACCGGCGCGAGAGTTGAAACGACCCATGTTTTGGTGATTTCTTTTGCACGCACTTCGAATTTCCTCCTTTAACTTTTCGACGCATTCCACGATTCAAACGACTACTTCGATCAATCCGATCCTGTTCCTATTCAGCTTATTCCACCAGTTGCAGGTTCGTCTCCGCCGTAGCCAGCGAACTGCCACCAACCCAAATCCTGTATTTCGTCGCTTCCACAATCGGCTTGGATTCGGCATTCAAGAAATGCAGTTCATCGAATCCCAAGGTGAACTCAACGTGCTTGCGCTCGCCGGGGGCCAGCGCGATGCGCTCAAATCCCTTCAACTCCCTGACCGGCTGTTCCACGCTGGCCTCGGTGTTGCGAACATAGAGTTGGACGACCTCGGTTCCGGGGACGCTGCCCGTGTTTCTGACATCGACACCGACGGTGACGACCGGCCTCGCTGAGGACGCGGCAACTTCCGCCACCGGAACCTTCGAGCGGCTGATGGTTGGCTGAGAGTAGCTGAAACGCGTATAGCTGAGTCCCCAACCGAAGGGAAACAGCGCAGAGTTCTCTTCGTCCATGTAGCGGGAGACGAATTTTTCAGCGGCGTTTTGCGGAAAGTCGCCCAGATCTCCATTCGCCGGCCGGCCGGTGGGCAACTGCGCATAGTAGAGAGGCTCCTGGCCCACCGAGCGCGGAAAACTTGAAGGCAGCTTGCCGGATGGATTGACGTCTCCGAAGAGAACGTCTGCGATGGCATGGCCGGCTTCGATCCCGGGGCTCCATGCTTCGAGAATTGCCGGCACATGGGCAGCGGCCCATTTCAATTCCAGCGGACGTCCGGCCAGCACGACAAGGATGACGGGCTTTCCGGTGGCAACAACATCTTCGAGAAGCTTCTGTTGCACGCCCGTGAAGCCCAGCGTGGCGCGGCTTGACGCTTCGCCCTCCATCCAATTGGCGGGCTCGCCCAGCGCCAGAATAGCCACATCGGCCTTGTTTGCCGCGGCAACGGCATCGGCAATGGTCCTGGCGTCGTCGGGAACGGAAGCGTGGTCGTTGGCCGGCATGGGCCGATCGAAATCAACGTGCTTCAGCACGTTGGCGTCTTCGCCGGCAAGCAGATCGCACCCCTGCGCATAGATCAAACGGTCGCCCAGGCGTTCCTGGAGCGCCGATCGCAACGTGACCGCATAGCGTGGATCGCCGGTCACGGCCCAGGCTCCGAGCATCTCGCGCGGATTATCGGCAAGCGGACCGATTAGCGCCACTTTTTTTGCCTTTGCAGTCAACGGCAAAAGAGCACCGACTCCCACGACTGGATCGTTCTTCAAGAGAACGAAAGTTTCCTCGGCAGCTTTGCGTGCGGCCGTGCGCCGTTCGGGCGTGGCGTCGTAAGGCGCAGATTCCGCGGTAAAGGGGTGATCAAACAGGCCGAGAGCAAACTTGACGCGCAGAATGCGCCGCACCGCCTCGTCGACCACGCTCTCAGGAATACGCCCGGAGCGCACCTGCGGCGCAATCACCTCGCCGTAGAGGTTGCCTTCCATGTCCATGTCGACGCCTGCTTCGAGAGCCTTGCGAGCAACCGTGGCCCCGTCGCCAATGGAGTGATTTTTGAGTTCAGCCACCGCTCCCCAATCGGAGACGACGAAGCCATCGAAGCCCCACTCGTCGCGCAAGATCCGGGTAAGCGTGTAGGGGTCGGCCGTGGCGGGAATTCCATTGATGGAGTTGAAGGAGCTCATCATCGTGGCCGCACCCGCATCGACCGCGGCGCGATAGGGCGCGAGATAAACCTGCCGCAGCGTAATGTCGCTCATGTCTACGGCGTTATAGTCCCGACCAGCGATGGCCGCTCCGTACGCGGCGAAATGCTTCACGCTGACGGCGACGGAATCCGGTTTCGAGAGATCGTCCTGTTGATAGCCCTTGACCCATGCGCGCGCCAGGGCAGAGCCGAGATAGGGGTCTTCGCCGCTGGACTCGACGATTCTGCCCCAGCGCGGATCGCGTGCGATGTCGACCATCGGCGAGAAGACCCAGGCCAGGCCGTCGGCACGAGCCTCGGTGGCGCCAGAACGAGCCACCAGTTCGGCCAGCGACGGATCCCAGCTTGCCGCAAGAGCGAGGGGCACGGGGAACGTAGTGCGGTGGCCATGAATCACATCCTGCCCGAAGAGAATTGGAATGTGCAGGCGCGATTTTTCAATGGCGATGTGCTGGTAGTGATTGGTAGCTTCTGCGCCGACCACATTCAACATGGAGCCAACCTGGCCCTTCGACGCCAATTCGTCGTACTTGAGATTGGACGCATTGGGACCGGTGGCATAGCCGGCTGAGTATTGCGCCATCTGGCCGATCTTCTCGTCGAGCGTCATCTTTTTCAGCAGGTCTTCGACGCGCGCATTCAATTCCTTCGAGGCAAGTTGCGGATTGGGAACGGGCCTGGTCTGGGCGGAAACGAAGAGGACGCCGAGCCCAGACAAGAAGAGCATTCCCGAGGCAGGCCAAAAAGCAGGAAGGATTTTGAATCTCATGGCTCGGCCATGATAAATCGTGAAACTCGCTCATGTCAGACGCGCCGGTCACAGCGGGCACTGGCTGAAGATCTGGGCGCGAATCGACTGCGGGCCGCCGGGTCGGGGACTGGCCTGAAATGCTGAAAATGCTCTACTCTTGGCTTTGACTGCATGCTTCGATTCTTCAGCCATCTTCGCAATGCGGCCGTTCAGGCTTTGGCCAACGACGTATTCAATACCGCCAAAGCCGCGGCCTACTCCGGCATGCTGATGTTTTTTCCGGCGATGCTTGCGATTACGACGCTGCTAGCACAAGTGCCGGAAGGAACAACGCTGGTAGGAACGATTCGCGGGGCGTTTGAGCAGATTCTTCCCGCGGATTCGATGGAACTGCTGCAGTCCTACGTTCTGAGCCGGAGTTTCCACTCGACGCAGGTTGTGCTTTCGGCTTGCAGCCTGGGAATTTTTGCGGGGCTGGGACTGATGCTGTCGCTGATGGAGGGGTTTCGCCGCGCCTATCGGCTGCCTGCCAATCATTGGAGTTTCTGGGGCCGCCGCTTGCGCGCGCTGCTTCTGGTTCCCATTGCGCTGGTGCCGTTGTCGCTTGCCACGCTGATGGTGGTTTTCGGCCGCCAGATTGAAGCATGGATGATTGAGAGCGCGGCGCACGAGTTGCGGTTTGTTGTTTTGCTGGTGTGGCGCCTGGTTCGCTGGTCCATTGCGCTGGCGACCAGCATCACTGTACTTGCCGCGCTTTACCACTACGGGACGAAGCGCAGGGAACACTGGTTGCGGGTTGCGCCGGGAGCGATCACGGGGACGGTTTTATGGTTTCCGTCGACGCTGGCGTTTGGGTGGTACGTGACGCGCATTGCAGATTACTCAATGTTCTACGGGTCGTTTGGCGCGGGTGTTGCCACGTTGATTTGGCTGTACATTACGGCAATCAGTGTATTGCTAGGCGCGGAGTTGAACGGGGCAATGTATCGAGACCGTCACGAATCGGCTCGGTCCTTGTCGCGAACGGAAGGAGAGGCGAGGCAGCGTGATGACTCGCACTGACGGCATTCGAGGAACGGTAGAGGATGGAGCGGTGGCCCAGTCCGGGCCTATCCCCCGTGTACAATAAAACGGGTCTCACACCCACTGTTTTTGCTGAAATTATGACTTTGGAGCTTGCCTCATGGCATTTGAATTAAGCCTTACGGACTCCCCATCGCAGCGCCGTGCAAAGATTGTTGCCACGCTTGGACCAGCTTCGAATACAGAGCCTGTTTTCCGGGACCTGGTACGCGCTGGGGTGGATGTAGTCCGCTTGAATTTTTCACACGGCACGCACGAAGAAAAGCTGGAACTGATTCAGATGATTCGCAAAGTGAGCCGCGAAGAGCGCAAGCCGCTTTGCATACTTGCCGACCTGCAGGGACCGAAGATTCGCACTTCGAAGCTTAAGGATCACCAGTCCGTTTTGCTGAAAGCGGGTCAACGGCTCACGATCACGCCGCGGGATGTTCCGGGATCGGCGACGCTGGTGGGGACCACCTTCAAGACACTGGCTGAAAACGTAGAGCAAGGCTCGCGGATTCTTTTGTCGGACGGGCTGATCGAGTTGCGGGTTCACGATGTGGATGGCGACGACGTTGTGTGCGAGGTGATCAACGGCGGAATGCTTGGAGAGAACAAGGGGATCAATCTTCCCGGCATTCCTGTGCGCGTTCCATCGCTCACCGACAAGGATAGCGCGGACCTTGAATTCGCGCTGAAGAATGGGGCAGACGCGATCGCGGTTTCGTTTGTCCGGACGGCGGAAGACGTGCGGCTGGTGCGCAATCGCGTATCGGCTTACGGCAGTGAGACCTGGATTGTTGCCAAGTTGGAGAAGCCGCAGGCGATCGAGCATCTCGATGCCATTCTCACGGTTGCCGACGGCATCATGGTGGCGCGTGGCGATCTGGGCGTCGAGGTTCCGCCGGAGAAAGTGCCTGCGATCCAGAAGCACATTATTCGCCGCGCGGCGGAGTTCCGGAAGCCTGTAATTACGGCCACGCAGATGCTGGAATCGATGATTGAGAATCCGCGTCCCACGCGCGCCGAAGTCTCCGACGTTGCGAATGCGGTGTATGACGGAACCGATGCGGTGATGTTGTCGGGCGAGTCGGCTGTCGGCAAATACCCGGTGGAAACTGTTTCGATGATGGCGCGCATCGTTGCGGATGCGGAGCGGCATATCAAGGAGCAGAGTTACTCTGAGGCGCGCGAGCGGGGCAGCCATCTTTCCATTGCGGAAACGATCTGCGAAGCCACGGCCCACGCGGCCGACGACCTTGACCTGCGGGGCATTGCGCTGTTCACGGAGTCGGGAGTGACGGCGCGTCAGCTTTCCAAATACCATCCGTCTTCGCCAATCTTCGCGCTGAGCCCGGTGGAAGTCACGATCAATCGGCTGAATCTGCTTTGGGGCACGACTCCCATTCGCTGTCCCAAGGTGAATACAACCGAAGCCCTGGTCGATGTGGCGGAAAGCCTGCTCGAACAGGGGGGGTATGTGCGGCCGCGCGAAGTGATCGCCATCGTGGCCGGCACGCGCACCAAATCGGGATCGACCAATTTCCTTCGTCTGCACGTGATGGGCGAGCACAATCTTGAAGGGGTGCGCTTCTTTGCTCCGAAGGAAGAAGAACACGTTCCGGCTCCCGCGCCTGAAGCTGCGGCGAGGACCAAGCGGCCGGCTCCAAAGCCCGCGAAAAAGAAATAGCACGAGACGGCACAAAAAAGCCTTCCCGGCTGGGAAGGCTTTTTTGTTGATTGAGTTGAGTGAGCCCCTTTTACTTCGCCGCCAACTGCCGCAGCACGAATTGCAGAATGCCGCCGTGCTCGTAGTATTCGATCTCCTGAGGCGTGTCGATGCGGACTTTGGTTTCAAACTGCTTGACGGTGCCATCGGCAGCAGTGGCTTTCACCTGCAAGGTGCGGCCTGCCGCGAACTTGCTCTTCAGCAGACCGGTAAGGCCGGCGAAGTCATACATCTCTTCACCGGTGAGGCCGTGCGATTCTGCGCTCTGACCTTCGGCGAACTGGAGCGGCAGAATGCCCATGCCGACGAGATTAGAGCGATGAATGCGCTCGAAACTCTCGGCAATGACGGCCTTCACACCCAACAGGTTCGGCCCTTTGGCGGCCCAGTCGCGCGACGACCCTGAACCGTATTCTTTGCCGGCGAGAATCACCAGGGGCACGCCGCGCTCAGCGTATTTCACGCTGGCATCGAAGATCGACATGCCTTCGCCCTCGGGCAAAAGACGAGTGACTCCTCCCTCAGTACCGGGAGCAAGTTTGTTGCGCAGACGGACATTGGCAAACGTACCGCGCACCATAACCTCGTGGTTGCCGCGGCGCGAGCCATAGGAGTTGAAGTCGGCAGGTTTGACTCCGTGTTCCGCAAGGTACTTGCCGGCCGGCCCGTTTGTCTTGATGTTGCCTGCGGGGGAGATGTGGTCGGTGGTCACTGAGTCGCCGAGCACGGCAAGCACGCGGGCGCCGAGAATATCGGTGACGGGCGCAGGTGTTTTCGTGATGCCGTCGAAGTAGGGGGCTTTGCGGATGTAGGTTGAATCCGGCTCCCATTGATAGACGTCGCCGGTGGGAAAGCTCAGGCCCTGCCAGTTCGTGTCTCCCAGGTTGACGGTCGAGTATTCCTTGCGAAAACTCTCGCTGGATAGGCCTTTTTCAATCGCCGCGGCGACTTCTGCTTGTGTCGGCCAAATGTCTTTCAGATAGACTGGCTGGCCGGCTCGATCTTGACCGAGAGGTTCTGTATCGAAGTTATGGCCGATTCTTCCGGCGAGCGCATACGCGACGACGAGGGGCGGGCTCATGAGGTAGTTGGCACGCACATCGACGTTGACGCGGCCTTCGAAGTTGCGATTGCCGCTGAGAACGCTGACGGCGACGAGGCCGTGCTCCTCGATACTTTTCGAAACATCTGAGGGAAGCGGGCCGGAGTTACCGATACAGGTGGTGCAGCCGTAGCCAACCACGTTGAAGCGCAGTTTCTCGAGGTAAGGCAGCAAACCTGCCTTTGTGTAGTAATCCGTGACTACGCG
>Ga0182013_10003003_pt1 | contig 21483 bp, 21 predicted proteins | sample 612S2MmetaG_FD_120487 | JGI IMG/M metagenome (GOLD analysis project Ga0182013, IMG submission 120487) | Permafrost microbial communities from Stordalen Mire, Sweden - 612S2M metaG | ecosystem: Environmental > Terrestrial > Soil > Wetlands > Permafrost | place: Sweden: Stordalen | collected... | reverse complement strand
CGGTGACCGGCTCGTAGCGCGGGTGGATCTCAGGCTTCATCGACGTAATTCTAGCGGGGCCACGGCACGGGCCACGACGAGGCTCCTGCGCGTTTGGGGCGGCAGGGGCTCGTCACAGACGCCGCTGTAGGCGCTTTCGTGACGGATCGTGCGGCCCGCCTTGTTGCTCCAGCGGAAGTAGACGAGCGCGCGGTACTTTGCGGGCGCAGTGAGGTTGCTCAGCGTCCGCGTCGACTGGAAGGCGGCGACGCCGGGCACGGCCGCGCGCCAGAGCCCGATCCCGGGGCCCTTGACGGTCTTGAAGCGCTCGCCGGGCAGGCGCTCCTGAAGGTCGATCTGGATCGACATCCGGCTTGCTCGGCGCAGGGCATGGATTTCGGCGGCGAAGCTGACGAGCCGCGCGGACGCGCTCGGCGCCGTCACGCACTGCTCTAGCGCCACGCTCTGCAGCACGGAGTAGCGCGAAGTGTCGATGCGGTGCGCACCGCCGGCGGCAGGCAGCAGCGCCGCTGCTGCAAGCGCGGCGCAGATCGCCCCTGTGAGCTGCCTCATCCTCGGCATGACAATCCTCTTAACACACGCGACCGCGTTTGGTTGCGCGTGACTATGCCATCGGCAGATCAGGTGATCTGGTAAAGCGGGCCGTCGCCCCCCTCGGGCGGCGTCAGACGCCCACCCTTGGCGGTGATCGCGCCGCACTGCACGCAGTTGGTGTAGTTGACGATCACGTCCACGGTGCCGCTCTCGGGGGCGTCCTCGGGGATCTCATAGACCCCCGCGGGGCACATCCAACGCCAGGTTTCGGCCAGCTGGCGCGGCACGTGGCGCTGCACACGGATGTGGTTCGGCGCATCGTCGCGCGTCGCATTGCCGGTGATGAACACCGACGAGAGCTTGTCGAACGTGTACTTGCCGTCCGGCTTGGGGTAGTTCTTGCTGGTGTTGCCGATGAACATCGGCTTGGCGTCGTTGCGGTGCCAGGCCAGGCGCCCGGCGGGCAGGCGTCCTTTCGTGGCGATCGCCGCGTTGACGAGCGGGCCGCCCTTGATGAAGCCTTTCTGGAACGGCTGGCGGGCGTTGCGCACGGCGTACAGCTCTTTACCGACGGAGCTGTCCTCGATCGCCGCTTCGTAGGCCTCGAAGTTGGTCTCGCCGCGCACCAGCGAGGCGTAGATCGACTCGGCCGCGAGCTTGCCGGACATGATGCAGTGGTGCACGCCCTTCAGGGCGACCGTGTCGACCATGCCGGCCGAGTCGCCCACGAGCACGGCGCCGGGCATCGCCAGCTTGGGCATCGACCAGTAGCCGCCTCCGGGGAGCGCCTTCGCGCCCCACGCGACGCGCTCGCCGCCCTCGAGAATCCCTTTGACGAGCGGGTGGAGCTTGAACTGCTGGAGCAGATCGTGGGCCGACGTGGTCGCGTCGGCGTACTCGAGGTCGATGACGAAGCCGATCGAGACGAGGTTCTCGCCGGTCTTGGCGTCCTTCATCGGGTAGATCCAGGTGCCGCCGATCTGGCCGTACTTCGCGGACAGCTTCAGCGGCCAGGGGCCGATCGTGTGGATCAGCGTGTCGAGCTCCTTCGGGACCTTCCAGACCTCCTTGACGCCGAGCTCCCAGACCGCCGGTTCGCGGTTTTCGCCGAGTTCGAACTCCTGGATCGCCGCGCCGGTGAGGTGGCCCCAACAGCCCTCGGCGAGCACCGTCGCCTGGGCCTTGATGTCGGTGCCGGGCTCGAAGTTGGCGAGCTCCTCGCCGTCCTTGCCCCGGCCCTTGTCGCCGGAGCGAACGCCGACGACGCGGCCGTCGTCGACGATCAGCTGCGTCGCGGCGGTCTCCGTCAGCACGTAGGCGCCCGCCTCTTCGGCCTGCTCCTGCTGGAAGCGCGCGAGCGCCGCGACAGAGATCACCTCGTTGCCGTGGTTCTTGAACGGCGGCGGGGTCGGGATGCGGAGCTTGGTCTTGCCGGAGGGCAGCATGTAGACCGCCTCCTTGGTGACCTCGCCGAAGGCGAAGCCGGCCTCGCGCCACTGCTCGCGGGTCATCTCCGGGAAGAGCTCCTGGAGCGGCGCCGGGCGCATCACGGCGCCCGACAGGTTGTGGCCGCCGCAGGTCTTTGCCTTCTCGATCACGGCGACCGGCACTTCACCGAGCCGCTCCATCGTCTCGGGATCGTCGGCGAGCAGTTGCAGCAGCCGGTTGGCGCAGGCCAGCCCGGCCGTGCCGCCGCCGACGATCGCGACGCCGACCTCGATCAGCTCGTCCTCGGCGTCGAGGCCGTGCTTGATGAATTCCCGCTTGACGTCGACCGGCGGCGGGTATGCCGCCGGCACCACCGCGTCGTTGGCGTTGGCCGAGCTCATCAGGCTCCCTTCTTCGCCTTCACCGCCTCGGTGAGCTTCGGCAGGATCTTGTTCAGATCGCCGACGACCCCGAGGTCGGAGAACTCGAAGATCGGCGCGTTCGCATCCTTGTTGATCGCGATGATGTTCTCCGAGGCCTGCATGCCCACCTTGTGCTGGATCGCGCCGGAGCTTCCGGCCGCGAGGTACAGCTTCGGCGCGACCGTCTTTCCGGTCTGGCCGATCTGGGCGGCGTAGGGGTACCAGCCCGCGTCGACGACCGCACGGGTCGCGGCGACGGCGGTGTTCCCGCCGAACGCGGCGGCGAGCTGTTCGCACAGCTCGAAGCCCTCGGCGTTGCCCAGGCCCCGGCCGCCGGCGACGAGGATGTCCGCACCCTCGATGTCGACGTCCGCGCCGCGCTGCTCGCCGCGCTTGACCATCGTCGCCTGCGCGGCCTGCGGGCTGGGCTCGTAGGCCAGCTCGCTGACCTCGGCGGCGCCCGCGCCGTCCTTGGTGATCTCGAATGCGTTCAGGCGGCCGATGATGATCCCGACCGGCGAGCGGAAGCGGATCTCGGAGATCGCCGAGTCGCCGAGAATCGGCCGTTCAGCGACAAGCTGGCCGTCCTCGGCGCGCACGCCGGTGACCTCCATCGCCACGCCGGCGCCGGCGCGCGCAGCGAGGCCCGCCCCGATCTCGAAGCCGAGCAGGCCACCGCCGAACAGCGCGTATGAGTAGTCGCCGTCGGTGATCGCCTTGGCCATCGCGTCGACCGCCGGCTGGGCGAGGCCGTCGGGGCCGCTTGCGACCCAGACCTTCTTCGCGCCGTACTCGCCGAGTGATGCGGCGAGCTCGTGCGGGACGTTCTCGCCGACGAGGATCGCGTGTGCCTCGCCGCCCAGCTGCGAAGCGAGCCTGGCGCCCTCCGAGACGGCGCCGAGCGAGTTCTTGTTGATCGCGCCGTCGTAGTGCAGCGCGTAGATGAGGATGTTCGCCATGTCCGTGGTTTCGCTTTCTCTCGTCAGATCAGCTTGCGCTCGTCGAGCCAGACGACGATTCGTTCGACCGTCTCGCCGGTGTCCTCGTCCTCGATGATCTCGCCGGCGGACTTCGCCGGCGGGGCCTTCGCGGCGACCCACTGGGCGGCGGAGTTGCCGCCGCCGACGCGCGAGGCGTCGATGCCGACGTCGGCCGCGGAGACCGTTTCGAGCGGCTTCTTCTTGGCGCCCATGATCGCCTTGAGCGACGGGTAGCGCGGCTCGTTGATCGCGTCGCCGACGCTGATCACGGCCGGCAGGGTCACCTCGACCGTGTCGTAGCCGTACTCGGCCTGGCGCTCGCAGCGCAGCTTGTCGCCCTCGATGTCCATCTTGATCACCTGTGTCAGCGAGGGCATCCCGAGGTGCTCGGCGACAACCGCGCCGATCGTGTAGCACTCGCCGTCGTCCGACTGCTGGCCGAGCAGGACCAGGTCGGGGTTCTCGCGGCGCAGCGTCTCGGCGAGCGCGTAGCCGGTCGCGGCCACGTCGGCGCCGGCGACTGCCTCGTCGGAGAGGTGGATCGAACGGTCCGCGCCGAGCGAGACGGCCTTGTGCAGCGCACGCACCGCGCTCTCGGGGCCCATCGTCACCGCGACGATCTCCTCGACCGGCACGACGCCGCCCTCGCGGATCTGCATCGCGGCCTCGATCGCGTGCGTGTCGTAGGGGTTGAGGTTCTTCTCACCGCTGCGATCCATTCGCCCGGTCGCGGGATCGATCCGCTTTTCCACCGCGGCGTCCGGGACCTCCTTCACAAGTACGCAAATCTTCATTTCAGGGGAGCTCCTTGGGGTCTGTTCGGCCGGAATCCTAACGCGAAAGCGATTGACTGACCAGTCAATCAGGCGCGCGCAGCGCACGCCGAGCGAATGAACTCGACGATCTGCTGCGTCGGTGCACCGGGCGTGAAGACCTCGGCAACGCCGAGCGACTTCAGCTCAGGAATGTCATCGGCGGGGATCGTCCCGCCCACGGTGATCACGACGTCGTCGATCCCCTGCTCGCGCAGCAGCTCGACGACGCGCGGCACCAGCGTCATGTGTGCGCCGGAGAGAATCGAGAGGCCGACCGCGTCCGCGTCCTCCTGGATCACGGTCTCCACGATCTGTTCGGGCGTCTGGTGCAGGCCGGTGTAGATGACCTCCATACCGGCGTCGCGCAGCGCGCGGGCGATGATCTTCGCGCCGCGGTCGTGCCCGTCAAGCCCGGGCTTGGCGACGACGACGCGAATCCGCCCGCCAGTCGCCTCTGTCTTCTCGGTTGCGCTCATCTCGCGACCGCAAGGTTATTCGTTTGCAGATCTTGCGCGCGCGATCGTCGCCGCGAGCGCCGCCCCGGCGGCGCCGCCGGCCAGCGCGAATGCCAGCTTCAGGCGCGAGCGCAGGTGATCGAGCTCGATGATCTCCCAGCCTTCGCCGATCGCGATCGCGCGCAGCGCCGCGTCGGGATTGACGACCACCGGATGCCCGACGGCGCGCAACATCGGCAGGTCCGACTCGGAATCCGAGTAGGCCCAGGAGTCGGCGAGCGCGAGGCCGAGTTCCGCGGCGACGATCTCCATTGAGGCGACCTTGCCCTCGCGATAGTTGAACGGGCCCGCGGCGCGTCCGGTGTAGATCCCGTCGACGACCTCCGAGCGCGAGCCGAGGCCGCCGTCGAAGCCGAGCACGTGGCACAGCAGGTCGGCCATCTCCTGCGAGGCCGCGGTGAGGATGAAGATCGGCGTGCCTTCGTCCTGGTGGGCCCAGGCGCGTTCGAGCATCTCGGGATAGAGGCGCGGCAGCACGCCGGCGAGGACCCGCGGCGCTAGCCGCTGCAGGTCGCGCACCGGCACGCCGGCGATCATCTCGGCGACCCGCAGGCGCACCGCGTCGGCGCGGTCGTCGGTCGATCCGACGAGCCGGTAGCGCACGTTCTCGAAGACGTCGAGCGCGAGCCGGCGGCGGCTGATCATCCCCGTTTCGAACGCCGCCCGTGCGAAGTACACGCCGGACGAGCCGTCCATCAGCGTCTTGTCGAGATCGAAGAACGCGGCGCCGCGCGCCGCCGCGTCGGCCACGCTAGACGCGGACGATCACCGCGTCGCCCTGCCCGCCCCCGGAGCAGATCGCGGCGCAGCCGAGGCCGCCGCCACGCCGGCGCAGCTCGTGCACCAGTGCGCCGAGGATCCTTGCGCCGGAGGCGCCGAGCGGGTGGCCGAGCGCGATCGCGCCGCCGTTGACGTTGACGCGCTCCTCGTCGATACCGAGCGAGCGCACGCTGTTGATCGCGACCGAGGCGAACGCCTCGTTGATCTCCCACAGGTCGATGTCGCTCGCCTGCAGACCGGCCTTCTCGAGCGCCTTGCGCGCGGCACTCGCCGGGGTCGTCGCGAGGTAGGCGAAGTCGTTCGCGCTCTGGGCGTGGGCGACGATTTCGGCGATCGGCTGATGGCCGTTTGCCTGCGCCCACTCGTCGGAGGCGACGACCAGCGCGCCGGCGCCGTCGTTCACCCCCGGGGCGTTGCCGGCGGTGTGCGAGCCCTCCTTGGAGACGAGCCCGGGCAGCTTGGCGAGCGCCTCGAGCGAGGTCTCGCGGCGCGGGCCCTCGTCGATCTCCACGACGGTGTCGCCCTTGCGGCCCTTGACGGTCACCGCGACGATCTCGTCGGCCATCCGCCCGGAGTCGATTGCCTCGAGCGCGCGCTCGTGCGAACGCAGCGCCCAGCGGTCAAGGTCCGGGCGCGTGATCTCGAGCTCGTCGCCGATCTCGGTCGCCTCGTCGAACATCTGGCGGCCCGAGAAGGGGTTCGTGAGCCCGTCGTGGACCATCTCGTCGAGCATCTTCGCGTCGCCCATGCGGTACCCGAAGCGTCCCTGCGGCACGAGGTACGGGGCGCGCGACATCGACTCCATGCCGGCGGCGACGCCGACCTGCACCTCGCCGGCGCGGATCGCCTGGTCGAGCAGCACCGTCGCGCGCACGCCCGACGCGCAGACCTTGTTGATCGTCTCGGAGGAGACCTCCTTCGGGATCCCGGCCTTGATCTGTGCCTGGCGCGAGGGAATCTGGCCCTGGCCACCCTGGAGCACCTGTCCGACGATCACGTGCTCGACCTGCTCGCCATCCACGCCGGCGCGCTCGAGCGCCGCGGCGATCGCGGCGGCGCCGAGCTCGGTCGCATCGACGCTCGACAGACCGCCGCCCATCTTGCCGATCGGCGTGCGGGCGGTTGACAGGATCACGGTCTTGGGCATCTGGTCTCCAGGTTCTCGGAAGGTGGCCTTGGGGCACGAGAATCCTAGACGAGCCCCGGCCTGTGAGAATGGCCGGCGTGCTGCTTGACCTGAGCGACGACCACGAGCTGATTCGCCGCACCGCGCGCGATTTCGCCACCGGCGAGGTCGCCCCGCTCGCCGATGAGCTCGACCGCGAGAAGCGTTTCCCCTACGAGCTGGTCGCCAAACTCGGCGCGCTCGGGATGATGGGCATCCCCTTCCCCGAGCGTTACGGCGGCGCCGGAAGCGACACTCTGGCCTACGCGCTGGTGGTCGAGGAACTGGCCCGCGTGGATTCCTCGGTGGCGATCACGCTGTGTGCGCACACCTCGCTCGGGACGCAGCCGATCTACCGTTTCGGCAGCGAGGAGCAGCGCGAGCGATGGCTGCCCGAGCTGTGCGCCGGACGCCGGCTCGGGGCCTTCGGCCTGACCGAGCCCGATGCCGGATCCGACGCCGGCAACACCAAGACCCGCGCCGACCTGCAGGACGGCGAGTGGGTGATCGACGGAGCCAAGCAGTTCATCACCAACGCGGGGACCGAGATCTCGGGCGTCGTGTCGATCACCGCCGTGACCGGCGAACGCGACGGCGGCGCGAAGGAGATCTCGAACATCCTCGTGCCGAACGGCACCCCCGGCTACGAGCCCGGCCTGCCGTACCGCAAGATGGGCTGGAACGCCTCGGACACGCGGCCACTGGCGTTCGACGGCTGCCGCGTGCCCGCCGAGAACCTGCTCGGCGAGCGCGGCGCGGGCCTGCGCCAGTTCCTGGAGATCCTCGACGGCGGACGGATCGGGGTCGCGGCGATGGGCATCGGGCTCGCGCAGGGTGCGCTCGACGAGGCGCTTGCCTACGCGCGTGAGCGAAACGCCTTCGGCCGGCCGATTGCGAGCTTCCAGGCGATCCAGGCCAAGCTCGCCGACATGTCGACGGAGATCGCGGCCGCGCGGCTGCTCGTCTACAAGGCCGCGATGGAGAAGGACGCGGGACGCAACTTCTCGCTGACCGCGGCTCAGGCGAAGCTCAAGACGGGTCGGCTCGCGGTCCGCTGCGCCGAGGAGGCCGTCCAGATCCACGGCGGCTACGGCTACATCGAGGAGTATCCGGTCTGCCGCTTCTACCGCGACGCGAAGATCCTCACGATCGGCGAGGGCACCGACGAGGTGCAGCAGATGGTGATCGCGCGCGCGCTCGGCGCCTAGCGGCCGCGCTCGCGCTCGAGTAGCTCGGCGGCGGCGCTCGCGGGATCCAGCCGCCGCGCCACGACCTCCTCGATCAGCTCGCGGAAGCGGGCGTCGTGGGCCAGCTCGGCTTCCAGGCGCCGGCGCAGGCGCGCAGTGGCGATCGCCAGGACCTCGGCGCGCAGGTTGCGCGCGCGGCGCTCGGCGAGCAGCCCGTTCTCGACGATGTACGCGCGGTGCTCGTCCAGTGCCGCCGAGAGCTCCTCGACGCCGACGGCGTTGGCGGCCTCGGTGCGCACGATCGGCACCCGCCAGGAGGCCTTGAACTCCTCGGGGCTGCGATCGAGGTTCGCGAGCGAGAGCACGCCGCGGATCTCGCGGATCATCGTGTCGGTCAACGGATGGTCGGCCTTGTTGACGACGATGATGTCCGGGATCTCCATCACGCCGGCCTTCAGTGCCTGGATCGAGTCGCCCGAGCCGGGCATCAGCACGAGCACGATCGTGTCGCCGTGGTCGATGATGTCGACCTCGGCCTGGCCGACGCCGACCGTCTCCACGAAGACGTCGTCGCGGCCCGAGGCGTCGAGCAGCAGCGCGGCCTGCAGCGCGGCCTCCGAGAGCCCCCCGAGCGCGCCCCGGTTGGCCATCGAGCGGATGAACACGCCGCGATCCAGGAAGTGCTCGGTCAGCCGGATGCGGTCGCCGAGCAGCGCGCCCTGCGTGAACGGCGACGACGGGTCGATGGAGAGCACGCCGACGCTGCGGCCCGCGGCGCGGCGTACCGCGGTCAGCGCGCCGATCAGCGTCGACTTGCCGACGCCGGGTGGCCCGGTGAAGCCGACGATCTGCGCCTTGCCGGTGTGCGGGAAGATCTCGCGCACCAGCTCCCAGCCCTCGGGACGGTCGTCCTCGACGAGCGAGATTCCGCGCGCCAGCGCCCGTCGGTCACCGGCGAGCAGGCGTGTTGCCAGATCATCCTGCACGGCCGGGCATCATCGCAGGGCGAGGCGCCGCGCTCGCTTACGATTGCTGCACGATGGACACGCTCGCCCCCGAGGACCAGGCTGCGCGGCCGCGAACGGCGCCCGCGCCGCTGCACGGCGGGCCGCTCGAGCTGCTGCGCTTCATGCACAGCCACAACATGCTGAGCGCCAACTATCTGCGCCTGATCGCCCGCCTTGCGGTGCTCAAGCTGCGCTTCCGGGGACGACTGGAGCTCGAAGGCATCTGCTTCGTCTGCCCCGGCGTCAAGCTCGAGATCGCCCGCGGCGCGACCCTGCGGCTCGGACGCTGGTCCTGGCTTGGCGCCGGCACGAAGATCCGCGTGCACGAGGGGCGCGTCGAGATCGGCGCCAAGTCGGTCCTCGGCCAGGAGTGCACGATCTCTGCCTACCAGCACGTCTCGATCGGCCGCGAGTGCATCATCGCCGACCGCGTGATGCTGATCGACTTCGACCACGGAGTCACGGAAGTCGAGCGGCCGATCCGCCTGCAGGGCATCTACAAGCGCGACGTGCGGGTCGGGAACAACGTCTGGATCGGCTACGGCGCGTGCGTCCTGCGAGGCGTCACCGTCGGCGACAACTGTGTCGTCGGGACCAACTCGGTGCTGACGCGCGAGGTACCCGCCGACGCTGTCGTCGGCGGAATTCCGGCGCGCGTGATCCGGATGCGCGAGCACCCGCAGCGGATGCGCTGGGCCTAGCCGGCGCGCAACGCCAACGAGCGCGGCCCAGGGACCGGCTCGCCGGCGAGGGCCCGGCGCAGCTGCGCAAGGTGAGCGTCGTGGCGTTCGTGTCCGTAGGGCGTCGCGGTTCCGCGCGCGACGACGAAGCACCAGTCACTGGCCTGCAGCGCGAGCAGCTCGCGTCGCGCCGCGCCGCGCGGTGACCCGGCGGCGAGATAGTCCAGCTCGGCGCGGCGGATCGCGCGGGCCATCGCGCTCGCCGGTCCGGTCGACCACGTCGACAGGTCGCCGCCGGCCCCCCAGCTGCTCGGCGCCCAGCCCGAGGTGTCGGTCAGCGGCGCGTCGATCCCCTCGAGCGCATCGTCGAGTGCCGTGAGCGGCACGCCGCGCCGCTCACACTCGGCGAGCACCGCGGCGAGCCAGGCGGGGCCCTCGAACCACCAGTGGCCGAGCAGCTCGGTGTCCAGCGCGCAGACCAGCAGGCCGCCGCCGGAGATCCGTTGCTGCACGCGCTCGACGAAGTCCGCGGCATGCTCGGCGACGCGCTCGGCCGCGCGGTCGCGGTCGTACGCTCGCCCGGCGTTGTCCCACGGCCGGTGGTGGTGGGTCGTCAGCCGGTGGTAGTCGCGGTAGGCACCGTCGGCGGGGTAGCCCGCCGCGCCCCAGACGAGATCGACCGTCGCGCGGTCGATCGGCACCAGCAACGGACCGTGGACGCTGCGCAGCGGCTGCAGATGCTCGGCCGCGCCGAGCCCGAAGCGGGCCGTCAGCTCGACGCAGGTCGCCTGAACCCCCGCGCCGGCGAGCAGCGGCTCGATCCAGGGCGCGTGCGCGCACTCGGGGAGCCAGAAGCCGCCACGCCAGGCGCCCGAGCGTTCGCGCCGGGCGGCGACCCCCGCCTCGATCTGCAGCGCGCTGAGCACGTCGCAGGCGACCAGCGGCAGCACGGCATGCGTCGCGCTCGAGGTCCACGCCGCGTGCGGCGCAAACGCGCCGGCCAGACCGCCGCGCCGCGCGAGCGCCTCGCGCGCCTGGCGGTATTCATCGCCCGAGCGCGCGATCTCGTCGGCAAGCCCCTGCTCCCCCGCGGCGAGCAGCCCGGCGCGGTCGCGGCGGTGCGTCTCGGCGCGGATCTCGTCAATGAACTGCGTCAGACGCGCGTCGAGACCGGGCGCTTCGAGCTGGTCGAGCAGCACCGGCGTGACCGACAACGTGACGGGCGTGCCCGCGTCGAGGATCTCGAGCAGCGGCAGATAGCAGGTGGCGATCGCCTCCCAGAGCCATTCCTCCCCGAACGGCCAGGTGCCGTACCCCTCGACGTACGGCATATGCGTGTGCAGCACGAGCGCGAACGCGCCCTCGCCGCGTCCGGTCACGGCCGGCAGATCGCCACGAAGTCCAGCGCGCGGTCGAGGTTCGCCATGCCGAGCGGCCGCAGGCGGAAGTCGCGCACCGAGATCGACGGCGTGAAGCGCGCGTAGAAGCGCTCGCTGATCCCGAGCGCGCCGTGCACCGCGTCCCAGCCGCCGCGCAGCGCCAGCTCGTGGGCGCGCAGGCGCCGCGCGTGGAACAGGCCGAACATCTGGACCGAGCCGAAGTGCTCGCGGCAGAGCTGCTCGAACTCGGCGCTGCGGTACTCGTGCACGTGCCAGGGGTTGCCCGAGCGCTCGGCGCCCTTGGGCGCGAGCGTCAGGACGTTCGGCGTGGAGAGCCAGACGCGTCCGCGGGGCTCGACGAGCGAACGGAAGTGCTCGAGCGCGGCGCCGGGGTCCTCGAGGTGCTCGATCGTCTGCAGGAAGACGACATCGTCGGCGCTCTCGGCGAAGGTTTCGACGAGCGTGCGCTCGAAGCGCAGGTTCGCCCGCGTGTAGCGCAGACGGGCATGCTCGTGTGCCTCCGGGTTGGCATCGACGCCGACGACGCTCGCCGCGCGTGCTGCGAGCACGTCGGAGCCGTAGCCCTCGCCGCAGGCCATGTCGACCACGCGCCGGCCCTCAAGCTGGGCGGCGATCCACTCGTACACGACCAGATGACGGCGGTACCAGTAGTTCTCGGCGGGGACGTCGGGCAGCGTGCGCTCGCCGGTCAGCGCGAGCGGCGGCACTCCCGTGGGCTGGTGTTCTTGTTGGTAGACGGCTCCGGTCATGGCTGCACGCCGTTACCGGCGCCCACGGCGGGCGAGTATAAGGTGGGAGGCCATGGCGCCCATGCTGACCGCGCAGCAGATCCGCGAGGCGAACACCGCCTACCACGACGTCGCGGCCGAGCACTACGACTCCAAGTGGGGTATCGACTTCGGCCCGATCGGCCGCCAGCAGGTGCGCGCGAAGCTCGAGAAGGCGCTCGGCGCGCCGGCCCCGCGGTTCGAGCGCTCGCTCGAGATCGGCTCGGGCACCGGCTACTTCACGCTCAACCTGATGCTCGAGGGCCTGATCGGCCACGCGACGTGCAGCGACATCTCTCCCGGGATGCTCCAGACGCTCGCCGCAAACGCCGCGCAGCTCGGCCTCGACGTCACGACGCAGGTCGCCGACGCGGAGCGCCTGCCGTTCGCCGACGAGAGCTTTGACCTGATCATCGGCCATGCCGTGCTGCACCACATTCCCGACCTCGAGCGCGCGATGCTCGAATTCGACCGCGTGCTCGCGCCCGGCGGCACGCTCGTGTTCGCCGGCGAGCCCTCGCGCCACGGCGACCGTCTCGCCGGCGTGCCCAAGCGCGCCGCGAAAGCCGCGGCGCCCCTGTGGCGCGCGGCGCTGCGCGCCGGACGGGCGCCGGCGCCCGCGGGCGGCGAGCAGGAGGAGCGCCTCGAGCGCGTCGTCGACGTGCATGCCTTCGATCCCGCGACGCTGCGGGCCGCCGCGGCCCAGGCGGGCTTCACCGACGTGCGCGTCAGCGGCGAGGAGCTGCTCGCGAACTGGTTCGGCTGGACCAACCGCACGCTCGAGGCGACCGCGGACCCCGACGAGGTCCCGTGGCTGTGGCGCCAGTTCGCGTTCCGCGGCTACGTCGCGCTGCAGCGCGTTGACGGCACGCTGCTCGAGGGCCATCTGCCGCCCGCGATCTTCTACAACCTGCTCGTCAGCGCCCACAAGGCCCCGGAGTAGCGCGATGCCGAGCCCCCCGATCCACGACTTTCCGCTCTTCCCGCTCGGGATCGTCGCGCTGCCCGGCGAGCGTGTGCCGCTGCATATCTTCGAGGAGCGCTACAAGAGCCTGATCGCCCACTGCCTGGAGTTCGAACCGGGCGACCAGGGCCGCAGCTTCGGGATCCTCTGGCTCTCCGAGGATGAGCTCAAGCACGTCGGCTGCTCCTGTGAGGTCGAGCAGGTACTCGAGCAGATGGACGACGGACGCCTGAACATCCTCACGCGCGGGATGCGCGCGCTGCGCCTGATCGAGCGCCGAGACGACCGCGAGTTCCCCTCGGGGATCGTCGAATTCCTCGACGACGAAGGCGAGCAGGACGAGGCCGCAGGCGAGCGCGCACGCGACCTCTACCGCGACCTGGTGCTCAAGGCGACCGAGCGCAAGATCGACGCCGAGGAGCTCGCGGACATGGATGCCTACGAGATCGCCGGGACGATCGAGTTCCCGGTCGCCGAGAAGCAGCAGCTACTGGAACTGCGCAGCGAGGGCGCGCGGATGCGCCTGCTGTGCGCGATGCTCACCGAGGCCATCAAACGTCTCTCGCTCGCCGACATCGCGGAGGTCCGTGCCCGCTCGAACGGGCACGTCTGGTACGGCTAGCCGGCCTGGACGGCCCCGCCGCGGCGCGGGTCCCCGGCGCCTTCGAGCCCCCCGCCGGGGCGCCTGAGCACGGCCTGCACGCCGCCGAAGAAGAGGTTCGGCGCCGAGAACAGGACGGTCGGTAGGTCGAGCTCGTCGGCCTCGATCCCCGGCTCGACGAACAGCGTCCCGTCCTCGAAGTGCACGCGCGGCGCATCGACGGCGTCCTGCGCGCCGAGACCGCGGTCGACGACCGCGACGATCACCTGCAGCAGCGCAGAGCGGATCCGGTTCGAGCCCGCGCTGCCGAGCACCAGCTCGACCTTGCCGTCGCGCAGCAGCACCGAGGGGGCCATCATGCTCGGCAGTCGCACGCCAGCCGGGTGGCGGTGGAAGCCGTGCGGGTTCAGGTCCTCCTCGCCCATCATGTTGTTCACGTGGATCCCCGTGCCGGGGACCACCACGCCGGACCCCTCGCCGTTCGTGCTGGTCACGCTGCAGGCCATCCCCGCGGCGTCGAGCACGGAGATGTGGGTCGTGGAGCCCAGGCGGGCAGCGAGGAACTCCTCGGCGAACTCGACGCGGCCGAGCCCCTGAACGAACTCTTCGGTGCGCTCGCCCTGCGCGGCCTGCATCGCGCCGACGATCTGCGCCAGCGTCGGATGGCCCGGCTCGCGCTCGAGCAACGCCAGCGCGTAGGCAAGCAGCAGGCCGCCCGCCGACGGAGGCGGGTTCGTGTAGAAGTCGCGGCCGCGATAGGCGACGTGGACCGGTCGCCGCTCGACGGCGGTGTAGTCGGCCATGTCCTCGCGCGTCAGCGAGCCGCCGCGCGCGTAGACCCAGTCGGCGATCGCCGTCCCCAGCTCGCCGGTGTAGAAGGGCTCCGCGCCGCGGGCGGCGAGAAGCGCGATCGAGTCGGCGAGCCGGGGGCAGTGGATCAGGTCACCCTCGCGCAGCACCCGACCATCGGGAGCCCAGATCTCGGCGCACTCGGGTGTCTCGGCGAGCAACCCCTCGAGGATCTTCGCGACGTACGCCTGCTGCGCGTTGAGCTGCACGCCCTCCCGCGCGAGGCGCTCGCCCTCGGCGCAGATCGTCGCGAGCGGGAGCGTCGCCCAGCGCTCGGCGGCCGCGAGCACCCCCGCCGCCATGCCCGGGACGGCGCACGACGCGGGGCCGCCGTTGAAGGTCTGCACTGCGTCGCCGAACGACACTTCGACGGCGTCGAGTGCGGCTGCGCCCTCGAGCCGCAGGCTCGGAGTGCGCACGAAAAAGTCCAGCAGCACCGGTTCGCTGCCCGGCTCGGCGACCAGCATGTAGCCGCCGGCGCCCAGTCCGGTCAGCAGCGGCTCGGTCGCAAACGACGCGATCAGCGCGCCGAGCGCGGCGTCGACAGCGTTGCCGCCGGCGCGCAGCAGGTGTGCTCCGGCGGCTGCCGTCAGCGGGTGACCGGCCGTTACTACGCCGTCGCTCTGCGGCATCGCCGCGCCACCAGGCGCCCGCGGGCCCTCAGCGGCCGGGCAGGAACTCCGGGACGTCGAGATCGCCGCCGCGACCCAGCGGTGCGGGGGCGCTGCGCTTGACGCGCACCTCGCCGGCGCCCTCGATTCGCGAGAGGCTTTTGCGCCGGCCGCGGTCGCCGTAACCGGTCGCCACGACCGTCACCCAGACCTGCTCGCCGAGCTTCTCGTCGACGGTCGCTCCGAAGATGATGTTCGCATCGGGGTGTGCGGCCGCGGAGACCGCCTTCGCGGCCTCGTTTACCTCCCACAGCGAGAGGTCGGTGCCGCCCGTGATCGAGAGCAGGATCGAGCGCGCGCCCTCCATCGAGGTTTCGAGCAGCGGGGAGTCGACGGCCTGCATCGCGGCGTCGCCGGCGCGATGCTCGCCCGTCCCGATGCCGATCCCGAGCAGCGCCGGTCCGGCTTCGCTCATGATCGTGCGCACGTCTGCGAAGTCGAGGTTGATCAGGCCGGGGAGCGTGATCAGGTCGGAGATTCCCTGGACGCCCTGGCGCAGCACGTCGTCGGCGACGCGGAATGCCTCGACCATCGAGGTCTGCTTGTCCAGCACGGCGAGCAGCCGCTCGTTGGGGACGACGATCAGGGTGTCGACCTCCTGGCCGAGCGTGTCGATGCCCTGCTGCGCGGACTCGGCGCGTCGTTTGCCCTCGAATGCGAACGGCGTCGTGACGATGCCGACGGTCAGCGCGCCGAGCTCGCGCGCGACCCGCGCGACGATCGGTGCAGCGCCGGTGCCGGTGCCGCCGCCCGCACCGGCGGTCACGAAGACCATGTCCGAGCCCTTCAGGGCGTCCTTGACGCGGTCGAAGTCGTCGATCGCGGACTGGCGCCCGACGCTCGGGTCCGAGCCGGAGCCGCGGCCGTGGGTGAGGTGCTGGCCGATCGCGAGCGTGAGGTCGGCGCCCGACTGCTGCAGCGACTGCAGGTCGGTGTTGACGGCGAGGAAGTCGACGCCGACGACCTCCGCCTCGATCATCCGGTCGACGGCGTTCGTGCCGGCACCGCCGACGCCGACGACGCGCAGAACCGGACCCCCGGCCTTGGGGGTCATCGTGCCGCCGTTGCGTTCGAGCTCGAGTTGGCCGGCGCGGGTCGCGGGGTCGCGGCGGGGGTCGCCGGCGAAGGCGTCACGCAGGCGCTCGGCGGGCGTCGCGTGCGAGCCCTCCTCGGCCGGCGGCTCGTTCTTCTTCTTGGGTTCAGTGCGCGCGAACAGCGCGGCCAGGGGGCCTTCCCGCATGCTCGCCCGCTTGTCACTTGCCATGGCTCAAGACCTCCTGCGCGAGTTGGCGGTACGACTGGGCCGCGACGCCGTCCGGGTCGTAGCGGAGCACCGACATGCCCTTCACGGGCGCCTCGGCGAACCTGATCGTCTTGCGGATCCGCGAAGCGAAGACGCGATCACCGAAGTTCTCTTCGAGCAGCTCGAGGGCCTCTTTCGCGTGAATCGTCCGGGAGTCGACGAGCGTTGGCAGGATGCCCTCGATGTCGACGTCGGGGTTGAGGTTCTCACGGATCATCTGGAGGGTGTTCTGCAGCTGCAGCAGGCCGCGCATCGACAGATACTCGCACTGGACGGGGACGATCACCTTGTCGGCTGCCGTCAGGGCGTTGATCGTCAGCAGCCCGAGGCTCGGGGGTGTGTCGATGCAGACAAAGTCGTAGTCCCCGGCGACCTCGGAAAGCGCGCGCTGCAGGGCGCGCTCGCGCCCGATCTGGGTCGACATCGCGATCTCCGCGCCGGCGAGATCGATCGACGAGCAGGCGATGTCGACCTCGCGGTCGCGGATCACCTCGCGGATCGAGGTGCGGTGCACGAGCACGTCAAACATCGATTTGTCGACGGTGTCGGGGTCGATGCCCTGCGACATCGTCAGGTTGCCCTGCGGATCCATGTCGACGCACAGCACGCGGTGGCCCTCCTCGGCCAGCGCCGCCGCGAGATTCAGCGTCGTCGTCGTCTTTGCCACGCCGCCCTTCTGGTTGGCGAAAGCGATCACCTTTGCCTTGCCGGTCACTTTGTCTCCGCTGGTTGCATGTTGGCGGGCGGGTCCCAGGACGATTCCCGGGACGGTCACGGGAGCGATATTCGGATGGACGGCCCCGATTCCTGCCACCGGGCTAGGATCGGCCGGTGAGCGGCCCGCCCCCGATCGCCGAGCGGCTGTACGGCAAGGAAGTCGTGATCTGCGTCGGTTCGGGCGGCGTCGGCAAGACAACGACCTCTGCGGCGCTCGCGCTCGCGCTCGCGCGCCGCGGCCGCCGGGTCTGCGTTGTGACGATCGATCCGGCGCGCCGGCTGGCAACCGCGCTCGGACTCGACGAGCTCTCCAACGAGCCGCATCGGATCGACGGCGCGGTGCAGGGCGACGGCGAGCTGTGGGCGATGATGCTCGACGCAAAGCGCACCTTCGACGAAGTGATCACGCGCCTCGAGGAAGATCCCGTGCGGCGCGAGGAAATCCTTGCCAATCCGATCTACCGCGAGCTGTCGGGCGCGATCGCCGGCTCCCACGAGCTGAGCGCGATCGTCAAGCTCTACGAACTGCACGAGGAGCATTCGTTCGACGTCGTCGTGCTGGACACGCCGCCCTCGCGCAATGCGCTGGACTTCCTCGAGGCGCCCCAGAGGCTGCTCGGTTTCCTTGAAGGCCGCGCGCTGCAGGTGTTCCTCTCCCCCGGCGGCCTGACCACCCGGCTGTTCGGCCGCGGCTCGGCACTCGTCTTCTCGGTCTTCGCGCGCGTCACCGGCGTCGACCTGCTCGGCGACCTGTCGGTCTTCTTCGGCTCGATGTCCGGTGTGCTCGACGGCTTCAGCGAACGCACCAAGCGCGTTGCGGCCCTGCTGCGCGAAAGCGGCACCGCCTTCGTGATCGTCACCTCGCCCGAGCACGAACCAGCACGCGAGGCGCGGTTTCTCGCCGAGCGGCTCGAGCAGGCCGGGATGCGCACCGCGGAGCTGGTCGTCAACCGCGTCCAGCAGCCGGCGCTCGTGGGAATCGACCGCGAGGACCTCGAGCGGGCGCTCGGAGCGGAGCTGGACGGCGAGCTCGCAGCGCGAATCGCCCGCGCCGCCGCTTCGATCGACCTGCTGGCGCGGCGCGACGCGCGCAGCCTCGAACACCTCGCCGACGAGCTCGATCAGCCCTCGCCGGTCGTCGTGCCCCAGCTAACCGAGGAGATCCAGGATCTCGGGGGACTCGCCCGGGTCGCCGACGTCCTCGAGACCGCCGGCTGACCGCCGCCCGCGCCGCGCGATGATCGCGCTCTCCGCGCCGGGCTCCGGCGCGGCCATGTCGACCTCGTCGTAATAGTCGACGTAGTAGTCCTCGGCCGGCTCGGCGTATAGCTCTTCGGCGACCGACTCGAGCTCGCGCGGGATCTCGTGCAGGGCAGCCGGCGTCGCGGCGACAGGAGCGGCGGCCGCCTGCGGGGCAACCGGCACCTGACCGGTGTGGAGCGCCTCGTCGGCGAGGATTTCGTCGGCCAGCGCAACGAGGTCGCTGTCGAGGTGCCCGCAGACCACGTCGCGAAGCAGTGCGCGCAGGTTCGCAGCGATCTCGCGCGTGACGCGCAGCGCGTTGGCGCGGTCAACCGCGCCGCCCTCGATGACCGTCAGCTCGAGCGCGGCGGCTTCGCGCGCCGTGGCCGCGGCGCTCTCGCGTGCGTCCCCGTCCGCACAGAGCGCCGCCAGGCGCGGCGCGAGCAGCCCGCTGGTGGGCCCCTCCGGCTCGAGCAGCGCGCGCAGCGCGAGCAGGTGGTCCGAGAGCGCTTCCCCGGCGCGTTCGCGGTCACAGCCGAGTTCGAAGCGGCGCAGCGCCCAGGCGGCCCGTTCGCCGTGCGGACTGCGGCGTGCGACGAGCGAGCAGAAGACTCGCAGCTCCTCCTCCTGGCCGGCCGCCACGACGAGCATCCCGTGGGGCCGCCCGCCGCCGCCGAGCGCGACGGGTAGCCATGCGCCGGCGGCTCGACGCTGCCAGCCGAGCGCGCCGAGCGTCACGCGCCCGTCACCGAACAGGCGCAGCGCGCGCAGCAGCTCATGGAGCAGCGTCGATGCCCGATCGCTGTCCTCGTCGGTCGAGAGGACAACGACGAGATGCGGCTCGGCGTGCGGTTCGCGAACTGCTGCCGGCAGGTCATCGAGCAGCTCGGGCTGTGCGATGCGCAGCCCCGGGACGAGCGACAACTCGCCGCAGGCGATCGCCATGCCGTGCAGCGTCGCGACGAGTGTCAGCTCACCGGCGCCGTCGGCGGCGGCCCGCTCGAGCGTCGCGAGCGCGCGCTCGAGCCTGTCGGCGTAGAGCTGGAAGTCGGACTGTTCCTCGAAGACGTCGCAGAGCAGCGCGAGCAGCGCAGCCCCGGCGGGGCCGCCCGGAGCAGCCTGGCCGGCGCCGCCTGCCGCGAGGTAGCCGTCGAGCCCTTCGAAGGACGCGAGCGCGTCGCGGGCCGGCCCGAAAGCCGGCAGCGCCGCGAGTTCGCCGGCCCGTTCACGGATGAACGCCGAGGTCAGGGGCCGATAGCTGAACAGCGAGGGCCCCGTCGGTCCGGTGCGGGCGCCCTGCTCGAGGTCGAACGGCACCTCGGCACCGGCGAGCACCTCGTTTTGCAGATGCGCCGCCGCCGACTCGGCGAAGGCGGTCAGGGTTGTCTCGAGTTGCAGTGATCGCATGCGGGCTTGATTCGCGCCCGCACCGTCCCCCTCCTGCCTTCTGCAGGCTTGCTGTCAGGCGAGCAGCGCGGCGGGAGCGCCGAGCCACTCTTCGCCGTAGGAACGCATCACGTCGATGATCGGCACCAGCGCGAGGCCCTTTTCGGTCAGCGCATACTCGACGCGCGGCGGCACCTCGGCGAACGTGCGGCGCTCGACAATGCCCTCGACCTCGAGCGCCCGCAGGCGCAGCGAAAGGGTTCGCGGGGAGATCCCGTCGAGCGAGCGTTCGAGCTCGCAGAAGCGGCTCTGCCCCTCCGAGAGCTCGCGAACCAGCAGCAGCGTCCACTTGCCGCAGACGATGTCAGCGGTGCGACAGACGGGACAGCTCTCATCGACCATGCCTTCACTTTACCAAGTGAAGTGTTGGGCCCCCGTGCCTATGCGGCGCGCTGGAAGCTGTTCTCGGTGCTCTCGGCGTGCACCGTCGGGGCCTCGTCGCCCTCCTTGTCGGCGAGATCGGCCATCGTCGTGCCGCGCCTCCCGTCGGCCTGCACGAGCAGTTTGAAGTCGTGGACGTTCGTCGCCGCCGCGAGCGCGTCGTCGAGGTTCACAAGCCCGGCGTGCAGGTGCTTGAGCAGCGCCTGTTCGAAGGTCTGCATCCCGTAGTAGCCGCCGTCCGCGATGACCTCTGCGAGGCTGCCGTTCTCGTTCGATTCGAGCACCATGTCGCGTGCCCGGCCGGTCATCAGCATCACCTCGCAGGCCGCAACACGGCCGCCCTGGGCGCCTGGGATCAGCCGCTGGGAGATCACGCCGCGCACCGTGCCGGCGACCATCGAGCGGACCTGGTGGTGCTGGTGGGGCGGGAAGAACTCGAGCATCCGGTTGATCGACTCGGTCGCGTCGACGGCGTGGATCGTCGAGAACACGAGGTGCCCGGTCTCGGCGGCCGACAGCGCCGTGCGCACCGTCTCCTCGTCGCGCATCTCGCCGATAAGGATCACGTCCGGGTCCTGGCGCAGCACACGCCGCAGGGCGCGGGCGAAGGACGCCGTGTCGGTGCCGATTTCTCGCTGGCTGATCGCCGAGCACTTGTCCTGGTGCACGAACTCGATCGGGTCCTCGATCGTGACGATGTGTCGCGAGCGGGTCTCGTTGATGTGGTCGATCATCGCCGCGAGCGTCGTCGACTTTCCCGAGCCGGTCGCGCCCGCGAGCAGAACGATGCCGCGCTCTTCCTCGGCGAGCGTGCGGACCGCCTCAGGAAGGTAGAGGTCTTCGATCGATCGGATGTGGTGGGGAATCGCGCGGCAGACGAGTGCAGTCGTGCCGCGCTGGCGGAAGGCATTGACGCGGAAGCGCCCAGAACCGGGAATATCGAACGAGAAGTCGACCTCGTTTTCGGCCGCGAACTCCTCACGACGGCTGGGCTCGGGCAGCAGCGCGAGCAGCGCCGCTTCCGTGTCGTCGGTCTCGAGCACCGCCGCGCCGGGCGCGTCCTGCAGGGCACCGTCGATGCGGAAGCGCGGCGGAGCGCCCACCTTCAGGTGCAGGTCCGAACCGCCGAGATCGACGAGTTCGCGCAGCGATGCCTGAATGTCTTGCACGACCATCTCTTCGGCGGATCCGCCGAAAAGGTTTAGTGCCTTCCCAAAAATGGTCAGCCCGTGGTGACGGGCACCGGCGCGCTAGGCGACGTCGCGGAGCTTTTGGGCCTCGGCGAGGCTCTGCAGCTTCTTCAGCGACTGGTTCTCGATCTGGCGGATCCGCTCGCGCGTGACGTTGAACGTGCGCCCTACCTCGTCGAGCGTGCGCGGATGCTCGCCGCCGAGCCCGTAGCGCAGCTCAAGGACGCGTCGTTCACGGTAGGAGAGGTTCTCCAGCGCTTCGCGCAGCGCCTCCTTGGTGAGGATCTCGGCGGCCCGCTCGTACGGCGACTCGGCGCGCTCGTCGGCGATGAACTGTCCGAACTCCGATTCCTCCTCGTCGCCGACCGGCTTCTCCAGCGACACAGGCGCCTGCGCGGAGCGCTTGATCGAATCGACCTCATCGGGATCGATCCCGGTG
>Ga0182013_10002998_pt1 | contig 21499 bp, 12 predicted proteins | sample 612S2MmetaG_FD_120487 | JGI IMG/M metagenome (GOLD analysis project Ga0182013, IMG submission 120487) | Permafrost microbial communities from Stordalen Mire, Sweden - 612S2M metaG | ecosystem: Environmental > Terrestrial > Soil > Wetlands > Permafrost | place: Sweden: Stordalen | collected... | reverse complement strand
GTGACATTGGTGAGCGTGGATTGAACCACGCCGTAGGAAATCAGCCACTCCTTGGAGATGCCGGTATCGGCCAGCTGGGCCTGCTCGGCCATCATGGCCTGCGATGCGTTGAGCAGGGCTGTCAGGTCTTTTCCCTGTACCGCAACAAACTCCAGGAAGTCGCCCTTCCAGAAAATTCGGTCAAGAGCGACGCGCAGCCTGCACAGGTCGGGATTGACTTTCTCGTCGCCGCACATGGAGTAGTTGGTGTAATCCGGGCCGATTTTATCCAGTTCCACGTCCCGGCTCTGAAGCAGCACCACGTCGGCTCCCGGCGTTCTGGATGCCTGTAATTCTTTGAGGAGCTCGAATTCAGCATCCTGGCTGTCCGGAGTCGTGGGAGATGCGCTCGTCCCCGGCGAGGCCGGAGGGCGTTGCAACGTAGCCATCAACTTGTACAGCAGGTCAACGGTGGTGACCGAGCCGGTGACCTTGGGCGGTGCGAATATGCCGTGCGCCTCATTTTTCATCGAGTAAATCTGGCCGGGCTCCGATTGGAGCGTCAGGCGCGAAACCGTTCCCGGGTAACTGCCGTCGCGCGATGAGTAGCTGTTCACGGGCGTCAAGACAGGCGCCGAGTGCATCGTTTCGACGGATGCCGGGAATTGCAGCGTTAGATCCGGAGTTCCATAGCCGGTGTCGGCCTCGCTCAGAACCACGTCCACAGGTTGAGTTGCCTTGGCCAGCTTCAGCCTGGTCCATACTCGCTCGGCAAGCACCTCTGCTTCGGTGTGCGGCATCTGGGCCATGACCACGATCTTGTCGAAGTGACCATCCTCAAGCTCCGCGCCCCTCACCAGGGCTTCGGTTACCGCGATTGGGTCGGTCACCAGGACATTGGCGGCGAGACCATTCTGCGATTTATCCGAACTCGATCCGCCATCACAGATTCCAAAATCGCTGGGCGCGCTTCCGTCCTTGGCGCGGTCGATGCACATCCGGAGGTTGGTTTCCGAGACGGCCTTCATGGTGTTCTGTCCCACCACACCGACAATCAGCACCTTGCCGCCGTTTGCCAAAGTGGCCTCAGTGTAGCCGACATTGCGCTCTTCATCGGCAATGGTGCGCAACAGCCCATCGATGGCCGCGGAGCGCGTATCCGGCGTAAGCAGGAAGCAGCCGCCCAACCCCTCCTTATCCTTCTTGCATTCGTCCAGGTTTCCACCATTCATGCTTTCCTTGAGCTTTGGCAACACGTCTTCCAGCCTTTTTATGTAGCTGCACAATCCCTTTCCATCGTCAGAATCGGGCACAGACTTGCACGCCGGCAGATCAGGCAGATTCTTGATCAGTCCGTCCACTACCGTTAAGCTCAGTTCCTGGCTGTTGCCTTTGCCGCCTCCCGCTGCGGGATTGCCGGGCAGCGTGGTGAGGTCAAACCGCGCACCCCACGCCGAAAACATGATTGAAACCTCATCGCGCACCAGGGAGTTGAGTTCCGCGTTCCTGCCCGCTGCCTCCTCGGCAGGTTCGGTAGCCAGTTCCCGCAAAGCCTGGATCGTGGCATTGTTTCCATTGCCCCGGTTCAACCTGTCCAGCCGGTCAAGCAAGTCGATCGGCTCCGCCTGGGCCGCATCTCCAACGCAGCGAACCGAATCCTTCCCCAATGGACTCGCGCCGAACAGAAGCGGGCATCGCCCGGTCAAATCGGAGGACCCGCTTGAGGCCGCGCTGCCCGGCTTGCCAACCTTGCCTTTCAGGGCAATCCGCAGATTCCCGGCCAACATGTAGAGTTGGCCATCCTTGTTCACCATCAGCGGCGATCCATGGGGCTGGATGCTTTCCGTCGCCAGCAGGCGCGCGGCGCCGCGCAGCCACGTCGCCGTATACATAAAGTCTTCCCGCCCCGGAACCACGGCTCGAAAACCGGCGTGCATCATAAAATTGAGCACGTTGTCGCATTGCGCCTTTTTGGCGATGCGGTCGTCGTTCTTGTAGAGGCTTTCCGGCATGGTCTCGTGATTCGACGGTGTATTTTGCGGCTGCTTGCAAGCGGCATCCGTCAGATTCTCTCGCTGCAGCGAGGCTCCGAATTCAGGACCGAAGTTATCTCCCATGCCCAGCAATAGCCGGTCTTTCTGCGCGTTTGGAGAATTGAGGAAGCTTTTCACTGGCGGCAAAACCGCATCCGCGGATGTTTCACCGGCTTCCATCCTGTAGTAGCCCATCAGGGTGCCGGTGTAATCGATCTGGGTTCCCGTGGCTGTTTCCGGGGCCGCGGTTGCGCTTGACTGCGCGCCGGCCACGCCTGCGTTGAGCAGCGGAAAGATAAGAACGGCAGTGAAAAGGGAAATCGGGAAGAAAGCAGAAACATTGATTCGCATAGCACCCTCCATGCGTTGCCTGGGGTCGAGCATGCCCGGTGAATGGTGAATCAATCATCCAGAAATCGGGCGGATTCGTCAATCGGCCTGAAGAACGGACCCGTGCGCCCAACCTGCCGAATTCAGAGTCGACCTGCTGCTGCTTTTCGAGTTTGAGCTATAGTAGTCCTGACAGCTTCCCCCTTCAATAGAGAAAGCCGGACCGGCGTATGGCCCACGATGTCTTCATTAGCCATTCCGCGAAAGACAAAGTCACCGGCGACGCGGTGTGCGCCATGCTGGAGTCCAACGGAGTCCGCTGTTGGATCGCTCCCAGGGACGTGGTCCCCGGCATGGAATGGGGCGAGTGCATCATTGACGCCATTGAGCAATCCCGGATCATGGTGCTTGTCTTTTCGGCCAACGCGAATACCTCGCCGCAGATTCGCAAAGAAGTGGAGCGAGCCGTCAATCATGGCGTCGCCATCCTGCCCTTGCGCATCGAAGACGTCCTTCCCGCCAGGGCGCTTGAGTACTTCATCGGCAACGTTCACTGGCTCGACGCCCTGACACCGCCGCTGGAAGCTCACCTCAAGAGTCTCGCCGGCACGATAAAAATGCTCCTGGCCCGCATGGAGCCGCGAGAAGCGCCGCCGCATCCACCGGAGGCCGTGCCTCTGGAGACAGCCGCACCAGAGCCTGCTGTTCCGCAAAAGGCGGTACCTCCATCAGTACCCGTTCAAAAGGGGTCGCCGCCCGGCGCGGTGGCCGCTTACTCGGAACCGGCCGCGGTTGTCCCTATTTCGGGGCCAGAAGATTTGCCGGCAATTGTCGCCGCTCCGACCCACGACGTTCGCTTGCCGGAGCCGCATCAAGGCGGAGCCACGTCCGTGCCATCAACCGAACGGCGACCGGAAGAGGATTCCGCGTCCTCGGCCGCATCGGACGACCCCGGAGCGGAACTATTCGCAAGAAGTTTCCCGGGATGGCAGTCCAGCGACAGGACGGCCCCGAGCTTCCGGATGGTTCCGGCATGGGCGTGGGGAGGGGCCTTACTGCTGGCCCTCCTGCTGATCGCTGTTCTTGCCGGCGTCCATCACGGTACGCATCCGGCTCCGCCAGCCACCGCCGCCAAAGCCTCGCAGCCCCCGATGGCGGCCGGATCGAACGAATCCACCGCTGTTCCACGCGGAACTCCCCAACCGCACTTGCAGAATACGGAAGGCCCGACCTCCGGAGAGCCGACGGGCCTTGCTGCCGGCGGAGTTTGGATGGACCCGGTCACCCGGCTGATGTGGACAAAGAAGGACAGCGGGCGCCAACTGAATTGGCAACAAGCGAGGGCTTATTGCCTGGATATGAGACTGGCGGGATATTCGAATTGGAGGCTGCCGACGATCGGCGAGTTGAGCGGAATCGCTGTAGTAAGCGCAAGCCACCACACGAAAGGCGATCTGCAATTTGCGGGAACTCAAGAGTGGAGTCAATCGCCGGGGTGGGCCCAGGGTGAGGCACTAACCTTCAGCTTTGACTATGACACAAGTGGGTCCAGTCCCACCAACAACCTTTACTTCGAAAATGCGTTGTGTGTGCGCGGTTCGGGGAACTGATCTACAGGGTACGGCCTTCACGGCCTTAGACGCTCGAAATACACCGCACCCTGCCGGGCCGAATTAATGATCGGTTTGTATCTCCAGCACCACCCGGTCCCGATACGCCCAGCCGCTGGCGCGCTGAATCAGCGCATTCCGCTCGTTGACCGCCGCTTGTGCCTTGCGCTCAAAGAACTCCCGCGGTTCATGGCGCGAAAACAGCCATAAACTCAGCGAGGGCAACCCCAGCGCGCCCGCCGCGATGCGAACAGCTTCGGCCTCGTCGAGATCGACGATCAGGCTCAAATGCTCTGACTGCGGGTTCGCTGCCAGTTGTTCAAGCTCCTGAGCTGCGGCCGCCAGATGTTCGCCATACAACCTCACCGTGCGCACGGAATGCAGCTCGATTCCCAGTCCTGCCATGATCTCCGGCAGCCTGGCAACCTCTTTCCGGTTCCAGTTCTTCTGCTCCTCGGTGAGCTGGTTCCAGTCTTCCAGGTGCGGATTGTGGTGCTGGGTGGCGCGCCGCGCCGAGCCGTGACGGCTGTCGATGAGCCGCCGCTCCATGGTGTAGCGGCGGTGTTCGAGCTGGGCCAGCAACTCGATCTGCTCCGCAGTCAGTACGGCCACAGCCGGCGGCTTCACATCATGCACCAAGTGAAGGCCGGCCAGCTCCATCAGCAGCGGCGTGTGGTCCGCGCGCCAGCGATTCGACATCTGCATGTATTCCGGCAGTTCATGCCAGGCAACATTGGCCTGCGGATTGATCTGGTCTTGCGAGCGATGCCGGTAATCGTCGTGCAGGGCCTGCGCAAAAGCGTCCAGCCGGGAGCCGAACAACACGTCCGGGCTGAGCGTTTCTTCGAGCGTTCCAAAAATCTGCAGCCGGTCGCCGAAGCGCGCGATGCTCTCAATATCGCTCACCAGCGCGCCCAATTGGAGATAGTACTCGAGGCGCACGTAGATGGGCACGTGGAGGTAACCGCCGCGGTCGAGCAGCGATCGCATCTCGAGCGCGGCGCACAGGCTCACATCGTCGTTTCCCAGCGCCAGCGCAACGCCCAGCAGCGGCCCTGCCGATTCCAGCGTTTTTTCAATCACCTGCCTCAGGTCCGGCGAGCCCGCCGTCACCGATGCTGCCACAAACTCGACCGAGGCCATCTCCGCGGCAGCCGGATCGGTAATCGAAAATCTCTCTCTTGACCCGTCCGCCTTTTGATCGAACACGAGTATCTTCAGGGTCTGGTTCAGAGCCACAGGCGAAGAGCGGATCAGCTCGATCGCGATCTCCCGGCCATAGGCGCCAAATCCGATCACCACAAAGGTCCGCGCTGCAAACTCAGGGCTGGGCGGCAGATGCAGGCGCTTGATCAACATGCGCGCCGCGTTTGTAAATGGATTGAACAGCCGCAGATCCACATCGGCTGAGCCCAGCGAAGCCTTGGTGCTGGCCATCAATCTCTTGTGCATCCAGTCGTTCCGCATCTGCGCCAGCACCTGGAGCCGGCGTGACTCGAAGCTGAACCGCTTGCGGTGGATGGCTTTGATCTGCAGCGCGATGTCCATGTTTTCACTATCCGACCCGGTGGTCACGACCACCGTTTGCGCATGCCGGATGCCGGAGGCGAGCAGCACCTGCGGGTTCTTGGCGTCGCCCTGCACCACCGGGACTCCGCTGTTCTCGCAGGTTGCCGCGCCCGGCGATTCGCTCATCAGGTCGATGGCCACGACGTGATGACCCGCGCTGCGCAGGTTCTGAACCACCTGCATGCCCACGTCGCCGATGCCACAGACGATGGTGTGATTGGTCTTGTGGCGCGCCAGCGCGGTGCGGATATTCTTCCTCACTCCGCTGAGAAACAGTTGTACCGCCGACAGCAGCGCCACGCCCGGCACCGCCAGTTGCGCGATCACCAGTTGCCAGGGGTCTTTGCCCGGCTGAAACAGGTCGTAGAGCCGCAGCAGCCCGATGGAGGAGATAAGACACCGCAGCGCCTCAATCCAGGTAAAAGGACGGATCGGATTCAGCGGCCCAAAGCAGTTTGGAACGCAGCACGCTGAAGCCGTGTAGTTGCTTCCGGCGATTGCATATCCCCAGAAGCCCAATCCAAGAGCGAGCACGGCGAAGACCACAAGAAACATATTTTCGAAGCGCTTATACATGTGCCTCCATCGGAAAAACGCCTGCGGCGGCTCAGCCGGGAAGGTTCAACGAGCGATACCGGAAGACAACGCTCCAGTCATTCGTTTCGGAGATCATGATCTCCGCAATTTTCTCTGCAACGATGCGCAGGTTCGCAAAGCTCTCGTTCCCCGAGGAAAGCGCCTTTTTCAGATCGTTTTCCCGCAGCGACGCAAACTCACGCCGCATGGCAAGGGACCGGTCGGCGCTGCGCGCGAATTCTCCCTGGTTCGCAATACCGTAAAATGCTGCGCCGAATGCCGGTGGCGCGGTTGCCAGCACCAGCAGCCACGCCGCCTCGCGGCCCACCCATACATGGTAGATGCAGGCCAGCAGGGTGATCCCGAACAGCCATGTGCCTGCCTGATGCAGGTGATGGTTCAGCTTTTCCATCTTTTCATGATTGCCCTCGTGATAAACGATCTGCCCTTGGAGGATGTTGCCGATCAGTTCTCCGATCGATGCAAGATACGGCTGCTCTACTCTGCCCGGAGCGATTCCGATGTCGCGCGCGATCGAGTGAAACATGCCGTCAACCCAGGCTTGACTGGGATCGGAGCCGGAGTGCGCCACGTGGCGGGGCGTGGGCAGAGAACAACCTAGCGGGGCCAGGAAGCAGTATTGGCGCAGCCGCTCTCCCAACTGCCGGTAATTCAACCAGCGCTCATGCCACCTTCGATGCCGGCCCCAATACGTAATCGAGAGGATGGCGGCAATGAGCACAAACTCGACCACGGAAGGCTTGCGGTTCATTTTTGGAATGTGAAGACTGTCACTGAGCGGGCCCAGCAATGCCACGAACACAGCCAGCGCACTGAGCAGATTCGTGGCCAGGGAACCGCTGCGGAGAAGCCCTCCATAATAGGTTGACAATCCGTCAGCCCATGCGTAATGAGGGCAAAGCTTGTCGAGCAGGTAGCCCTCGGTGGCCCGGGGCAGCTCAGGTTTGCGCGGCATTGTCTTCTGCCAGTCGTCGCGCGCGGTGGTCTCGAAGTCGGCGATGAACAGCGAACCTATCTTCAGTTTTCCTTTGGCCACCAGATCGCGAAAGAACGTAAACGGCCGGCCTCCATTGAAGCGCGGATGCTTCTCGGCGAAGTAAGCGTGGCTCAGGTCGAAGGCTTTCTTGTCCTGCTTCGGCGTTTCAGGCCGCCGGGCAGCGAATAACGACGGAAGATTGTCGAGGGGCCGCAAGCTCCGATCTCCGTTCTCGTCCGCCTGCAGAATTTGCGGCTCCGCGGCCTCTGAAGCATGCAGCCAGACAATCGGCACAGCCTGCTCCAGCGCCTCGCCGACCATCTGCGCCGTGCCGCCTCTCCCTGCCGCCGGCGCTCCGTCCCAGATCACAATCAAGAGGTCGGATTGTTCAATTACCATTTGCCCCACGCGCTCGTAGGCAATCGCCTCCGCACTGCGCCGGCCATCGGCCTCAAATACAGAGGACGCCCGGGCCAGCAATGCGTTGAACTCATCCTTCGATGCGGCGGTTTTGAAGTCGCGGCTGTACTCGCCGGCATGAAAGGGCAGCGGGCACTGCAAGTCCGCGCCCACGGCCAGGCCGGCCGCGGCCACAATGCGATCCGCCCCCTCCGCAAGCGGCGAGATGATGCGAAGAAGGGGTGCTCCCGGCGCATGAAGCAGAGGATCGTTGGCTTCAGCCGCCAACTGGGAGATCGCGGTCAGAACCCGTTCGCACTGTCGCGGCAGGCCAACCGCTATCTCCGGCGATAAACGGTTGGGCCGATGACCGATCACCCCGATTTGAACCACCTGGCGGGGCCGCGGCGGCGATGATGACTTAGGGGCGATCATGGCGCGGCAATTGGCAATGCTCCTGTGTTCTGTCGTTGAGCATACCACGGCGTCTAAAAGAGATAACCGGAAGATACTGGGCTGCGTCCTCAAATCCGCTGGTATTGACGCCGCGGAGATGGATCCTGCGCGCTCTGGAGCAAATAGTCCTGAGAATCGGAATCGGACGGCGTTAACGACATAAATCGGTGGATCCTGAAGCTGAAGGGCGCCCTCCACCAGGATTACCGGGATGCCGTGCACGCTCCGCCGGCAATTCGGCAACGGGTACGTTGCGGCAGTGAAAACGGATACCGATTCCTGCCGGCCTCAAAGCAAAGTTGCTTGCAATGTTTCCTCGCGATGGGCGCTGTTGCTTTCATTCCGCTCCAGGCAAAACCGGATGAATCTTCCTCCGTGTTCATGCCTTCTTTATTCGCCCCATTTCATCCTGAGTTCAACACCGCTGTTGTTTTCCAGGTTCAAGGGAGTGCTGCGCAGCTTTGTACGCACGGCAGCGCCCCCGCTCACAAGCAAGAGGCCGTCACCACAATATAGGCCAGCGCAGAAAGTCGAGTTGTTTTTTCACACTCGATCCGCGTACGGGAGAGTCTTGTCTCAAAAATGGACTTATCCGCGTTCATAAGTGAGTTTTAAGTAAAACAACTTATGAACATCCTACAGATGCTTTATGGTTCCCTAACGGCAAGTCGGTTGCAATGGAACATGTAACCGGGGCGCTGGGTTAAACAGGCCGCGGCTGCAGGGAGTCTTACCAAGTTTCGACCGCAAGTTACAAGCCGGCGGCGCGACGGTCAGCCGGAGTGTATCCATCACATGATTGCTGTCTTCACTTTCGATCACTTCACTCATCCACCGATTTCCCGCGGAAAGCGAGAGGTAAACATGAGAGGTGTCTTTTGGAATGCCATGACGCTGGCGGCAATCGCCGCCGGTATGTGTACTGCAGGACATGCGCAGACGGCCGCAGCCGCTCCAACGCAAACGGCTGCTGCCAAGCCGGTGCTGGTAGCTAACTCCGATCCGCCCGCGGATCCAAATACAAAAGCTACGGTGGCCACCGGGACATCGAATGCCGCCCAGCCGGAGACGCATCTCACCGTGGAGCAGGAGATTGCGCTGCTCAAGAACCGCATCGAGCAATTGGAAACAGAAGTAAAGGAAAACAGTGCGGCCGCTGTTGAAAGCCGGAACGATGCCGCCGCGCTGACTGCCGCTGAAAAAGAACTGGTGAGCGCAAACGGCGCGGCAATGCTGCATTCCGCAACTCCGGATGCATCGGCGCCAGGCGCGGGGCAAACCGTGAACCCGCAGGCCGTTGCCCCAGCCGCGCCGCCGACCCCGGAGATCAGCGCGGAGAGAACCACCAAGGATGCGCCATTTCCCGGCGACTGGACCTGGCTTAACAGCAACGGGCACCAGACCGACAGCCCCATGGCCACCAAGTACTTCACGCCGGAGTTCCGCGCCGACGCAAACTACACGCTGGACATGAACCACCCGGACGATGACTCACTGGGCGGATCGACGGAAACTTTTCGTTCCGACGAATTCCAACTGGAGCAAGTCAGCATCGGCGGCGACATCCGCATCGACAACGTGCGCGGGCGAATTCTCTTCATGGATGGCATGTTCGCGACCACGACCCCGCGTAATGACGGCAGCGTCAATCGCGGCCAGTGGGATCTGGCCGACGCCTACAAATACATCTCCGAGGGGTGGGGCGGCTATCACTGGGATGTTGCCCACGGCCTGAACGTGGATGCAGGCATCTTTGTTTCTTACATCGGCCTGTTCAGCTACTATAACTTCGACAACTGGACCTACCAGCCCTCGTTTGTCTCCTCTAACACGCCGTGGTTCTTCAACGGTCTTCGCATCCAGTATTTTCCGACAACCAAGCTCAAGATCGAGCCGTGGATTATCAACGGCTGGCAATCCTATGGCCGCTACAACGGCCACGGCGGGTTGGGCGGACAAATTCTATGGCGTCCCAATCCGAACACGGACATTGTTTTCAACGACTATGGAATGGGCGAGGACGACGCCGGCTATCCCGGACGCTCGCGTGTCCACGCCGACTACAGTGTGCAGCAAAGGTTCTACAACAATCCAAAGAAATACTTGGATCAGATCGCCTGGACGATCACCGGCGATGCCGGCTGCGAATACGGCGGCGGTCCCGCGGCCGGATACTACAACCCGAAGGGCCTCTCGCCTGAAATGGGTACAGCCGACACTTACTCTGGCGGCGTGAACTGCCACAGCAGCAAGGATGGCAGGCCCAAGCAGATGTTCATCGGTTGGATGAGCTATTTGCGATTCTGGTGGGACAAGAATCTCTTCGCGATGACGCTGGGCGGCGGCGAGATGAACAATCCCGGCCGCTACCTGACATTGCTGCCTCCCATCGACGGCGCCACGGCTGTCACCGGCACCCCGTACTATACGGAGAATGCCGGCGACCGCGCTCAAATGCACGATGGCACCATCACGCTCGATTACATGCCCAGCCAGTTCATTACGTTCCGTCTTGAGTCCGGCTACCGTTACTCCGACACGCCATACTGGACCGGCCGCGGCGGCATCACGCCTCCCGGCGGGAACAACGGATCTCCGTCCCAGTATGCCTGCGCCAGCGGCTCTCCAGCCGGAGTGGGCTACTTGCCGAACTTGCCGGGGTTTGCCACCGGTCTGGCCCAGGCAGAATATTCCTGCGGCGGCGCGGGCGCGGGCTCCAGCGCGATCTGGTGGCCCGATCTGCGCACCAACCAGACCGTCGTCACGGGCGCGATCATGGTGAGGTTCTAAAACAGTTCCACAATGCCTCAACCGGGCAGCACCGGGGTCTCATGCAGTCCCGGTGCTGCTCAAGATCATCCGTAACTTCCGCGTAGCCGCTACTCACCAGCGCATAAGTGCCGACACATGTTCGCCAGAATGAAAGTGGAATGCAAGGGTAATCACTGATGGAGTTGACCCTCAATCTCGGCTGGATGGCGATGGCCACAGCGATGTGCTGGCTGTGGGTGCGCCATGCGCGGCGCGAGGGCCCGGGACGCTCGGCGCAATTCGTCTCCCTGGCATTAGTTCTCTTCATCATGTTTGGTGTCATCACGATGTATGACGACATGGCGATGGCACAGAATCCTGCCGAGACACGCTGTTTCCAGCGCGAGGATGATTTAGGCGCGCATGCGCACGCCCCACTTCATCCGGTCGTGGCATCGACTCCCACGCTTGCCGCGGAGCTTCCTTTCGACACGTTTCGCTTTACTGTGCCGGGTAGCCTCCTTGTCCCGACTGTGAAGGTTCACGCTCTCTCCTCCATTCAGAATCGCCCGCCTCCCGCGGCCTGATCCACTCCTCTCATTCGATCAAACTCCAGGCAGGTTTACTTCCTGCAGTTGCTGTGCGCAGCAATGCACAGTGGCCGCAGAAAGGGACTTGTTTCACAATCCGGCCATGTTAACAACCGCTGCCGCTATTTGAAGTTATCTGGATGTCCAGATGGCCGGAAGGCACAAGGGGGTGCAGGAATCATGATGAAAAGCAAAGTTATGGGATTGGCGCTGCTGCCGGCGGTGTTGGGCGTATTTCTCACTCTCAGCGGCTGCAAGAGCGATAAGGTCAACGCGGACGCAGAGGCGCCGCCGCCGGCCAAGGTGGTTTCCGGAGTGGACGTCTCCTTTTTCGCGGTCGATCATCCGGAGTTGTATCCGGTCGCAACATCGACCCAATACCAGGCCCCGTCGCAATTATTCGTGACCGGAAGCGTATTTCCAGACATATCGCGAACTGTTCCGGTCATTTCGCTTGCCTCCGGCCGCATTGTGGACATCCGCGCCCGCCTCGGCGACGCAGTGAAGAAGGGCCAACTCCTGCTGCGTATTCGCAGCGACGACATTTCGGGAGGCTTCGACGCCTACCGCAAGGCCGTCTCCGACGAGCTGCTTGCGCGCAAGCAATTGGATCGAGCGAAGCAACTGTACGAGCACGGGGCCATAGCACTGGGAGACCTGGAGGTGGCGCAAGACGCCGAGGACGACGCCAAAACAACCCTCGATACCTCCACTGAGCATCTTCGCCTGCTCGGCAGCGATCCCGACGATCCGAAGGGAATTGTGGATATCCACGCCCCGGTTTCCGGCGTGATCACCGATCAGGAAGTGGCGATCGGGGCGGCCGTGCAGGCCTACTCTACGCCGAACCCTTTCACTATTTCGGACCTGACCACGGTGTGGATCGTCTGTGACGTCTACGAAAGCGACATGGCCAACGTGCGCGTCGGGCAACCCGCCGACATCAAGCTGAATGCCTATCCGGACAAAGTTCTCAAAGGCACGATCAGCAACATCGGCTCGATTCTCGATCCGAATATCCGCACAACGAAGGTCCGTATTGAAGTGGCCAATCCGGGCGAGATGATGCGGCCAGGCATGTTCGCCACGGCCACTTTGTTCGGCAAGGAGAAGCGGACCTACGCGGCTGTCCCGGCGTCCGCGATCGTGCATCTGCACGACCGCGATTGGGTCTTCATCCCTTTGCAAGAGAAGTTCAAGCGGGTTGAGGTCGTCAGCGGCGAACAGTTGCCGAACAACATGCAGGAGGTTCTATCCGGGTTGCAACCGAACCAGCAGGTCGTGACAAACGCGATCAATCTCGAAAATGCGATCGACAACGAATAACGCCCAGCTCCTGGACCCAAGGAAGAAACCATGATTCGCAATCTCGTAGATTTTGCTCTCAGTAATCGATACGTGGTGCTGGCGATAGGGTTGCTATTGCTCGGCTGGGGGGCGGTGTCGTTTCACAACATGCCCGTAGAGGCCTATCCGGACATTGCCGATAATTACGTGAACATCATCAGCCAGTGGCCCGGACATTCCGCCGAAGAAATGGAACAGCAAGTATCGGTTCCCGTCGAAATTCAGGTGTTTGGGATTCCGCATCTGACTACGGTGCGGTCGGAATCGATTTTTGGTCTTTCCCTGATTACGCTGATATTCGACGACCAATCGGTCAATGACTGGAACCGCCAGAAAGTGCTCGAAAGGCTCACGCAGGTCAATGTGCCGGCGGGCGTGCTGCCTCAAATTGGAACGGACTGGAGCATGACGGGCCAGATCTACTGGTACACAATCCGGAGCACGAATCCGGCGTATGACCTGATGAATTTGAGGAGCATCGAAGACTGGACTCTGTACAAGGAATTCAGGAAAGTTCCGAACGTCGTTGACGTGAGCGACTTCGGCGGCACCGCGCGCGAATACCAGGTGCGCGTCGACCCGAATAAGCTCATCTCCTACGGCTTGAGCATCAGCCAGGTTGAAAACCAGTTGGCCATCAACAACGTGAACGCCGGCGGCAGTTTCGTCGAAGAGGGCTCGCAGCAACTGAACGTCCGCGCACTCGGCCTTTACCGCAATGTGCAGGATATCGAGAACACCGTGCTGACGGCTTCAAATGGAGCTCCAGTTCGCGTAAAGGACATCGCGGTGGTCGAATGGGGCCCCAAAATTCGGCTGGGGCACATGGCCAGAGCCGATCATCGTGCGGACGGGATCATTGTCGATGAGCCCGACGTGATTCAGGGCGGCGTGCTGATGCGCAAGGGGGCCGAAGAAGGCCCTACACTCGACGGGATTCACCAAAAGGTGGACGAGCTCAACAACCACATCCTGCCCGAGGGTGTGAAAGTCATTCCCATGCTGGACCGCAGCGATCTGCTTCACTACACGTTGCACACGGTGCTGCACAACCTAGGCGAGGGGATGATCCTGGTTACGATCATCCTGCTTCTTTTCCTCGGCAATGTTCGCGCGGCCTTGATCGTTGCGGTGACGATACCGTTTTCACTGTTGTTCGCCTCAATCTTCCTGAATTTGAGCCATATCCCCGCAAACCTGATTTCACTTGGCGCGCTCGATTTCGGAATGGTTGTGGATGGCGCAGTGGTGATGGTAGAGAACATCATTCGCCATCTCTCGCACAGGGGCGCCGCGAACGCTGGTAACACAACTATGGGCGCCAAGACGCCTGCGGAGATGATCCGGGAGGCGTGTCACGAGGTCCAACGGCCGGTTTTCTTCGCCATCGCCATCATCATCACCGCCTACATGCCGATCTTCACGCTGCAGCGAGTCGAAGGGCGTTTGTTCCGGCCCATGGCCTGGACCGTTGCCTTCGCACTACTCGGGGCCATGACTTTTTCGATCCTGATCGCGCCGGTGCTTTGCGCCATCTTCTTCCGGAACGGCGTCAAGGAGTGGCACAATCCGGTCCTGACGTTTCTCACCAGGCGCTACCGGAGCAGCTTGCGCTGGGCTGTCAAGAACCGCGTGATTGTAGTCGGCGTTGGCGTGGCTTCGTTGGCCGTAGCCCTTTTCTTGGCGTTCAGCGGCGTCATTGGCTCGGAGTTCCTGCCCCACCTGGACGAAGGCGCCATTTGGGCGCGCGGTGCGATGGCCAACAGCGTAGGCGAGACGGAAGGCACGCGCTTCACCCAGCAATCCCGTTATATCTTCGCCTCGTTCCCCGAGGTCACCAAGGTCGTCTCGCAAGCTGGCGCGCCCGACGATGGAACCGACACGGGAGGATTCGGCAACACGGAATATTTCGTCGACTTGAAGCCCAAGGAGCAATGGCGGCCCGTCTTTCATCAGAGGAAAGAGGAGCTGATCGCCGCGATGGATCGCGAACTGGAGAAACACCCAGGGGCTTTCTGGAATTTCTCCCAGCCCATTGAGGACAACGTGGATGAAACGATGACCGGCACGAAAGGCGGACTGTGCGCCAAATTATACGGGCCGGACCTGGACGTTCTCGAGAAAAAGGGCGAACAGATCAAAGATGTTATGGCCAATATCGACGGTGTCCATGATTTGGGAATTCAACGCGATACGGGCCAGCCGAATATCGATCTCACCGTCGACCGTCAGGCAGCTGCGCGCTACGGCATCAATGTGGCCGATGTTCAAGATGCGATTCAGACCGCCGTCGGCGGTAATCCGGTCAGCCAGGTGTTGCAGGGAGAGGCCGTCTACAACGTGGTCGTGCGCTATCAGAAACCGTACCGCGATACCAAGGAGGCTATCCAGAATATTCGACTGCTCTCTCCCTCGGGTGGGCGCGTCTCGCTGGCCCAGGTGACCAAAACCCAGGTTCACGATGACGCTTACGACATTTACAGAGAAGACGGTTCCCGGTACGTGGCCATACGCTTTGAGGTTCGCGGGCGCGATCTGGGCACCACGGTCCGCGAATCCATCGACAAGATCGCCAAGAATGTGCAACTACCTCGTGGCTATCACCTCGAATGGTCGGGAGAATACGATAGCGAAAAGCGAGCCGAAAGCAGGCTGGCCCTCATCGTGCCCCTGACCATCTTTTTGATCTTCATCATTCTCTACGCCATGTTTCGTTCTTTCAAATGGGCGCTGCTGATTCTCGCCAACGTGGCCATGGCTCCCGTTGGAGGCTTGCTCGCTCTCCTTGTGACTGGCACATACTTCAGCGTATCTTCCGGTGTCGGCTTCCTGGCGCTGTTCGGCGTCTCGGTCCAGACGGGCGTCATCATGCTTGAATACATCAACCAATTGAGAGTTCGTGGCTATACCGTTGCAGATGCCGCTGTCGAGGGCGCAGTCTTGCGGCTGCGGCCGATCATGATGACGATGCTGGTAGCTACTTTGGGACTTCTTCCGGCGGCGACGTCCCACGCCATTGGCTCCGACACGCAGCGCCCATTTGCCATTGTCATTGTGGGGGGACTCGTGGCAGCTCTCGTGTTGAGCATCTTTCTGCTGCCCACTTTGTATGTCTGGTTCGCGCGAGAGGGTGACACGCTGCCGGAACCGGAAGGGAAGGCGTCCTTTGAATACTAAGACTGCCCAAATCGGTCTCGCACTCAGCGGTGGCAAGCGCAACAGAGCGTGCATTGCAATCTGCGCCCTGTGGATGGGTTCGCTGGCATCCGGCGCGGCGCAGTCGCAGCCAGGCCTCACCTGGGACCAGGTCAAGGCGAGGTTTGAAACCTCAAACCCCGCTCTCAAGGCCGATGCCGACAACGTGGACGAGATGAAGGCCGAGGAGATTACAGCCTATCTGCGGCCCAACCCGCAGGCGGGCCTGACCGTCGACGGCACGCAGATTGCTCCCCATGACGGAGCATACGTGCCGTTACGGGGCACGTTTGTCGTGCCCACCGTCAGCTATCTTCACGAGCGCGATCACAAGCGCGAACTGCGCCTGGAGAGCGCCCAGGAAGGCACGCACATCACCCAGTCTCAGCACGAAGACCTGAAGCGCAATATGGAGTTCACGCTGCGCTCGGCCTTCGTGCAGACGCTCGAAGCCAAGACCGTATTCGATCTGGCGAAGGCAGATCTCGAGTACTACGACCACATCATCGAGATCAGCCGCGCCCGCTTCAAGGCCGGCGACATTGCCCAGATCGATCTCGATCGCATCGAGCTGCTGCGGGTGCAATATGAAGCCGAGATTCAAACCGCGATCGTCAACCTGCGCACGGCCAAGATCCAGTTGCTGCAACTGCTGAACGACCGCACCCCGGTGGAACAGTTCGACGTCAGCGGGCCGTTCGATTTCTCCGACACGCTCCGGCCGCTGGACGATTTCCGCCAGATGGCGCTCAGCGCGCGGCCCGATCTGCGGGCGGCAATGCAAACCATCCAGCAGTCGGAAACGAACCACAAGCTGGCCGTATCGAACGGTTCCACCGACCCCACTTACAGCGCGTGGTACACCTGGAACTCGTCGAACAACAACCCTGACGCGCCTCAGACGCTGGGCCTCAGCGTGAACATTCCGCTGCGCATCTTCGACCGCAACCAGGGCGAGAAGAAGCGTACCGAGATCGATATCGAACGCAGCCGGCAGGCCAGCGAGGCTACGCGCGCCCAGGTTTTCAGCGACGTAGACACGGCCTACGTCGAAGTCCAGAGCAACATCGAGCTGCTCAAGCCGTACAAGGCGAAATACAACGACCAGGCCCTGCGCGTGCGTGATACAGTGACTTTTGCCTACCAGCACGGCGGCGCATCGCTGATGGATTTTCTGAATGCGCAGAGCGACTACCGCCAGGTGCAACTGGCCTACGTGCAGCTGATCGGTGATTATCTTACCGCCTCCGGGCAACTGAATCTTGCCGTCGGAAGCGAGGCAATTCAATAGAGGGCGGCCGAAATTCAAGTGAGAACAGGAATCATTCATGACCAGGGATGAAGCGAAAGCTCGCATCGAAGAAATTGGAATTCTCCCCGGAGTCCGTGTGGGCAGTGCCGCCGATGCCCTGTTTGCCGCCGAAACGCTTTACCAGGCCGGCATTCCCATCGCGGAGATCACCATGACCACTCCCGGCGCGATCGGCGTCATCAAGCAACTGGCGCTGCGTCTGCCCGACATGATTGTCGGCGCCGGAACCGTGCTGGATACAGAGACTGCGCGGAAATGCGTCGACGCAGGGGCCAAATTCCTCACCAGCACCGGCCTGGTTCCAGAAGTCGTCAGCTTTGCGCTGAGAAGCAATATTGTCGCGATTCCGGGCGCGCTAACGCCCACCGAAGTGATCTCCGCGTGGAAGGCCGGCGCCGATTATGTGAAGATCTTCCCGGCCGCGCCCATGGGAGGAGATCAGTACATCCGTTCGCTGAAATTGCCGTTGCCGCAGGTCTTGCTTATCGCCGCCGGCGGCGTGAACCAAAATACGGCTGTCGATTTTATTCGGGCCGGCTCCTCCGCCATCGGCGTCGGTTCGGAGTTGCTGCCCAAGGACGCAGTCCGCCGCCGCCAGGATCAGCGCATCCATGAGCTGGCGCGACGGTTTTTGGGGTTTGTGGCCGAAGCGCGAGTAACTGTATTGCCGCATTAGGCTCTCTTAACGGCCTTCAGCGGCTTAAGTAAGTTGAACAAGGGATGCAACAGGACAGGGCAGGCGCGCTTCTACGTAAGTCATAAGTACCTCATAAAATATGGGGACACCTTATACAAATCCAGCTAATTCTTCATGCTTCATTCACGTTTTAAGCCCCATGCTCTAAATGGAGGAGGAAATCGCCATGACTCGCAAGATTCAGGTCTTAGCAGCAATAGCGGCAATTACGGTTAGCGCAGGTCTCGCGCGCGCGCAGAATTCTATGAACGCGGGCATCAGCCATGCCCAGGCTGAACAGATGCTCCGCAGTGCGCACACGGTAGCACAGTACCAGATGCTGGCGAGCTATTTTCACGCGCGCCAGGTGGTCTTTGCAGAGAAGGCGCAGTCAGAGAAGACCGAATGGGAGCAACGCAGCCAGAACGTTTCCGGATCGGCGGCCAAGTATCCTCGCCCGATGGACTCGTCACGGAATCGTTACGAGTACTTCACGTCACAGGCACAGCAGATGAGCGCCCAGGCCGCGCACTATGAGAGCCTTTCAACGAGCGCCAAGTAATCAATACGCCGCAAAGGCGTTGCGCAGCACAAGGGCGGGGATGGGGAACTGGATCCGAAAAGCGATCCACAACTCATCCCCGCTATTTCTTTGTAAATTATTTATGTTTTGCTGATGCCCCTCTAGATATTCTCTTCCTAGACGCACACCGGAAACGTCAAGCCTTGGCGCCATGAAGATATCGGAAATCCTTGGAGAGCGGAATCACGTGAGCCGGCTGCAGTTCGCCGGCGAGAGCCTGATGGGGTGCTGGGTAGTTGCGCTGCTGACTTTTGCCGGTTACGAGCTTCACTTCAACCCGGCGCCGGTCGGCTTTCTATTTCTGCTGGTGGTGGTATGCGAGGCGATCCTGTGCGGGTTCTGGCAGGCCTCGGTAGTGTCGATCCTGGCATGCGCCTGCCTGGACTACTTCTTTTATCCGCCGCTTTTGCAATTCACCGTAGCCGATCCCCAGGACTGGGTTGCGCTGGGAGCCTTCGAGATCAGCGCTCTTCTGGTAAGCCGGCTTTCATCGCGCGAGCGTCTGAACTCGCGCGAAGCGATCCTGCAGCGGACGTCGATGGAGCAGTTGTACGAGTTGGGCCGGAGCACGCTGCTTATCAACCTGCATCAGGCGCCCGGGCCACAGTTGACGCACTTGATTCAACGCATTTTTTCAGCGGAGGCGGTGGCTATCTTCGACGCGAACTCCGGCTTGTGCGACATGGCGGGCGTGTGGGGTGCGGACGAACGGGAGTTGGCGAAGGAATGTTTTCTGGCGCAGATCGACGACGAAGACAACGCGGCTCATACATCGCGAAGGCTATTGAGGGTCGGCGCCGACTCAATCGGCGCGATCGCAATACGGGGCAATCTGGGGCCGCTGGTCGCCGATGCGCTGGCGTCGCTGACCGCGATTACGCTGGACCGTTGCGTTTCGTTCGAGAAGGAAAGCCAGATTGCGGCGGCGCACCAGGCCGAACGGCTGCGCGCCGCGGTATTGGATTCGCTGGCTCACGCGGTAAAGACGCCGCTCACCGCCATCCAGGCCGCTAACGCGGGGTTGGGCGAAGTGGGTGCTCTGAACCAACCGCAACAGGATTTGGTGGCGCTGATTGAGGACGAGTTAAGCCAACTGAGCCTCTTGAGCACGCGGCTGCTGCAGACGGCAAAGCTGGAGGCGCAGGAGTTGAACGTTGCCAAGGACGAGATTGTCCTCGAGGAGCTTGTGTCGACTGCACTCGAAGAGCAGCGCGGGCGCATGTCGGGCCATCCGGTCGAGGTCTCGGTTCCGAATCCCACACTTACCATTCGCGGCGACCGCGATTTGCTCTCGATGGCGCTGACCCAGTATCTGGATAACGCCGCCAAGTACTCCTTTGTCGGCACCGCGGTAAAGGTGGAAGCCAGGGAAAGCCACTCGGAAGTACTTATCTCGGTTCATAACTTCGGACCCGCGATTCCTATCTCCGACCGGGACAAGATATTTCAGCGTTTCTTTCGCAGCGAGGGAACGATGCACCTGGCTGCCGGGACAGGCATCGGGTTATCGACGGTAAAAATGGCCGCCGAGGCTCACCGCGGCCATGTGTGGGTAATCAGCAACGCAAATGAAGGAACAACATTCTTTCTTTCGATACCTCAGGATGGAGGGTCAAGACAATGAATCCGGAATCAGGCCGCCTGCTCATTGTGGATGACGAACGCTCAATCCGGCTTTCGTTGCGCACCATTCTTGGGAATTTCGGCTATGACATCGTTGAAGCCGCGCGCGGCGAAGAGGCGCTGGCGCTAGTGCGCACGGCGCAGTTCGACGCCGTGCTGCTGGACATCAATATGCCGGGAATGGGCGGCATCGAGGTTTGCCGGATCATGCGCAAGGCCTCGCCACGGCTGCCGATTCTGATGCTGACGGTACAGGAAAGCGAGGACCGCAAAGTGGATGCGCTCGACGCCGGCGCCGACGACTACATCACCAAGCCCTTTCAATTGCGCGAGCTGACTGCCCGGCTTCGTGCCGCAGTCCGCCGCAACAAGGTTGTCGAAGACACCGATGCGGCCATCGTGATTGGCGACATCCTGCTCGATCCCGGCCGCCACCTGGTGGAAAAGAAGGGCCGCGCGGTGCACCTGACGCCAAAACAATTTGAGTTGCTGCATTTTCTTATGGCGAATGCGGGAAGGCCGATTCCTCACGCCAAACTGCTGCGCTCCGTGTGGGGCCCGGAGTATGGCAATGAGCTGGAATATCTGCGCACGTTCATCCGGCAAATCCGAATCAAGATCGAGGAAGACCCCGCCAACCCCAAATACCTGCTGACAGACTCGCATATCGGTTACCGGTTCAGCGAGGGCGATTAGCGGCTTCGCTTCACATATTGCCATAGCGGCGACGATGCCCGCGCATCGAACTCAGAAGCAATTAAAATTGCGCGCTTGAATCAAACGGCCGGCTTCGCGGGTTCAGGCCGGGTCGTCGCCGGTGTGGAACTGCCATGGGCCATCCAGGGCAACCGTGCCGCGCCCCAGTCCCTCAACCACCAGCGCAGCAAGAGCCTGCCCCTGCACGCCGGTTGGCTGCTCTGAATGTGACAGGACGACTCCGAACACAAGCGTCGCCGGCAAAATCAAAAAGGGGAAGCGCAAACAACGCGGAATCATGGGTTAAGCATACTCCGGGCCCGAAACCATGCACCACTGCGAATTGCGCGAGCGCGTAGTGTTCTTTGGAATCCGAGTGTGGATTGTGTTATATTTTTCAAGGTGCGGGAGGAGTTTTTTCAGCTTCCGCGAAACCGTGCAAATGCCATCCTGCCGCGCGGTTTTGAAATCACCTATGGACGCGTAGCTCAACTGGCAGAGCATTCGGCTCTTAACCGACAGGTTGTAGGTTCGATTCCTACCGCGTCCACCATAGAATCAAGCACTTACAGCAACCTCCTCTTCCGGCTTCGCCGAACTTCGCCGAATTACCTCAAGACCCCTCAGATTCCTCCCTTTTAGCCCCAATTCTTCAACCGGAGCCTTCCAGTCTTCGAGTACCGCTGAGGTGCGCGAGTTCATAGCCTCAATCACGCTCTGATCGATCCTCTGAACGTACACGTCTCCGGTCGTCTGGATGCTGGCATGGCGCAGGAT
>Ga0182013_10002997_pt1 | contig 21500 bp, 18 predicted proteins | sample 612S2MmetaG_FD_120487 | JGI IMG/M metagenome (GOLD analysis project Ga0182013, IMG submission 120487) | Permafrost microbial communities from Stordalen Mire, Sweden - 612S2M metaG | ecosystem: Environmental > Terrestrial > Soil > Wetlands > Permafrost | place: Sweden: Stordalen | collected... | reverse complement strand
CGGTCCACGTAGACCCGCCGGATGGTGAGCAACTGGCGCAGGCCGGCCTCTTCAATCGCCGGCATCGGTTGGGGCGGATCCGCCGCTCCTCCTGCCAAGAACAATGCCCCTGCCAGCAGAGAGATCGGAATCATGGTTATCCTTTACCGGCCTTGCGGGCTTCGTCGTCCTGGTATTCCACCCGGCGGCCGGTGCGCGCTTCCAGGCCCACCAGGACGGACCGGATATCCCCCTTTTCCACGCGGAAGACCAGCACCTGCTGCCGGCCTTCGGAATCCACGTATCCCAGGGTGACAAAGTGCTTGCGCGCCTTGCTCAGCAGCAGCAGGGGAGAGACCAGTACCGCCGCGGCGTAACGCCGGCTCACCGTCTGGCCGTACTCCAGCGTGTTCACCTTCTGGTAGGCCACGTGGATCTCGCTGGCCGCACAATGAAAAACCATTTCGTCCGCGCCGGTATAATCCAGGCGCGCCGTGGATTTGGCGGCGATGCCCGCGGGCGTTCCGCCGATCAATTCGGTCTTCACTCCGGGCCCCGCGCAAACGGCGGGCATCGCCATAAGGAATCCACTGGCAAAAAGCAGCACGTAATTTCGGTTCATGGACAATACAGCAAGTAGTGCCCTGGGCAGCGGCGGGCTCTCAGGAAGTTTAGGGTATAGTTTGAGAATGCGATTCCGTTTCGGCGCCGCGCTCCTGGCCATGGCACTCGCCGGACTGTCCCGCGCCCAGCCCACTCTCACGCCGGCCGAACGCCAGTTGAATATCGATTCCTTCGAGCAGGTCTGGCAAACCGTACGCGACAAGCACTGGGATCCCAAACTCAACGGTGTCGACTGGCAGGCGATCCACGACGAACTGCGCCCCAAAGTGGAAAAGGCGGCCACCCTGGATGAAGCCCGCGGCGTCATGTCCGACATGCTGGGCCGCCTGAAGCAGACCCATTTCGGCATCGTCGCGGGGGAAGCGTATAAAGAGTTGGGTCAAACAGGCGGCTCCGAGAAAGCCGGGCCGTCCGAAGGCGACCCGGGCCTCGACCTCCGCATGGTGGATGGCCACGCCCTGGTGACCTTCGTCGCCCCGGATTCGCCCGCTGCCGCCAAGGGCGTCAAGCCGGGTTGGGAAATCCTGCGCATCGAAAAGAAGGATCTGGCGCCCGGGCTGGCCAAAGTCCGCGAAGCCATGGGTCCGATGATCTTGGAACTGGTCGAAACCCGTGCTGTGTTGGAGCGCCTCGAAGGTCCGCTCGACAAGACCGTGGAAGTGGAATTCCTCAATGGGAAAGACCGCAAGGTCGCGTTGAGGCTGGGGCGCACGGGCCCGCGCGGCATCCAAACCGTTCTGGGCACGCTGCCGCCGCTGCATTTCTGGGTGGACGCCCACAAGGTTGGGACGGATATCGGCTACGTTCAATTCAACATGTTCTTCGAGCCGGAAGCGGTGAACGCGGCGGTACAAAAGATGGTGGCCGAGTGCCGCGATTGCAAGGGATTCGTGGTGGATCTGCGCGGCAACCCGGGAGGCGTCGGCGGGATGGCTATGGGGCTCGCCGGGTTTTTCACGAGCCAATCCGGCCTGCGCCTGGGCACCATGTATCTGCGCACCACCAGCATCAAGTTCGCGGTATTTCCGCGCGCCGAACCGTTTCGTGGACCGCTGGCAATTCTGGTGGACGGCTGTTCCGCATCCACCTCGGAGATTTTCGCCGGAGGCATGCAGGACTTGAAACGGGCGCGCATTTTCGGCGCCCATACCGCTGGCGCGGCCCTACCCTCGATGTTCACCAAGCTGCCCAATGGCGACGGCTTCCAATACGCTATTGCCAATTACATTTCCGAGGGCGGCAAGCCGCTGGAGGGAGTGGGCGTCACACCCGATGAGGAAGTGAAACTCACCCGCCGCCAGTTGCTGGAAGGGCAAGACCCGGCGCTCGACGCTGCGGTAAGCTGGATTCACAGGCAATAAGGATTGAGGTACTCAATGAGCCGTTCTCACATTGGAAAGAATATCGCCATCGGCGCCGCCATGGTGTTGTGCGTCACAATGGCGCGGGCAGCCGACGATCTGCCCAAGGCCGAAACCATCCTCGACAAATATGTCGAAGCAACCGGCGGCAAAGCCGCGTATGAGAAGCATCACTCGGAAGTCTCGAAGGGCACGTTCGAAATGGCGGCCATGGGCATCAAAGGAACGGTCACTTCCTATCGGGCGGAGCCGGACAAGAGCTACACGGAGATCGATCTGACGGGCCTCGGAAAATCCCGCGAGGGTTCCGACGGCAAAGTATTCTGGTCGCTGTCTTCCATGATGGGCCCGCACGTGAAAGAGGGTCCGGAGAAGGCGCAGGCTGTCCTTTCGGCGAAATTCAACGCCGAGTTGAACTGGCGCGATGTATTCAAGGAGGCGAAAACCACCGGCACGGATACGGTGGACGGCAAGGAATGTTACAAAGTGCAACTCACGCCCGCGGAGGGTCCTCCCATCACCCAGTGCTACGACAAGGTATCCAACCTGATGGTGAAGATGAGTATGACGGCCCAGACACCCATGGGCGACCAGGCGGTGGATTCGTATGCCAGCGATTACCGCAAGGAAGGCGAGATCCTGATGCCGCACAAGATCAAGCAGAGCGTCGCCGGGCAGGAGTTCACCATCAGCTTCGACTCCGTGACATTTAACGCGGAGATCCCCGCGGACAAGTTCGCCCTCCCGGACGAAATCAAAGCGCTGGTGAATAAGTAGCGGGAAGCTCCGAACATCGGAGGTGTGGCAGGGCTGAAATCAGACCCCGCGGCGCGAACAGGATCGAGGGCAGGCGAGCACCGCCTGCCCCAGCTTCAGAACTCCTGACGTCGTGGAATTTGGGATGAACCCGTTTTCGTGGCGCAGGCACTCCTGCCTGCTGGGTCGAGACTCTGGACTCCTGAGGTCGTGGAATTAGGCTGAACCGGGGGGTGGGGCCAGGCTTCAGCCTGAAGTCTGCCCCACCTTCGAAACGCTCGCCAGCGAGTTGCGGCCCGAAGTGGCTCACCTTATTTCCCCGGGCCAACCGAAATTGCGGGCGACATCAGGAGTCCAGAGACTCATCTCGACCGTCTTCGCGAGCGGCATCCACCGTCATGGCTCAGGTCAATTTCCCCAACTATCCGAAATCCCCGGCCGACAGCAGGAGTTCGGAGGCTGCCACTCAGGTCCGAAAGCAATTGAGAAGCCCGGAGTCGTGGGCCGCTTCTGCCGACGGCGGCTAAAACGGCTTAAGTTCGCGCAGCAGCGATTCGTTCTGCGCGTTCACCGAGTAGATGGGGCGCCAGTTCCGGTCCACGGTGCCGATGTAAGTCATGCTGCCCTTGTCGCGGCCCATCAGGATCACGGTGTACTGGCGATCGGGATAACCCAGCGCGCGGTAGAGAATGGTGCCGGTTTCCTGTTGACGGTCGGTTCCCGGCGTACCCATCTTCTGAGTGACGCCGAGAAAATCGTCGCGGCTGTTGAGGCTCAAGTACGTCTGGTCCCGGCCCACGAACACGGGGTTCTTCTGGCGCAACTCTCCCACCCGGGTGAAACTGATCGCCACCAGGTAAAGCACCACCAGCGTCGCCACCACTACCAGGATCAACTTGAACATGCGGCGGTCGCTCGGTTCCAGGCGGATGCCGACCACGGGCGCGGGCTCATTGCGTCCCTGGACGCTGCCGCCGGACAAGGGAGATCCCACGGCCACCGGCATCTTGATGATGCGGCGCTGGTAGGGAACGACCATGCCGCTTTTGAGTTCGAGTTCGCGGTTCAAACCGACAATCAGGACCGGATCTTCGACACGCGCCACTTCACCGACGAAGCGGCGCGAAATCCAGATTTCGACGCCGCTCCGGCAGTTGACCACTTGAATCTCCGACCACGTAGCTTTCCGGAAAAGCCACTCGTTGTGCTCGATATTGACAATCGGCGGATAGAAAGAGAATGGCCGGGTGACCAGATGGTCGAGCGTGGGCGGAATGGGCGGCGACGCCATGATGCTCCTACTATGGTAGCGCGAGCAAAGACCGCCGGAAGGCCCCGGGGGCCGGGGAGTAAACGTCTTCGCGATCCAGGCGCCCCCCGCTCCGTTAAAGTCGCGGCCCGGAAACGGACGCATGGCTTTCGCGGGCGTTACTACCGGCGCATGGAATATTTATCGAGCTCCGCGCGTAAAGAGTGCGCGGCGGGCGGGGGCTCGACACCGCCATTCAGGACGTCCCGGTTGCCGATCTTGCGGCCGTAAAGTTCGGCGTTCACTTCCTCGTCGGGGCGCAGTGTGGCGCCGCTCAGCGAAATACCCGCGAACAGGCCCTTGGAGCGCGACCAGGCCAGGATCTCGGCGGTCATCCTGACATCGGTATCGGCATTGGCCGTGCGGCCTACCGGTCCCGCGGCCACGGAAGCATCGGCGCCGAGAGTGAACTTGTCGCCCAACAATCGATCCATGCCGCGCTGATTCATCACCAGCATCACCACATCGGTGGAAGATCCGCCGATCTGGAATCCCACGCTGCCGCCTTCCACGCGAACTGCGCCCGGCGCGCCCCAGCCCATCCCGTCGGCGTGACGGCACTCGGCGAAGCCGCGTCCATACTGGCCTCCTACCACGAAGGCGCCTTTCTTCAACCCGGGAACGACGATCACACACTGCGCCTTAGCCAGCAGATCTTGTGGAATCCCCTTGTCCGGCGTGTTCATGACTTGCTGAAAGACCTCCGCCGAGACGTTCAAACGCTCCGCGGCGGTCTCGGCGGCGGCGGCAATGGCCGCGGCCGACAGGATCAACGCTGCTCCGAATGCGAACTGTTTCATGCTTTCCTCCTCAATGCATTATCTCGCGATACACCGGTTGCATTCGGAACGCCATAGTGAGGAAACGTACGGGCGCTAGAGTCAAGATTGCGTGCGCCACATACTGGCCCTAATACTGTTCACTTTGTACCAACAGACCCGGAGAGTCGTGGGGCGGACTTCAGTCTGCGACGGGCTTCAGCCCGTCCTCCCGCGAGCGACGTGAAACGTGCGGCAGGCGGACTAAAGTCCGCCGCAGGCTGAAGCCTGCCCCACCGACGCTCACCGGGATTTCCGCTAAGTGAACGGTATCGTACCTAGCGGTGTCCCAGAAAACGCAGGCGCACATTGAAGGCGCGCACCTGTCCGCGAGTGTACGTGAGATATTGCGGCGTGCCCATCACATTGTTCACCACGTTGGGATTGGGATTGTTGGTGATATTGTTGAAGCCGAATCGCCATGCCCAAAGATAGTGAATCGCCGTAAACCGGCGCTCCATGCTGAGATTGACATTGAAGTAATTGGGAAAGCGCAGGGAGTTGGGCGGGCCCACCATGAAGCCCTGTTCGTCCACCACGCTGAAAGGGAAACCAGTGCGATATTCCACCAGATAAGCGAGGGAAGTATTGCGCGTGACGAATTTCAGAGCGTGCGGCAAGATGCGATTGGGCAGGGGAGCCCAGCCCCAGGTATGGAACCGGTTGGGCGCGTCCCAGGGAACCGGGCCGGCGCCCTGCGGGCCGAAGATGGGGTTTTCCAGGCTGTAATCCACGGCGGCGTTGGACCGTGCCGAAGAGCGGGTGTAGCCGGCAAACCATTCGTACTTGCCGGCGAAAGTATGGCGCAGCGAGATATCCACGGCATCGTAGCGCTCGCGCCGCGAGTTGCCTAGAAGGTAAGTCACGCCCTGATAGAACGTGTCCTGGGTCACCGGAACGGTGGGGTAAAAGGTGAAGCCGCGGTTGCCGGCGCGGCGCGTGAAGCCGGCCTTCAGGTAATACTGGTGAGGCAACTTGCGCTCCACGGTGGCGCTGGCGCTCTGGTAGTACGGCACCTTGAGAAGGTTGTCATAGACCTGAAACTGCGTCTGCACGGGCCCCTCGACCACTCCGCCCGGCAGATAAAAAGTAGACAGGCTGACCTGATCCTGCTGCGGCGCCACGATGCTGAGGCTGATGGCATCGTAATAAATGCCCCAACCGGCGGAGAACTTCGTATCCGGCAGGAAATGCGGGGCCCATGCCGCGGCAAACCGGGGAGCCACTTCCAAGGCGCGGACAATCTCGTTCCATTCGGTACGCAGGCCGCCTTCGAGAGAAAGTCCTTCGCGCAGATTCCAGTGGTCCTGCACATACTGCGCACCTTCGAAATTCTTGCGGCTTTCGAAAGGACTTCCCGCGAAGGTGACGAAGCGCTCCACATTATTGTCGGCGTCGAGGACTTCGTAATCGTGGCGCATGCTCTTCTGGTGAAAGGCTTCGCGCTCCAGGTCGACCCCGAACTTCACCTGGTGCGTCCCCAGAAAGTGCACGGTAGGCAGATACAGATTGCCCGTCCATTGCTGCCGGTAGGAATGCCTCTGGAGGGCTACGAAATAGTTGCCGAGGTTGCCGGACGGAGTGATCTGGAAAATCTGGTCGCCTTGCGGAATGTCGCTGAGCTGGCTGCGGCTGTCGGCGAACGAGGCCTCCAGCAGTGCGCCGTGCCCGAAGTAGTGCTGGTCGCGAATGGTGCTCATGTAGAGCGTCTGGCGATGCGAGAGAGTGGTCGGGACCGGGTCGAGAACGCTCAGGCCGGTGTGGTTATTGTCCGAGAGGTTGTACAGAAAGCCGGCGGTCAGGATGTTGGCTCGGGTCAGGTCGATCCGGAAGCGGTTGAGATCGTTAAAGTCGGTGCCGCGCACGCGATTCTGCCCGCGCGGCAGGCCATAAACCGAGTCGTCGTGATAAAACACATCCAGCCCGTTGTAAAACCAAGCCTTGCCTTTGGCCAGGGGCCCGGAGAACTCGGTACGCGGCGTGAATTTGTTGATATGGAGGCCGCCATCGGTGGAGACGGAAGGGATGAAGTTGGTGGCGCCGAAACGCCAGCGATCATCCCCCATCTTGGTCTTGACATCGAGCACGCCGGCTGCGCCGCGGCCGCTTTCCGCCGAGAAGCGGCTGCTCTCCAGGTCGGTGGACTGGATAGTGTCGACATTCAAGCGCCCATTCAGTTGGCCGGTGACGGGATCGGACATGTTGAACCCGTCGAGGGTGTAGTTGGTCTGATTTTCGGAGCCGCCGTTGAAATGGGGACGGCCGGCGTTGTCGAGCACCACGCCATTCATCAGGGCCAGGGCATTGCGATAGTCCTGCGACGCGGGGATGGGGATGGCCTGGATCTCGGCGTTGACCAGTTCCTTGTGGTCGGAGGACTGCTGCGGGTCGATGGGCGGCGGGGAGTATACGACGTCCACTTTCTCGGAGAACTCCTGCTCATGGTTGAGCGTGACGGTGAGCTGGCTGGGGCCGGTGGTGAAGGATTGTTTACCCTGATAAAGGTAGAAGCCCTGGCGCTCGGCGCGGATGGCGTACTCCCCATCGGCGGCAAGATTTGCGCGGAAATTGCCGGCGGGATCGGAGGAGGCTGGGACGGGGGCGCCACCGTCGGCGGGACGAAATTCGACACGGGCGCCTTCGATGCCTGCGCCGGTCTCATCCACCACCCGGCCAGCGACGGTCACCTGCGCCTGGAGGCAGGCACAGACGAATGCGATGACACACCCTACCCGCACGAGATGGAGTCCAACCGCCATGGCGCCGCCCGGAATTGCCTATGTTAAGAATACAACGCGGCGCGGCAGAGGATGCGGGGGAATCCGGGTGCTTAACCGATTCGGGGATTTCGTGGCGCAGGCGCGGAATGCGCTCCCTAACGGGGTGGCCTCTGGGCCCGGCTCCGTAACGCGTGCCAGCATGTTTGCAATTAGTTCAGAACTCCTGACGTCGCCCCGCAATTCCTGCGTGGCGGGGAAAATGGGCTGAGCCATTCCCTTCGATGGCGAGAGCTTCGCAGGTGGGCAGGCGGTGCCGCCTGCCTGCCCGCGCTGCGTTAGGCCCGCTGCTCGAATAGGATCGAGCGAAGGCGAGCACCGCCTGCCCCACCTGCGGGCTCACTGCAAATTCCACGACATCGGGAGTTCTGTAGTTACAGAGCCGGGCCCAGGGGGCACCCCGTGAGGGAGCGTTCAGGAGTGACGGACCTTCCCCGGATCGACTACACACCCGGGAATCCCGGACAAAGAAAACGGCCGCGGGCCCTTGTGGGGCGCGCGGCCGTTTCTCAGACTAAGTTGCCGTTAGAAAACGATCTTGCCGGTGAGCTGCACCACGCGCACGGAAGAGTCGAAACCCAGGAAGGTGCCGTACGGGCTGGTGGGAGAATTTACCATACCCGTAATCGCCCCGAAGGTGGAGTCGCCGAGGCCGGCGTCCGGGTTGGCGAAGTTCGGATGATTAAACACGTTGAAGGCCTGCGCACCAACTCCAAAGGTCGCCTTTTCAGCGATCTTGAAATTGCGGTACAGGCTTATATCGGTGTCGAAGAAATGCGGTCCACGGAGTTGGTTGCGCGTCTGCGGCGACCACTCGTTGAAGACGTCGATATTGGCGCTATTGAGGTAGACGTTGGCGTTGATGCACGGAGTGAAAGAGCCGCCGGTGAAGGCGTTGGCGGAACCGCAGGAACTGCCGCCCCAACCCTTCCCGAACGGAGTCGCATAAATCGAGCCGCCGCCGTTGCCGAGCGCGGAGTTGCCGTCGGTTACGGAGAAGGGCATCCCGGTGCGCCAGTAGATCTTGCCGGATAGGTTCCAGCCGTTCACGACCGCCTTCAACACCTGGTTTCCGCCGTGGATGGTGGGATTCACCAGGAAGTCGCCGCTGAAATTGCTGCGAATGTCATAGTCGGCATTGCCGTAGTTATTGGCCCTGAGGCTCAGGGGGTTGATCTGTCCTCCCGTGAAGTCGCCCGATCCGTCGGTGAACAGGCAACCGTTGGAGCACTCGTCGATATTATGCGACCAGGTGTAGTTGAAGTGGAACGCCATGGAGTTGGAGAATCTCTTGGTGACGGTGGTGCTCATGCCTTCGTAGTTGGAAACTGCGCCGTTCTGGTAGGTGGTCACGATTCCATAGTTGGCCACCGGAACGTTCGCCGGGATACCGGGAACGCCCGGGTAGATGCCGTATTCGTCATAGGCGTTGGGCCACGCGTTGGAATAGATCAGGCGCTTGCCGCTGTTGCCCACGTAGTTCACCGTCAACAACAGGTTGTTCGATAATTCCCGCTGTACCTGCAGGTTCCACTCGTACCACTCGGGAGCCTTGATGGTTCCCACCAGGCCGTTGAGTGCCGGGGCCGAGAAAACCGAGCCCAGCGCGGCCAGTTGCGAAGAGAGCTGATTGTAGGTCTTGCTGAGGGAGAAGGCATTCGCCGAGGCCTGCCATGTGGCGGGGCCACCGGCCGGATCGAAGGGCAAAGTCCCGGCCGCGGGACGGACCCGAATGGCCACGGTGGCTGGCGGGTTAGCCAGCAGATCGTCCACCAGCCCGGCCGGCGGGTTGTCATAGGCGATCATGGCGCCGCCGCTGATGACCCACTTGTGATTGCTGCCGGGCGAATAGCTGAAACCGACGCGCGGAGAAGGCAACACCGAGTTGACACCGGTGTACGCCTGGTGCAGGCCAGCGTTGATGTCGCTGCTGTAGGGCACGTTACCGGGGTTGGAGCTGGTAAAACTCGCCAGGGTATTGGCCGCCCCGGTCATGTTCGCGAAGCAGTTGTACTGGCACACCGGGTTGGAGTTCCGTTCCATGCGCAACGCCAGCGTGAGCTTCAGATTAGGGGCTACGGCCCACTCGTCTTGCGCGTACATGCCCACTCCCCACATGGCCACCGGCACGTCGGATTCGGCGTTGAGCGACTTGCGGTACTGGTAGGCCACGCCGTTCACGAACTGCTGCATCCCGGACGTGTTGTAGCCGAAGTAGGCCGCCTGATTGGTATAGAAGAAGTTGTGATCGCTCACATCGTACCGGCGGAAGTTGAAGCCGAACTTAAAGTTGTGCGCGCCCCGCGTCAGCGTCACGTCGTCGATGAATTGGTACTGCGTGATATTGCGCCCCTGCGGAAAGGATCCCTGGGAGTTGAAACTGGTGAAAGGCACCTCGGTCGAGGTCGAAATCTGATAGGGGAAGGTGCTCTGCACCAACTGCGCGTTCTGCTGGAACTGCGCCACATAATGGCTCAGCGATGCGGTGAACTGGTTGGTGGAGCGGGCACTCAGAATGTGCGTTTCCTGCAACTGGAAGTCGTAAGACGGCTGATGGGAGATGGCATCGAAGTTGGGGCTGACCACATCCAGGCTGGTAGGCTGCGTTCCCTGGTCGTCTTTGTAACGGAAGGAGGCGTTATCGTTATTCCCGATCTTCTGATCGATCTTGCCCGCCAGGATCCATTCCGAACCGAGAGCGGTTGGGGTTGCGCGGAAGGTCATGGCGCAGGGGTTGGTGGTCGTGCCGGCTGCCGAGGGACTGAAACCCGGCAGAGATACTCCAGCGCAATAAGTGCTGTTCGGGACGGGAACGGCGGCTGCCGCGCCGGGAGCGCCGGCCCACAGGCCCAGCATAGTCTTGTAAGCGGGCGCTTCGACCGAATGGATGTTGGTGACGTTGTTGAGGACTGCGGTAGCGAAAGCCGTTGACGGTATGGTCACACCCACGTCGTTCGGCAGCACGAACCGCAAACCCTCGGTATCGACGAAGAAGAACGTCTTGTCCTTGAAAATCGGCCCGCCGGTGGAAGCCGCCCATTGGTTGGCGTTGGAGAAGGGCTTGGCAGCGCCCTCGGCGTTGTTGAACCAGTCGTTGGCGTTCATGGCGCGGCCGTTCCACCAATACACGGCGTTCCCGTGGAATTGGTTGGTGCCCGATTTGGTGGTGTAACTGACCTGGGCACCGGCAAGTTGCCCGTACTGCCCGCTGTACGGATTGGCGATGACCGTGGCTTCCTGCAGTTCGTTCTGGCCGATGGTTAGGTTGGAGGCGCCCGAATTGTTGATATTGAAATACGGGTCCATGTCGTTCTCGCCGTTCACGGTGAACAGGTTCGACGTCCCCGGCAACCCGTTGAGGTTGAAGTTTCCGTATCCGCCCGTGACGTTGACAGTAACGCCGGGGACCGTGAAGGCGACGGTGGTGATATCGCCGCCGGCAGCCGGCAAGTCAGCCAGTTGCTCCGGCGAGAATGTCGTATTCATGCTGGGCTCGGGATTGATCAGGGGCACCGCGCCGGTAACCTCGACGGTTTGGGTGGACTGGCCGACCGTCAGGACCAGGTCGACGGTTGCCACCGATCCGACTGAAACCTCAATGCTTTGCTCCAGTTTCTGAAAGCCCGCCTGGGTGGCAGTGACGGAATAGTGGCCGGGCCTCAACAGGCGGAAACGGTAGTCCCCGGCGGTTCCGCTCTTGGCGTCCTGGGTTGCACCCGTATCCAGGCTCTTCAGGGTGAGAGCCGCATTTTGCACTACCGCACCGCTGGGATCTTTCACTACTCCCGCGATGTCGCCCGTAGTCAGCGACTGGGCAGATAGCACTGAGGCCAGCAGAACCACACCTATTAACAACCCAGGGAACTTCGTCCTCGTCATGTTTCTCATCATGCAGTCTCTCCTCACAAGAACTTAGCAGTAGTCGGTTACCGTCCGGCGACCAAACTTGCCTACCAACATCGCAGTGAGTCATGCGAAGCACGTCTGGCACCAATTGTTAGCACTGGGTTAATTCCCTGTTAAATGTAGGGTTTAGCCAAGCTAAGCCAACCCCGGCTATCCGCGAAGTGGAGTCAGATGGACGCCGGGAAACCGATCCAGGTGGGCCTAAGGCCGCTATCGCACTGTAAGCAATAAAGTTACCTAGATTATGGCATTTGGAAACCTGAAATCCAGTTTTGAGGAGAAAATTCTCCGAAGACCTTGCAGAAGACAGGGATACATCGGAAAAGAGGGTCCGCGAGTCCTTTGCGGTCGCGCGGCCGGAGCGATCAGGCTACCTGCGGTCGATCTTCACGCCACCGGGCACGGGGGAATCCCCACGCCGCCGTCCTCCATGGCGGCGCCAACCCGCAGAATCAGGGCTTCCTCAAAGGGCGGTCCCACGATCTGCAGTCCCACCGGCAACCCGATGTCGCTCAACCCGCAGGGTATGGAAAGCGCCGGCAATCCCAGCAGGTTCATGCTGCGCACCAGGCGCGTGGTCGCCAGGCGGACGTCTTCCTCGTGGCCTCCGAGTTTGACCGTGTTTTCGCCCACGCGCGGCGCCGTGTTGGGAGTGGCCGGGGTCACCAGGCAATCCACGCTGGACCAGACTTGGGCGAATTCCCGCTGCATCTGGCGGCGTAAGCGCTGAGCGTGGATGTAGTCGGTGGCGGGCAGCAGACGGCCCTGGTCGAGAAGCGCCAGCACGTCGGGGCCGAATTGGCTTCGATCCGCCAGGTGCGGCTCCAGCATGGCGGAAGCCTCGCACAGCAGAATCATCCGGCCGGCGGCGTTCATGGCCGCCATGTCGGGAACTTTTACGGGCTTGATTTCAGCGCCCAGCGCTTCCGTCCGGGCGATGGCGCCGCGGACGCACAATTCCACGTCGGTATCCAGACGCTCGAAGAAGAAGCTCTCGGGGAAGCCGATCCGCAGGCCGCGCACCGAGCAGCCTTCGTCGGGGACGAAATCCACCGTGGGGTGGCGCGAGGAGGCGCCATCGGCGGGGTCGTGCCCGGCAATGGCGTTGAGCACCAGGGCGGCATCGCGGACGGAGCGGGTGAGGGGTCCGACGTGATCGAGGGACCAGGAGAGCGGGACCACCCCGTGACGGCTGACGCGGCCGTAGGTGGGCTTGAGCCCTACGGTTCCGCAAAACGACGCCGGGATGCGGATGGAGCCGCCGGTATCGGTGCCCAGGGCGGCGTACACCATGCCGGCCGCTACTGCGGCGCCCGATCCGCCGCTGGAACCCCCGGGGCTGTGTTTGGCGTTCCAGGGATTGCGCACGGCTCCGAAGTGCGGGTTGGCGGAAGTGATCCCGTAGGCCAACTCGTGCATGTTCAGCTTGCCGAGCATCACCGCGCCGGCGGCTTCCAGACGCGACACCGCGAAAGCATCGTAGTCCGGGACCAGGTTGCGGTATATCGGCGAGCCCGCCGTGGTCCGTATGCCGCGGGTGTAGAAGAGATCCTTGACGGCAATAGGGATGCCGTGCAAAGGGCCGCGGTCCCGGCCGGCGGCCAAGTCGGCGTCGGTCTGGCGAGCCTGGTTGAGGGCCTGTTCCGCGGTGACGGTGATAAAGGCATTCAGAGCCGGATTGAAGCGCTCGATGCGTCCCAATGCGGCGGTAGTCAATTCCACGGCGGAAAAACGGCGATGGCGCAGCGCCTCGGCGGCTTCCCGGATGGTCACGCGCGCTCCTGGTCCGCGCGGAAAGAGAGGGCGGGTTCCATCTCGGGGGTCAAATTCCGGACCAGCGGCCGAAAGGTTTCGTCAAGAGCGTTCAGGGATGGGGCAATGCGGCCGACGTCCTTGGCTGGGATATCCAGCCCGGCGGCTTTAGCGATCGAGGTCCAGTCTTTCATGCCATCATCTACGATAGCGGATCTGCGGTGTCGCGGCGGGCGGTCCAATGGGCTCCGGCCAGGACGACGAGGGCGCTGACGAAACTCCACAGCAGGATGGTGACGGAGTACTCGAAGATCTTGTACTCGCGGTCCAGTTTCTCGTGGAGGACGTTGGCGAAGAGCATGTTGACGTACTTCAGGCCTTCCAGGATCAGCCCCACGACGATGGCCACGGGCGCCACGCGGGCCGGCTCGATCTTGCGGTTGGGCAGCAGCCAGTAGACCAGGAACAGGGCCAACATGGACACCGGGACGGCCGCCACTTTGAAGAGCAGACGCTGCAGAAATATCAGGATATCGCCCAGGACGCCGGTGGCGGCGGGGATGAACTGTTGGCCCAGCGCGGTGAGCATGAGGGAGAACAACGCCAGGCCGCCGCAGGCCAGGATCAGCCCCAGACTGATGACTTGGTTCTTGACGTAGGTGCGGTTGACGGTGACGCCCCAGGCGCGGTTGAGGGCCACTTCCATGGGCTCAAAGACGCCGTTGGCGGTGAAGAGCAGCAGGAACAGGGAGGTATAGCTGAGCCTGGGAATATACCAGGGCAGGCGGAGGTGGTAGTCGATAAACTCGCCCGCTTTGCCGGCGAATATATCGCTGACTGCCAGGTAGATGGCCTGTTCAGCGGCATGCCAGTGCAGCACGTCGCGGCAGATGGAGAGCATCACCGTAAGGAAGGGGAAAAAGGCTAGGAGGACACTGGCGGCGACCGCGAGGGCGTAGACGTGGGCCTCGGTTTCCAGCAGATAGCGAACCGTCGGCCGCACTTTTGTCCACCACGGCCGGACATCCGGAATATTAATCGGGATCAAGTCTCAGGGTAGCGCCATTTGGCCGCTATTTCGGGGACAGGCTACATAACCTCGAAATAGAATTTCGAGGTTATGTAGCCTGTCCCCGAAATTATGCCTTCTTCTTTTTGGCGACCGGCGCGGCGGTATGCGGAACGGTGCAGTTCAATCCCATGGATTTCCGCTGGTCGCAGGCCTTTACTGCCAGATCGCTCTTGGGGAAGCGCTTCATCAATTCGGTGAACTCGTCGGCGCCGTCGGTCCGGCGGCCCAGCTTTACCAGAGCCATGCCCTTGGAGTAAAGCGCGTCCGGAGTCTTGGTATTGTCGGGGTACTTTTCCAGGACCGCGTCGAAATCCTGGACGGCGGATTCATTGTCGCCCTGCAGCGCGTGAATGGTCCCGATGTTGTACTGCGCGGCGGGGGCCAGGGGCAGGTTGCCGTAGCAGCGCAGATAATCGGCGTACTCTTTCAAAGCCAGATCGTACTTGCCGGCGCTCTTGTCGGAGTTGGCGTCGGGATATAGCTGGCTGGCCGGGGGACAGGGCTGGTCGGCGGCGGGAGCGGCGCCAACCGCTCCACCGGATCCGCCGCCGGTATTGGTGGCGGCCGGGGGCGGCGGGGGCGGCGTCGCCAGGATGGCCACGGCGTGATTCAGGTCGGTCAGTTGCTGCTGGAGTTTGTTCATGGAGCCGGTCAGATCGCTCACGGATTGCTGCAAGGTGCGCATATCCTGATCCATGCCGTCCAGCCGGGTAGAGAGGCCCGCCACCGGGGTGGCCACCTTGGCTTCGATGTCTTTGAGGCTCTGCTGGAGATTGTTTTGGATTACCGCAACGCCCGTAGTGGAGGTTTTGGAAGTATCGAGCGCCTGCTGCACCAGCACGGTGAGCGCCGCAAGCTGCTTATCCTGGGATTCCTTCAGGAGACGCAACTGTTCCTGCAGGCCGGCGACATCCCGTTGTAATTCCATGATTTCCTTGCTGGCAGCGAGCGAACGCACGGGAACCAGCGAAAGCATCACCGCGGCAATCAGAGCACACACCGCAAAGCGTCGAAACATATACAACTCTCCTGAACGGGGCGGAAAGCCGTGACGTCCGCGCCACGTTCCCCGCCCCGTATTCTATCTAAGCCTCTGCATCTATCTACTGCCCCGGGGAAAAATGGGCTCGCCGATTCTTCTGCCAGCAAGCTTCGGTGGATTCCGTACATTGCGGCCGTTCCTTGCCGTAGCTGATGGTCTTCAGCCGGTCGCCGGATACGCCCAGCGACACCAGGAATTCCTTGGCGGAACTGGCGCGCCGGTCGCCCAGTCCGAGGTTGTATTCGGCCGAGCCGCGTTCGTCGCAATGGCCCTCAATCATGAGGATAGCGTTGGGGAACTCCGACAGAATCGCTTTCAAAGCGGTGGCGTCGCGCGTCAGTGCTTCGCGCGCCTCGGAGTTGAGCTCGCTCTTATCGTACTCGAAGAAGGCATCCTGTACGTCGGAGCCCAAGCGTTGTTCCACGGTGGCCGGGGAAGCCGACGGCGGTGTGGGTGGCGGCGGCGCCGGAGGTGGCGGAGTGACCACCGTCACCGTGGCCGCCGAGGTGATGGAGCCGCCCGGGCCCGTGGCCGTCAGCGTGTACGTGGTGGAACTGGCGGGCGTAATCTGTTGGCTTCCGGTGCTGCGCACGGTTCCAACGCTCTGATCGATGGCGACACTGGTCACCTCGCCGCTGATTTCCCAGCGAAGCGTGGCGGACTGTCCGCGTTGAATGGTACTCGGCTCGGCGGAGAACTGCCCCACCACCGGAGCCCTGGGGGCCGGCGCGGGCGCTGCCGGCACGGGCGCGGGCGGTGGCGGCGGGGGCGCCGGAACCTTTTTCTTGCAACCCTCGGCGAATAGCGCTATCGAGACCGCAAGACAGACGACTGTAATCTTCCGTTTGCTGAACATGAACATCGCTCCTGAAAACTCCTCAACTATTTACCCCACACCGGGTGTAAATTAGAACCCTGCGTTGTAAGCTGCTGCAATTCCGTTCCATCCGCAAGCATAGACCAGATTTGGGACGAACCGGTGCGTGTCGACATGAACACGATGTGTTTGCCATCCGGCGCCCAACTAGGATTCTCGTTTTTCCCTTCCCCATGTGTCAACTGCTGATAATCTCGCCGCGCGACGTTCATCACAAAAATATTGAACGCGCCGGTCATAAATCCGCGGGTCCAGGCGTAAGCCAGGAACTGCCCGCCGGGGTGCCAGGACGGATTGGAAGCTTCTCCGGTACCGTCGGTAAGACGTTCCACATCGGTTCCGTCAATATTCATCCGGTAAATCTGCTGGGGACCGGAACGGCCTGAGGCAAAAGCAACCTCGGAACCTGTCTTGGGATTCACTTTGGGCTCGGCGTCGATCGAACTGGATGAAGAAATCGACCGCAAATTGCTGCCATCCAGGTTGGCGATGAAGATGCGGCAGCAACCGGCCGACGACGACATGAAAACGATCTGCTTTCCATCGGGCGTGAATGAAGGAGTGGCCGTCACCGATGCGCCCCGCTGATTGTAAAACCGCAAATCCCGGACCGGATCCACCGAAAACACAAATATACCAGGATTGCCGCGGACCCAGCTAGTGAAGGCTATCTTGTCGCCGTCGGGCGAGACCGATGGGAAATCCGAAAGGGCATTGAAGCGGGTGATTTGCTTTTGATTTTTCCCGTCGGGATCCATCACCCAGATTTCCGCCACCGGCGTCTTCAAAGATCCGGCCCGCCGCACGAAATAGATGTGCGAGCCGAATAGCGACTTGGCGCCGAAGCGCTCCAGAATATCGGTGGCGAACTCGTGTGCGGTCTTGCGTGCGCCGGCTTCATCCAAAGATTCGATGTATGTTTTGGCCAGAGCCCCGGCGTTGACCGGGTTGGGAATGCTCAGGTCGACCAGCCAGCCGCGCAGCACGAAGAGGTTGTTTTGTACCGCGGCGTACCCCACGGTCACGTAATTGGCCTGCGTTGGGGGATTCAGCCAATCGGACAGCCATAAGCCCCCACCGGTGGGCGGTGGCGGAGGCGCCTGGCCGCGGCGCAACGGTTTGTTCTCCACCGGCGGCGGGACCTTGAAATCGGCGAGCTGCTGCGGAACGGTGGAGGGGTAATGGCTCCTGGGAACCAGGTTGAAGATGCCGGCGCCCTGGAGATCGCTCCACAAGGTCTGATTGAACGCCGCCATGAAGGCCTGCGCCCCGGCGTCGCCGCGCAAATCAGGTACCGCGAGCGCGGGAAGCTGCGCATCAACCTTGATGAGGCCGCTGAAATCGTGCTGTTGCGCGGCCAGAACCATCAACGTTGCGGTGGCCGCCCCCATTATCCAGACGATCCGTTTCATTATTAGTTCCCCAGTTCGAACTTCAGTTCCACATCCGCTTCAGTGCGTGGAAAGTTGGCCGGCAGCGACGGCAATCGAGCGTCTTCCACCGCGCGCTGCGCTGAAAAGTCCATAGTTTGGATGCCACTGCTCTTGGAGATCTTCACATTCGCGATCGATCCGTCGCGGCGAATAGTGAAGGTCACCACAACGGACGGCGCGGCCGACGTCCTGCCCACAGTGGTGGGCCTCCAGTTGCGCGCGATATTCTCGCGGATAATGTTGGCATAGGCGCCAAACTGCTCGCCGAACGGCGAACTGTCGCCGATCCGGACACCGCCCCCGCCCTGCACCTGGTACTGCGAGGAACTCATTCGCTGGCCGATATCGCTGTAAATCTGGTTGGAGGGATATTGCTTCGCATCGCGAAACTTGTTGGGCTGCGCGGCGGCGTCCGGCGTCTTTTTGGGCGCCCTGTCGTTCCTGATGGCGATGGCGTTCTCCGGCGGAGCCTTTTGCTTGGGAGCCGGTTTAGCCTTCTCTTTGGGCGCGGGCGGCGTGGGCAATTGGGATTTGGTGTCGTTGGCCACCGGATTTTCCGGCCCCCCGCGATTGGGAATGGGGATGCTCGCCACGGGGTTGACCAGCACGCCGCCCAGTCCTCCACCGTTGGGGCTTCCCATGTTGATGCGATGGGTGTCCAGCACGGCGCTGGCGGAAAAGAGCCCCAGGATCGTCAGGTGCAGCGTCAGCGAGGTCCAAAACGATTTGGCCAGGGGCTCGGTCCGGTCCAGGATGTCGGCGTGGGCAGGCATGGCTAGCGCCTCTTGGCAGAATCCAGCGGCTGGGTGACCATGTACACCTCCAGCTTTCCCTGCCCCAGCTCCGCCACCACCTGCGCGATGGCATCCCAGGGCGTTTCTTTGTCGGCGGCGACGTACACGCCCTTGGCATTGGCATACCGGCTACGGACCTGCGACACCAGATCGTTGATGTTGATTACAGCTCCATGACCGAGCACGTATTCGCCGGTCTTGTCGATGGTCACCACCGGCATATCCTGAGTGGTGTTCTGCACGTAGCGTACCTGCGGCACGTCCACCTTCATGCCGAATTCCATGACGTGCGCGGTGAGCATGAAGATGATCAGCAGCACCAGCACGACGTCGACAAAGGGAGTGACGTTGATTTCCGAAAGCGTGACGCCGCCGCCGCGCCGCCGCGACCCGGAACCGCCGCTATTCAGAGACATCCCCATACGCTACTCTCCGAAACTGCGCTCCACCATGTTCAGGAATTCCAGCGCGAAATCGTCCATGCGGGCGCCGATGTCGCGAATCTTGGTATTCATTACATTGTTGAAGATGGCCGCCGGAATGGCCGCCATCAGGCCCACGGCGGTGGCGATGAGCGCGGTGGCGATGCCCGGACCCACGGTGCGCAGACTGGTGCTGGCCTGCTGGCTGAGGTCCAGGAAGGCCTGGATGATGCCCAGCACGGTGCCCAGCAGTCCGATGAACGGGCACGCGGTGGCGGTGGTGGCCAGCCAGTTCATATTACTCTCCAGGCGGCTCATTTCCTCGCTGATGCCCAGTTGCAGGGCGCGCTCCACGGCGGTGCGATTGCGCATTTTGTTGCTGCCCCGGACCTGCCGTTCCACTTCTTCGTAGCCGAAATCGAAGACCGTTACCAGGGGAGAGGGACGATACCGCTCACTGGCGACCATGACGGCTTCCAGGCCGGAAGATTTGCGAAAAGCGCGCAGAAAACGGTCGTTGGCCTTGCGAGCGCCGCGCAGCGCAAACCACTTGGAAAAAATAATAGTCCAGGAATAGATGGAAAAACAGATGAGCACGCCCACGACGGCGAGGGTCAAGGCACTGCCCTGGATCATTTGCCAGATATTCACGTCTTGAAGGAGGAATGCAACGGGAGCTGGAAAGCTCAATTCATCTCCTGGTTTCAATCTAGCATAGTGACGCCGAAGACTAGCGAAAAGACGAGCATTAAACGTACGTAATGATTCGGCATTAATTGAGGGGCAGGGCGGAGAGTTGCGAGCTTTCGGCTGTCATCTGTTGGCTCTTGGCTTGGCTTCGCGGGCTCGCGGCGGGATCGTCGCGGCGGCCGGCGCCGTTACTCGTCGAACAGATTGAACTGGCGCGATTCGCCGGCTGTCCCGGGATGTTGAATCCGTAAAGGTCGAGAAGGGCGGCCAGAGTGGAGCGCATATCGCCCTCGGGCGAGTGCCACGAGACAGTGCGGTTTACCTCGATCCGCGGAAGACCCTCGCGGTCGAAGAGAGCCACAGCCGCACGGGTGTGGTTGTGCCGCGCAGGATAGAAAATCCCATGCACCTTTAGGCGGTCCGGATGCTCCTAGATGGCGCGCGACCAGCGGCGGGCGGCGGCCCGATTCGCGGCGAACAGACGGCCGTCCGCCCCAATTCGAGCGAGGCACCCCTGGCCGCACAGGTCCACCAGCGAAAGGGGCGTGACCGGATAAAACTCCGTGGCAGCGCATCTTGCCCGAACGTCTCAATGAACGCGCCAAATGGATCTCGCGCGGCATACAGAACCCCATATCTCCCTTTTGGGTCGTCGAAACGATTTCTCCCCGTGCGTCCGAAATCGAGAGGGGCAACGTTGTGCAGATGGGTGCGAAAAAGACTCCCGCCGTGGGTCGAGATCGGAAGCGTCCTGCGGTGAAAATCGGGCGGCGGTTCCGGGTGCGGGCCCGGTTCAGATTTCATGCGGCTCCGTGTTGTCCGAACTCTCTGGCCGCGTCGAGCACTTCCTGAATCTCTCCTTCGCGGAGGAGGTCCAGCGGCCGACGGCCACTCAGCCGGGTGTTCGGGTTGATGAAAAAGACATTCTGCATCCACTCATCGTGGTCGGTAAGGGCCAGCAGGACCCGTTCCAGTCCCGGGATGGTTCCGTGGTCCGTGAATTGCCAGGCAGGAAACACATACCCGCGTTTACGAAAGGTGAGCCCGACCAGTTGCCGGAGCGCACGCCGCTTGTTTACTGCCTGCGGGGTGATGCCCAGGTATTCGGCGACTTCTTCCGTTTTGAAGATTCCTCCGTTTTGTTCGATGAGGCGGGCCTTAGCGTCCAAGCCATCGAGAAAGGCGCGAGCGAGCGGATCGGACTTCTGAATTTGCTCCAGTACCTCTGCGTTTCGCAACAATTTACTTGACTCACCTAGGGCAATTTAGTACTATTGGTACTACTGCCTTCCCCTTGCAACCATGACACCATTCCTGCTAAGCTCCCGCTCAGCAGGAACCAAAGCGATCCTGCTGGCATCCAAGTTGCTGGGAGATGTTCGGGCAGGCGCTCGTCTATGGCCAACCCAGTTCTTTGAGGGTCCCTTGCGGTGGAGGACTTCACAATATTTTTGTATTCAGCTCTAACAATTCGGCGAAGTTCTGCCGATGGGGGAGATAGATTGATGCGGCCACGTGCTATCCAAAGCGTTCCAGGCCTGGATCCGAACGGGAGTCCGTTTGAGCGTTTCAGGCAGTTCGCCAAGATGGTTGCCGTGGTCCCAAAATCCGAATTGGAGAAACGACAGACATCTCTGGTTCTACCAAAAGGGGGACCAGACGAAAAGCAAAGAGGCAATAAGTTATGACTGCCACCATCACAATCAACGAGATCGAGCAGAGGGCTGATCGAGCATTTGCTTATGCGCTTCTCGCCCGTTCAGCAAAAAGCTATGTGATGTGTATTTACCGATTGCGAGAAGTTGGAAATGCATTGGACACGCTCATTGGAGCTATACGCCCGGAGCATGTGGCGCGACTGGCCCATGATGAATCCGACTCAGGGGTG
>Ga0182013_10002995_pt1 | contig 21503 bp, 18 predicted proteins | sample 612S2MmetaG_FD_120487 | JGI IMG/M metagenome (GOLD analysis project Ga0182013, IMG submission 120487) | Permafrost microbial communities from Stordalen Mire, Sweden - 612S2M metaG | ecosystem: Environmental > Terrestrial > Soil > Wetlands > Permafrost | place: Sweden: Stordalen | collected... | reverse complement strand
CGCACGGGCCCATAGGTTTCGAAGAGCTTCACGGGTGGCGCGGTCTCAGGCACGAGCTCGCCTCCGGGACCCGACACGAGCGCCGCGCTCGACCAGTGCCCGGCATCAAAACCGCCCCGGTCCCAGCCAGTCTGCTCCAGGCGCGCATCGTAGTCCTCGCCGCCATAGATTGAAGTGAAGGCGATCGGTCCCCGCGCCGTCTTCCAACTTCCATCGCTCGCAATCACCTGCTCACTGCCGTCCTCGAAGCTGACGTCGAGCTGCGCAATCAGCTTGGGTTGTCCAAATGATCCGACGAATTTTGTGTACCTGCCCCTGGTCTTCTCCACCCGATACATGCCATTGCCCAGCATCACTCCGATGGCATTCGCGCCCGGCGTCAGCAGTCTGGTCACATCAAACGTGTCGTAGAAAACGCGCTTGCGATAGTCCGTCCATCCAGGCGTCAAGACAGCGCCGGTAACATTTTTGCCATTGATGTGAGCCTCAAACTGTCCCAGGCCGCAGATGCGCAGCGTTGCACGCGAGACCTTCTCGCCGATTGAAAATTCGGACCGGAAGATCGGCATCGCCGAACTATCAGGGCTTTCCGCATTGAGAGGCTTTCCCTCACTCGCGTCACTCTTCGCCGCGATCCACTGTGCCTGCCAGCGAAGGACGGGTGATGCGGCCTGAATGGTCCAACCCAGCGCGGAACTGCCAACGAATGCGGTTGCAACCAGCATCTTCGATATCAATAGCCTTGATATCGGGCCGACGGTTTTCGCGTTCAGACGGTTGCCGTCCTGCAACATGACCTGAAGAGAGCAAAGCCTACTCATGGATGGGTACCTCGCTGCGGATCTTGAAGTGCACAAGGATCGACGCATGACCCGTGGGGCAACCCAGCAGCAGCTCTCTTCCTTGTCCTTTCAACGCGTAAGAAACATGCGCAATTCCCCATGGATCGATTTTCTTTACCACTGGAGGAGATATTGCCTTGATTTTTTGCGCATCGACGATCTCAGCCTCGGCCGATAAAACCTGTTCGCGCAGCTCCGGGTCAAGCGCGATCGGCACTCCGAGGTCATCGGCGGAAATTGTGCGGTTGCAATCGACAACCAGCCCTGACACCTTGTTGTCCCGTGCGCTTTCCTGGACATCGATAATCGGGTTCTCGCGGTAGATCCGGGCGAAAAACGTGTACGCATCGGCCGATCGGTTGGCAGGCTTCACGATATCGATGTGGTCCGCGACGATCTTCTGCGGCGGCGCATTCACGTCGCACCCATAGGTTGCGCTATAGTAGCTGACCACCCTAGTATGGGCCCCCAAGTAACGGCCCACACCTGCGCCGGCGCTGGTGTCAAGCGCTTCGTAGGCGCAGAATCGATGAATCCCGACGACAGACTGTGAGCTTCTCCATTGCTGTTCGAGGTCCATCAGGAAGCTATTATCGTTGCTGTCCCGAAGGTCGGTGAGCAACGGGTCGCCGTCGTAAATTTTCGCGAGATTCGCGACAAACGATCCTTCATGCGGTGTTGCGTATGAAACGATGAACCGGACATGTGCCGCATCGGCAGGGTGACGGAGCAACATCTCTTCGGTGAGAATTCCACCCAGACTGTGTGCGATGAAGACGATTTCCTTATGCTCCCAGACTCTTTTCTGCTCGAGGCCCTGCCACAGAATCTGGGCGAGTTGAACGCTCGATAACCGGCCGCGCATGGACGGCGTTGGATACTCGGCAACCACAACATCGGATTTTTGAAAGTGCGGATCAGACTGGATCAGTTGCGGCCAATAGGCGCCGTTCGCTGCTCGCCAGCTGTCACGGTCACCGTGAAGTCCATGAACGAATACGATCACCCGGGGTTTGAGATCATCGGCCTTGGATTGCGAACAGCCCGGCCCGGCTGCCAAACAACTCAGCAAGAACGCCCAAAACACGGCGGCAGAGCAACGCAAGGCAAACCCCTTTTCAGATGCCCGATGCGGACATTTCAATGGTGCATACCTAAGCTTAGCGCTTCGCGATGAATTGAAGAAGGTCTGACTCTTTGGTCCCTTCGCATTCCACGGAACTGATACCCTCATCGCCACGTAACTTTCCCTAAAGGAGAGCTTCGCCCGCATGCTTCCTCCTACCCACAAACTGGAAACAGTACCTTCCGGAACACCCCGCAGCCGTGACGGGATCGTCCTCGTCGCTATCGCCGCCGCGTTTGCGCTTTTTCACATCTTCACGAACGGCCGCTATGGATTTCACCGCGACGAACTGCAGTTTCTCAGCGATGCCCGCCACCTCGACTGGGGATTTGTTGCCTATCCTCCGCTCACGCCCTTCGTTGAGAGTGTCAGCATGCATCTCTTCGGGTTGTCGCTTATCGGCCTCCGCCTTGCTTCAGTGCTCGCCCAAGCCGCTGTCGTCATCCTCTCCGGTTTCATGGCGCGTGACCTGGGCGGAAATCGCCTCGCACAAGTCGCCACCGCCCTCGCCGTCGGCCTCTCGCCGGTGCCGGTATTCGAAGCCACCGAATTTCAATACACTTCGTTTGGAATCTTCTGGTGGGTGCTGGCCACGTGGTGCACGATACGCCTGCTGAAAACCGAGAATCCGCGTTGGTGGATTGCGATCGGCGCGGCACTCGGATTCGGCCTGCTTACCAAGTATTCGATCGTATTTTTCATCACCGGACTTTTCGTCGGACTCGTCCTCACTCCCACGCGCAGGTACTTCAGGTCGCCGTGGTTTTGGACTGGCGTGGGAATTGCGCTGCTGCTCTTTTCGCCCAATCTGGTCTGGCTTGCGCGGCACGACTTCATCTCCTACCAGTTCCTCCACTACATTCACGCACGCGACATCGGCCGAGGTCGTGCCGAGGGCTTCGTGAAGGGTCAATTTCTCTTTAACGTCAACCTGTTCGCCACGCCCCTTTGGATCCTCGGGCTCATTGCGTTCCTCGCCAACCGCCGGTACCGCGTGCTGGCCTGGATGTACGTGGTTCCTGTTTTTCTTTTTTGGGTGGGCAAAGGCCGGTTCTACTACGTTGCCGAGGCCTATCCGCCGCTGCTCGCAATGGGCGCGGCCACTGCTGAGCCCTGGCTGGCTCGATGCAGAATGTGGCAGCGCGCAACTGTAGAGTCCGTCTTCTTCACCGGGCTCTTTGCTGTTGGTGCTTACAGCATTGCGATGCTCGTCCCTGTCGCGTCAAGCGGCCCGCTGCGCAACTTCGCTCTAAGTAAAAGCGCCGACTTGCGCGAAGAGATCGGCTGGGAAGAACTAGTGCGCACCGTCGCGTCGATTCGCGACTCTCTTCCCCCGGATCAACAGGCTCATCTCGGCATCACCGTTGGAAACTACGGCGAGCAGGGCGCGATCGAAATTCTCGGCCGGGCTTACAATCTCCCGCTGCCCATCAGCACCACCAACTCCGCATGGCTACGCGGCTACCCCAGCCCGCAGCCCACCACGATCATCGCCCTGGGCATCAGTCAAAAGCAGGCCGACGCGATGTTTACCGACTGCCGCCTCGCCGGCCATAACGGAAACAGCGAAGGCGTCGAAAACGAAGAAAGCAAATATCACCCCGACGTCTTTGTCTGCGGGCCGCCGCGCGAACCGTGGCCGGTTTTGTGGAAAAAGCACAAGGACTTCGGTTGATGTGGGACTCAAAGCCCAACCTACGTTCAGCGCGGGTGCCCCGGGCACTCCATGATGACGACTAGCTGACAGCCTTCCATTCGTCCAGCGTGACAAACCTGCGAGTCGCGATGTAGCGGTCGACCAGCAATGCGGCCGCGGTGACTGAAGGCTCACGATTGCCCCTACGGTCGCGATGATTTCCGTCGTGCAGCACAATGTTCGCCGCCCGGCCGTGTTGTGCGAGCCGGTCGACCTTTACCGTCAGCGCGCTTGTAATTCGCTCCGGCGACGGCTCGCTCCAGTCCGTAGTCATCGCGTTCCAAAGCACCGGCATAAGGCCCAGCGAGCGGGCGATGCGAAACACTGCAGGGCGGCGCGCGCCAAACGGCGGGCGAAAGTATTTGATTCGCCTGCCCGTGATCTGCTCGAGGGTTTCTTGCGTACGTTTCAGCTCCTCGTGAATACGGTCCGTCGAGCGCAGGGCCAGATCCGGGTGCGACCAGGAGTGGTTGCCGATCAGATGGCCGGCAGCGGCGATTCGCTCGACCAGTTGCGGCTGGGCTTCGGCAAAGCTCCCCAGCAAAAAGAACGAGGCGCGTACTTCGCGGCTGGCCAGCGTGTCAAGCAGCTTCGGCGTCCATGCGGGGTTCGGCCCGTCATCGAAGGTCAGCGCCAGGTCAACAGGGAGCCCAGGCGCGATAAGTGCAGTGCCGAAAATCGTCGAACCGGGCCACCGCGATGCGTAGGCAAAGCCGCCCGCAAGCAGCCCCAGCCCCGCCGCGCCCAGCCCCGCGTAAACCTCTGTTGTTAGAGGAGGAAGCATCTCATATTAGTGTGCGGCGGACAGGTGCACAAGAGCAAGCCGGCGCACCCGGGCAAAGCGCGGTTTGGCCTTTTCCTGGCCGCCTGCCGTATACTTCAATTGTTCGGGCTGCATCCTGAGTCTGCGGAGCGGCACTGGAGTCTACATGAGCCTCACGACCTTTCCGGCCCGCCCTGCCGCGGGCAATTCCTTGCCAAAAGTCACCATGCCCGCACTGGCCGAGATGAAGCGCCAGGGCAAACCCATCTCTGCGCTCACTGCCTATGACTATGCTACGGCCCGCCTGGTCGACGAGGCCGGAATCGACCTGGTCCTGGTGGGCGATTCGCTGGCCATGGTGGTGATGGGTTACGACAATACTCTCTCCGTGACGGTGGACGAAATGCTGCACCATACGCGTGCCGTGCGCCGAGCGGTCCACCGCGCGCTGGTGGCGGCCGATATGCCTTTTGGCAGCTATCACGGCGCTCTTGCCGAAGGCATCGGCAACGCGATTCGCTTCATAAAGGAAGCCGGAGCCGAGGCGGTGAAGATCGAGGGCCCGCGCGTTGAGTTGGTTCGGGCGCTGACCGAGGCCGAGATCCCGGTCATCGGCCACCTGGGGCTGACTCCGCAAAGCGTTCATCGCATGGGCGGTTACCGCGTGCAGGCGCGCTCTGCCGAAACTGCCCGGCAACTCCAGGCCGACGCGCACGCGCTGGCTGAAGCCGGAGCCGGTGCGATTGTTCTTGAAGGCATTCCGCGCGAGGCAGCCGAGGTTATCACCGCGGAGCTTGAGATTCCCACCATCGGTATCGGCGCCGGCCCAGGGTGCGACGGCCAGATTCTTGTCTTCCACGACATGGTGGGGCTGACATTTGCCCCGCCCGCCAAATTCGTGCGCAGGTATGCGGACGCGGGCGCGCTGATTCGCAGCGCCGTAGAACAGTACCGCGAAGACGTCGGGCATCGCGCATTCCCTGCCGACCAGGAGAGCTATCATCTGCCGGAGGCGGCGCGAAGGTCATTTGAAATGAGCCGGGCGAAGGCAGCCCAGAAGCAGGCGCTGCGGCAGGGCTGATGAAAATTCTTCACACCGTCAGCGAATTGCGCCGTTGGTCGCGGAGTTCGCGCAGGGCAAAAGAGAACGGCGGCATCGGCCTGGTGCCCACCATGGGCGCGCTGCATGCGGGCCACGCATCTTTGATTCGAGCCGCAGCAGCAAGCTGCGACCAAGTCGCCGTGAGCATCTTTGTAAATCCTGCGCAGTTCGGCCCCAACGAAGACTACGCCCGCTATCCGCGCACCTTCGAGGCCGATTGCGCCCTGGCCCAGATCGAAGGTGCAAGCGTGATCTTCGCTCCGGCGGTCGAGGAGCTATACCCCGCCGGCGCGGCTACATTCGTCGAAGTCTCGGGATTGAGCAATCGACTCGACGGTCGATCCCGGCCCGGACATTTTCGCGGTGTGGCAACCGTGGTGGCCAAACTGCTGATCGCCTGCGAACCGGACCGCGCCTTCTTTGGCCAGAAAGACGCGGCGCAGGTTGCGGTTCTGCGCAGGATGGGCGAGGACCTGCGCCTGGCGACTGAGGTTGTGGTCTGTCCGATCGTGCGTGAGCCGGATGGTTTGGCGATGAGTTCCCGCAATGTTTACCTGAGCCCGACGGAGCGCCCCCAGGCGCTGATACTTTGCCGCGCAGTGAAAAAAGTTGAGAGTCTGGCGGCCTCCGGCGAACGCAGATCGGATGTGCTCATTGCTGCGGCGCGTGAACTGTTCCACGAACAACCCGCAGTGCGCGTGGACTATATCGAGCTGGTGGACTGGGCGACCCTGGAGCCGGTCGAGAGGGCTTTGCCGGGGTCGCTGTTTGCCGTTGCGGCGTTCGTTGGAGCTACCAGGCTGATTGACAACGCGATCTTGTGCTGAGCTTATCGCGGGAAGAATTCAATTGCGGCAAATGGGATAGGGGCTGCAATCTGGAATGAATGCCGGAACTTCCTGATATTTCCGCTTACATCACGGCTTTGGAAGCGCGCGTTTTGGGCCGGACGCTGGAGCGGGCGCGCCTGGCATCTGTCTTTCTGCTGCGGACGGTGGATCCGCCGCTGGCAAGCGCGGAGGGACGCACCGTCGCCGAGATCCGGCGGGTGGGCAAGCGCATTGCGATTGGCCTGGAGGGCGATCTCCCACCCCAACGACAACGACCCGTCGCTGGGGACCCCGGATGGCTGTGGCTGGTGATTCACCTTATGATTGCGGGCCGCTTGCATTGGAGGCCGCGGGGAGCCAAACTTGCCGGACGCAATGCGCTTCTGGCGCTGGATTTCTCCAATGGGTCCCTGGTGCTGACCGAAGCGGGATCAAAGCGCCGCGCATCGCTCGAAGTGTTGCGCGGCGATGACAGCCTGCGCCTGGTCGATCCTGGTGGCGTGGAAGTCTTTTCAACGGACCTCAAGGGGTTTCGCGACGCTCTGGGTCTTGAGAACCGGACTTTGAAGCGCGCGCTGACCGACCCGCGAATTGTAAGTGGGATCGGCAACGCTTACTCGGACGAGATTCTTCATGCGGCGCAGCTTTCGCCGATCGCGCTGACGCGCAAGCTGAAGCCGGAGGAGTGGGAGCGGCTTTTCGCCTCCACGCGCTCGACGTTGACCCTGTGGATAGATCGACTGCGGAGTGAGGCTGAGAAGGCGTTTCCGGAGAAGGTAACAGCATTCCGGCCGGAGATGGCGGTTCACGGGAAATTTGGCCAGCCCTGCCCGCGGTGCGGCCAGAAGGTCCAGCGCATCCGGTACGCGGACAATGAGACCAACTATTGTGCCCAGTGCCAGACGGGCGGCAGGGTGTTAGCCGACAGGAGCCTGTCGCGTCTGCTGGGTGCGGATTGGCCGCGAAGCCTTGACGAACTGGAAGCGCTGAAGAAACGCTGACAACGCCATCGCCGCGAACCCTACCACTTTAGTTCCATACCTATGACTTGAGGCGCGAATTACCTTGACTTTGCCCCGTCACTGCAGCAGAGTGAAGTTAAGACTCCTCTCGGACCGGCATGCGTATTTCAATTTCCCCTGGATCGACTGCCTTCAGGAGCCGGACAACAACCCAATGCGGAGGATTCAATCAATGCAGATTTTTCATGTCAATTACCTGGCAGTTCTGATCGCGGCTGTGATTCAGTGGCTGCTGGGCGCAATCTGGTATGGCTTCGTCTTCAAGGCGAGATGGAAGGCGCTGGTGGGCATTCCAGAGGGCGACAAACCCAAAAACCCTTGGTTTCCGTATGTTGCGGCATTTCTTGCCAATATCATTCTGGCATTTGTTTTGGAGCATCTGATTACCCTCTTCAATCCGAACGGATTTCCCGGCGGTGTTTGGGCGGGTGCTCTTGTATGGCTTGGATTCATGGCGCCCCCGCTCTTCACCCAGCATATTTCTGAGAGGCGGCCGGCTAAGTTGTTCGCAATTAACGCTTGCTATTGGCTGTTTGCCATGATGCTCTCCGGAGGCGTCCTGGGAAATCTGAACAGTCTGCGTTGAGACTGGTTCGGAGAGGCTGCTGGGAGATGATTCCTCGCGGCATTTCTGCAATCGATTTTGAGAGGTGAAAAACCTCTCCCCGTTCGCTCGTCGAGACCGGACGGGGAGGGGTTTTTCGGCTTCCGGTTACAATCTGAATTATGGACAAGAAGGCGATTGTAACCGGGACCGCACCTCAAGCGATTGGACCGTATTCGCAAGGGATACGGGTTGGAAATCTTATCTTCACCGCTGGACAGATTGCGCTGGACCCCGCGTCGGGTGCCGTGGTTCCCGGCGGGATCGGCGAACAGACTGCGCGGGTGCTTGAAAACCTGAAAGCCATCCTGGAAGCAGCCGGAAGCAGCCTGGATCGCGCTGTGAAGGCCACTGTTTACCTAAAAGATTTCAATGATTTCGCTGCTATGAATGCGGTGTATGGTGCGTACCTGTCGGCGGATGGGGCGCCAGCGCCAGCGCGATCGACCGTGGAGGTTTCGCGGCTACCGAAGGACGTGCTGGTGGAGATCGAACTGGTGGCTGAAGTTTAGCGGCCTTCCCCGTGCATTTTTCCGTGACCTGAGGCATCGGGTGGTGAGAATTTCAGTGCGCCCTGGGGAGAAGACGATGAGCGAGCCCAAAGAAACAGTTGAACTTAGCGACGCGGAGTGGCGGCAGAAGCTGACGCCGGAGCAGTATCATGTGCTGCGGGAAAAGGGCACGGAACGGGCGTTCACCGGCGCGCTGACCGAGAATCACGAAACCGGAAACTACCACTGCGCCGGGTGCGGAGCGCTGCTGTTTATGAGCGGAGCCAAATTCGACTCCGGTTGCGGCTGGCCAAGCTTTCAAATACCTGCTGATTCGAAAGCAGTGAAGGAGCACGAAGACCGAAGTTACGGGATGCGACGCATTGAGGTGACGTGTGCACAGTGTGGCGGCCACCTGGGGCACGTGTTTCCGGACGGGCCGGCCCCGACGGGGCTGCGATATTGCATCAACTCGGCTTCGCTATCGTTCACTCAGCAAAGCTGAGAGCCCGAAGTCCAGGCGCAACAACAGACCCTCCCTGCCGGGATGGTCTGTTGATTAAGCACATGGATAGTGGTGCTTACGCCTTGGCAATCTTGCCTGTCTTGATGCAGCTCGTGCATACGCGGATGCGTTTGGGAGCACCGTTGACAAGGGCCTTGACAGCCTGCAGATTGACATTCCAGCGACGACGGGTGACGTTGTGCGCGTGAGAGATGTTGTTGCCGAACTGCGGCCCCTTGCCGCAGATATCACATACTTGTGCCATGACTCAACTCCAGAATCTTCAGTGGTTCGCAGTCTGAACGGCTATAAGGGCACACACAGACACACTCGCCAAACGCTTGCCGAACCTTCAGTATACCGGAATTGGTGCGGGGAGCCAAGGCGAAGCCTGAAGAGCGACTCCCATGGGCGGAAAAGACCGTGGCAATGGGCGCAAGAGTCAGACATGTAGCAGAAACCGGTGCCGGATCTGGTAGGTGGAACCTTCCGGCGAGAGGTGACTCTGATAGAGGACGAACTCGGATGCGACAAACCGGGGGAAGACGGGCTGGACGCGAGCCCAGGTCTTAAAATCGCCGGGGCTGCGGCCCTTGGATCGAGCGAGGCTGATGTGAGGATGGAATGGGCGGGCTTCGCGCTTGAATTCGCAGAGGGTGGTGGCGGCGATGACTTGCTGCTGCAATGAGATGAGCTGATGAGACGGCTGAACGCCCGCGAAGAAGACGCCGGCATGATCGAAGCATCCCAGACCGGCCAGTTGGATCGGAAAGGGCTGGCAGCGGATTTCAGATAGCCAGGGGATGAGGCAGTCGTATTGCCGCGGGGTGGTTTCACCGAGGAACTGGAGGGTGATGTGCCAGGACTCGGGAGTGGACCAGCGGAGGTTAGGCGCGGACGGGTGGAGGCGGGCGGTGAGATGGGTGAGCTCCGTCAGCACGGATTCGGCCAGGGGAATAGCGATGAAGAGGCGCATGGGTCAAGTTTAATTTTGCATGCCGGTTTTGCTGATTTGGGAGATGAAATCGAATCACGGAAGGTGATGCTGACGAAGTTTCTACAAGATCCGAGTTTGAGTGGGGGAAGTGATGAAGCCAATTAGGAAAGAAGAGTAGAATTGGTCACAAAATCTCTCCTGTTCCATGTACGTTCTGAAGAGAAGCAATAGGACAGAAATGCCCGTGGCGGGGGATTCCTTGCGATCTCTCAACTTTTTGCGCGCTCGGATTTCTGGATTGAACTGCTGGACTGAAGCCGGCGAAGTGACTCACTCTCCGACGGTGCGATTTTGGAATTAGGACGCCGAAGCGCCGCGTTGGGCGCCAATCTTCGCACGACTGTCCCTGGGTAAGCGCTCTGGAGGACGATTTGAGAAGCCGGTTATTCCGGTGCCAATGGGATTGGGCCACAAACCTTGCGCGGGCGTCCGCCCTGGCCATGCTGGGGACCGGGATAGGAGTCGCGCAGGAATACAGTTTCCAGACCTTCGACATCTCCGAGGGGCTGAACAACCTCGCGATCAGGCAGATTTACCAGGATAGGGTCGGATTCATCTGGATCAATACCGAGAACGGGGTCTACCGGTACGACGGGGAGCGATTTGAGCCGTTTGGAGCGGTGCAGGGGATTCCGCCGGCGACGGATGTGGCATTTGGCGAGGCTCCCGATGACTCACTGCTGGTGGGGGATGAACTGGGGCTCTATCAGCTTTCCGGCAACAGCTTCAGGAAGGTGCCCGGATCGTTCAAGACTGTCAACCCCGGACAGGGGATTGCATCGGACGGCAATGGGCACACCTGGCTGGCGACGGATGCCGGCCTTGTGGAGTTGTCGCTCGATCTGGGGCAGACCGAGTTTGCGCAGCGGGTCTTACCGCGTCCGTCTGGCATGGAAGGAATGGGTGCCTACGGTGTCCTTCTGGACGGGCAGACGCTGTGGTACGGGTGCGGCGAGGAGATCTGCCGGGTCGACTCTCAAGGCACGACGGTGCTTGGGCGCGCGAGCGGGCTTGACGCGCAGCAGTGGCTGACGATTCTCAAGGACCACGACGGGAACATGTGGGCGCGTGGAAGCAAAGTCGGCCTGCTGAAGCGGCAGGCGGGCGAGTTACGCTTCAAGAAGCCGGAGCTGCCACCCATGGCGAGCTCACTCAGCACCAGTCCAGCGCTGGACTCGGACGGCCGGTTGCTGCTTCCCTCCCCCAACGGACTGATCATTTTGACCAAAGCGGGTTGGCAGAGGGTCGACCGGTCAGCTGGATTGCGCGGATCGGTGTATGTGGCATTTGAAGATCGTCAGGACTCTCTATGGGTGGGTCTGGACGGTCGCGGGCTGGTACGGTGGCGCGGATACCGGCAGTGGGAGTACTACTCCGCCGACAACGGGCTGGGAAGCGACATCGTTTTCGAGATTCTTCCGCTGGCGGACGGGACGGTCTGGGCGGGAACCAAGGCCGGAGTTTATCGCGGGGTGCGTGGCCAATTCGGTTATGAGTGGAAGCGCTTTGATCCGCTGGGGCTCGTCGAAACGCATAGCCTGCAGTTCGATCAGGACGGCAACCTGTGGGTTGGGACGCAGAGCCACGGGGTGGCGCGGGTTCACTTGGCGAGCGGGGCGGTGCATTGGTTCGACCAGCGGGAAGGGCTGCCGACGACAGCTGCTTTCACGTTGCGCTTCGACCGGGAACGCAGGCTGTGGGTGGCGGCGGAGGCGGGGCTCTTTATGGCTCAGCCCCCGTACCGGCAATTCACCCGAGTGAATGAGATTCCGCCGGGACGCATGTGGGCATTGAACGAGGGCAAGGACGGTGTGCTGTGGGCCGGCGGCGCAGGCGGGCTGTCGCAACTGAAGGGAAACCTCTGGCGCACCTGGGGTCACGCGGACGGACTGAGCAACCAGGAGGTGCTCTCGCTGGGGATGGGACCGGACGGCGTGTTGTGGGTGGGTTACAGCTATGGTGGTGGGATCGACCGGGTGCATCCGACCGCGACCGGCGTGACGATCGAAAGGGGCGTGCAGCGGAAGGGCACGATGGGGATTGTCTACTTTCTGAGCTTCGACACGTCGGGGCGATTGTGGGCCGGAACCGATCACGGCGTGGACATGTGGAACGGGCAGTACTGGAGCCACTTCGACGTGAGCGATGGGTTGGCGTGGGACGATTGCGACCTGAATGCATTTGCACAGGAGCCGGGGACCGACACGGTGTGGATCGGGACCAGCGGAGGGCTTTCGCGATTCAGCCCCAGGCCGCACGGGGTGAGCAATGCTCCGGTCCAGGTGGTCTTCACCCGGCTGTCAATGGGCCAGGAGGACATTTCAGCGCTGCACGATCCATCGTTTGGCGTCGGCAACAACTCGTTGACGGCTCGGTTCTCAGCACTGAATGCGGCGGGGCACAATGAAGTGGTTTTCCGCTATCGGCTGGCCGGCGAGAGTGATTCGTGGACTGAGACGACACAGCGGGAGTTGGAGTTCGTTGGACTCGCGCCGGGCCGCTACCGCCTCGAGGTGGAGGCGGGCGACAGTGCTGCGGCGTGGAGCCGGCGCCCGGCCGTGTACGGCTTCACGATTCTGAGGCCCTGGTATCGGACCTGGTGGTTCATTGCATTGTGCGTAGTGATTCCGGTGCTGGGAGTAGCTCTGTCGCTGCGCTTGCGGGTGGTCAACGCGCGGGCGCGCGAACGCCAGCTTCTGCGTCTGGTTGAGGAGAGAACGGCGGACCTGAAGCGCGCGAATGAAGAGCTGACTCGGATTTCGACGACCGATTCGTTGACGGGATTGGCCAACCGGCGCTTTTTCGACCAGACGTTGGAAAAGGAGTGTGCGCGTATTCTGCGATCAGGCGCATTGTTGTCGCTTGTTCTTTTTGACGTGGACCACTTCAAGGCGCTGAACGACTCGCTTGGTCACCAGCGGGGCGATGCGTGCCTGGTTCTGCTGGCCAAAGAGATGAGCTACATCGCCAGGCGGTCGGTGGACCTGGCAGCGCGTTTTGGCGGTGAGGAGTTCGCGATGATCCTGCCCAACACCGGGACCGAGGGGGCTCTGCAAATTGCCGAGGCAGTACGGAAGTCATTTGCGGCACTCTATCTGCATCATCCGGCATCACCGATCGCCGACTACCTGACCGTGAGCGCTGGGGTGGCGTCGGCGGCGCCTTACGGATGGGACACTCCAGAGTTACTGATCGCGGCGGCAGATAGGGCGTTGTATACGGCCAAGCACCTGGGACGGAACCGGGTGGTGGTGGCGGGGCGGGAGTAACTCTAACTGTGGCGGGGTTCGTCGATTTGATTTTCTGCGCGGATCTCGGTTGCATTCGCCCGATGACGCACAAAAAGTGAGATGCTCTGCCTGATGCCGGTTCCAGAATTGCTGTCCCCGGAGCCATGACGCTGAGTGGCATTTTCGTTAAGAAAATGCCGCCTTTCACCACCGTGACCAGCGCAAGTGAATTCTGGGACCGGTCTAATTATCACAAGGCATGCCGTTGCAGCACACACTGTTTTGTCCGCAGCATCTGCCGCCCAGTTCGCAAGCCCGCGGCGCAGCGGACCGCGAATGCTCGCTTCCCTTTGAGATCATTCCAGCACCGCCGCTGATCAACCTTTTCACGCTGCCGCCGCACTCTGGACAAGCTGCGAGCGGAGCTTCGGACATCTTCTGGCGCCGCTCGAAATGGCTATTGCAAGCTGCGCATTCGTACTCGTAGGCGGGCATCGTTTTTCTCCTCCGAAGTGTTCCCGGATGTTATTGTACGAAGTTTCCCGCACGTTCATCCTGCGGTGGCGGGATCGCGGTTTTACTTCTCCGCTCTCTTCCCATTGTCCTTGAAGTTGAGGGCGATGTAGGAATAAGAATAGTTGTGGGCGTTGGTTATGTGCGAAAGGAAATCTCCGCCGCCGAAATATCCATACCCGCCTCCAAGGTTGAAGTGCCGGTTGAGTTCGTACCATGTGTAGACGTCGCCTTCCCCGCCGATGTGCCTGCCGTAGTTGATCTTGTTGGTGACGATGGCGCTCCCCGATGTGTTGTACACAGAGTCGAGGGCGGAGACGGCCCAGAAGTCCAGCCCTTGCGCGGTGACACTCAAGCGACGGTGGGGATTGAAAGTTGCACCGGCCCGCGCTGCGTCAAGGTTCTGCCAGCCGAACAGGTCCACAATTCCGAAGCGATCGTGCGCCGTGGGATAGAGAGTGTCGAAGGTCTTATGTCGGCCGTCGGATGGGTTGCCGTTCCCTGACGCGATATCGTGCTGCGCAAAAATGCGAGGCTGCCCGCGCGACGAAGCAAACGCATAAGATACTCCTTCGCTCGATGCCCAGGCACGAATCGGATCGGTGCGCACCGTGCCGCTTTCAAAAACCAATTCGCCCGAGTAATCGAGACCTGCACCGATCCTGCCTTTCAGACGCGCGCCGTAGGCCCATTCGTTCTCTTTCCCTGAAGTTTTCGCAAGCGCCGGCTGCACCACTTCGGCGCGTTGCACGCGCCACAGGACAAACGGCTCAAGGTTTGCGTGGGGGTACGGACTGATGAGCCGGCCGTAGATGCCGTAAATATTGTTTCCCTCCTGGTGAGGGCTCACGCCGGCGCCCTGGGGCACGACAGCTGAGGCCGCGAAGATTCCCACGGTCGCGCGCTTCAACTGAAGGTTGAGCACGGCGGCGTCATAGGAGCGGCCCTGGTCTCGCCACTCCGAGTTGGCGATGAGGGTGTTGTTGTAGTTGATAATCTGCCGTCCGACGCGCAAGCTGAACCAGTGCCTCTCCGGATCGCCAACCTCCGCATACGCCAGTTTCAAATCCCAGCGATTCTCATTCGGCGGACCAATCGGCGGATTCTCATAGAACGGCCGCGCGTCCTGCACCTGGGCGGTTGCGCGGAACCAGGAGTTCGGCTTCACATCGGCTTCAAATCGAAAGCGGTTGAGCTCGTAGGAATCGTCGCTTCCTGCCTTCAGGCTGGAGTTATCGTACTGTTCGAAACGATAGCGCTCTTCGGCCTGGAAGGCGAGCCAGGGTGGCAGCGACGCGTCCAACAGAGTCATCGGAGCAAAGTTCTTAAAGTCGTAGTGATCGGGGGAGCCGTAGGTTCGGAAGGCCGGTCCGTTCAGGTGGCTGAGCGGGTTTGACGCCGGGCCGGTGATCCAGCCTCCGTCGAGCGCACTGGTGGCATTTTGCGTAGTTATGTCGTCCTGCGCGGCCCCTGGCAATGCGAACGTCAACATAAGAATAGCGGCGGCTACCCAAATGAGTGGCTCAATGCGTTGATGCCCAATTGGCTCTACTGCAATGTTTCTGCTCATCTCCACCTCGCTTCCGCAATAGAGACACTGCGACAGGCAGGGCCTTCTCGCGGGCAATCTTGAAATCCTGGATTTCGTTATTGTTTCGGACCCAAGCTCACTGCACGCGCAGATGACAGCGGCAACAGCGACAGCCGGGCCGCCGGGGGGCGGGGAGCGTGTGGCGCGCGATGGGGGAGATTGTCATTGTGCGATTTTTGAACTTATCGGGAGCCGGGCCCGAAGATGCGAAAGCCGCGTCAGCATTTTGCTGAGACGCGGTCTGGGAAAGCTGCATGCTGAAGGGACTGAAGCGCTTAGCCGAAAGACCGCTGTGACGTGATACAACACGACGCACACAGCAAATTAACGAGGCAACCGCTCATGGACCAAGTATACGGGAGGCTGAAATCAGGGTCAAATATTGTCCGTGCAACACAAAAGCCGGCGTGCCAACTTGTTCATTCTGCAAGACCGTTGTTTCTTTTTGTCCTTTTCAGCGTCCTATTCCTTCATGAGATTATTTCACCGGTTTGGAAACGGCGGATTTCATGGTTCACCCTGCCGGGGATTGGTTTTGATGGTCATGATCCTGGTTGCCGGCACAGTTGCAGGACGGGGACAGCAAGACGAGGTGCAGGCGCCGCCTGAGGCTCCAACTCCGCAAGTTCAGATGGACGGCAACCAGTCCGGGGGGCAGACAAAGCGGATCTTAGGCATCATTCCCAACTTTCGGGCGGTGAACGCAGATCAGAAACTGCCGCCGCAGTCGGTGAAGGAAAAGTTCTTGACGGCGACCGACGACTCGTTCGATTACTCGTCGATTTTCATTCCCGCGGCGCTGGCCGGGTACTCGATGGGGCGGGACTCGACGCCTGAGTTTCACCAGGGGGCAGCGGGGTACGCCCGCTACTTCTGGCATGCGGCGGTTGACCAGACGAGCGAAAACTACATGGTGGAGTTTGTGTTCCCCACAATTACACATGAGGACACGCGGTACTACACGCTGGGACACGGGAGCTTTCTTCGCCGTGCGGGATATGCGTTGAGCCGGGCGGCGATTACTCGGTCGGACTCCGGCCGCGAAGAATTCAACGTGAGTGAGGTGGTGGGCGCGGGGGCTTCGGCGGGGCTTTCGTCGCTGTATTATCCGTCGCGCGAGCGCAGCTTCTCGAATACCGCCCAGGAGTGGGGGATCGATGTTGCGATTGACGCGGCATCGTTCACATTCAAGGAATTCTGGCCCGACATCAATCGCAGGATATTCCACTACAAACAACCGAATCCACAGCCGTAACGAGTGGCACATCGGCAGCCGGGATTGCTCAGTAGCCAGAATTCTGCCGTCGATCGCAGTCGGAGGCGGTTGCCGAGGTGTCGCGGGGTAGCCGGCAGTCAATCGAAGAGCGCGAGTTGAGGTGCGTCTTCCGGATCCTGGAGGTTGCTCAGGCCCACGCCAACCAGTCGGTAGCGCTGATGCGGATCGAGATCGACGCGATCACGCAGCGCGAGAGCGATGCTGATAAGGTCATCGAGCGAGGCGGGAGGCGTGGGCGGAGTGTGGCTGCGGGTGAGGATTCTAAATTCGGCGGTCTTGAGTTTGAGGACGACGGTGCGGGGGATGCGCGGCTCTTTGCGCGAAGCGGTCCATATCTTCTCGGCGAGCGAACGAATAAAGGGCTCAATGGCAGAGATAGGGACATCCTGTTCGAAGGTGTCTTCAGAGGAGATGGATTGAGTGGGACGATCGGGGACCACGGGGCTCAAGTCGATGCCGCGGGCGAGTTCATAAAGGCGCACGCCGTGACGGCCGAAGAGGCGCTCGAGTTCGGCCAAAGCCAGGGCCCGGAGGTGGCCGACAGTGCGGACTCTCAACTGTTCAAGACGTGCCTCGGTGACTTTGCCGACGCCGGGCAGACGGCCGACGGGGATCGAGGGCAGAAACTTGTCGATCTCTTCCGGGCGGATGACGAAGAGGCCGTCGGGCTTGCGCCAGTCGGACGCAATTTTTGCTAGAAACTTGTTGGGGGCGACGCCGGCTGAGGCGGTAAGGTTCAGCTCACTGTGGATGGCGGAGCGGATGGCGGCGGCTACGCGGGTTGCGGTGGCAAATCCGGTCTTGTTTTCAGTTACGTCGAGATAGGCTTCGTCGAGCGAGAGCGGCTCGATGAGATCGGTGTGGCGTTTGAAGATTTCGCGCACCTGGCGGGTGACGGCGCGGTAGCGGACGAAATCGGGAGGGACAAAAACGGCTTGAGGACAGAGGCGCTCAGCGCGGACGGCGGGCATGGCAGAGCGAACGCCGAAGCGGCGGGCTTCGTACGAAGCGGCGCAGACCACGGAGCGGATCCCGCGCCAGGCGACAACGACAGGCTTGCCGCGCAGTGCGGGGTCATCGCGCTGCTCCACGGAAGCATAGAAGGCGTCCATATCGACATGGACAATTTTGCGCTGAGCCATGCTGGATGGATTTTATCCCCGGGATGAACGCGGGTGTCAGGTGATGTTGTGCAGAACAAAGAATGATGCGGGTCAGGATTGATGCTGAATGAAGAAGGCCCCCGGCACAGCGCGCCCTTTCGGTTCTCCGGATTGCTTCTAACCTGTTGATGCTGCTATAGTCCTGCTTTGGCTGCGATCCATGATTTAAATAGACGGTGCGCGGACTGGGAGTTGAGAACTGCTTCCCGTCTGCACGGATAGAATCGCTGCGGACGCGCCGACCCAGGCTCCCGAAAATTTTGGCCACGCCGCATAACGCTAGTACATGCAGGAGAGATCGCATTGTCCGAAGCGCCAGAAAACCCATCATTGCGCAAAGCAAAACAGCTGAGCCGGCCGCCAGGTGCGCACCGGAAGCCGACCATGAGCGACGTTGCCCGCCTGGCCGGCGTGGGAACGATGACCGTTTCGCGAGTGATCAGCGGGACGGTGAAGGTGTCCGCCGAAACAGCCGAGCGCGTGCAGACGGCGATCGAGCAGTTGAAGTATCGACCAAACGAGTTGGCGAGGGCGTTTCGAGGGCAACGGAGTCATTCGATCGGACTCATTATTCCTTATCTCTATGACCCGTTCTTTGCCAACTGCGCCCATGCGGTGACCACGGTGGCAAAAGAGCACGGTTATTCGGTGATTATCACGACATCAATGGAAGATCCGAATACGGAGTATGCCGAGGCGGAACACATGCTGGAGCGGCACGTGGACGGGGTGGTGGTGATCCCTTCGGAGTTCCGGCTGACGCGGATCTCGCGGGCGTTGTTTGGCAAGACGCCGGTGGTTGCGTTTGACCGGCCGGTTCCCGACCAGACATTGGACGTAGTGATGGTGCAGAACACGGCAGGGGCGCGGCGGATCGTGGAGCATCTGATTGAGCACGGACACAAGCGGATCGCCTATATGGGGCTGAGCCGGAGCCTGTTCACGATCAACGCGAGGTTCCTGGGCTACCGGCGGGCGATGCAGGATGCAGGGCTGGCAGTGGATGTGTCGTTCGAATGCCTGTCAGAGGAAAACACGCTGCGCATCCTGAAGGAGAAGCTGAACAGCAAACAGCCGCCCACGGCGATTCTTACATCGAATACGTTGGCGACGCGCTATGTGCTGGGGGCAACCGCACACCTGGGTCTCAAGATTCCGAACGATATCGCGTTTGCGGGATTTGACGATTTCGATCTGGCGGAATTCACGTCGCCGCCGCTGACGGTGGTACGGCAACCGGCGCTGGAAATGGGCCGCGTTGCGACGAGCCTGTTATTTGAACGGATTACGCGCGGGGAAATACCTCTAACCGGGAAACGGATTGTTTTGCCGGTTGAGATTGTGCTGCGCCGCTCCTGCGGCTGCAAGCACCGGGGCGCGGTGGTGATTCAGTAAGATCGTCTGTTGGACGTTCATCGGACTCTCCCGAGACCGCATCTCCGGCACCTTCGGCGCAGCTCAGGATGGCTGTGCGATTGACGCGAAGGCGCATCTAACCCGTCAACGATGGCATCGCAATTTTTTGAGCCGCGGGAAGCCACGGCGTCCGTCGGACGTTTGAGTCAAGCGACGGAGTAGATCTCGGAATTCAGCAACGTTGGGGAGGCATGGGAGATCGTTATCATTTGTTCGAGATTCGAACCTGGCCGAAAAGTTGAACGTCGTGGATTCAGAATACGAACAGGACCCAGCCTGGCCCCAGTCCCGATTGATTCGGAATAGAGATTCACGCAAATTATCGTTCGATGCCCGTTCAGTTCACTGACGGCTGTGGTACAAATGGTAACAATCTCAGTTGAGCTGGAAATGCGCTCGCAGCTGGAGTTTTGCGGCTTACATATATGGCAAGTTCTGGAATGAATCGGGTTCTGACCTTCGATGTTGGCGGCAGCCATGTATCCTCGGCGGTGTGTCAAAGCGATGGCTTCAGGCTTGGGCCGGTGGCGAGCGCAGTGTATGCGAAGGTGGCATCGAGCCAGGCTTTCGTTGAGTTGTTGTATGAGCTGGGAACGGAAGCCTCAGGGGGTGCCGCGAAAGGCATGGGCGCTACCCTCGCTGTTCCTGGTCCGTTCGATTTCAAGGCCGGCGTGAGCCTGATGCGCCATAAACTGCCCTACCTCTATGGAGTGGACCTGCGCGAGTCCATCGCAGCGCGATTTGGCTGCCGGCGGGACGAAGTGCGATTCCTCAACGATGCAGACGCCTATCTGCTGGGAGAGTTAGGCGCGGGAGCGGGGCGTGGATTTGACCGCGTCGTGGGACTTACGCTGGGTACCGGGTTTGGGTCCGCGTTTGCCGTCCATGGGCGACTGGTGACCGAAGGTCCCGGCGTTCCGAAAGACGGCGAAATCTGGAATGTCCCTTATGGAGCCGGGATTGCCGAAGACTACGTTTCGTCGAGGGCGATCACAGGGAACTACCTGCGTCGCACGGGCAAGACCTGCACAGTGGCCGACTTGGCCACAGTTGCACCGGGCGATTCGGCGGCTCAAGAGTCATTTGCCGAGTTCGGCGAGCATCTTGGGCGAGTGATCGGAACGGTACTACCTAAGTTTGACGCCGAGGTTGTGGTGCTGGGGGGCGGCATTGCTCGCGCTTCCGGCCTGTTTTTGGAGGCTGCACGGCATGGGCTGAACAGCGATTCCCCTGAATTGCGCGTATCCGAGTTGAAGGACTGCGCGGCGTTGGTGGGATGCGGTGTGGACCGGTTCACTCGCGATACCGAGATGACAGCAGCGGCCAAAGCCACGTGAACATTGGCGCCCGCCAATCTCGGCTGGGGTAGCAGGCATAAGTCACCGCGAAGGCCGAGCCTTTGCCTATGCCCGCTGCTTCGCGCCAGACAAGCGCGCCTGGACCGACCGAAATGAAGCTTGATCGATGCACTCGCGGAGTTAGATTCCCATTTGCTGGCGAGTGATCGATCTGATAGCTTTTTTGGGAACGATATCACGTCAAAATTCCGCTCTTCTGAATGAATTCGGAACGGAAGCAGCGGGGTTTCTCTGTTAACCCGCCTTCAGCAGTTTTGAATCTCAGGAGTATCCTCATGAAATCCGATGTTTTGAATGAAATTTGCTCATTGCGCCGCGGGGTCAGGTTCGTCTCGCTCGTCCTGATTGCGGCCCTGTTGCCTGGCCTCATTCATGCCAAGACAGTTGTTTTGTGGCAGCCCGGATTCCCGACCGTGGGCACCGAGCCTGTGGGACGGAGCGCGTTGGAGAAGGCGCTGGACGGGATGGATGTGCAGTTCGTGGACCTGAAGGGGCTGGACGACGGTGCCGCGCTCAAGGATGCGAATCTGCTGGTGATGCCCTACGGCTCGGCGGTTCCGGCTGGGGCTTGGAAGTCCATAGAAGCCTACATGCACGCGGGCGGAGATCTGCTGGTGGTGGGCGGGCAGCCGATGCGCGTGCCGGTGACCGAGGTGGACGGGAAGTTCGTAAAGGCAGAAGAGCAGGACACTTACTCGCGAGCTTTCGATTTTCGACATACCTATGAGGTTCCGGTGGGCCGTGATGCGCGATTTGGATGGAGACCTGGCTATGAGATGGGCAGCACGCCGCAGATTCACGCCAGGAGATTTTTTGCCGTCGAGGGCCACCTGGACGGGCTGGGCTACATGGTGGACGGCGAAGGGCTGGAAGTTGCGGCCCCGGTTATTGTGTCCAACTACGCATACGGGCCGATGATGGGCAGCCGCTTGGTGGCGCTCGATTTCGATGCTGAGGCCGGATACTGGGAAAGCTCGG
>Ga0182013_10002994_pt1 | contig 21507 bp, 20 predicted proteins | sample 612S2MmetaG_FD_120487 | JGI IMG/M metagenome (GOLD analysis project Ga0182013, IMG submission 120487) | Permafrost microbial communities from Stordalen Mire, Sweden - 612S2M metaG | ecosystem: Environmental > Terrestrial > Soil > Wetlands > Permafrost | place: Sweden: Stordalen | collected... | reverse complement strand
TTCTCAAAACTCGGCTGGCAGGCAAATGTTATCTGGCGCATCGCGATCTACTCCTACATACCATTTGATGCGGACAGAATGCAGGTGGATCACTTAATCAGAGGTTCCCTAAAGTGCGCTTACTACCTGAGGGCCATGACCGACACGTTCGGGCTCTGGCAAGCTTTCAACGATAAAGAGAAGCGAAATAATCCCCCTCCAGTTTGCGTGCCGGAAACGGTAACAATGCGTGAGTTGGCAAAGGTTGTGGTGAAATACATCAACGACCATCCAACATCCATGCATGAGGAATACGGTACCGCTGCCTTCCTCGCTCTCTGGTTTTATTACCCCTGCAAGTAAGCGTAGTGCCGATGACTATATGGGCGACCCTATCAACAGCTTCGTTGAGACTCAACTAGGAGCACAACCCATGAATCCTTTCTTCGACTGGCTTAAAGACACCGGCACACAGGCCGTGCTCACCTTGATGGCGACGGTCGCTGCTTGTATAGCGGCAATCGCAGCCATCTACTACGGCAGGAAGTCGTTAACTGGGGAAGACCTTGAACCATTGGAAGAGCACACTGCGGCTACATCAAGGCATCTGCAACGGCAACGCGAAGCCGAGGAACTTAACATTAGAGCCAGCATGGTTTCAATCTCAGTAACTGGCAGAGACCGGAATAGCGACCCTTTCACTATTCATCTGACAATCAAAGACACCACTATCACACTCACACGTGTGGAACTATACAACGAGGCACAAAACCTGTTCGGTGGTTTTCCCTGTGAACGGACAAGTGAATTAGAATATGCCGCCTCGGTTGATTCAAGGACCGCCTCGAACTGGTTTCATGCCGGAACGCCGTTTCAAAGCGCCACACAGGTACGTTTAAGACTTCGCATCTTCATGCTTCTTGCCGGGACTGAAGTGTCGCGCCAGATGGCGATAACCCTAAATCAGATTGCAATAGCAAACCCACAAGGTCAGGAGCTAGGCTGGATGATTACCGGGAGCGTCTAGCAGAGAGGAGTAGCAGCGTGTTGGGGTGGTCTCTAACGCTCCCTACCCGGCTTTCAAACGGATGCACTATAGCCGTCTTCCCACTCTCCCCATTCCTGACTAACGGAGTCTCGCCTTCGCGTGTACGCCACGGTCCTGTGCTCTCCAGCCGAACTTCCGGACTCGACGAGTTCGTCAACCTCCAATCCTTGAATTAAGTCAGAGTCCTCCGTGATTCGCGCTTCAGCGTAATCGCTCGTCGGTTGTGTTTTCAGAATTCGCCACCGCTCATTTAGTTCTTGCTGCGACACTTTCATGGTTACCTCCGACTCCGATTATCGCATCAAGATGCTCGGAGGGGGGGAGGGGTGGCCGCAGGTTCGCAAGCATCGACAGGCATTGTTTCAATCCACGCCCCCCGCGTGGGGGGCGACTACCCTGGTTTCGCCTTTATCACGAGTGGGATTCAGTTTCAATCCACGCCCGCCGCGTGGGGGGCGACAGCGCCTTTCTGGAAGGCTGGCTAACCATTTCGAGTTTCAATCCACGCCCCCCGCGTGGGGGGCGACCAGGACCATGTTCGGGTAGCAAAGATTGGAGAGGTTTCAATCCACGCCCCCCGCGTGGGGGGCGACGGGCGAGCGCTGTGATGGCCACCTGCGCTGCGTACAGTTTCAATCCACGCCCCCCGCGTGGGGGGCGACAGCCGCGTGGCAGTGCCGGCGCGCGGCGATAGCGGTTTCAATCCACGCCCCCCGCGTGGGGCGCGACCACCGCCGCCGTCGCATCCACCGCACCCACCGCCGTTTCAATCCACGCGCCCCGCGTGGGGCGCGACCGCCGCCCTCCGGAAGGCCTCGACCCGCTCCTGGCGTTTCAATCCACGCGCCCCGCGTGGGGCGCGACGATTGCCCAGGTGAGAACCGGATCGCCGTTGTGATGGTTTCAATCCACGCGCCCCGCGTGGGGCGCGACTAAACTTCTGAGCGGTGATACACTTCCATCGAGGTGTTTCAATCCACGCGCCCCGCGTGGGGCGCGACGTAAGAATGTGATCCAAGCCGGTGCGTACTGCCCGTTTCAATCCACGCGCCCCGCGTGGGGCGCGACCAGGATTCCGTCGTCGTAATCCTGCCGGACCTGTTGTTTCAATCCACGCGCCCCGCGTGGGGCGCGACGGCGGAAACAATCTTATCCCACACGGATTTGCGGTTTCAATCCACGCGCCCCGCGTGGGGCGCGACTCCTCTTGCTGGCGAGCGCGATCGATCCGGCGGTGTTTCAATCCACGCGCCCCGCGTGGGGCGCGACATAAGCGCGCCGGGCAGAAACCGCCTGCGCCGCGCGTTTCAATCCACGCGCCCCGCGTGGGGCGCGACTCCGATCACGGGACGCGTGAAGCGGCGGCGGATGGTTTCAATCCACGCGCCCCGCGTGGGGCGCGACGGGTGGCGTACTCACATGCACCAAGTCGAACGGGTTTCAATCCACGCGCCCCGCGTGGGGCGCGACACCACCGCAAGCAGGTGAAGTACGCCGCGGTGATGTTTCAATCCACGCGCCCCGCGTGGGGCGCGACGGCGCTCGCGGGCAGTGAGAGGGAGTTTGCAGCCGTTTCAATCCACGCGCCCCGCGTGGGGCGCGACACAGGCTCACCTATTATGAGCACTAACCCTTTGGGTTTCAATCCACGCGCCCCGCGTGGGGCGCGACGCGAATTGTTGTAGTCGAGTTGGCTCGGGTTGTGTTTCAATCCACGCGCCCCGCGTGGGGCGCGACTCCTTGCCGCCGTTGGGCAGATCGACATAAATTAGTTTCAATCCACGCGCCCCGCGTGGGGCGCGACCGGGGTGGTTGAGCGATGGCTGGGCGCATCAAAAGTTTCAATCCACGCGCCCCGCGTGGGGCGCGACGAACGTGTCTATCTCATCGATGGCCAGGATAAGCGTTTCAATCCACGCGCCCCGCGTGGGGCGCGACGCGTGCTGATGGGAGAGCCTCAGCATTTCTTTTTGCGTTTCAATCCACGCGCCCCGCGTGGGGCGCGACGCCATTTATTCAGTTTTCTTTTCGGCACGTCGAGAGTTTCAATCCACGCGCCCCGCGTGGGGCGCGACCGGAAACTACGGCGGGGTCACATCTCCAACCCTGGTTTCAATCCACGCGCCCCGCGTGGGGCGCGACACAGTGGACAGTGAACAGCGCGGAGCCTTTGCTGTTTCAATCCACGCGCCCCGCGTGGGGCGCGACATCGCTCCCCAAGTGCGAGGACCCGTCCATCGTGGTTTCAATCCACGCGCCCCGCGTGGGGCGCGACCGCTGTCGACGCGGGACTTTCGCTCGAGCTACGAGTTTCAATCCACGCGCCCCGCGTGGGGCGCGACGGCGAAGCACATCGACGAGGCGCAGGCTCGCAGGGTTTCAATCCACGCGCCCCGCGTGGGGCGCGACGCCGCCGGCATGGATGAAACAGTCGTCGACCAGGTTTCAATCCACGCGCCCCGCGTGGGGCGCGACAGCTTTTCCGCGTCCGCCGGCGCGCACTCCGGGTCGTTTCAATCCACGCGCCCCGCGTGGGGCGCGACGTGCAACGAGCGGGTTTGACGATCCATGGCTGGTGTTTCAATCCACGCGCCCCGCGTGGGGCGCGACAGCAGCGCCTCGATCACTCCCTGCGCCGCAATCGTTTCAATCCACGCGCCCCGCGTGGGGCGCGACCGCTCACCTGGCTCGACGTGCTCAATTTTGAAATGTTTCAATCCACGCGCCCCGCGTGGGGCGCGACCAACCCGCGCTGGCATGTTGGCGTGGTCTGCGGAGTTTCAATCCACGCGCCCCGCGTGGGGCGCGACAGCCCAGGCATTCTGTTCACACGTTGGGCAAGTAGTTTCAATCCACGCGCCCCGCGTGGGGCGCGACGCATGACCATTGAGCGGTTTGCGGAGCTGTGGTTGTTTCAATCCACGCGCCCCGCGTGGGGCGCGACCCAGCAGGTTGCGGGGCCTCAATTCGGCCGGGATGTTTCAATCCACGCGCCCCGCGTGGGGCGCGACGCGCGGAAAGCGCTTGAGTTGGCGGCCGTTGATGTTTCAATCCACGCGCCCCGCGTGGGGCGCGACATTACGCACGTCTTCAACGCCGGCAACATGATTGTTTCAATCCACGCGCCCCGCGTGGGGCGCGACGCAAAAGCGGCACGTCGGCGTCGTCGAGCTGGCGTTTCAATCCACGCGCCCCGCGTGGGGCGCGACGTTTCATTATGGCACGGGGCTTGAAAATCAGTTGTTTCAATCCACGCGCCCCGCGTGGGGCGCGACGTCTTCAACCTCGGGCCGCGCCGCCTGGCTGAATCGTTTCAATCCACGCGCCCCGCGTGGGGCGCGACTGCGCCGGAGAACGTGCCGCGCTTGGCGTCGTTGTTTCAATCCACGCGCCCCGCGTGGGGCGCGACCAGATCGCCACCCGCCTGCCCATCAGCCGGCCATTGTTTCAATCCACGCGCCCCGCGTGGGGCGCGACTTCACCTCGCCGAGGCCAGGAAACGGCATTCTGTGTTTCAATCCACGCGCCCCGCGTGGGGCGCGACGGAATTCAGCGTCGTAAAAACAAAACTGTTTGGCGTTTCAATCCACGCGCCCCGCGTGGGGCGCGACGGGCTGAGCACGCGCTCGTCGGCTCCGGAGAGGTTGTTTCAATCCACGCGCCCCGCGTGGGGCGCGACTCGGCCTCAAGCTCAATCACGCCGCGTAGCGATGTTTCAATCCACGCGCCCCGCGTGGGGCGCGACGAATCAGAGGGGCGCTCACTCCAAACTCAGAGGGTTTCAATCCACGCGCCCCGCGTGGGGCGCGACGCACTTCTGCGATGTGTTCCGCACGCATCTTTACGTTTCAATCCACGCGCCCCGCGTGGGGCGCGACGTCGCGGAGCTGCTTCTCGAGATACTCGGCGAAGTTTCAATCCACGCGCCCCGCGTGGGGCGCGACCGCCAAACCTGATGACGATGGGCGGTTTGTGTATGTTTCAATCCACGCGCCCCGCGTGGGGCGCGACTTTGATCGCTGCTTTGGTGGGCGCCGGATGGATAGTTTCAATCCACGCGCCCCGCGTGGGGCGCGACCTGGGCCTACTTCCATCTGATGAGCACCAAGTTGTTTCAATCCACGCGCCCCGCGTGGGGCGCGACAACAAAAGCTCTCTTCATGCAACAGGGGTTCATTGTTTCAATCCACGCGCCCCGCGTGGGGCGCGACGGTTCCATGTGCTTGTCGGGTAGACATTAAAGTTGTTTCAATCCACGCGCCCCGCGTGGGGCGCGACGGCGCGCCCGCGATGGCTCCGAAGGTTGAGCTGTTGTTTCAATCCACGCGCCCCGCGTGGGGCGCGACCTGTGGCGGCGCACCTCGGTGCCGTCCTGATTGGTGTTTCAATCCACGCGCCCCGCGTGGGGCGCGACCCCAACATCACCTGCAGCGGGATCGGCTTCTACGTTTCAATCCACGCGCCCCGCGTGGGGCGCGACCAATGCCACCGTCACCGCCTCGACCATCGTGGGCGTTTCAATCCACGCGCCCCGCGTGGGGCGCGACGGTGATCCCCAGGCCCTCAGCCAGTTCATCGGGAGTTTCAATCCACGCGCCCCGCGTGGGGCGCGACCTCGCCGCCCATCACCGCCGACGCCGATGGCCAGTTTCAATCCACGCGCCCCGCGTGGGGCGCGACGCCATGATGGAGTTCTATTTCGCCGGGTTAGATGTTTCAATCCACGCGCCCCGCGTGGGGCGCGACGTGACGCCGCACCGCATCTCCGCGCAGACCGCGTGGTTTCAATCCACGCGCCCCGCGTGGGGCGCGACGTGAGCAGGCTGCCTACATCTTCAATGGTAAGAGTTTCAATCCACGCGCCCCGCGTGGGGCGCGACCGGCAAGCCCGCGCCCGAGTTCGCAAGCGATGAAGTTTCAATCCACGCGCCCCGCGTGGGGCGCGACAAAGGGCACGAAGTACTCCTTGCGCTCCCAGTTGTTTCAATCCACGCGCCCCGCGTGGGGCGCGACAGCTGGTCGGATTCTGGCTCACCCAGGAAGAAGCTGTTTCAATCCACGCGCCCCGCGTGGGGCGCGACGGCTCTACTGTAGCAGTTTTAGTTTCAGCATCCTAGCCTGTCCATCGCGCGAACTCTGCCAAAAATAGATGGGATGAGCGCCATGAAAATGAGCTTTGGTGTGTAATACATATGAATTGAGCAGGATAACGCGAGCGCGAACCGATCGGAGAGGGGCTGTCCACTTGAGGTTCGCGCTAAAGAATCAGCGGGCCTTCCGGGTTGTAGCTGGACTTGGCTCCGCTGTGTTCCACACGCCTCTGCCAGTTAGCCCCCAGGAAGTAGAAACGGAGGCTATCGGTGGAAGGGTCAATCGTGGCCAGGAGCTTAGCACGAAATTCTACCCACAGGGCGGGTTCAAGTAAACACTCAAAAACCGAGAACTGTACTCGCTGACCATGATTCTGACACAATTTGGCTATTTGACGCAGGCGGCGCTTACCGTCCTCAGACTGGGTACCCATGTCGTAAGTCACAAGCACCATCATGCTCTGTCATCTCCAGATGAAGGAAGGGTAGGCATCGAGGTCGCCGCGCAGGCAACGGGCCAGCAGAAGAGCCTGTACGTAGGGAATCAAGCCAAACGGAATACGTTCGTTCAGAAATGGATGGAGAGCCTCTTCCTGCTTGCGCAACTGCCATGCGACTAGGACCTGTTTGCGTGTGGCATCGTTCATAGTTACCCCACCAGACTCGTTGCGGGAGAATCCATTTCCGGCTACCTGGCGGCGGTTGATAACGGTAAGTGCAAGCCTGTCGGCCAAGACAGGGCGCAACTCCTCCATGAGATCCAGAGCGAGTCCCGCGCGGCCGGGGCGGTCCCGATGCAGAAATCCAACGGCGGGGTCGAGGCCGACAGTCTCCAGAGCAGACGCAATGTCGTGCGCCAACAGAACATAGAGAAACGACAGTAATGCATTGACATTGTCAAGTGGGGGACGCCGACTGCGCCCGTGAAAGAAAAACTCTTCCTTCTGGTGAAGGATGAGTTCATCGAAGACGCCGAAATACGTCTGTGCTGCATCTCCTTCAACTCCACGCAGTCCATCGAGCGAAGGCGCAGAAGCGAGGAGGCGCAGCGACTGGCCAAGTTGCGTAGAGGCACGATCAAGGGTCTCTGAAGAATGCTCACGGCCGGCACGCAAGAGCGAAGTACGGCTGTTAGCGATCTTCGCCAGCAGAATAGACTTTGCTAAGGTGGCGGACTCCGTGTCCTGATCGGCGCGGCGGTACTGCTCCCGCCGCAGCAGTACGTTGCCGTGGATCGGCCCCTGGATGCGGGCAAGAAAACGGCCGTGCTCGCTGAGAAAACTCACGCCGACGTTGCGCTCAGCGCAGAATCCCATCAGGGGAGGACTCATCGAGACCACTCCGACGCAGACGATTCCTTCCAGTGTGTGGATCGGAACGCGTAGTCGGGTTTCCTGCTCGACGCGAACGAGAACTGTTTCACCATCCTTGCTGAGGTAGGCATTCGGGATAGTGACATACAGCGTATTGAGGAGCTTTCTCATTGGGACCGGTCCTCATCTTTGCCGGAGCCGGAATTAGCAGCCTGCCTGAGATTGGCGTCAATTGCGCGGCTCAGATAACGCGAGGCGCTGGCTGATTCGACGACCATGGGCATGCAAACCGGCTTCATGGAGCAGCCTTCGCATTTCTTCGCGTAGGCGGCCTGTGGCGTTCTCCCGGACTGAAGAATCTGGTGCATGCGGGCGGCAAGGCATTCGACCTCTTGACGAAGTGGTTCGTCGAAGTTCACCATATCTCGGCGCTTTGCCTTGCCGTCAAAGACAGCGCCAGAAGGAATGGGTACTTGAAGCATCTCTTCAAGACAAAGCGCCTGCGCGCAGAGCTGAATGTGATAGGCCATGCTGCCATGCTGGTCGCGGGTCCGTTTGTATTCGACTGGGTAAGGCTTCCATAACCCCTTACGGCGCGGCATGGGAATGCCCGGCTCCGCACCTTCGCATGGCAGAAACTCGACAATATCGGCTTGCCCAGAGATGCCGAGGCGAAAGGAGCGCAGCGGAAGCGTGCGCCGCACCAGCACGTCGGGGCGGGATTCAATCTCTGCCGAGTGTGCCTTTTCGTGGAGAATTTTGCCCTCGGCGGTGAAGAGGTTCTCCTCCCACTGCTGCTCCAGATGAATCAGCGCCCAGCGCCGTTCGCAGAAGGCGAGATGCTGGAGACCGGAGAGCGGGAGGAGATCGTCCTCTGTATACATTCCGTTTCACCTCGGTTGCGATGGAGCTATGCAAGACCATCGATGAGGGTAATACCTTCCGGCAGCGAGCTTGGATCGGGGGGCAGAACGGTGTAGTCCGTGAACGCCCGTGGGCTTTCAACGTCCGGCTTCTTCTGCACCTGGATGGACTCAAAGAGTCGCTGTGCTTGCGCATTGCCGAGCTTGCTCTCGTGCTTGAAGATGTAAAGGCCGCGCGCAGCCATTGTGCCCCGCGCCGCCGAGCGGTCCAACTCAAACAGGTTGCGTAGCGCCTTCCACAAGAGCGTGAGATCGTCTTCGCTGAAGCCGGTCTTCGTGGCAAAGACCGGGTTGATGTAGCCATGCGCGAGATAGAGGCCGTAAGGGATGGTGTACTTGCGGCCGAGCGTTCCCGTGCCGGACTTGATGTCCTTCTCGCCCGTAAATGCCTGGCGTGAAATGGTGTGTTCGGTAGGGAGAATCCGGTCGATTGAACGCGCAAACGTGATCTGCACCGGGCCGCGCACCTGGCCGCAGTTGAACTCCGTCGTGCTCATGACGGCACCGAAGGCACGCACATCGAAGAAGTTCTTGCACATCCACTGGCGAGCCTTCTCGATGTCTGTTGGCTTGGTGTCCTTACCCTTGGCTTCGATCTTGTCTTCGCCGGCAAAATGCTCAAAGGGCAAGCGCTGACGGCTTTCAAGCGTATTACCGCTCAGTACAAAGATGCCGTTTCCCTTTTCGGCAATTACGCCAGCGGTAGTGGAGTACGAAACATAGTCCCGAATCTTCCGCTTCAGGCAGACGTCGGAGACGAGCCCTTGAAACGTCTCAGGATCAAAGCGCGGGCTGTTGTCGGAATCCGGGTCTCCATTTGGGTTTCCATCCTCGCAGTCAAACAGATAAATGAAATCGTAGCGGTTCTCAATCGTGCTCATTAGCTCTTCTCCTCATCGGTGGACTCGTTTGCGACTTCGTTAGTGGATTCGTTGTCGGTGTTGGCTGCGGCTTTCTTGGCCAGCGCGTAGGCCGCAATCTGAGAACGAAAATTCGCTTTTTGGTGGTAATAGCCGAGCGCGAAGAGGCCCTGACCTTCGAGGCTGAGTTGTGCCGGGAACGGGCCGGCTTCAGAAGCCCCAAGATAGCCGTACAGATGTTCAATCAGTGCTTCGATTCGGTTTGAGGCTCCAGCGGACTCTCGCTTCAGTTTCCTTCTGTGCGCTTTGGAAAGGTCGAGAATTCGCGGAAATGCTACTTTTGGAAAAGTTGATGCCAATCCAAAATAGCGGTCAGTAATGGTCAAATTGATTTCCTTTTTCGGCCCGTCATCTTCTGTCTTGCTCCTGCGCTTCTTCTGCTCAGCGTCATCGGCTGTCCATTGCAGGTTTTCGTACACTGCCATTAACCTGCCGCAGACGTAAGCCGGAATCCTGCAGCCCTCATCCAATCCTTCACTCATCTCGCTTTGTCCTTTCTGTCGAAATAGATCATTGATGCACATGCGAATCAGTCCAATGGGCACGCGCAGTCTAGCCAATGACATGGGATCGCTCTTTTTGTCTCCCGCCTTTCCCTTTGCGTCGCTCACGCCTGGGTGCCGGAGGCGCGTGAGCGTTGTCGAAAGCACCGAGTAGCCAAGCGGAACGCCCTCAATGCCCCGGCGCAGCAACGCCAACACTGTGTGGTCATCGGGCTTGCCTTCCCGGTCCAGGGCATAGAGCAGTTGCCATAGCCGCACGGGAGCGGGTTCGTCCCAAGGAAACTCCACGAGCAGTTGTTCGTGCCAGTTCTTCAGGTTCTCTTTAACCCGCGTAAGTGCAAGGTCCGCCCAGTGATGTACACGCAGCCGCCCGCCATTGCCAGAGACGGCAACCATGTAGAAGCGGTTTGCGTCAGGCTCACTCTGCGGATCGAAGCTGAGAAGATTTTTCACTTGGCTAGGGTCGGCCCGGTCCATCAGATCAAGCGCATCCAAGTCCACCGGGTTCTTGAGCCAGTACAAGAAGCCGATGCCTGCAATGTCCTTGCGCCGGCCCTTGTCCTGTTTCAGTAGGTCGTTGAACGCAAGCACGTAGGCCATCGCGCGATCCGGCGAGACGGGACTGTTCTGGTTCTGCTTCCATCCATAAGAGCGGAAGGCTTCTTTATCGAACGACATCAAGCCGACTTCGGCTCTCCCGCCGAGGTTTGAAACACCTTTGATCTTCGGGTGGGTAGGTGCGATGGGGCCGAGCGCTCCTGAGATCATGCACTCGCCCACGTTGCCTTCCACGGATTCAGTAGAGGCAGCCTGGTAATGCTCGCGCCAGAACTGTCGCACAGCTTCGCGCTCCACCAATGGTTCACCAACTGAAAGAGCAACAAGCGTGCCGGGCTTCGCGTCCATCAAGGCGTTGCGTGCCCTTTCCACCTGATCCCTATTGGCGTAGAAGTGAGCGCAAGCCCCCAGCGCAGCGTCTCCGGTCTCCGCCGCCGCTTTACCTATGAGAGCCACAAAGGCCTCATGATGCTTTGTGGCCTTCTCTTTGTCGGCGGACTTGTCGGGCGTCCACTGGCCAACGCCGAGAACGTAAACGATGTCATCCGTTCCTAGCAAAGGATGCTCCCCGCTGTTACGGTTCACCGGCGAGCGCGGCACGCTCATCTGCATGGGAACCTGCACCTGCTTCTTGCCGCGCGTCTCCGCCGTCATGCGCGGAGTTGTATTCAGAAACGTACCCTGCCTAGAGATTTCAAGCAGCCACGGCACGGGCCTCATCTCCCAGGCCGCATCGTTCAACTCATCGGCCAGATAGTGGTCTGCGTATTCGGCTAGCGCCTGTACGAGCATTCGAGCACCTCCTGGCGTCGGCCTTCATCAGACAAAACCGCTTCCGGCCGCGTCACCATAACGCCATTCTCCAGGCGCGCTTCAAAGAATGCCGCGCGATTGCCCTCCGGAAGAAAGGCAATGTCATAGAGCATCCGGCCAATCTCCATCGAGTCGGGGATGGGCTGGTCCTCCTCGCGCGGAGGCCCAAACTCGGCGGCAAACTCGCGGCAGCCAAGATAAGGCCGCTGGAAACACTGCCCCTTTTCGACGCGCCGCCGCAGCATCTCGACATACTTTACTGGCGTATTGTCGCCGGAGGTGTCAAAAACTTGTGGATACGCATCGATCCAGTAGGCGACGTCGCGGAGCAGCGTGGTATTTCGCGGCGTCCCATCGGTTCCGTTGCCCGCTCCAGCTACGAGCGGCTCAAAGGTAGATGCATCGCGCATCCATTTCTTGATTGCCACCGGCGATACCTTGCTCTGGACTTCGTTGCGGAGCACACTCATCAGGCGGATCGGTTTCAACACCGTAATGCTGGTAACGATCCAACGCATCTGCGGACGCCAACAGATGGCGTCCAGCACGTTGCGCGCGGCCGAAGGCGTCATCACCGGGTAAGAAAATCGTTCAACCTTGGCCTCCGGTCGCGTGAAACACGCAAAATCTCCAGAGACTCGGACGCGAACACTTGGATTGGACATCGAGAAGTCTCCATTTCCATTCATCTGAATTAATACTCTTCATTTCTCGGGAAAAGTATTATGGTGATTAAGGTTTAACGGAAGGGGAATACCATGCGTACACAAATAGGGTTCCCCGTTCCGGGTATCCTGGCTGGTAACGGGCCGTTGCCGCGGCCCTGCCACCGGGTTAAAGCGCTCAGATCGGTCAGAAGCGATCCAAACCTCTTGGTTCTTCAATTGGTTAGAGCAATTATCGGAGAATGGGCAAAATCCCGTTCCCCGTCTCTACAGCACCAGCCGCTCCGGCCCCGGATCGAAAATCAATCCCAGCTGCTCGTCGTAAGCCTGATCCACGGCCACCCAAATCTCATCCCCCGCTGCCGTTGCCACACGCTCCAAAACGCCGCTTGCTTTCTGGAACTCAGAGGGGCTCAGTCCGACGATATGGCGCTGCAATGCTCGGCGTAACGAAAGTGTGAGTTCACCCCTTGAACGCAGCTCCTTGATTGCCTTTCTCGCCTCCTCGTCGTCCGGCACAAAAACATCCCGCGTCCGGTTCGAGATCATCTCAAATTCCTGGGCCAGCGTTGCGAATCGTTCATGCTCGCGGTGCTCCACCAATTTCTCCCCGAGATCCGTTCCAGTGTTCCCGTAGTAGCGCTCGAAGTAGAGCCGAATCGCGTCCGCGGAATCCACCTGCAAGCTGCCACCATCGAGCAAACCCTGCTTCGCAATGGCTTCTGTGATTCCAGCGGCCTCTTTGTACTCGTTCGGAGGCAACTTGTGGTCCTCCGGAAGAAAGACCACTACCTTTCCGCCAGGGCGACCCAACGCAGCGGTTCTTTTCCCCTCGCGGTCAGCGCGTCCGGCAGCTTGAACAATGGAGTCCAGCGGAGCCAGCGCACGCAGCACCAGCGGAAAGTCAATATCCACGCCAGCTTCGACCAGCTGCGTCGATACCACATGGCACGATTCGCCCGCCTTCAAGCGTTTGCGAATTGTTTCCAGCACACGCAGCCGATGCGCCGCGCACATGCGCGTAGAAAGATGAAACACTCCCTCCTTATACAGGCCCTTTTTCTTCGCAACGCGCAACACCTCTTCATAGAGTTGGCCGGCGTGGTCGCGCACGTTCACGATGGCCAGGCATTGGGGCGCGGCAGTCATACGCTGCGCTACTTCCGGCCAGCCAACTGCATGATCGATTTCCCAGTGAACCTCCACACGCTTGAGCGCCTTATGCAACAAGGCCGGGTCACGCACAATTTCGGTGAGTGTTCCCGGACCCCACCGGAGGTCTCTCTTATGTTGTGGCCGTTCGAAGGCCGGTTGAGTCGCTGTCGAAAAGACAAAATTCGTATCCCAGTCCTCGGCCAGTTCTTTCATCATGTCCAGCAGCGGTCCCAGCAACCGGCGCGGTAGCGTCTGCACCTCGTCGAGAATCACGATGGAACGCGCGATGTTATGCACGCGCCGTAAGTCCGAAGGACGGTTTGAAAACAAACTCTCGAAAAACCGAACCGATGTAGTCACGATCAGCGGAGCGTCCCAGTTTTCCGTTTCTGGGCGCAATCCGGTCTCCTGAAATTGTTTTTCTTCCTCGTCTTCTTTTTCGGAGGCGGGGATGAAGTGGTCCTCGTCGTGTTTAACCAATTTCTGGATGCTGCCCGAGTGATGTTCCAGCAGCGCGTCCTGTCCAAAGACCCGGGAATATACCTCCGCGTTTTGCTCAATAATCGACAAATAAGGAATGACCACGATTATCCGCCGAAATCGCTCTGGATAGAGTGCCGCGCGTCGCAAAGCAAAGGCCATTGCCGCCAGCGTCTTGCCACCGCCCGTCGGCACCGTAAGCGAGAAGAGCCGTTGCTGAGCAGAAGCCGCATTCAGGCAGTCCTCCAGCACCTTCGCACGCATCTGCTTCACCAGTCCCTCCGGCGAGTCTTTCTGTAGCGCGGCGATGTGTTGCAGCAGCGTATTGAGACGCTCGGCAGCGCGTAACTCCCCCTGTAGCGGAGTACGACCACCGGAGTCCAACCGGTCTGCATCTACAAGGCAACTGAAGAGCATCCGCACAAACAAATCAAAGCGTGCTTTCCTTGCGCCAGGGGGAGTGTCTTGTTGACCGCCCAGTCTGGACACCATGCGACCCAACTCCGGGCAATCGGTGGAGGCCCGTGCAAGAATCTCCTCAACCTCGTGCCGATACCGAGGCTCACTGAGCTTTTCCCGAAAGTTGCTCCAATCCGCAAGTCCTGCGTGATGACCGGCGATGGCGGCCATCGCTGTATTCAGCCTAGGCTTCTTCGCCGCTCCCGCTGCCCCAAAGTACGCGAGCATCGCTCCGTGGATCGCATGTTGGCAGCGACCCCGGCCGGTTTGTAACATTTGCTGAAAGCAGTCGGTGTACTTGCCGAAGTCATGCAGCAGCCCTGAAAGGCCGGCGAGACTTGCGAAGCTTTCGTCGAGCGGGTGAGCCGCTGAAGCCAACTCGCGAGCAATCCCCGCGACAGCTTCCAAATGAACGGACAATAGCTGCCATCCGGCTCTCGAATCCGAACCAGCCTGCGAATTTGGCGCCGAATGCGCCCAATATGAGACCGGTGGCATTGCAGATCACCCTTTACCCTTCTTTCAGGCGGAGCAGAACTACACGTGATTCTCAGATCCAATGTAATAGCGCCGATGAGGGTCTTGCGGCCCGCTCCCAATCTCTACAATCAATCCTCGCTCCACGAGCGATGCGAGGCGCGTTCGAGCGGCGCGAGGAGAAAGTCTGATCTGTTTTGCGATCTGAGAGGTGGAGAGCCCAACTTCTGGACTTGCGGCTAAGGCGGCAAGGATAGCTTCGTTCCGAGCGTCTGTAGTTGGCGCGCGGTGAGGTATAGCCGAGAGCGTCACTCGAAAATGTGTCCCGATCTCTTCAAATTGGGGTGCATCCAGTCCGTGATCGCGACACGCTGCGGTCATTCGCTGGATTCCACTCCCCCAGTGTTCGATTAACCCCAGCTCCTGAAATACTCGACCCAGGACGCGGTTGCGAAGTTTAGAAATGCCCTTTTGAATGTCTTCGATTGTGAGTCCGAATGGGAGAAGTCCAGGGTTATCAATCTCCAGGCGGTCGTCAAACAGGGCAACGCGAATAGGTGCGCCTCGCTGAGAGTAATCTGCGTGGACAATCGCATTCATGATCGCTTCGCGAACCGCAACCACCGGAAACGTCCAATGATCTGTCCGTTTCACGGAACCGATGACTGCCTCACGGGCCATGTGCTTCCTCAGAAATGCGATCACATCCTCGGCAGCGCTCGGAAGATAAGAGCGCACCTCTGTAGAGTCGAGTATCCGGCGCCGATCGCTGCCAGCGAATCGGCCTGCTTGAATCCATGCATCCGGGTAATGGTTAAGCCGATCAGTACCGAATAGGAGGGTGCCTCCGATTGTGGGCACAAGTCGGCCTTGGTAGTTCGTTACGATTTTGAGAGTTTGCAACTCAGGGCGCATCAGTTTGCGAATTGGCTTGAAGAACTCGGAAGCAGCTCGGAAGTCGATTGCTTCCGAGTTCAGATCCGGCCTGGGCTGTTCGTCGAACGAGGAGACCTGGTTGTAGCGCCGCATCTCCTCGACCAGAAACAGATCCGCTCGCCGATTCGTTGAACCCACACGAACAAACACACCCTCCTCCGGCCCCAGTCGATTCAAAAAGTGTGGCCGACTGGCACTTGGATAAATCTCGATCGCCAAGACCTGAGTCTTTCTCCAGGGCATCACTTCGATAGAAGGGACCAACCTTGGGGAGATGCTGTCTGCAATCAGATTGGCTAGACGCTCTTCCTCCGCCAATATGTTCAGGATGCCCTTGACCCTCTTCGTACCGTCCTCAACTCCCAGTACAAGAACTCCGCCTGAAGTGTTGGCGAATGCAACGATGGTCTTCAGCACGCCCTCAGGGGACGAGAGATCGCGCTTGAACTCCAGCGTCTTGCCTTCGGGCCTGCTGAGGAGGTTGATGAGGTCCACGACTCTGCATTCTACCCTGAAGCACTGATGCGGATAAACCTTCGGTGCTGTCCTAACACTGCGTTGCCGATTTCCACAGGCGACACAAGCGGGGGTGAGCTATGAATAGCTTTCCCCAGATCAAAACAATTTACCTGCTAATCGCTGTACTCGGCTTCGGGGTCATCGGAAGCAATAAAACGGCGATGTTTAATATCCCACCGACGCTCAAATCCGGTTTCACGGGTATGCCCGTTTTCGTCACTGTAAAAAATGTTTCCTTTACAGACAGGGAACTCCTGAGGTTCATTTCCTCTCCCGACTGTTCTTTCCACGATATTGAGATTTGTTCTGAAGGTACTCTGCTCGACAGGCAGAATGAGGCGTTTTGTCTCCCCCGGATTCAGAGAATAGGGCTTCCATTCCTCTTTAGCGATTTGGGCACGGGACCGTTTCAAATTATCCATCCAAAACGAGATTGCCGTGCAATATGTGACGTGGGCTATCGTCTCTCCTGCGTTCACAATCGAGATTTCAATCTTCCAAGTCAAATTGGTTTGCTCATCGACTTCTTCAACAGATGGCAGATCAAACTGGATGGTCCGAACCACAATTTTGGGGCGGAACTGAGCAACCAGCGCTTTTCGAGAAATTTCGGCTTGCTCAAAGGTAGCTTTGGCAAGACTGTGCAGATGCTTGCCATGTGTACGCATCAAAATTGCTTGCCACGCGATAACGCCGAAAGTAACGATCAGAGCCCATGTCTCCCACGACCCGGGCCATGTTACGAATTTGTGCCACCCTTCCACGCTATCGGCGCTGCCCTCTTTTTGTTGAGCGGATACACAATTATTGGTTTCGTTGGTGGACGTTGGAAATTGATTGCCTTGCCCCTGTTGATTACTGGAGGGTGCCTTTTGTTGAGCGGCCATCAATTCCATTGCAGAGACGGTAAGGATTACCGCGAAAGCGAACATTGCCAGCCATTTCAGCATGGCGGAAATGTACCACGCCAAATCGGGGGTGCGATATGAACAGCGCCCTTGAGATTTCCACAAGTACATCAAAGATTTTTAGACATATCCTTGACATATTGGACACAATTGGACATACTGGTTTTGTTATGTCCAATGAACGGTACGCAGAGCTGCTAAGCGAAACCATCAAGGCAATGGAAGATCGTCTTGAGGCCGTAAACACACAACGTGTTGCCCACATTGCCGAAGCGGGTAGGCTTCAGGACGAAATGAACGCTATGAGGGCGGATATAGAGGCTCTCACAGCCGTTTGGAACCGTACACCGTCACGCGGCAAGGAGATGGTCGAAACCAAACCGCTGGCTTCCGTCAAGGGTTTCACGGTAGCGATTGAATATGTGCTGAAAGCACTGGGAACGAAAATGTCTCCGCCTGAGATAAGAGACAAAATGACTGAGTGGGGATACGACACAGGGAAATATACGACCAATCTTGTGGCGTCGATCCATTCAGTGCTTAGGCGTCTCGTGGCGAAGGGAAGCATACAGGAGATCACTGACGGCGAAAAACGCAAAAGCTATCAGTGGATCAAAGATTCGGAAAGATTGACACAGATTTTGAGTTAAATACGAACCGCCCAAACGTGTCTCAGACGTTTGGGCGGCAAGGGAGAGGCGGAACCGACAATGCGAATCACAATCAAGATCGCCAGCACTGCGGAAGGTCATACGGTAGAAATCACCGTCGAACCACCTTCCAGTAGGTAACGCCTTTTCAGATCAATTGCCCCGCTTCCTGCGCTAACAGGTCGCGGGGCCAATCCAAAGCGCGGAGTGACCCACGCCCTAGAACCATAGATAGTGTGGCGCTTTTCTCCGTTCAACGCAAGGGAGAAAATCGTCATGACATGCCACTATTGCCATACCGCGTGCAAGCGGTTTGGACGGCACAGGAACGGCCTACAGCGCTTCCGTTGCACCAAATGCGGGAAAACCCTCACCGAAGAATATCAGCGTCCTTTGGACGATATGCGGCTCCCGATAGGAGAGGGGGCGGTGTTATGCCTCCGCTTTTTCGCGGTTTTACTCATCGGCGATGAATTTGGGCCAGCCTACGGATTTTCGCCATTCCTCTTCTGCCCAAAGTGAGAAATATTTGATACGCTCTAGTTCTTCAGGATACGGAGCCATGAGATTTATTAGTTCAGGTGAAACCGCCGATTTAGCCGCCAAGTGGTTGGAAGAGAAAACCGTCTTGCGTTGCACCGGATCGTTGGATGAATTCTCCTTTGAAATGAAATGCCGCGTTTTCTCGCTCACCAAAGAATCGATGACGGTTTCTTCTGAACATGGAGATTGCTCTCTAACGTTTCGATTGGATTCGCCCGACACAGTATTTTCGTATGATGAGCCACGATCAATATCCGCAGCGCTCGGCTTATCGTTAACCCCAGAGCAGGATTCATCCTCGATGATCGGTGCGTTATTGCATCCCAATGATTCCCCGAGAGATTCAACGAAGGAGCGCGATTCACTTCGATTTATGGAGCTAACGGGCTGGAATTGATTATCGTTTGATTGACTGTGAGACACCACAAGTGTACCCTCTTTTCTGAGGGCATCAATCGGCCCGCCACATCTCAAAGATCAACAGAAAACCGCGCCCCGATAGCGCGGTTTTCTGTTGCCCTATAATAGCGCAAATCAAGATAATCGGCTCGGAAGGCTGAATATGAACGTCAAAGAGGGGATGCGACGGTCTGCCCTTCTCTTGGGAGCAGCTGGGGCAATTGTTGGCGGTTTTGCTTCATACCTAGAATTGCAAACCGTCCTGAGTCAGAGGGCGCGCCACAACGAATTTGAACGATTGGCGGCTTCCGATATCGTAAGTAGCGAACATAACGCTTGGCCTTTGGCGCTTCGCTACGCGCCAAAAGAGGCAATTGAATCCCTCCGCAAACTCCCGGAGAGTCAGCAGCGAAGTGTTATTTACACTCTGACACATGATGAGCGCGCCGACCTTTTAGCGAAGCTGAAATGCGCTCCATCCCAATGGGGTGTCGACTCTACGGCTACGGTTCAGGGAAGTCTATCGCAGATTGACCCGCCCATTGACTACGACGCACTGGCGAAGAAATACGGTGGAACCACCATAAGGAAATCGGAGGACGATCCATACGCTTGTCTTGCGGAGTCAAGCGACCCTCCGGCTTCGATGCCAAATAAAGGCGGAATCAAGGTTATCCATTGGACGAGGGCTCTAGGGGTTGAATCAATCGAGACACAAGACGGCCAGGCGCTCTACCCGACACCGGCACCTAGCCGATTGCTTTATATCATCGCAGTGATTCTCCCCGTCCTTGGCTTCGTTCTGCCTTGGGGCTTGGTTCGGGCCGTGACATGGGTAGGAGCCGGATTCTTTGCAAACGTAAATTAATTACCCCATCGCAATCCACTTGCCAAACTTTTTCACGGCAACGCAGTGTTAGGACAGTACCAAACCTTGCGATTTGGAGAGGCCCACAGTTGAGTCTCCCTTCGGCAGTCTAAGAAGGGTGCAGCGGCACTTCAGTAAGTGGTGGGAAGCCGTTTATGACACCCCGCGACTCGGAATCCGGAGACGATGGGTGTGTCTGCATATGCTACGCCGCGCCCTGGTCGGCGCCGCTGCGAGCGGCCGGCGAGGACGAAGTCGACGAGGGCTAACTGGGCGGCGACGAGCGGAGCATGCACGGTTCGCCCCATCGTTGGCAAGGTGCCGGTGGCGGCCGAGGAGGATGGCCGAGGGATCAGCCGCATCTAGCTACGACGCTATACACCTGTTGTCGAACCACAGCTTCCGAAAGCAGGGAATCCGATGGCTGTGCCGCTCTCTGCGCAAATTTCCAAGCCAAATATCACGAAACTGTGATTCCAGGCACATCCTGTCTTTGTGTTTGTCGTTGATGGTGGGAATTGGAGAGTGATTCATCATCAATGTCGAAGACAACAAGGGTCTCGGTGGCCGAGCCTACCTGGTTGGGAAGCTGATGAAGGACGATGGCCTTTCGCGCCGCCAGGCGGTATTGGTGGTGAAGGTCATCTTGGAGCGGATGATCCATGCTGTACGCCGCGGCGAGCCGGTGGAGTTTCCCTATGGGAAGCTGGTGCGGGTGAGGAAGAGCTTCGGGGAATGGTGGGATTCAAACGACGACTGGCCTGCCCACCGGCGCCCGTACAGGGTGGAGTGGGAGCTGAGCCCGGAAGGGCGGGAGCAGTTTTTCGGTCCCTTGGAGAAGCAAGAGCGAGCTTACCTGGAGAAGATCTGGGAGGCGCCACAGCCGGAGAAGCGGAGGCGCCGCGGCCGAAAGAAAAGGGCCGGTCAACTGGTAAATAAGTGAAGATCACCGGGAAGAAATCGCCTTTCCGATATATTAGCTCGGGCATTTTACAAATCAATTGGTCCATAACTCACAGTGCTCGGTGTGAAAACAGCCTTGCCCCGCCTGTCGAGATGTGATTTTGTCCCGGCAGATCGTTGGAGCTGATTTCCGGCCCGGCCCGACCCAAACAGGTGATTCTTCCTCCCCCAGAACCATGATTCCCCGACCCTGACCCGGAGAACAGGTCTTTACGAATCGGGAGACACCATCCATGAACCTGACCCTGTCCCCCAGACGACCGGGACGGTGGGCAGGGATTTACCGACGATACCGTGCAGGGCGGATCACAGGAGCACCGGACAGCCAGCACTCGATGGCTGGGCAACGCGGTTCACTGTGACACGAGCCGGACGCCCGAGACGGGGCGCACAGAAAGCCCCGGACCGCCGCCGAGGAGCCTGGCCGAAGCGGTATCGGCTCCGGCCCTCCCCCGCGCGCGAAAAATATGCTGTGCGCGGCGAGGAAGGGACCTGGTCATCCACATCCGCATCGATGGTCACGTTGGCTCTGGAGCGATGCGCCTTGCGCGTGGTGTGCCGGACGTCAGGGTTGTTGGTGCCGGCGGCGATCATCATGCGCTCGATCATCTGCCGCATCTGTTCCTGGGAGCGGGTATCCCCGGAGGTCAGCTCTCTTACCGCGCCGTCGACATAGGGCTTGCGCCACAGCACCGAAGACCGGTCGTCGAACAGTTCGAAGTCGTGCAGGTCGTATCCTTCCTGCTGCACGATCTGAAGCTTTACGTCCTGGTAGTCCAGGTTGGGATCGAGAGCTGCTGAATCCTGTTCGGTAGGAAGATGGAACTTGCGGGTGAAGAAGAACTGGGAGATGGCCTGTGATCTGAGGTAGTTTCCCCAGCTCTTTGGCTGACGGCCTTCCTGACTTCATACTTATCTTGTAGTTAAAATCCAGGCAGATTCGTCTTGACGGGCTGCCTTGTCGAGGAGTATGAGTATATGAGTAATATGTTTCGATCGTCTTCCCGATCCCCCCGCAGTTCCACTTTCCGCCGCCAGGTCTGGGGCGATCTGTTCGGCAACTTTCTCCGTGACGCTCGAGAGGAAAGGGGCCGCTCCGTCGAGGAGGCGGCGGAGGCTGCCGGGATGGCCGTGGTGGAGTGGGAAGCTGTGGAAGCCGGCCAGGTTCCGGAGACCTGGGAGCAGGTCCAGCGCATGGCCGGCGGCCTGGGAGGTGATCGCATGTGGCTAGCCCCCCTCGTCCTGTTCTGCCATGAGGCCTGGAGCTAGTAACGTTGCGGAGGCCGGGGTCTTTCAAGGCCCTGGCTTTCATACTCATAACCATATAAGCTCATCTCC
>Ga0182013_10002993_pt1 | contig 21511 bp, 11 predicted proteins | sample 612S2MmetaG_FD_120487 | JGI IMG/M metagenome (GOLD analysis project Ga0182013, IMG submission 120487) | Permafrost microbial communities from Stordalen Mire, Sweden - 612S2M metaG | ecosystem: Environmental > Terrestrial > Soil > Wetlands > Permafrost | place: Sweden: Stordalen | collected... | reverse complement strand
GGTGTCCCACTTGCCGCGGCTGGCCGTGGCGAACACCTCCAGCCCCAAGTGCCGCGCCAACTGCACCGCAGCCATCCCCACCCCACCGGCGGCCGCATGCACCAACACCCGCTGCCCCGGCTTGACGTCAGCCAGGTGTACAAAGGCCATCCATGCGGTCGTGAAAACGGCCGATATCGCGGCGGCTTCGGCGTATGACCAGTCTGCAGGCTTCGGAAGCAGCAGGCGGACGTCGCCGGGGGCCAGCGTGCCACTGCCGTCGGGGAAGAATCCGTATACCGAATCACCGACCGCGAATTCGGTCACACCCGGTCCGACTTCGACCACCACGCCGGCGCCTTCACCGCCGAGCACCGCGTCGTGGGTGAACATGCCCAGCGTGATCATGATGTCGCGGAAGTTCGCCGCGACGGCGTGCAGCGCCACCCTTACCCAGCCGGGCTCCAATGGTGCGCCGGCGTTGGGGACGGGCTCCAACTGCAGATTCTCGAACGTGCCCGCATTGGTTATACCCAGCCGCCACGGCACGCCGTCCGGTGGCACCAACAGACCATCAACTGCGCGGCTACCGCGCACCCGCGGGAGGTAAACCGTTCCGCCTCTTAGCAAGACCTGCGGCTCGCCGACGGCGACAGCCGCGGCTACCGCTTGATCGGCCAAGGACGTGTCGGAGTCAACGAGCACGATCCGACCGGGATGCTCGGTCTGCGCCGACCGCACCAACCCCCACACCGCGGCGCCCGCCAAATCGGTGACATCTTCCCCCGCCAACCCCATTGCGCCCCGGGTGGCCACCACAAGCACCCTCGAGTCACGCTCGGTCAACCACGACTGCACTGCGGCCAGCGCCTGGTGCGTACGCTCATGGGTTCCGATCACTGGATCTTTTTCAACAGCAACGGATTCAAACAGCTGGTAGGACGGAGCCGGGTTGGCACCGATGGTCGCGGTTGTCGTCGCCGGCGACCAAAACACCTCAAACAGCCGGTCCGAGCCCGAGCCCGACACCGCCTCCCGCAACTGGTGCTCAGTCACCGGGCGGGCCACCATCGCGCCCACCGACAGCACTGGCAAACCCAGCCCGTCAGCCAATTCGATGGACACTGCCGACGGGCCCGCCGGTGCGATCCGCGCCCGTACTGCAGACGCACCCGCGGCATGTAACGACACGCGCTGCCAAGAGAACGGCAACACGACTTCGGGGGTCTCGCTGGCCACGATCGCGACGTGCAGCGCCGCGTCGAGTAGTGCCGGGTGCACACCGAATCCGCTGACACCTCCAGCCGCGTCCGGCAGCTTTACCTCGGCAAACATCTCGTCGCCGCGGGCCCACATCGCGGTCATTCCCCTGAACGCCGGGCCGTATCCGTACCCGCGCGCCGCCAACCGCTCATAGCCATCAGCCGGGTCTATGGCGAGTGCACCGGCCGGCGGCCACACAGACAAATCCGCACCCGGCTCGACCGACCCGGAGCTCAACGTGCCCTCCGCGTGGCACACCCACCCGGAATCCGCGTCGCCATCGGGACGGGAAAAGACCGAGATGCTGCGCTGACTTGACTCCCCGGACTCTTCGGGGGGACCCACGACCACTTGCACCGCAACCGATCCCAACCCGGAATCCCCGGCCGGCAACATCATCGGCGCCAGCAGTGTCAGCTCGTCGACCACCGCACAGCCGACTTCGTCGCCGGCGCGGATCGCCAACTCGACGAACCCGGCGCCCGGGAACACCACTGCCCCGGACACTGCGTGATCGGCCAACCACCCCTGCATGCTGGGCGATAGCCGACCTGTCAACACCAACCCGCCCGAGGCCGGCAGCTCCACCACGGCGCCCAGCAGCGCGTGCTCGCTGGCCCCCTGCCCCAACCCGGCAGCATCGACCGCAGCGCCGTCACTGGACAGCCAAAATCTGTGTCGCTCAAAGGCATACGTCGGCAGCTGTACAAAGCCTGCCCCAGTCAAAACGCTACGCCAATCCACACCCACACCTGCAACGAACGCCGAGCCGGCCGACATCAGGAACCGCTGGAGCCCACCGTCATCACGCCCCAGGGTGGGGATGACGATGGCCTGGTTAGTCGGTTGGGCGTCGCCGTTGACGCAGTCGTTGAAGGTGTCTTCGATCCCGGCGATCAGCGCGGGATGTGGACTGGACTCGATGAAGGTGCGGTAGCCGTGCTCGCACGCGCTGCGCACCGCTTGGTCGAACTGCACCGTTTGCCGGATGTTGCGGTACCAGTAGTCGGCATCCAAACCGCCCGTGTCCAAACGGCTTCCGGTCACCGTAGAAAAGAAGGCAGTACGCGAAGAACGCGGCTCGATATCGCGCAGAACCGCAACGAGTTCACCGCGAATCGCCTCCACCTCGGCTGAATGCGACGCATAGTCGACGTTAATCCGGCGGGTGCGCAGATCCAGGTCCGCACAGAAGCCGATGAGCTCCTCCAGTACGGCCGCTTCACCTGACACGACGACCGCCGACCGGCCGTTGACGGCAGCGATGCCGGCCCGGTTGCGATAGGGCGCCAACAGGTCCCGTGCCCGCTCGGCGCTGCACGCGATGGAAACCATGCCGCCGGGACCGGCCACTGATATCAGCAACTTACTGCGCAGCGTGACCACCCGTGCGGCATCGCGCAACGACAGCGCACCCGCGACATACGCCGCGGCGATCTCACCTTGCGAATGGCCGATCACAGCATCTGGACTTACTCCCAACGACTTCCACAGTTCGGCCAGCGACACCATCACCGCAAAGAGCACCGGCTGCACCACGTCCACGCGATCCATGCCGGGAGCACCGGGCGTGCCACGCAGAACCTCGGTTAACGACCAGTCGACGAATTCCGTGAAAGCCTCCGCGCACGCCTCGATCTGCTGGGCGAATACCGGCGCGGTATCAAGTAATTCGATACCCATGCCCAGCCATTGGGAGCCTTGGCCGGGGAAAACGAACACGGTCTTGCCTGCGGGCGCCGCCGTGCCCCGGATGACCGAGCCGCTCAGCTCGTCGCCGGCCAATGCAGCTAGCCCGGCCAGCAACCGGTCCCGATCACCGCCAACGACGACGGCCCGATGCTCGAAGGTCGACCGGCCCGCCAGCGACCACCCCACATCGGCAACATCGAGCTCTGGATGCGCGCCCACATGCTCAGCCAACCGGGCAGCCTGAGCGCCCAACGCGTTCGCCGACTTCGCCGAAACCACCCACGGCACCACCGGGACCCTGGGCCCGGCCTCGGCTGGTTCCGACTCGGGCGTGGCGGCCTCCACAATCACATGCGCATTGGTGCCACTGACCCCAAACGACGAAACCCCGGCCCTTCTAACCCGACCCTGCGCCCCACCCGTCGCCGGCCACGGTCGCGCCTCGGTCAACAACGACACAGAACCCGCCGACCAATCCACATGCGGACTCGGCGCATCCACATGCAACGTCGCCGGCAATTCCTGATGACCCAGCGCCAACACCATCTTGATCACACCCGCTACCCCCGCAGCGGCCTGCGTGTGGCCCATGTTCGACTTGATCGACCCCAACCACAGCGGCTCATCCGAACCGCGGTCCTGCCCATAAGTCGCCAGCAACGCCTGAGCCTCAATCGGATCACCCAGCGTGGTCCCGGTCCCATGTCCCTCGACCGCATCCACCTCAGCCGCGCATAACCCCGCGTTAGCCAACGCCGCACGCACCACCCGCTGCTGGGAGGGCCCATTCGGCGCGGTCAGCCCGTTGGACGCACCGTCCTGATTAACCGCGGAACCCCGCACTACCGCCAACACCGGATGACCCAACCGCCGCGCATCCGACAACCGCTCCACCGCGAGGATGCCCCCGCCCTCGGACCAGCCGACCCCGTCGGCCGCGCCGGCGTAGGCCTTGCACCGGCCGTCCGGCGCGAGTCCCCGGTGCCGGCTGAACTCCACGAAGACCGTCGGCGTGGCGAAGACGGTCGCCCCGCCGGCCAGCGCCAGGTCACACTCACCCGAACGCAACGACTGCACCGCCATATGTAACGCCACCAACGACGACGAACACGCGGTATCCACCGACACCGCCGGGCCCTCCAACCCCAGCACATACGACACCCGCCCGGACGCGACGCTGGAGGTCGTGCCGGTCAGACGGTAGCCCTCGCTCTGCTCGGCCAACATGCCGTAGCCCTGGACGACGACTCCGGCGAACACGCCGGTGGCGCTACCGCGCAACCCGCTGGGATCAATCCCGGCCCGCTCCAACGCCTCCCACGACAGCTCCAGCAACATCCGATGCTGGGGATCCATCGCCAGCGCCTCAGTCGTCCCTACACCGAAGAACGCGGGATCGAAGTCCGCGACACCGTCCACGAAGCCCCCGGTGCGCGCGTACGACTTGTGGCGCACGTCGGGATCGGGGTCGAATAACCCCGCCAGATCCCATCCGCGATCGGTCGGAAACTCCGATATCACGTCGCGGCCTTCGGCCACCATCTGCCACAGGCTTTCCGGGCTATCGACGCCGCCCGGGAAGCGGCAGGACATCCCGACGATCGCGATTGGCTCACTCGACCGCTCCAGCAACGCACGATTGGTACGTTTCAGGCGTTCAACCTGGGCCAGCGCTTTCCGCAGCGCCTCGGTCGCATGCTGGAGTTGATCAACCATCCCTAACCTCGCCTAACCCTCACCTAACGTCTGGCCGTCTGCCACCGCCGGGATGCGGCCCCGCCAAGTCACGGAAGTCGCACGAAATGGCGACGCCTTTTTCGACCAGCGTCGTGCTGCCCCACCCAAGAATGTCACCGGTGAGTATGGCTAGCTCCGGCGGGATTTCAAAACTTCCGTTGCTCCTGTCTTCTAAAATCGGAATACCTTCTGGAAGCAGAACACCGGCTGAAAGCGGAACACCTTTAGAAGAGGACCTTCTACCCATCCGAGGGGAGGTGACGCTACGCTCGGTGCACTCTGTTCCCGCTCTACACCTGGCGCACTATCCATGGCGTGACTCTACCCGGCAGGCCATTGGCGGTGGTCAGGCACATGTCACAGCAAGTAGAGGGAGAGCGAAAACGCGATCCGATAGGTCGGTCGCATCGTCGGTCGACAGCACAATCGCGTCGGGGGGACTGCTGGCAATACTGCCCACGGCGGCTGCTTCCCCCGCTTTCCGGAGCCTTCCGAACGGCGCGGTGAACAACGCCGGCTGCGCGAACACGCCTGCTCGCGATCGGTCCACAACTGGGCGGCCCGGTCCACACAGTCCGCGCCTTCGGCCACCGCAGCAGCCAGATCGGCGAACACATCGCCAGGCGCCTGGATCCACGGCCCCACATACGTGCCGGCCGCCGTCTTACGCAACATGCCGACCCTGGGCGTGCGCACCCGGGCCGTCAGAAGACACTTTCACCCGGCAAACCACTGCGCTACTCTTCACCTACAAAGTGCCTCGGCTTCGGAATGATGGACCCTAGAGAAGTCTCATTATCCCTCGCACGAGAGGCACTTTCGCTAACTCAACACCGTGTAATGCAGAGTTTCACGACAAATCGAGGCTAGGGGTCGTCATGTTGGAATGTGCTCTCACGGCCGCTGAACCGAGTTAGTTCCGCCGAACCTGACAACTGAGCGGTTCAAACGAAAATGTTCGGAGACAGATGGCAGAGCAGACTCCTTTATCGCCAAAATTATTAGCATACCTTCGCGCCGAGTCATTGCGCGAAGACGAGCTGCTCCGAGAACTTCGTGAAGAAACCGCTACTTATCCTATGGGGCAGGTAATGCAAGTCATGGCTGAAGAGGGCCAGCTTCTCGCGCTTTTAGTGAAAATGACAAATGCCCGGATCGTATTGGAAGTCGGCACTTTCACGGGCTATAGCACGCTCTGCATGGCGAGGGCGCTGCCGCCCAATGGCCAGCTGATCACATGCGATATTACCAATCGGTGGCCGAAAATCGGCATGCAATATTGGCAGCGAGCTTCCGTTGCCGGCCGAATCGAGGTAAAAATTGGTGATGCAGCTGAAACGCTCGGAAGTCTCTTAATCGAGAAAGGCTCAGGATTTTTTGACCTCGCCTTTATTGACGCCGATAAAGTGAATTATCGCACGTACTACGAGAAAGCGCTCCTGCTGGTCCGCCCCGGCGGGTTAATCATTATCGACAACACCCTACTATTTGGTAGAGTGACTGACGATGAAGATAACAGTCCCGAGGTAGTTGAGATTAGAGAACTCAACTCGTTATTGCTCCGCGATAGCCGAATTGATTTGTCCACATTACCTATGGCGGACGGAATTACTCTCGCGCTGAAGAGGGAGATTTGAGGTCTGGGGCAAGCAGTTGCATAGTCGTGGGCACCTCTCGCGGGTCCGGTACTAGGTGCATGCGCTCGATGCCGTCACGTTGGGGCAATAAATCGTGACAAGGGCAACTGGAATCGTTGAAACCGAGAAACCGGTAAGTTATCTCCATTATCCTGTTGCGTTCGGTTGCGCGAAAATCGGCGACCAAATGCACACCTGCATCCGAGGCATGGCTGATTAACCAGGTCAATACTGTAGCGCCCACGCCAAAACTAACGACGCGGCAGGAAGTCGCGAGCAGTTTAAGGTGCCAATAAGCCCCGCGCTTCTCCACCAGAAGAAGACCAACTACGCCGTGGGAACCAAAGCGATCATCCAGACTCGTTAACATCACCTCGTGGTCAGGATCGACACATAATTCTCGCAACATCGTTTCGGAGTAGTGAATCCCCGTTGCATTCATCTGACTGGTGCGAAGTGTCAGCTCCTCCGCGCGCGGTAGATCTTCCACCACTGCTCGCTCGATATGCAGCCTAAGATCGAGCGAACGTAAAAACGCATCATCTGGACCTTGGAAGCCATTACGGTATTCGTCCCGTCGCGCAGCAGCCTGGTACATATGCCTTCGTCGGCTGGCGTCGATTGTCACAACCTTCGGATTGAATTCAGCGAGTCTAGGCAAGTTTACTATCTGACTTTGCGTGTAACAACGAACCTCGGGCAAATGAAAGGCCACCTCCGCACGTTCTGCCGGTTGGTCGTCCACAAAAGCAATTCTGTCCTGTGAAAAGTTGAGCTGCGCCGCAATATATGAGATGGAGTTCGACTTCGGACTCCAGGAAATTTGCGGCAGAATAAAGTATTCAGCAATTCCAAGCTCGGAAAGACATGACCAGGCCAAATCGTGGTCATTTTTACTCGCAATCGACTGAAGTATGCCGCGCGAGTCAAGGACTTCGACCGTATGTCGAACTTCGTCATCGATGAAAACGTGGTCGCCTTCCAGAAGAGTGCCGTTCCACAGGGTGTCATCGAGGTCCCATACGAGACACTTAACAGCACTACCTTGTTGAGCCATGCGCAGCTCCACTCGATCCATCTAATACAACTAATACAACGACATTGCGTGATCCGCCAAGAGCAGTTGGCATATTTCCGTGCTACCCTCGATGATTTCCATGAGTTTCGAATCGCGATAGGCGCGAGCTACTAGATCACTGCCTCGCGCTCCCGCCGACGCGAGTACCTGCACCGCCATCGCAGAGCCCTGAGCAGCGTTTCGGGCACTCACCAGCTTAGCAAGCACAGCCTTTATCGCCGTATCGGGCGTTCCTTCATCCCATGACCGACTGGCATGTTCGCATAGCTGCGCAGCGGATTGCTCAAGTACGAACAGCTCCGCGAGATAGCGCTTAATCAACTGGTGTTGTTCCAGCGGTTTCCCGAATTGTCGGCGAGTTCGTGCATGTGACGTAGCTTGGGCAAGGCAGGCTCGCAATATCCCGACACAACCCCAAGCAACAGATATCCGGCCGTATGTCAGCGCGGTCGTTATTATCAGCGGGAGAGATTGAGCTTCATACCCTAAGATGTTGTCTTCTGGCACCCGAACGTTATCGAAATAGATGTTCGCGTGCCCGGCTGCGCGGCAACCCAGTGCATCGGTGATAGCTTCTACCCGAACGCCGGGCGAAGATACGGGCACTACTACCGCAGCGGCACCATTCTCAATACGCCCGAACACAACCACAAAATCTGCATAGCTCCCACCAGTAACCCAAATCTTGTGTCCGTCTACCACAGCGCTGTTCCCGTGGCGACTTATACGAGTGGCCATTTCCGAGAGGTCGCTGCCTGCACCTGGCTCTGTGAAACCGACTGCTGCTAATTTTCCGTTGGTTAACTCGGGTAGGTAAAGCTCGCGTTGGTCGTGACCGGCGAGCTTTTGAATGCACCAGGCCGCCATTCCGTGTGAAGTCATCACGCTACGGATGGAGCTGCAGCGACTGCCCAGGTGTGCGGTAAACTCGCCGGCATTTAAGCTATTGAAACCAGGTCCCCCGACGGACACAGGAACCTGGGGGCACAGTAATCCATGTGCGCCGAGGTGTCGGAGGATATCGCTTGGGATCTTGGCCTGCGTGTCCCATTCCGAGGCTTGGTCTCCTATAAGAACGTCGACGAAACTACACTGATCGGCTAGTTCTTCTGAGATTGTCATTTTTCTGAGAGCCGCCGAACAAGGTTTGCCATTGCGTTTACAGATCGAAAATTCGCCAAGTCCAAATCGCGACCTTCGACGGCCACATTAAATTTGTTCTCTATCTGTACGACTAATTCCAAAGCAAACATCGAATTGATGATGCCGTCAGCAAACAAATCCTGTTCGGGCCGCACAGTGGTCTTCAATCGCTTGCTAAGCATTGCGAGTATCTCACTTGTAGCGGGGTCTTCTGATGAATCAGCTTGAAGATAGTTCTCAGAGTTCACTCCACACCCTCGCCGTATTCGTAGAACCCACAACCAGTCTTACGACCTAAATGACCTTTTCTCACCTTATCAACAAGCAGACCGCATGGTCGGTAACGTTCGTGCCCGGTCCGTTCGTATAGAGAATCCAACGAGTCGATCAGGTTGTCGATCCCGATCAGGTCTGCAGTGCGAAGGGGACCAACCGAATGGCCGAGGCATTCCACGATTAACGAATCGATCGATTCGACTGTGGCCACACCCTCCTCGACTATGCGCGCTGCGTCATTAAGCATCGGGTGCAATAATCGGCTTGTAACAAATCCGGGACTATCGTTGACGACAATCATTTGTCGAGCGAGTCTTTTTAGCAAGGCGTCGACCGCGTTGATGGTGATTGGAGCCGTGCGTGGCCCGCGTACGACTTCGACCATCTTAATCAGGTAGGCGGGATTCATGAAATGAGCGCCTACAAGGTTGTCAGGGCGTGCCAGGATATTGGCGAGCTCATCGATAGGAATTCCTGACGTATTAGAAATAAGTGGCGTCGTCGGATCGACCTGTCGCTCGGCCTGCCGAAGGACTTCACATTTTAGATCGCGGTTCTCGGTAATCGCTTCGATCACGGCAATGATGCCACCAGCCAGATCGAATTTAGTGTCGATGGCAAGCTGCCCCAGCAGCTGGTCGGACGGTAATTTGGATAATAGGCGGCCGTGTCGAAGTTGCGTAGGAATCTGGCGGGTTGCTCTGTCGAGCTGGTTCGGGTCTGTATCAATCAGAAAAACGGAAACGCCATGCCCGAGAGCCATCGTTGCAATGCATGTGCCCATTACTCCTGCGCCAACCACAACGAGATAGTCCTGGTCTGATCGCCGCTTCGTTATTTCGTATATCGGTGACTTTTGCACAGTTTCGGTATTTCTTCTTGAGTGATGCTAGGACAGAGCAGTTGATCCACAGCCCATGGGTGGCGGTCGAACCTGCCGGTCGTCGGGTTGATCCTCAAGTCTGCCCAAGCCCTAGTGGAGAGGGGCACTGCTCTCCCGCCCCCGTGGAAACAGCCGGTTGGTATTCCTTACTTGTGCCGAGACTACTCGTCTGACCCGCAGGTATGAGGCCGGTCGCCCCGGTGCCGACGATGCTAGCAAATGCCAACGGCAGTCGAAACCAGATCAGAGTTCGAGGTCGCGGCAATCTGCGGGTGTAGATGACGACGAACGTAGGTTCGCCAGCTATCAACTCAACCGCGGGAGGACTACGCCCGTGTCACATGAGTCTCGCGCACCGACTCGATGGTAGTGAGATCGACGCCGTGTACACAGTTCGCGGGGGCTCTGGGAGGGCATCGAGGATGTCGCGTGCCCGGGTGTTCGGTTGATCATCCAGACTGCAGTCGAGGCCGCGGTCGACGTGTTCTTGGGCCGGGCCCGCTATCGGCGCGCACCGCGTGGTGCTAGTGCTTCGAGAGCACCCGTCGGCGGCGCGACTCTGAAGACCGGGAGCCGGGTAGTCTTTGCCCATCAATGTTTTTAGCGGAGGCCCGTCGCTGCAGTCGGTAGGGATTGCCGTGATTGGGATGGCTTGCCGATTTCCAGGTGTGTCAAACCCGGGCGAATTTTGGAGAATTCTCCGAGGTGGCGAAGAAGTTACCAGCCCGCCGCCCGCTCATAGGTTCCAGCTGGATCCGCTCGGTAGCGCCACAAGTCTAGATCAGCAACGAGAGGGATATGTAGACAACGTATCTGATTTCGATGCGCATTTCTTCGACATATCGCCGCGTGAAGCTCGCTCGATGGATCCACGGCAGCGGTTCGCTCTTGAGCTGACATGGGAATTACTCGAGGCTTCCCTGATAGCACCTGACAGAATGCATGGAGATCATGCTGCCGTTTATATCGGAGCGATGAACGATGACTATGCGTTCCTTACGCTCCGCAACGGCGGGGCCGATCTTGATCATCACTCCTTTGCGGGCCTCAACCGGGGATTAATCGCCAACCGGGTTTCATTCACATTCGGGATGCATGGCCCCAGTTTCACCGTCGATTGCGGTCAATCTTCCTCTCTGGTGGCGGTGCATCTTGCGTGCGAAAGCCTTCGGAGTGGCGAGTCATCGCTGGCGGTCGCAGGAGGGATCCATCTGAACTTCGCCGCCGAAACCGCGCTTCTCGAGGCGAAGTTCGGTGCCCTCTCGGCTTCGGGCCACACGTATACATTCGATGAACGCGCCGACGGGTACGTGCGGGGCGAGGGAGGCGGCCTGGTTCTGTTGAAGCCGCTCGATGCGGCGATCGCTGATGGAGATCGGATCCGTGCCGTAATTCGTGGCAGCGTCGTGGGTCATGGCGGCCGCAATGCTGCTGGATTGACCGCGCCTTCTGTTGCGGGACAAGCTGACGTTCTACGGCGGGCATACTCTCGCGCAAGCCTCGATAGCACGCAGGTGGATTACGTCGAGTTGCATGGTGCGGGCACCAACTTGGGTGACCCAATCGAGGCGACGGCGCTCGGCCAACTGTTCGCGGGGCGCTGTACCCGCCCACTGCACGTGGGTTCTGTGAAGTCGAATATCGGCCACCTCGGCGCGGCCGCGGGCATTGCCGGGCTGCTCAAGACGGTCCTGGCGATGGAAAATGGCGAGATTCCAGCGAGCCTCAATTACTCCCACGGTAATCCTAAAGTTGATCTTGAGAAGCTGGGGCTAAGAGTCAATGGGGCGCTCACACCCTGGCCGGTCGAGGAGGGCCGGCCGCGGCGGGCGGGGGTTTCGTCGTTCGGGATGGGTGGCACCAATGCTCATGTGATTCTCGAGCAGGCTCCACCGCTGACCGAGGTTGCCGAAACCGCTGCCCGGACAGCTGATTCGCGTGATGAGGGGTTCGCTGACTCCGGCAGTAATGGTGTGGGGTTGTCGGTGTTGCCGTGGGTACTGACGGCTAGGTCGGATGAGGCGCTGGCTGGGCAGGCGGCCCGGTTGTTGGCCTGGGTGCAAGCTGATGAGCGGTTGGATCCGGTGGATGTGGGGTGGTCGTTGGTCACCACCCGCTCGGTGTTTGAGCATCGGGCGGTGGTGGTGGGGGCTGATCGGCAGCAGTTGATGGCGGGATTGGCGAGGTTGGCCGACGGCCGGCCGGGTGCCGAGGTGGTGGTGGGTCGGGCCCAGCCGGCGGGAAAAACGGTGATGGTGTTTCCCGGCCAGGGTTCGCAGTGGGCGGGAATGGCGGTGCAGTTGCTGGACGCCTCGCCGGTGTTTGCTGAGCAGATGCGTTGTTGCGGTGGGGCATTGGCGGAGGTTGTGGATTGGTCGCTGCTTGATGTGGTGCGGGGGGTAGAGGGTGCACCGGGGCTGGATCGGGTGGACGTGGTGCAGCCCGCGTTGTGGGCGGTGATGGTGTCGTTGGCCCGGTTATGGCAGTCGGTGGGGGTGGTTCCTGATGCAGTGATCGGGCATTCACAGGGCGAGATCGCCGCGGCGTATGTGGCCGGGGCGTTGTCGCTGCAGGATGCGGCGGCGGTGGTGGCGTTACGCAGCCGGTTATTGGTGCGGTTGGCCGGCGCGGAGGGGGCCGGTGGAATGGCTGTGGTTTGTCTGCCCGCCACCGAGGTCATGAAACGCTTGAACCGTTGGCCCGGCGCGGTGGTAGTCGCAGCGGTCAATGGTCCTAGGACGACGGTTCTTTCCGGTGACGTGAAGGACCTCAGGAACATTGTCGTTGAGTGTGAATCAGCTGGAGTTCGAGCGTTTCGGATTCCCTCGAGCGTTTCGGGTCATTCTCCGATGATCGAGCGGTCGAAGGCTGAATTACTCAGGGAGTTAGACGCTATAGAGCCGATGCGGTCGACCGGCATCGAGTTCTATTCGACAGTCACTGGTGGCTTGGTAGATACGGCAGATCTGGACAAGAACTACTGGTATCGGAATCTCCGTGAGACCGTCCAGTTCGAGTCCGCGGTCCGTGGGTTGTGGGCAGCCGGCTACAACGTGTTCATCGAGCCCAGTCCGCATCCGGTGTTGATCGCCGAAATTGAGGACGCCGTCGCTGAGGGCGGGGGAGAACCTCATACGGGCGCGGTGGTGATTCCGACGTTGGGTCGCGATGACGGCGGGTTGCAACGATTTTGGACGTCGGCGGGGCAGGCCTACGTTGCGGGTGTGGGTGTGGAGTGGTCCGCGGTGTTCGCCGGTGCTGGTGCTCGCACGGTGGAGTTGCCGACGTATGCGTTTCAGCGGCAGCGGTTTTGGTTGGCGGCGGCGTCGTCGGGGGCCGGGGACCTGCGTGGTGTCGGGTTGGCCGGGGCAGAGCATGCGTTGTTGGGTGCGGTAGTTGAGCAGCCCGATTCCGGTGGGGTGGTGTTGACCGGCCTGCTATCGGTGGGTGTTGACCCGTGGCTGGCCGATCATGCGGTGGCCGGGGTGGTGTTGCTGGCGGGGACGGGTTTTGTGGAGTTGGCCATCCGCGCTGGTGATGAGGTTGGCTGCGCGGTGGTGGAGGAGTTGACGCTGGTAGCACCGCTGGCGCTGCCCGAGGGGGCCGCGGTGCGGGTGCAGGTGGTTGTCTCTGGCCCTGGTAAGTCCGGTAGCCGTCAGGTGTCGGTGTATTCGCGTGGCGGCCAGCCCGATGCGGAGTGGGTGTTACATGCCCAGGGCATGCTGGGGGTCAGCCCCGCGGCGGTGTCCTCGGCGGCGAATTTGTCGGTGTGGCCGCCGGCTGGGGCCACCGCCGTCGATGTGACCGACGCTTACGTGCGGCTGGCCGCCCGCGGCTACGGGTACGGTCCGGTGTTTCAAGGATTGCAGGCACTGTGGCGGCGGGGGCAGGAAGTCTTTGCCGAGGTCGCCGTGCCCGACGGGGTGGAGGTCGGCGCGTTTGGGATTCATCCGGCCTTGTTGGATGCGGTGTTGCATGCTGGGCTGCTCACCGAGACCGAGCAGGCCGGTGACATGGTGTTGCCGTTCACTTGGGCGGGAGTGTCGCTGCACGCCACAGGGGCCACACGGGTACGGGCACGCCTCGCCCCGGCCGGCGAAGGGGCGGTGTCTTTGGGGCTGACCGACACCGCCGGGTTACCGGTCTTATCGGTGCAGTCATTGGTGGTGCGGCCGATCACCGCACAGCAGTTGGACGCAGCGGTGACAGCGGCTGGTGGTAAGACATGTCAAGAACTGCTGGAAGTGGTCTGGACACCAATCGTCCTGGACCACAGCAGTGTTGACGACGGCGATCACCCCTCGGTGATCACCTGGGACGAGTTGCTGACCGGAGCTGGTGCTCCAGAGACGAACGGTGAGAACGCAAATCCCGACGGCGGTGTCCGCAAGGCCGATCGGGATGTGGTGGTGTGGGAATGGAGCAACACGGACCAGCCGGGTAGTGGTGCAGGTGTGGTGGGGTCGGTATATACCGCCACTCATCAGGTCTTAGGGGTGCTGCAATCCTGGCTGGCTGCGGATCGAGCGTCCACGTTGGTGGTGCTGACCCATGGTGCGGTGGCACTGGCCGGCGAGGATGTCACCGATCTGGCTGGAGCAGCGGTATGGGGATTGGTGCGTTCGGCGCAAAGCGAAAGCCCGGGCCGGATAATGCTGGTCGATACCGACGCGCCGTTGGATTTGGCCGCGCTGACCGGCGGTGGGGAACCTCAACTGGTGATCCGCACCGGCAACGCTTACGCCGCCCGCCTGGCCCCGAGCACACCTCAACCGCTGCCGTTACCAGATGGGTTGTGGCGGTTGGGAGTTAGAGGCGGGGGGACGTTCGAGGACGTAGTGGCAGAGCCCTGCGCGCAGGTGGAAACGCCGTTGCAGGCGGGCCAGGTGCGGGTTGAGGTGCGGGCGGTGGGTGTCAATTTCCGCGATGTAGTGGTGGCGTTGGGAATGTATCCCGGTCCCGCGGAGCTGGGCGGGGAGGGGGCGGGGGTGGTTGTTGAGGTCGGCACGGGTGTAAGCGGTGTGGCCGTAGGTGATCACGTGATGGGCTTGTTGGGTGCGGCGGGTCCGGAGACCGTGGTGGATCAGCGGCTGATTGCTCGGGTGCCGGCGGGGTGGTCGTTCGCCGAGGCCGCCGGTGTGTCGATGGTGTTTTTGACCGCCTACTACGGTTTGGCGGATTTGGCTGGAGTGCGGGCGGGGGAATCGGTGCTGATCCATGCCGCGACCGGTGGGGTGGGGATGGCGGCGGTGCAGTTGGCGCGGCAGTGGGGGGTGGAGGCTTTCGTCACCGCTAGCCGCGGTAAATGGGACACGTTGCGCGCCATGGGATTCGACGAGGACCATATCGGTGATTCGCGCACGCCGGAGTTTGAGGAGAAATTCTTATCCGCCACCGGAGGGCGCGGGGTCGATGTGGTGTTGAACTCGCTGGCCGGCGAGTTTGTGGACGCTTCGCTGCGCTTACTGCCGCGTGGGGGGCGTTTCATTGAGATGGGCAAAACCGACATCCGCGACCCCCAAGTCATCGCCCAAACGCATTCCGGGGTGTTGTACCGCGCCTTTGACCTGGCTGAAGCCGGCCCGCAGCGCATTGAGCAGATGCTCGCGGAGTTGAGCGGATTGTTTGACACCCACACCGTGCATCAGCTGCCGGTCACTACCTGGGACATCCGGCATACCCCACACGCCCTCCGGTTCGTCAGCCAGGCCCGCCACATCGGCAAAGTGGTTCTGACCATGTCCGATCAAACCTCTGATGCCATGGGGGCGGGCACGGTGTTGATTACAGGTGGGACCGGGATGGCCGGTGCGGTGCTGGCCCGGCATGTGGTGCATCGGTACGGGGTGGGTCATGTGGTGCTGACCAGTCGCCGTGGGGATCGCGCCGAGGGGGCCGGTGAGTTGGTGGCCGAGTTGACCCAGGCCGGTGCCGAGGTGCAGGTGGTGGCCTGTGATGTGGCCGATCGTGACGCGGCGGCGGCGTTGTTGGCAGGACTGCCCGCGCAGTACCCCCCGTTGACCGGGGTTATACACGCCGCCGGGGTGATCGATGATGCGGTGATCACCTCGTTGACCCCTGACCGGATCGATACGGTGTTGGCGGCCAAGGTGGACGCGGTGTGGAACCTACATGAGTTGACCCGAGATCTGAACCTGTCGATGTTTGTGATGGTTTCCTCGCTGGCCGGCACGGTGGGTTCTCCAGCGCAGGGTAATTACGCGGCTGCCAACGCTTTCCTGGACGGGCTGGCCATTCACCGGCGCGCGGCCGGGCTCCCGGCGGTATCGATGGCGTGGGGATCCTGGGAGCAAGCCCCGACCCGAATGAGCCATAGCGCTGTGGCGGCGATGACAACCGATCAGGCACTGGAGTTGTTTGACACCGCGCTCATCGTTAATCACCCCACCGTGGTGGCCGCCCTCCTGGACCGCGCCGCGCTGGCCAACCCCACCCTCAGCACCCGGCTACCGACGCTCTTTAACCATCTGGTCCGCCACCCCCCGCGGCGGCTGGTCACCACCGACGCCACCGCAGTCAAATCGGCGCTGGCCCAACGACTCCACGGACTGACCCTCGACCAACAACACAACGTACTACTCGACCTGGTGCGTTCACAGATCGCGGTTGTGCTGGGTCACTCTAACCCCGGCGACATCGATCCCGGCCGGTCTTTCGAGGGCAGCGGGTTTGCCTCGCTGACCGCCGTCGAGCTGGGTAACCGGCTCAAAACCGCTACCGGGCTGAGCCTTTCATCCACCCTGATCTACGACCAACCCACCCCCGCCGCCTTGGCCACTCACCTTCAGCGACAACTATCTGAGAACAGTGTCAATAATGCGCCCGAGGTCGAAATCCAGCGCCTCATCAGCTCGATTCCAGTACAACGGCTTCGCGACGAGGGGATTCTCGACGTGCTTCTTGGCATGCTGGGCAACAAGAGCTCTGCAGATTCCAACAGTAGCGAAGGGGCCTTCGCAGAAATGAACCTGAACGAACTCATGAACATCGCCCTAAGCGGCGAAGGCGATTACGAATAGTCCCTAGAAAATGGCCGGCGAAACCGAAAGCGAAAGAGCAGCTGAAGCCCTCCGACTCTCACTGATACGGATCGAGCGACTGAAGCAGCAGAACCGGGCTCTTCGTGCGCGGCTGGACGAGCCAGTGGCGGTGGTCGGTATGGCATGCCGGTTCCCCGGGGGTATTGATTCGGCGGCGGCGTTGTGGGATTTGGTGAGCAGTGGCAGGGACGTGGTGGGCGGGTTCCCGACTGATCGTGGCTGGAATCTGGCGGGTTTGTTTGATCCGGATCCCGATGCGGTGGGTAAGACCTATACGCGTTCTGGGGCGTTTTTGCGGGATGCGACTGGGTTCGACGCCGACTTCTTCGGTATCTCCTCGCGTGAGGCACAGGCTATCGATCCGCAACAACGGCTGCTGCTGGAGGTGTGCTGGGAAGCGTTGGAGACCGCGGGAATCGACCCTGTTGGGTTGGCGGGGTCTGATACCGGCGTGTTCGCCGGGACGTGGGCACAGCCCTATGGGGCCGCCGGCTCCGATAGCGCTGAGGGTTACGCCCTGACCGGGACCGCGACCAGCGTGGCGTCTGGGCGGGTTGCCTACCTGCTGGGTCTGCAGGGTCCCGCTATCACTGTGGACACCGCGTGCTCGTCTTCACTGGTGGCCACCCATCTGGCGTGTCAGTCCCTGCGCAACGGTGAATCCAGTTTGGCGCTTGCCGGTGGTGTCACGGTGATGACGTCACCGTGGGTGTTCACCGAGTTCGCCCGTCAGCGCGGGCTGGCCCCTGACGGCCGGTGTAAAGCCTTCGCCGCGGCCGCCGATGGCGCCGGCTTTGGGGAAGGCGCCGGGGTTGTGGTCCTGGAACGGCTTAGCGACGCCCGCCGTAACAATCATCCGGTCCTTGCGGTCATCGCTGGGTCTGCTGTCAACCAAGACGGCGCCTCCAACGGTTTGAGCGCCCCTAACGGGCCCGCCCAACAACGCGTCATCCAGCAGGCAGCAGCCAATGCCGGGCTGACACTTGATCAGGTCGATGTTGTCGAGGCCCACGGCACCGGCACCATCCTGGGCGACCCGATCGAAGCCGGTGCCCTGCTGGCCACCTATGGCGCCAACCGCACATCTGATCACCCACTTTGGCTGGGATCGATCAAATCCAACCTCGGCCACACCCAAGCCGCCGCGGGAGCCGCCGGATTGATCAAAATGATCCAGGCCCTCAACCACGACACCTTGCCCCCCACGCTGCACGTCGACCATCCCAGCCCCCACATCGACTGGTCTACGGGCACGGTCCAACTGCTCACCGAAGCCCTTCCCTGGCCGATGACCAGCCACCCCCGCACCGCGGCGGTCTCATCGTTTGGGATCAGCGGCACCAACGCCCACCTCATCCTGCGACAAGCCCCCACGGGGGCTGTGTCACCCACAGTGTCTGCGGGAGAACCCGTCTCGCAGCCCGCGGGAGAACCTGTCTCGCAACTGCCGCTACGGATTTGGTCGGTTTCGGCGCGTACCCCCGCGGCCCTGACCGCTCAAGCCGACCGGCTACACGAGCACCTGATCAGCCACCCCAACCTCGAGCTCACCGACCTCGCCTACAGCCTGGCCACCACCCGCACCCACCACTCCTACCGCGCCGCCATCACCGAGCGTTCCAGCACCGAGGACCCCCGCGACGATTTGCTGCAAGCCCTGCAAGCACTGGCCGCCGAGCAGCCCCACCCCCGCCTCACCCAACACCACAATCCCTCTCACCACAGCAGCAAAATCGTGTTTGTCTTGCCCGGCCAGGGCGCCCACCACGGCATGGGCCTAGACCTCTACCACTACCACCGCTCCTTCGCCCACACCCTCGACGAAGTATGCGCAGCCCTGGATGACCATCTCGACGTCCCGCTACGCGACGTCATGTTCGCCCAGCCAGACACTGCCTCTGCCGAGCTGCTCCGTCAATCCGCGTACGCACAACCTGCGCTGTTCGCCCTGGGCGTGGCCATGCATGTCCTCTTCGTCGAGGCGGGTGTCAGCCCTGACTATCTCTTGGGGCACTCCATCGGAGAACTCACCGCCGCCTACGTCGCCGGTGTGCTGTCACTGCCCGACGCCGCGGTCTTGGTGGCCGCTCGCGGTCGGCTGAGCGATGCGTTCCACCCGGCCTCCATGGACCCCGCTCTACCCGAATTCGATGACATCGCCGCGCGCCTGACTTTCGCCGCGCCCACCGTGCCCATCTTGTCTAACCTCACCGGAGAAATTGCAACCTCCGAACAGCTCACCTCCGCCGAGTACTGGGCCAGACACCTGCGGGAGCCGGTCCGGTTCCGCGACAGTGTCGTCCACCTGCTCACTCAGGGTGAGTGCACGTTTGTGGAGTTGTCTCCGCACCCAATGCTGGCCCCGGCGATCACCCACACGTTGGCCGGCGTTACTGACCGGACCCAGTCGGCGGTCATCACCACTTTGCGCCGACACCGGCCCGACCTCGACACCGTCGCTACGGCGCTAGCTCAGCTGCACAACCACGGGCACAGCCCGTCCTGGCGGACCCTCTACCCCAAGGCGGGCGTCATCGCGCTTCCCACCTACCCCTTCCAGCATCGCTCCTACTGGCTGCACCGTTCCCCAAGCCGTGGATAACCGGCGGCGGCATGTCGGCATCTGCCTAGGAAGGAATACGCTGGCATTGGGACGGGGCAACACTATCGAGCGAGGAAAAGATGCGCCTAGCACTGGTATCGCGCGCAACGGCCGGGTTCGTTGCATGTGTGGTCGTGGTCGCGTTGGCGCCGCCCGCGGTTGCCGATCCGATGGACCCGATCCCGGGGAACGGTGTCTTTATCGTTGGGCCTGACATTGCGCCGGGCCTCTATCGCACGGCCGGGTCGGCGTCGACCTTTGGTGTTTGGATAAACAATGTGCCGACCCAGGGCTCGATGTGCTCGTGGTTTACCTACAGCACACCCGATGCGAACAAGGAGCACGTAGTCCAGGCGAATACGTCTGTGGGTCCGATGTTCGCGAGTATTAATTCGCAAACGGTCAAAGCCTTCGAGTCGCAGAACTGTCAACCCTGGGAGCGGGTCCCTTAGAGCGCCTCACCGTCGTACGTGTGACACCACTCTGTCAGGTGTTACACTTTGTCATGCCGACAACCAACCGTCGCCACGCGATTACCGAAACTGACGACATCGCCAGCGCCCTGGAAATGGCCGCGAAAACATGGCCTGAGCTGGCCCACAAGCCGGCAGCATTGCTGCGGCGACTCATCCTCCTGGGCCGAAACGCGCTGGTGCACGATCGTGCGACGGCCGCCGACGCCCGCGAGCAGTCGATTGATGCGACGGCTGGAGCGCTGGCCGGCGTCTTCGGGCCCAATTACTTGCACGTCCTCCGTGAAGACTGGCCCGCGTGATTGTGCTCGACGCGAGTGTGCTCATCGGGCACTTCGAGGCCGCCGACCCGCATCATGCTGACGCGACGGCACTATTGAAGGCACATATGACCGACTCGTTCGCTTCCAGTGTCGTCACCCTTGCCGAGGTCTACGTCGGCGCGTCGCGGGCCGGCCAAGCGGATCGCCTCGACCAACTACTGGCGCAGTTGGCAATCCAAAGCCTTGAACTACCTGCCGACGCCGCCCACCGCCTGGGTCAGTTGCGCACAGCGACTGGCCTCAAGCTGCCTGATTGCTGCGTGTTGTACGCCGCCGAGCGGCATCACGCCGCAATTGCCACCTTTGACGGCGCACTTGCTAAGCGCGCGACGAACATGGGCTTAACCATCGCGGCCACCGAGTTGTATTAAGCCACTACAACTTTGCGGGAACACCTAGGTCGTCTGCAAGAAGAGCGTCGATAAAGTGCTGTTGGAAGCCCGCCGGGCTGCTGAAGTGTGGACGATATGGCCATGTCCGTCAAACGTCTCGTCAGCGGCAATCATCGTCGCGTCCCGTCACATGTTGAGTATGAACAGCGATGACCGCGGCGTCGATGACGCGTACCCCACATATGAGGACCTACACGCAGACGAGATCATCAATGGACCGCGCTCACCACGCATCCGGTGCCTCAGGATGATTCGCTGCAGCCAACGTGTCGCGCAGCCGCCGGACGTCGACCTTGCCGGTGCCGCCGCGCGGGACGTCGTTGTCGGATTCCAGCACCAGCCACACCGTCGGCACCTTGAAGGCGCTCAGCAGCTTGCGTGCGGTGCTGCGCAGCTGCGCGGCGGTAAGCGCGTGGTCGCTGCACACCACCGCCGCACCCACTGCGTCCCCGGCGGCGCCCGGAACGTTGGTGACGAACGCTTTCTCGACACCGTCGATGGTGCGTAATGCGCGCTCGACCTCGCTGGGGTAGACGGTGGCCCCGCTGACTTTGAACATGTCGTCGGATCTGCCGCGGTAGAACAGGAAGCCGTCTGGATCCAGGTGACCGAGATCGCCGGTGGGGTAGAAGCTGTCGGGAGTGAACAGCTCTTCACGGGTGCCGCCGCAAATGCCACGCAGCGTGTGCGGGCCCCGAATCTGAATCATGCCAACGGTTCCGGTGGTAACCGGCTCGCCAGTATCAGGGTCGACGATGCGCACCTGCATCCCGGGGAACGGCTTTCCGCAACTGCCCCAGGCTGCGGGTGGCATATCGGTGTCCGCGGGGTAACCACAGTAGGGTCCGAACGCCTCGGTCATGCCGAACAGTGTGGCCCGCGCTCCGGGTTCAGCCCGCAGCGCCCGCGGCAGCAGGGCTTCCAGGCTGCCCGGGCGTAACGCCGAGAGATCGACACTGGATACATCCGCGT
>Ga0182013_10002992_pt1 | contig 21518 bp, 16 predicted proteins | sample 612S2MmetaG_FD_120487 | JGI IMG/M metagenome (GOLD analysis project Ga0182013, IMG submission 120487) | Permafrost microbial communities from Stordalen Mire, Sweden - 612S2M metaG | ecosystem: Environmental > Terrestrial > Soil > Wetlands > Permafrost | place: Sweden: Stordalen | collected... | reverse complement strand
GAAGGCATGATCGGCCGCAGCGCCGCCATGTGGGAGGCCTTTTCGCGCATCCGACGCGTTGCCCCCCACTACCGCAGCGTTCTGATTACCGGTGAAACCGGCACCGGAAAAGAATTAGCCGCGCGCGCCCTCCACAACCTCAGCCCTGTCTCTCAGGGAAGATTTGTAGTTCTCAACTGCTCCGCAGTGGTCGAAACGCTGTTTGAAAGCGAGCTCTTCGGGCACGTCCGCGGATCCTTTACAGGCGCCACACAGGACAAAGCGGGCCTCTTCGAATTCGCGGACAAAGGCACAATCTTTCTGGACGAGATTGGCGATATGCCGATCGGCACCCAAGCCAAACTCCTTCGCACGCTGCAGAATCAGGAGATCTTACGCGTCGGCTCGCTCACTCCGCGCAAGGTCGATGTCCACGTGATCGCGGCAACTCATCGGGACATCCGCGCGGCAATAGTGGAAAAACAATTTCGCGAAGACCTGTACTATCGGCTCTCCATGATCGAGGTCCACCTGCCATCGCTCCTCGAACGCAAGGAAGACCTGCCGCTGCTCACAAAGTACTTCGTGGACAAATATTCGCGCCAGTTCCACAAGGAGCTAAGAGGACTTACGCAACGCGCTCAAATCGTGCTTTCGCGCCACAACTGGCCAGGCAACGTCCGCGAACTGGAGAACGTTCTCGGCCACGCCTGCATCATGGCAGTAGCTGAAACGATTGACGTTCAGGATCTGCCCGAGTACCTTCGATTCCCCTCGAAACACCAGGTGCCGACTTCGCAACCTGCCGGAGGGGGGACAACGCCGCCGGGCGATGAAACGTTCGAATCTCACGAAAAACGGCTCCTCATGGATGCGCTGGCCAAAGCCGCGGGTAATCAATCCCAAGCCGCCCGCGAACTACGCATCGGACGCGACGCCCTGCGTTACAAGATGAGAAAGCACGGCCTCCTGTAGGGCAACGCCCAGGCTGGCCGATTAAGATCTCCGTCTTAGATCGCATCGGCGTGGGCAAACTCCATTAGTTCGTAATCGGCATCCTGCGGGCGGGCGATCCTTTCATCGCGCACGATCCTTCCGTCTTTGAAGTAGATGTTGCGGTTGGCGTAAGCTGCGATGTCGGGCTCGTGCGTAACGATGATCGTCGTGATTCCCTGGAGACGGTTGAGATGCTGAAAGATCGCCATGATCTCGATACTCGTGCGGGAGTCCAGCGCGCCCGTTGGTTCGTCAGCCAGAATGAGTTGCGGATTATTTACCAGCGCGCGAGCGATGGCGACGCGCTGTTGCTGGCCGCCTGACAGCTGATTCGGGTGATGGTCCGCGCGCTCGGCAAGACCTACAGATGCGAGCGCCTGCAGCGCGCGACCGCGCGGGTCGGGAACCAACTCGCTCGTGTACAACAGCGGAAGCTCCACATTCCCGATGGCGCTGGTGCGGGCCAGCAGATTGAATTGCTGGAACACGAAACCGATCTCGCGATTTCGAACTTCGGCAAGCTGGTCGCGGTCCATTTCCTCGACACTTATACCGTCGAGCCGGTAGCTGCCCGATGTGGGCTTGTCCAAACAACCCAGGATATTCATCAGAGTCGACTTCCCCGAACCTGACGGGCCCATGATCGCCACGAAGTCGCCGCGTTCGATTTCGAGGGATACATCGCGCAGGGCAGGCACAGTGAGTTCGCCGATCCTAAAGGTTCTGGAGAGGTGTTCGACCTCGATGATATTCCCGCTACTCATAATGGAGAGCCTCGATAGGATCCATATAAGCGGCTTTGCGCGCCGGGTAGAAGCCAAAAAATATTCCCACCAGGGCCGAGAATAGAAAAGCCACAACAATGGAACCTGGACTAACCACGGTCGACCATTGCGCAAAGTATGAAATCAGAACGCTCGCGCCAATTCCGAGCGCAATGCCAATCGCTCCGCCTACGATCGACAGCGTGACGGCCTCGACCAGAAACTGGCTGAGAATGTCGCGTGTTTTGGCGCCGACCGCCTGACGGAGTCCGATCTCTTTGGTCCGCTCGCTTACCGAAACCAGCATGATGTTCATGATTCCGATGCCGCCCACGATGAGCGACACCGACGCGATGGCAGCCAGCAATATCGACATCACGCGCGCCGATGTTTCCTGCGCTTTGAAGACTTCCTCCATGTTGCGAATGGTGAAATCGTCGTCTTCGTTTGCCTGCAGGTGGTGGCGCTGGCGCAGCAGTGACCGCATCTGGTCCTGCACGTCGTAAGTCCTGCCCTCGCGCGCCTGCACCATGATGGAGCCGACTGCGGCATAGTTGGCCTGGCTGGTTCCAATCACCTTCTTTTTGGCCGTGCTGATCGGCATGAGGATGACATCGTCCTGATCTTGCCCGGTTGGCGACTGGCCCTTGGGAACAAGAGTTCCGATCACCGTAAATGGAACGGTCTTGATGCGAATAATCTGTCCAACCGGATTTTCGCCATAGAAGAGATTGTCAATGACGGTCTTTCCCAGCAGAGCGACTTTCGCGGCGGATTCGACGTCGCTATTCGTGAAAAGCTGACCTTTCTCGATCTCAAGATCGCGAATTGGCAGATAGTCGGGGGTCGTGCCAAGTACCTGGGTGCCCCAGTTGTTATTTCCAAAAACGGTCTGGACACCCCCCCGAACCGCCGGCGCGGCCATCGCGGCGGAATCGCATTCGCGAATAATTGAGCGGGCGTCCTCTTCGGTCAGGGTCTGCGCGTTGCCAGTACCCATACGGATGCCCGAACTGGTTACGCTGCCTGACAGAACGATGATCAGGTTGCTCCCGATGGAGGCGATCTGTTCTTTGATCCGCACCTCGGCACCGGACCCTACCGCGACCATCGCGATCACGGCAGCAACTCCAATGATGATGCCCAGCATCGTCAGAGCCGAGCGCATTTTGTTAATGCGCAAAGCCTGTAACGCGATCTTCATGCTGGCAACGATCTTTCGGGCGTTCATAGCTTTCTAGAATCCGAGTTTCTTCGAACTCACATTTCCCTGCGCCTGAGAGCCGGCAGTACCGGGCGCCGATGCCATGCCTGTAATTACCTCCTGGCCCTCTTTGAGGTCGCTGCTTGTTAATTCGACGTGATTGGCGTCACTGATACCGGTCTTTACCTTTACGGCTTCCAGTTGCTGGTTGTGATTCAGAATGTAAACGGTCGCGGCGGCTTGCTGCCCTGCTGTCAGGCGTGAGGGTGCGGTTTGCGCTGAACCCGAGTGGGGGTGGAATCGCAGGCCCGCTTTCGGGACGCGCAGTGCGTTCGATGCGTGCCCCGTGAAGATCGTGGCGTTCGCGGTCATGCCCGGAAACAGCTTCAGATCCGGATTGGAGACTTCAATCACGACATCGTAGGTGATGACGTTTTGCACGTTGATTGGGGCTTCCCGAATCTGCGCTACTTTGCCCCGGAAGATCTGACCTGGATACGCGTCGACGGTGAAGGTGGCCGGCTGGTCGAGACGAATCGGCCCGACGTCGGCTTCATCCACATTCGTATCTACCTGCATCTTCGTTAAATCCTGTGCGATCAGAAAAATTACCGGCGCCTGGAAGGACGCGGCGACGGTCTGGCCGACGTCCATATTCCGCGACTCGACGGTGCCATCCACCGGCGCCACGATGCGCGTGTGACTGAGATTCAGTTCAGCCCCTGCCAGAATCGCCCGGTCTTCGGCCACTACTGCGATCGCCTGATCGAGTTGAGTGCGTGCCACATCGACACCTTTAGTGGCAGCTTCGGCTGATTCCTGCGCCGCATTGATGGCCGCTTGTGCGGCATCCGCACCAGCGATCGCCTGCTCATAGTTGGCCCGCGAAGTATCCGCGTCTTCCTGCGAAGTGCTGCCGGTTTTCACCATGACCTGCCGGCGATCGTTTTCGACGCGTGCGAGATTCACCGCGCTTTGCATTTTTACGAGATTGGCTTTTTGATTTGCGACGTTAGCCTCCGCGGAGGCAAGGTTCGCCTGCGACTGTGCAAGAGTCGCTTGTGCCGTCACGACGGCGGCTTTCGCGGCGTTCAGCGTGGCAACCGCCTGATCGACCGACGCCTGGAACGGAGCCGGATCGATCTCCGCCACGAGTTGCCCCTTTTTCACCCTGGTGTTGAAGTCGGCATAGAGCGCGATGATGTTGCCCGAAACCTGGCTACCCACCTGAACTGTGATCACCGCGTTCAGATTGCCTGTAGTTGTAACTGAGGAATCGATGTCGCCACGATCCACGCGCGCGGTCACGTACATGGGGACTTTGGATCGGTGAGAGTAGACGAAGCCGACCGCGATAAGCACTGCCAGCCCGGACGCCGCCAACATCAATTTCAGGTGCGAGGCGTTTGGGTGAGACGACGGGACCCTGGTTAACCCCGAAGAGGATGGTCCCGTAGCCGGCGGTTCCGTAATCGAGGCGGTTGCCATGCCCTATGGAGGGCAATCTGCATACCGCGCGGCCAACTGATAATCCTGTTAGTTATGTTGACTACGACTTGCGATTACCTGACGATTGCGTCATTTCGCGCAAGGGTCAAGGGCCGTTTGGCGCGGATTCCCACCCCCGGCGATCGTCATTGAACGGAAAGGACCAGGATCTCCATCAGCTTATGGACGCCGCCGGGGAGTATCCGGTCCGCCAGCATGAAGGCGATGATGACGCTGCATATGAAGACGACCGCCGTGAGGGCGATGCCGGTTCGGTCTTCCGATTGAATAACATGCAGAAGATGGACGTGAACCGGATTGGACGCGGGCAACCCCGCGCGCGTCAGTTTTTCCTCTTCCATTGCGTTACTGATGCGGCACAAAGCCAGAAAGATCACCGTCCCAACGAGCAACATCCAGACAACGCCAGTTACTACAATCCAATCGGTCATGCCAGCTTCATTGCATGGAAATCGCCATTTTCTCCATGCAACGAATTAGTGCGCTGCGGGTAATCTGATCTCCACCTCAAGACCTGTGGGCACGCGGTTGCGGCACCGCACGGTGCCCTTGCAGGCTTCCACGCAGTTCCGTACTATTGCGAGTCCAAGTCCGGCTCCCCCCGATGCGCGGTTTCGCGAGGTTTCCAGCCGATAGAACGGTGTAAATACGCGCTCCACTTCCTCTTCGGGAAGTCCCGGGCCGCTGTCCGCGACGGTAATCACCACTTCGTTCTTCTCGCGCCTCGCCGATATCGTGACTGGCCCCGCATTTCCGGCGTAACGATGGGAGTTGCGGAGAAGGTTCGCGATGGATCGCAGCAGATAGTCAGGGTCTGCCATAACCACCAGGCCGGCTTCGATAGTCACATCGGCATCCGCACCTTCGCGGGCGATCGCCTGTTTCGAGATTTCGAGAACATCCACCGGAACCAGTTGGCGCCGGTTCTGCTCCATTCCGGTTTTTGAAAACGATAACAACTCGCCCACAAGGTTCGACATCTGCCGTACTTCTTCCTGGAGATCGTCAATGGTTCCGGGCGGACTTCGCTGCTCAAGGATTCCCAGCGCGAACTGAATCCGCGCGATCGGCGCGCAGAGTTCGTGAGCGATGTCGCCCAAAAATCGTTTCTGCCCGTTCACGAAACCCGACAACCGCCCAGCCATTCGATTAATCCCTCCCGCCAGCAGTCCCAACTCATCGCGGCGCCCTTCCGGCAGGTGATGCTCGAACCTCCCTTCCGCGATCTGTTCGGTTACTTTGCTCATTTGTGTAACAGCCCCGGTCATTCCGCGAATGAACGGCAGCCAGCACAACACAAACGCAATCGCCATCGATCCAACGATTGCCAGCCACGGTTTGTAGTCGAAGAATAATGGCGTGCCGAAAAAAGAGGGCGACGTCATCAGCAGGAAACCAGGACTCGCCACATCGTTGCCAGGTTCCCGCACCGGTATTCCGGAACCCACCCAATATTGAGGCGGATCCTTAGTTGAAATCTCGAAAAGAGGCGCCTGCCGCTCGGGCCCCAGGGCAGGCCGCCGTTCCGGTGGGGGGGCCGGTTCGGGATCCGGAGGACGGTTCGGGTCGCCGGTTTCCCGCCGCCGTGGTGGCGGAGGTCGCCTGGCTTTCGGTGGTGGCCGTTCCGCCCTCGGCGGCGGTTTGTGCATCTCCTCAATCACTGCATCCGGGATCTGTATTTTCGGGCCCGCCAGAAGGCGTGCGTCCGGCTCGCCGACCAGGTAGAAATTCACGCCATAAGTCCGCGTATACCTGCGCATGAGTTCATCGCGCGAAGCAGCGGGAGTGTCTTCGAGATCGAGCGCTACCTGCCGCGCAACCGAGACAACCCTGTCCCTGGCCGGTCCGATCAACAGCGAGTTGAAGCTGACGTGAAACTGGAATCGCGCGAATGCGAGCCCGACCACAGCGAGAAGGGCAAGGTTCGCGAAAGCCAGCAGGAAAATTTTCGTGGAGAGAGGGAAGCGCGGTTTCATGGCTTCAGCAGCATGTACCCCGCACCGCGGATGGTTTGGATGAATTGCGGCGATTTCGCATCGTCGCCCAGCTTCTTCCGTATTGATGAAATATGGACATCAATGGAGCGGTCGAACGCTTCAAAATCCCGCTCAGCGACTTCAAGCAACAGTCGTTCGCGGGTTTTCACGCGTCCGCTGGCCCGCGCCAGTGAATGAAGAAGGTCGAACTCAACGGCAGTCAGCGCGAGTGGCTGGTCGCCAAGAAGAGCTACGCGAGTTTCGGGATCGACATGCAGTTTCCCAACGGTGACCGCCGGCTGGCGGGCCTCACCCTTCTGTTGCGCTGTAATACGTGAACGCCGGATCACTGCCCTCAGCCGCGCGAGAAGCTCACGTGTAGAAAATGTTTTAGGCAAATAATCGTCCGCGCCGATCTCAAGGCCAACGATGCGGTCCGCTTCTTCCCCCAGTCCCGTCAGCATCAGGACTGGAACGTTCGACTTTGCGCGCAGCCGCTTGAGAACCTCAAAGCCATCCAGTTGCGGCAGCATAACATCAAGGATGACCGCGTCGAAGTTACCCGCCAGCGCCGCTTGCAGTCCGTCGGGACCGGTGTGAGCAGCCGTCACGGCGTAACCCATCGGCTCCAGATATTCCCTCACCAGGCGGCAGAGCTTTTCGTCGTCGTCAACCAGGAGCAGATTCATAGTCAAAACAAGTAATAACTGAATTTTTCGCGTTGCGGCAGGGTTTTACCCAAGCTTTACACTCCGACCGGGTTTTCGCACAAACGCTTTACGTTGCCGGCTTCTACTGAACATATGTTCGTGAAAACGATTGTGCCGTCTCTTATCATTTCTTATCTGACATTCGGGTCGTGTCTGACATTCGCCCAGGGAGGCCCCGCGCCGCCACCGCCTCCTCCAGGAGCGGGTCCCGGTGCGCCCCGCGCAGGCAGGCCCCTTCCCGGCCTCAGTCAGGAGGAACTGGCCTTTTTCAATGAAGGGGTCAGCCGGTTTCTGGAAATTGATTCTGTGTCCGGTACGCAGCCGGGCGCGACGGGTTCCGGATTAGGGCCGCGGTTTAACCTCAATAGCTGCGCTGGTTGCCATGCGTTCCCGGCTCCCGGCGGAAGCAGTCCGCAACTCAATCCCCAAATTCCGATGGCAACAAACTTCGGAGCCACGAACACTATTCCAGCCTTCATTCAGCAGAACGGCCCGGTGCGCGTGGCTCGGTTCGTGAAGAATTCGGACGGCACTCCTGACGGCGGCGTACATGACTTGTTTGTGGTGACCGGGCGGTCCGATGCGGCTGGCTGCACTATCGCCCAGCCGGATTTCGCCACCGCGGCGGCGCAAAACAATCTTTCACTGCGGATTCCGACACCGGTATTCGGGGCGGGACTGATCGAAGCGATCATGGATTCGACAATTTTGGCGAACAAGTCGGCTAATGCCCAGTTGAAGGCACAATTGGGGATCGCGGGCCATGAAAACCGCAACGCCAACGACGGAACCATTACCCGATTCGGCTGGAAGGCTCAGAACAAATCGCTGGAAATATTCGGCGGTGAGGCCTACAACGTCGAACAGGGAGTGACTAACGAAGTATTCCCCACCGAGCGGGATGAAACTCCAGGCTGTGGTTTCAACGCAACCCCGGAAGACCACACCGACACGACGGCCACCTCGATCCTCCAGAGCATCAGCGATGTCACCGGGTTTGCCGCCTTTATGCGGTTTCTCGCCCCGCCGCAACCGGCCCCCGACAATCCTTCCATTGTCAACGGCAGGCAGTTATTCGCTCAGATTGGGTGCTCCGCGTGCCACACGGCGGTTCTTATTACAGGCAACGCGGCCTCGCCTGCTTTGCGAACCCAGCAGGTATATCTTTATTCCGATCTCCTGGTTCACGCCATGGGGAGTGGACTAGCCGACGGCGTTGCTCAGGGGACCGCCCAGGGAAACGAATGGCGCACGGCTCCTCTTTGGGGCCTCGGGCAGAGAATCTTCTTTCTGCACGACGGCCGAACTTCCGACTTGGGACAGGCAATTGCCGCGCACTCAAGTCCCGGATCCGAGGCGAATGCAGTTGTGGCGGCCTATAACGCCCTGACGGTGGCGGCAAAGCAGGACATTCAGAATTTTCTGAGGTCTCTTTGAGCCGCGCCGCTTAACCTTAAAGCTGCGGCGATGGAACAAATTATAGTACCGTAACGCGTTTGTATTCAATAAAGATATGTGAGTTTTCGCGCATTCCGACCCTGACACAGTACGAGCGTAGTGGAACATACACGAAACATGTGTAAGAATTACCAATATGTCGCTACGGCGGTGGTTCAGTCGACTGTAGCGGTGATATCGGAGGGTTCTTATGGCGGCGATAGTCTGGCTCGGCGTAGCTGCATTCGCGCTGGCCATGATTTTGACCCCGGCGTTCAGGTGGTTATTCCGGCTATGCGGCTTTGTCGACAAGCCTGACCAGGCTCGTAAGATCCATAGCCAGCCGATTCCCCGCGCGGGTGGAACGGCGATCGCTTTTTCCTACGTCGGTACTTTCCTGATTGCACAATACGGCTTCGGTCTTGTCAGCCCGCAACTTGCGCTGGTATGGAAAGTGCTTCCCGCGGCTGCGGTAATGTTCGCGGTGGGTATTATCGATGACCTTTGGGGATTGAAGCCGTGGCAAAAACTGAGCGGACAGCTGATTGCCTGTGGTTTGGCATGTTACGGAGGAATCCTCATCCTCGACATTATCGGCACGCACGAGCGCGCCTGGTGGACCATCCCGATCACTATTTTGTGGCTGCTTGCCTGTTCGAATGCGTTTAACCTGGTCGATGGACTTGATGGACTTGCCGGGGGTGTCGGTCTCTTTGCCACTCTGACGATTTTGATTGCTGCGCTGCTGGACGGCCGAGTCGAGCTTGCTATGGCAACCGTTGCGCTGGCAGGTTGTCTGCTCGGCTTTCTTCGATATAACTTCGCGCCCGCCACTGTTTTTCTGGGAGATTCGGGCAGTCTGGTAATCGGCTTCGTGCTCGGCTGCTATGGCATTATCTGGGCCCAGAAGTCTGCGACGCTGCTCGGCCTGGCGGCGCCCATCATGGCGCTTTCAATTCCGTTGCTGGATGTTGGCCTTGCGGTAGTCAGGCGCTTTTTGCGAAGACAGCCCATCTTTACGGCTGATCGCGGGCACATACATCACCGGCTCCTCGATCGCGGGATGTCTCCCCGTCAGGCGGCGCTGGCACTGTACGCCATCTGCAGTCTCGTTGCGATTTTCTCCCTGCTTTACAGCCGGTCCCACAATAACCGCGTGGGCAGTGTGATCGTTTTGATCTTCTGTGCCGTAGCGTGGATGGGGATACAATATCTTGGCTACGCCGAATTCACTCTCGCGGGCCGTCTTCTTTTTCGTGGTGACCTGCAGCGCGCCCTCAAGCTGCAACTCGATTTGCATGCCTTTGACCGCGCGCTGATGGCCGTCCATAGTCCGGAATCCTGCGTGAAACTGATTCTCAATAACGCCAAACAGTTCGGATTCAGAGTTGTCGGCATGCAAATCGCCGGTGAAACTTTCGCCGAGCCTTTCGAGGTCCATGCGCATCATTGGCAGGCCCGGATAGCTTTTGATCATGGCGATTTTGTGGAACTAGCCCGCGATAGCGAAGATCTGCCGGCATCGGCCTCGTCCGGTCCGTTTCTCGACACCCTGCGTGTTGGCCTGCGGGAGAAGTTGCCAGCTTTTCAGCGGGTAAGAAGTGTTGCCGCGTCCGACTCCCGCGCCACCGCGTGGTGAAGGGCGCAGCTTATCAGTAGACCTCCCTGTGGGACTAAAGTACCAGTACTACTACTTGCGGAATCATTGACACACTCAGCGGGGGTCGCCGATAATGAAGACTCTGGAGAAATAGAGTAACTCCGCACAATGCGCGGCCTTTTATGGGACCGGCAGAGCGGTAGCTTGTCCGGAAAGGGAATCTCATCGTGGTAGCCACACCTTTGCAACACGGATCTTCAGAACGTCATTCATCGTCTGAAGGCTACCCATGGTACGCCCTTTGGGTCAGGTCCCGGCATGAAAAATCCGTAGGGGAGATCCTCAGGGGTAAGGGATTTGAGACATTTCTTCCTCTGCATACTTCAAGGCGGCGATGGTCAGATCGGGTTCAGGAAGTGGAATTGCCGCTCATCCCCGGTTATGTGTTTTGCCGCTTCGACGCCAACTACCGCCTGCCGATCCTCACAACGCCCGGCCTCGTCCAAATCGTGAGCGCGGGCAAGACGCCGCAGGCTGTGGATGAGGATGAGATGCAGTCATTGATTACCGCCGTGCGCGCCGGCGTTCATTTGCAATTGTGGCCGTTTTTGAAAAGTGGCCAGAGAGTTTCTATTGAAGAGGGTCCCCTGCGGTCCCTGGAGGGTGTCCTGATCACGACCAAAGGCAGCGATCAGTTGATCCTCTCGATCTCTCTCCTGCAAAGGTCTGTGGCCGTCGCAGTCGACCGGCGCTGGGTCAGGCCGATGAAGAACGGCGCGGAGGCGGTTGGCAGGCCGCCCTCTTTGTCGATCGAGCGGGAGCGTATTTCTTTTGGACGATAGTGATGGAGGGCCTCAATGAATGATGTCAACGGTACGCAAAGAGGGCTCTCTATCCCTCGTTTTCTGGATATCCCTGTGGGTGCTGCCCGCAGAAGCGCTGGTTCAATATTCGCGCTAGTAATCTTTTCCCCGGTATTCTGTCTGGCACAGGCCCCGGCGGCGCCCGCTGCTGGGTTTGCCGCTGCGCCCGCGGCTGCTGAGGCGGCATCTACGCAGGACAGGCAGGGAGAAAAAGTCAATTACGTGATCGGTGCAGGCGATCTGATTTCGGTGCACGCCGCGAACGTGCCTGAACTCTCCGAAAGATCGATCCGGGTCGACATGAGCGGCTACGTGAATATGCCGATGGCCGGAAAGATTCAGGCGGCGGGGTTGACGATCGAAGCCTTGCAGGCCGCCGTGGGGGATCGGCTAAAAGTCTATCTCGAACAACCGGATGTGACCATTAATCTCCTCGAATACCATAGTCAGCCGGTTTCAGTGTTCGGAGAAGTCGCCTCCGCGGGCGTTCATCAACTGCAGGGCAGGAAGACTTTGATCGAAATTATTGCCCAGGCGGGCGGTGTGCGACCGGGCGCCGGGCCAACGGTCCGGATAACACGCAGAATTGAATACGGGCGCGTTCCATTGCCGGATGCCACTGACGATCCGACGGGCAAGTTCAGCGTGGGGTCTCTGGAACTGAAGCCGCTGATCCAGGCAAAGACTCCAGATCGTGACATCGAAATACAACCTTACGACATTATTTCCGTGCCGAAAGCCGAGTTGGTTTATATAGCCGGCGACGTCACCAGGTCGGGACCGCTTGCTCTGGAGGAGAAGCCGACGATGTCCATCATGGAGGCGCTTTCTTCCACCGGGGGGGTCACAAAGACCGCCGATACAAAGAAGGCGAGAATTCTGCGTGCCGTTCCCGGTAAAGCCATTCGCGATCAATTACCAGTCGATATCGCGGGCATCATGAAGGGGAAAACGGATGACGTTCAATTGCTGCCCGGCGACATCCTCGTGGTTCCCAGCAGCAATACGAAGAAAGCAACCCAGCGCGCTCTTGAAGCCGCTATCCAACTGGCGACCGTCGTCATGTCAGCGAGCCTGGTCAGTGGAGCGCTCTAATGGCTGGCCCGATTTGATAACGATCGGGATCCTACGCGATCCCGATAAAGCAGGAACTTTATGCTGGAATTAGAACCAGTCCGTAGACAGCCGGCGGCAGGCGCCGCTTTACCGACGCTTGTGCAGACACAGGTCTCCGCGGGGCCGTTGCCGCCAGGATCGTCATGGGGCGGCAAGCGCGACTTCAGCGGCGTTCTCGAATACTGGCACATGGTGCGCCGCCACCAGAATGCCGTGATTGCTGTGGCTGTTGCGGGCGCCATTTTTGGGTTCTGCCGGACTTTATCGGAACCCAGGATTTATCAGGCCCGTGCGACCGTGGAAATCCAGAGTGTCAACGACAATTTTCTTGACTTGAAGACTCTGAATCCCACAGGAGGCGGGGGTGGCATCTCGTCCGACGAGGACATTCAAACCCAGGTGCGGATTTTGGAAAGTTCCAGTTTGCGGCGGCGCGTCTATGCGCGTATGGCCAAAACTCCGCCGACGGAACCCCTTCCGCCCACCGACCGGCTGTCGGCATGGCGTAAGGCTCTCGGCATTGCTCCGCCTACCAATAACGAACTCTGGCAGGAAGCCCTCGGGAGCGCCGCGGGCGGGATTTCGGTGCACGCTTCGGGCGTGACTCGTATTGTCGATTTGAGCTGCGACTCGACAAGTCCCAAAATGGCCGCTGATTTCCTCAATGCACTCACCGAAGAGTACAAGCAGCAGAATCTGGAAACGCGCTGGAATAACACCCAATACACCGGCGAATGGCTGACCAACCAGCTGCAGGATTTGCGCAAGAAACTGGAAAAGTCGCAAGATGATTTGCAGGGCTATCTCCGGTCCTCCGGTCTTGTCGTCACTTCCGAAAAGAACAATGTCGATGAAACCAAGCTGGCGGATCTGGAGAAAGAACTCTCCACGGCGACTGCAGACCGGATAGCGAAACAATCGACTTGGGAAATAGCATCCGGAACTGCACCTGACTCTCTTCCATCGATTCTCGATGATGCGAACCTGCGGGCCACTCAAAACAATCTGCAGGAGTTGCGCCGCAATCTGGCGCAACTCCGCGTCACCTTCACGCCCAATCATCCCGAAGTGCGGAAGGTGGAAGCCCAGATCACGGCTCTTGAACCGCAACTCAGCAAGGACAGAGATGACATCCTGCATCGCTTGCGCAACGAATACGACTCGTCGCTTCGGCGTGAAAAGCTTTTGAATGAGGATTATTCAAGTCAGGCCCGCCAGGTCTCCGGGGACACAGCGGGCATGGATCACTACAACTTCCTGAAGCGCGAGGAAGAGGCCACCAGAACGCTCTACGAGTCCCTGCTGCAAAAAATGAAGGAGACGAGCATTGCGGCGGCCCTGAAAGCCAATAACATCAACGTGGTCGACGCCGCCGATGTGCCCGGCGGTCCATACAGGCCCGATGTGCCGCGCTCCGTGATGTCCGGTTTGCTCGCTGGACTTACCTTGGGAATAGCCTATGCCGTTTCACGGGAAAGGGCGGATCGTACTCTGCAGGATCCGGGCGACGCTGAGCACTATCTCAAAATTCCGGAGTTGGGCATCATTCCGGTTGGAAAGCTCGACGAGCCGCTGACAACCAGACCTGTCGAAGCCGCCGCTGGGGCCGCGAACGGTAACGCGCCGACGGCTGGTGTCGAGTTGATTACGCACAACTCAAGAACGTCGATGGTCGCGGAAGCCTTCCGCACTACGCTCACCTCGATACTTTTTTCGGGTGGCGTAGTGGAACGGTCGCGCGTTCTCGTGGTTACCAGCGCCAGTCCGAAAGAGGGCAAGACGACCGTTGTTTGCAATCTTTCCATCGCTTTGGCAGAAGTTCAATCGAGGGTACTGCTCATCGACTGCGATATGCGCCGTCCCCGGCTCCACACTGTTTTCAAGATGGAGAATGGCCCGGGTCTGAGCGATCTTCTGTCGCAGCGTGAACCGCTCCAGTGGAGCGATATCGAGCATCTGTGCAACCCAACCGGAGTCCCGGGACTTGGCCTGATGACCAGCGGCACATCCAGGTATAAGGTGGCGACGCTGCTTTATTCGAGCCGGCTGCCGGAGTTGCTGGGAATTCTGCGGCAAAAGTTCGACACGGTCATTTTCGATACGCCGCCAATGGTAAACATCGCAGACGCCCGCCTTGTAGGACGTCACGCCGACGGCGTCGTCATGGTTGTGCGATCGGCCTACACAACCCGGGACGCCGCACTTCTCGCCAAACAGCGCTTACAGGAAGACGGCAGCCCTCTGCTGGGTTTGATTATGAATGGCTGGAATCCCAACGTGCCGGGGTACAGCTACTATCGCAATTACTACGCGGGATACAACCACTACTACGGGCCTGAAAGCCCCAACGCTCCGCCCAAGCCTTCCAAGAAAAGGAAGAAGTCGGCCTGATGTGCGGTATTGCCGGGCTCATTCGGTCCGGAACAGCCGCCCGGACCGACTCTGCAAGCAGCGACGCCGAAATCGTTGGACGGATCCTCGCCGCTGAGGTCCATCGCGGGCCGGATGGCGAAGGATTGTACCAGGGGCAGTTTCCCGGTGGCAGCGTCGTTCTGGGGCATCGCCGCCTGGCGATTATTGATCTTTCGCCGGCCGGGTTGCAGCCAATGTCGAACGATGACGGGTCGTTGCGCGTCACCTTCAACGGCGAGATCTATAACTTTCGGGAGCTTCGCACTGAACTATCGCAGCGCGGGCACTGGTTCTCCACGCAAACCGATACCGAAGTCCTGCTCCACGGCTATGAGGAGTGGGGGATTGAGGGCCTTCTTGGCCGGCTGCGCGGGATGTTCGCCTTCGCGCTCTTCGATGTTCGCCGCGGACTCATTCTGGCGCGGGACCGGCTGGGCATAAAGCCGCTCTACTATCACGCGGGAACCAAAGGGGGAGTGGATTTTCTCCTCTTCGCGTCTGAAGTGAAGGCACTCATGCGCAGCGGCATCGTGCCTGATGAATCTGACCGCCGCGCTCTCGCCGGATTTCTGATCGCCGGTGCTGTACCGCAGCCCCTGACCATCGTAAAAGCTGTCCGCTGTCTGCCTCCGGGGCACTGGGCGGAATGGAAAAATCGCGGAAACAGCGGCATGCTGACAATCCACAAGTACTGGGATTTGCAGTCGCCTGCCCGGCAAGCCGATGAGACGGAGGCGCGCGGGTTGCCGATGCTTCTCGATGAAGTTGTTCGGCAACATCTGATCTCCGACGTTCCGCTGGGCGTCTTCTTAAGCGGCGGCGTCGATTCGGCGGGTCTGGTTGCCCTTGCGAGCCGCATCCGCCGTGAAGAGGGCCATCCGCTGGTTACCCTCACAGTGGTTTTCGACGAGCGTCAGTTCAGCGAAGCAAGTCCCGCAGCTGATGTGGCCAGACGCTTTGGCACTTCACACCGCGAGATCCGCGTCACTGAAAACGACTTCAAACGTGAACTGCCAGCCTTTCTGGCGTCCATGGATCAGCCGACCAACGACGGCGTGAATTCCTACTTTGTCAGTAAAGCGGCGCGCGAAGCCGGCCTTAAAGTGGTCCTCTCGGGACTGGGCGGAGACGAGGTCTTCTGGGGATACAAACACTACCGCTGGCTAAGGCCGGGAGGTTGGGCGAGCCGATGCCCGTCAAGGCTCTGGAGTCTCCTTGGCGCAGCGGGTTATCAATGGGGACGGTTGCGCGGCCGCGATAACTGGAAGCGCGCGGCATGGCTCCAGTCCGGAGGGTCGAGCGAATCTGTTTACCTGACGATGCGCGGCTTCTTCGCGCCGGCCCAGGTCGCGCGTCTCATGGACCTTACGCAGGCTGAACTCGACGAAGCGGTTGAAGAACACTTCGGCGCGCTGCTCACAGATCATAAACCTGATGCGGCCAGCATCAACTATCTCGAAATGAAGCGCTATCTGCACGATCAGTTGCTCCGCGACACGGATGTCTTCAGCATGGCCCACTCCATCGAAGCCCGCGTTCCTTATCTCGACCATATGCTCGTTGAGCGGCTGTGGAACACTGCGCCCGCATCGAAATTGAGCAAGAGCGTCAATAAACCTCTGCTGGTTGGCGCGATAAACGACCCGGCTGTGCTCGCTGCCGGATCCCGGCCCAAACGTGGTTTCACTTTCCCCATGGCGCGCTGGATGAAAACCTGTGCTCCAGAACTAAGAGAAATGGCGGAGACCGGATCCCTTGGCCGGTCTGCCGTTCGCGAATGCTGGGCTGGCTTTTCCGAAGGCAAGGTTCACTGGTCGCGCGCTTGGGCGCTAACCGTGCTGGGATCGGCTAATTGACCGCGGGGCGTGAGAACGTAATGACAGAAACCAGTGCATTGCCGATCCTCGAAATCAGGCCTACAAAGGGCTTTCTGAGTCTCAACCTGGGCGAGATCTGGAATTACCGGGAACTTCTTTACTTTCTGGTATGGCGGGATATCAAAGTCAGGTATAAGCAGACGGCGCTGGGTGCTGCTTGGGCCATTATTCAGCCGGTCATGACAATGATTGTCTTCAGTGTCTTTTTCGGACGTCTGGCGAAGGTGCCTTCAGACGGCATTCCCTATCCAGTATTTGCCTACACGGCTTTGCTGCCGTGGCAACTCTTCGCATTTGCCCTGACGGAATCGAGCAATAGTCTGGTGGGAAGTCAGAACCTGATAACCAAGGTATATTTCCCCCGGCTGGTAATCCCATTGGCTTCAGTACTCGCCGGTCTGGTGGATTTCTTTATCGCATTCATAGTCCTGTTGGGACTGATGATGTTTTACGGGATCAGACCGACCGTCTCCGTTGTATGGCTCCCGCTCTTCATTTTGCTCGCGCTTGCCACGGCACTCTCGGTTGGTCTCTGGTTTTCCGCGCTAAACGTTAAATACAGGGATGTTCGCTACACCATCCCGTTTCTGTCTCAGATCTGGATGTTTGCTACGCCGGTAGCTTATCCAAGCAGTCTGATTCCGCAGCCCTGGCGCGCATGGTCCGGCCTCAATCCGATGGCCGGCGTGGTGGAAGGTTTTCGCTGGGCGCTTCTCGGTAATGCTTCGAATCCAGGTTTACTTCTTTGGATTTCGACCGGTGCCGTGCTGCTCCTGCTTGTCGGCGGACTCTTCTATTTCCGGCGTATGGAATCTACGTTCGCCGACATTGCCTGAAGCGTCCCCTTTATGAGTGATATTGCAATAAGCGCTTCGGGCATCGGCAAGCTTTACAAGTTGGGCCAGCGGGAGCGTTACCGGTCCTTTCGGGATCTTGTTGCGGATGTGGTCAAGGCGCCCCTTCGCCGCTTTCGTTCTTCCGGGAAGCAGGATGTCGGTGCGTCTACTTTCTGGGCGCTCCGTGATGTTTCCTTTGAAGTCAGACAGGGTGAAGTTGTAGGCATAATCGGCCGCAATGGTGCAGGCAAGAGCACGTTGCTTAAAATTCTCTCCCGAATTACCGAGCCCACTGAAGGTTTAGTACGAATGCGAGGCCGCGTCGGTTCGTTGCTGGAAGTTGGCACGGGGTTTCATCCTGAGTTGACCGGACGCGAAAACACCTACCTTAACGGCGCGATCCTGGGCATGAAAAAGGCGGAGATTGACCGTAAGTTCGATGAAATCGTCGCATTCGCCGAAGTGGAGAAGTTTCTCGATACACCCGTGAAGCACTACTCGAGCGGCATGTATATTCGCCTGGCCTTCGCAGTTGCTGCACATCTTGAAACTGAAATCATGGTCGTGGATGAAGTGTTGGCGGTAGGCGACCTGGCTTTTCAACGAAAATGTCTCGGCAAAATGGGAGACGTCGCCAAGCAGGGCCGTACCGTTCTGCTGGTCACTCACAACATGTTGCCTGTCAGGACTCTATGCACGCGGGCAATACTTCTGGCTGAAGGACGTGTCGTCACCGATACTTCCGACGTTCGCCATGCCATTGGTCTTTATAGCGGCCTCAAAACTGAGGGCGAGAACGGATGGCGGCGTTCAGTCACCCCGGGCTCTCCCGAGTCCCCGTTGGTATTCACGAGTCTTCGGCGCGTGCTCTCGGGAGAGCAACCCAGCCTTAAATTGCAAATTTTGGCGGAACTTCAGAGTCTCCGGCCGCATGCCCCGGCATTCATAGCGGTGGATATCCTGGATTCCGATGCGACGCCGCTGATTCAGGCAATACCAACGCAAACGCCGCTGATTGAGTTCTCATCCACCCCGCAGGAGGTTGTGGTAACAATCAATCTTCCGCCGCTTATCCCGGGCACATACAGAGTTACCGTGTGGGCTGGTCCGCATTACATGACCACGTTTGATTTGATCGAAAAGCCTCTCACTTTTATTGTTACGGACAGCCCGCAGCCGGGCCGTAGCTTTCCACATGGTACGGATCATGGCTATCTTGTGCCGGAGTCCACTGTTGTCGTGCGACCTTTGCGTGGGGCGAAGCGGACATTGGAACAATGCACCTAGCGCGTGAATTGCGTGGCCGCATCGATTTCTTTCGCCGGCAGGCAGTGCAATTCAGTTTCGCCGGAGCCGTTAAGTTGAGACTTATCAACAAGTACAACGAACTGGCCGTGCGCAGCAAAGCTCTGCCACATTTCTGGCCGATCATACGTGTCCGCCTGCCGGGGTTCAGGTATAACATGTACCTTCGCACCGGAACCAGTGACATGGACGTTTTCAGGCAAGTATTCGTAGATCGTGAGTACGAATCTGTTCACCCTCGGGAAACAGTGGAGACTATTCTCGACTGTGGGGCCAATGTGGGCTACACCAGCGTGTACTTCCTGAACAAATATCCGGATGCTCGTGTGGTGGCCGTCGAGCCGGATCCCGAGAACGCCCGGATCTGCCGTATGAACCTGGCGCCATATGGGGACCGCGCGCAAGTCGTGGTTGGGGCAGTATGGAGCCATCCGGCTACATTGACCCTCGTTCAAAATGCTTATCGGGATGCTCGCGCATGGGCAACTCAAGTACGCCAGATGGATCCGGAGCGGGATTGTGCAGAAACCAGCCTGACCGCGTTCGATATTCCGGCTTTGATGCATCGTTTAGGGTGTGACCAGGTAGACATATTGAAAGTGGACATCGAACGAAGCGAAGCGATCTTATTTGGGGGTGCCTGTCAGTGGCTCAAGCATGTTAAGAACATCGCTATAGAGTTGCATGACGCCGAGTGTGAACGAATTTTTTTTTCCGCCATGCAACCGTACCGATTTGACCTGGAGGGCTCGGGCGAGTTGACAATCTGTAGAAACATCCAGCTTCCAGGCGAGAGGCTCGCGCCATTGTCCACAGGCTTGTTGTTCGAACGGCTCCAATAGTTCTGTGGGCTGCGCCAGATCCGGCAATCTCAAATCACATGACGCCAACCGTATCGGTGGTAATCCGCAATCGCAACGAAAGTGACCATCTGCGGCACGTTTTGAAGGCGCTTCGTTCTCAGACGGTTGATCCGGAAATTATCGTTGTCGACAATGAGTCCACCGACAACAGTCGCGAGATTGCATCCCAATACGGCGCCCGCGTGATACTTATCGCGCGAAACGACTTCACATTCGGACGGGCTTTAAATATCGGCATCGCTGCCGCCAGCGCCGATCTCATAATAAATTTGAGCGCCCACGCCCTTCCTTTGGGCGCGCACTTTATCGACTCGGTAATATCTCGTTTTGGCGACCCGCGAATCGCCGCAGTTCAGTGTAACGACATTCGATATATCGACAATCACTTTGACTGGATGTCTGCCAGACAGATATCAGGCGATGTTCAATGGCGTGAAATCTGGCAGTCCTGCATTGTCAATACGTGTTGTGGAATCCGCAAAGCAGTGTGGAATGAAATTCCTTTTGACGAAACTCTTCGTGGCGCGGAGGATCCCTTCTGGTCATTTCAGGCGTTACGCGCAGGCTACTCCATCAGAAATAGTGACGCCTACTATTGGTACATGTACCGTCGACCTCTTTATAAGTCACTCGTATTCGGGTATCGCGAGGCGCTGGAACAATATCGGTTTAGCGGAACCCGACGGGTACAATTATCCTTCACTGATGTATTTCGGGAATGCGTCTGGCGTATACCGAAAACAGCACTAAGATCTATAATCAATTCGCTCGGATGGTATGTCGCGATTAACCTCGCCCGGTTCACCGCAAAGCGCCATCCGTTTCCCGCAGCGAAAAATACAGTTGCCCCGCAGTGAAATGAGCTCTCGGCGCATCCCGGAGCCGTTCCGTGCGTCCCTTATCCGCTCGGATCGAAAGGCCATCTGATTGAAAATTCTACAGAAACTCCGCCAGTCGAAATCTGCCGATATCCTGCGACGCGCAAAGCGCCGGTTTACCGCTGCGAAACTCGCCGGGACATTAGTCCCGTTACAGTATCGCAGCTACGGACGGCTAACGATTACTGCACTGGCGTCTACCGTTTCCTGCCGCTAAAGAGCTCAGCGGTAACGATTTAATCTTATGAAAAACCTGAAGACCGGACTTACGATATTGTTAGTCATCGCGGCCATCGCCGCGATCCTACAAGTACTTGCTCTGTGTCTTTACGCCTTCCCTCACGCTGACGATTACGTTCACATCGTCACGCTTCGGGCTTACTCGAATACATCACTCCTCCATGCTGCCGCCGATATTACCCGGAACAGCTATCTAAACTGGAACGCTCGATGGGCAACCGCATTCGTGCGATACCTCGTAATTGGCAGCATCGATGCATACACCCAGTATCCTGTGCCGCTGATCCTGTTTGCCCTGATACATTTGTTCGCTTTGTTTGCGTTCTTCGCGGCGATTTTGGAAATGGGATTTATCCGCTCCGTGTTTTCGGCGCTGATTTTGTATGGAGTCTTACTGGCAAGTTCTCCCTGGTTGAATGAATCCACATATTGGCTTACTTCAGTGATGGAGTATGGTTTTGGTCTGAGTTGCGGATGCCTTTTGTTCGCCCTTATCCGGGTTATGCCCCGTAAATGGATCTCAACCGCTGTGCTGGCGGCTGGAGTTCTGTTTGTGACGGGACTGCATGAGTTTGATGCGGTCGCGCTGGTCTTGATCTTTGCAACGGTTTTTCTTCATCAACGTTCCGTGAGAGCCCCAGACCGCATGCACTGGCTGGTTTTTCTCGTTGTCGCAATCCTCGGCCTGGCCATCATGGCGCTCGCACCCGGGACTAGAGTGCGAGCTGTCACTGAAGACCGTCGGCACGGGATGGCACTGATCCAGTTTGTGGCGCAGCAACCGTTTGCGACTTTTACCCGCTGGATCTCCTCCGCCCCCTTTCTTCTGGCTGCTTTTGTCTGGGCTCAATGGGTGACAAGCCTGGCGTTTCCCTCCTGGTTGCGGACTCCTTATGCCCGCCGGGGTATACCCGCCCTCACCGTTGTTCTCGCACTGGTGGCTGTCGAGGGTG
>Ga0182013_10002985_pt1 | contig 21537 bp, 19 predicted proteins | sample 612S2MmetaG_FD_120487 | JGI IMG/M metagenome (GOLD analysis project Ga0182013, IMG submission 120487) | Permafrost microbial communities from Stordalen Mire, Sweden - 612S2M metaG | ecosystem: Environmental > Terrestrial > Soil > Wetlands > Permafrost | place: Sweden: Stordalen | collected... | reverse complement strand
GGTTCGCATCCAAGGCAGGGGGCTGGGCGGGGGTGCTTCGCGGCGCATTGCTCTCGCCCTGGACCGCGCTCATGAAACGGCGCCTGCGATCGGCCGGCGTGTCGCACAATGACCGCCTGTTCGGTATTGCCGCAAGCGGCGGCATGAACGAAGCGACTCTGCTCACGATCCTCGCCCGGCTGCCGCCCGGCATCACCGAGATTTACATGCATCCGGCGGTGCAGTCCGGGCGGGCGATCACCGAGTCCATGCATGGCTATCGCCATGCCGAGGAACTCGCCGCCTTGATGAGTCCGCGTGTTCGCGCGGCGATTGCGTTGGGCCGCTATGAGCTCGGAGGGTTCGCCGACGCGCTCCGCGCGCACGGGGCGCCGGCCGCGTGAAAGTCGTGGCGCGCGCTGATCATGGGGCGCGTTCCAGCCCAAACAGGCAGCCGGCGATGAACCAGCCTGAAGGACGCGCGGTGTGCATGCCCGTGCTCGAAGGCCCGGTACCGGTTGCGGTGCTCACAGCGCCAGATGTCTCAACGGAATTCTCGCCGTGCGCTTGACCGTGGCCAGCACCACGCTCGATTGCATGTCGCGGACGTTGGGTACTCGAATCAGTTTCTTCAGCACCACATTGCTCAACGCATCCAGATCCTTGCCGTAGACCTCCAAGATGAAGTCATAGCTTCCGGTCATTGCAAAACACCGGGTCACTTCATCCATCAGCTGGATTTCTCGTTCGAATCGCGCAACGGTTTCGTCGGTGTGCTCGGTCAATTTGACTTGAACGATGGCAAGCACTCCCAGCCCGACCCGCCCGGGGTTGAGAATCGCCGCATAGCCTTCGATGGCGCCGCCCGCTTCCAATGCTTTGATCCGGCGCGCGCACGGAGTGGGCGAAAGGCCGATGGATTCGGCAAGCTGCACCACGGACAACCGGCCGTCTTGTTGCAGCGCCGACAAAATGCGCGCGTCGAAACGGTCAAAATCCATGTTTTCGCTCCAAATAACCGATTATGTGGCGATTATCTCTAAAATATGCCCGCACTGTTGGTGTTTTTAGCGATTTTAATCGGGTCACGTCGGCTAGTCTTGGGAATGAACGCGAATTCCCAGCGCATGGCGCAAGCCGTCGAGAATCCGTCCATCGATTGGCGCGCCGTGCTCCGGCAGATCGCGACCTCCCGGGCGCTGGATGATCTGGAAGAATCCACGCTGCTGCCGCAACGCAAGGTTCTGTACCAATTCTCCGCTCGCGGACACGAATTGACGCAAGTGCTGCTGGGCGGCCAGCTCACGGGTCCGCGCGACGGCGTGGGCGCCTATTATCGATCGCGGCCTTTGTTGTTGAGCCTGGGGTTGGGCCTCGAGGATGCGCTCGCCTCGACCATGATGCGGGTCGGCGGAATGAGCGAAGGGCGCGACATCGGCGTGGTGTTCAACATGCCGCGAAAAAAAGGCGCCTGTGTACTGCCGGTGTGCGGTGGAGTCGGCACGCAATACACGCCCGCCGTCGGGTGGGCCCAGGCCTTGCGCTACCGTGCCGCCGTCCTCGGCGATAAGGAGTGCGAGAACAGCATCGCGGTCGCGCACGGAGGCGACGCTTCGACGGCGACGAGCGGCTTCTGGGCGGCTCTCAATATCGCGACCACCGAGCGGCTGCCTTTCCTGTTCTTCATCGAAGACAACGGCTATGGAATTTCCGTGCCGTCGCGTCAGCAGACGCCCGGCGGCAATATCGCGAAAAATCTCGAGGGGTTTCGCGGGCTGCGCGTGCTGGATGGAGATTCCTACGATCCTTTGTCCGCGGCGGCCCTCATCGAGAGCGCCGTCACCGGAGTTCGCACGGGCGGCGGCCCCGCCTTGATCAGGCTGCAAGTACCGAGGCTTTCGGGGCATTCGGGCCAGGACACGCAAACATACAAGGGCGCCGCGGAAATCGCCGCCGAGATAGATCGCGATCCGCTCGCAAGGCTCCGTGCTCAGCTGGTGCCGCAATTCATGCCGGCTGCGCAGTGGGATCTGGAGCTGTCCGCCGGCCGCGAGGCGGTGGCGCGGGCGCTGGCCGATGTCGACGCGCGCAGCGCACCCGATCCTTCGCGCGCCCGACGGTATGTGTTTTCGGAGGTGTCGGCCGACGGCTCAATCGAGCTGCAGCAGCAGGGCGGAATCCGCTGCGATGGCGTCACGCCCGCAGAGGGCAGCAGCACGGCAGATCCGCAAGGGCCCCGGATCAATCTGGTGACCGCGGTGCGCCGCACGCTCGAACACGAACTCAGCGTGAACCCACGGGTACTGGTGTTCGGCGAGGACGTCGGCCGCAAGGGCGGCGTGCATGCGGCGACGCTGGGTTTGCAGGACAAATTCGGCACTGACCGCGTTTTCGACACCAGTCTTTCCGAAGAAGGCATCATCGGCCGCGCGGTCGGCATGGCGGCGGCCGGGCTCATGCCGGTGCCGGAAATACAATTTCGCAAATACGCCGATTCCGCCGCGGAACAGCTGAACGATTGCGGCACCATGCGCTGGCGCACCGTCAACCGCTTCGCCGCGCCGATGGTGGTGCGCATCCCCGGCGGCTTCTTCAAGTGCGGCGATCCGTGGCACAGCCAGTCCAATGAAGTGCAGTGGCTGCACGGGCTGGGGTGGCGCCTGGCAATGCCCTCGAATGCCCAGGACGCGGTCGGCTTGCTGCGCAGCGCGCTGCGCGGAAACGACCCGACGATTTTCTTCGAGCATCGGTCGCTTCTCGACGGCAGCTGGGCCCGGCGCGCGTACCCCGGCGATGGCTTCGTCGTGCCCTTCGGCAAAGCCAGCCTGCTGCATGAGGGTACGACGCTCACGGTGGTGACGTGGGGAGCGATGGTGGAGCGCTGCGAGAAGGCCATGGCCGCCGCGGAAATTTCGGCCGATCTCCTGGATTTGCGAACCTTGTCCCCTTGGGACCGCGAAGCGATCCTTGCATCGGTGCGCAAGACGCGCCGCTGCCTGATCGTTCATGAGGACACGATGACCGCGGGCTTCGGAGCCGAAATTGCCGCGGTGCTCGCCAAAGAGGCTTTTTTCGATCTCGACGCCCCCATCGAGCGGCTCGCCATGCCGGACATACCCAGCCCGCACAGCCCGAACTTGCTCGACGAAGTCCTTCCGAGCGTGCAGACCATAGCGCAAGCGATGAAATCCCTGGCTGAAATCTAGTGGCGGAATTTGCCGACGTGTTGGTTCCCTTGAACGGCGAAGGTACCCGCGCCACGGTATTGCGCTGGTGCAAGAACGTCGGCGACACGGTTGCCAAGGATGAGCCGCTGGTGGAGCTCGAGACCGACAAGGTCACCGTGGAAATTGCGGCGCCCGCCGCGGGCACCTTGGTGGAAATCCTCAAGCAGGTCGATGCCGAGGTGAACCCCGACGAAGTGCTGGCGCGGCTGCGCACCGGCGGCGAGGCGGCACCGGCGCACGAATCCTCATTGCCGGCGGCCCATGTACCCGGACCATCGCCGCCGGCAGCGGTCTGCGATTCAAATCAACCTTTGAGTCCCGCCGTCAGGCATCTGCTGCAGGAGCATGCCCTGGCAGCCGCCGACATCAAAGGCACGGGGCGTGACGGGCGCATCACCGCGCAGGATGTGACGCGCCACGTCGCCGCGCAGGCCGCCGCAGCGGCGGCGACGCCCGCGCAGATTTCCGCGGCGCGCAGCGAACGGATTGCGCACACCGCCATTCGCCGCCGCGTCGCCGAGCACATGGTCCGCAGTCTCACCGATGCGCCGCACGTCACCACGCTGTTCGAGGCGGATCTGACTCGCGTGCTCGCCCACCGGGCGCGGCATGCGGCCGATTATCAGTCTCGCGGAGCGCGCCTGACGCTGACGGCCTACTTCGTCGGCGCCTGCGCCGGCGCCTTACGCGCTCATCGGGACGTAAACGCCACGTTCCATGCCGACGCCCTCGAACTTCACGCGGACGCGAACATCGGTGTCGGCACGGCGCTCGGCGACAAGGGATTGATCGTTCCGGTCATCCATCGGGCCCAGGAATTGAGCCTGTTCGGCGTGGCGCAGCGTTTGGGTCAATTGGTGGCGGCGGCGCGCGCCGGAAAACTCTCGCCGGCCGAGGTTCGCGGAGGCACTTTCACGATCTCGAATCATGGAGTCGGGGGCAGCCTGCTGGCTGCGCCCATCGTCATCAATCAGCCGCAGGTCGCCATTCTCGGCGTCGGCAAAGTCGAGCGGCGAGTCTGCGCGGTCGAGCTCGACGGGGTCGAGGCCATTGCCGTTCGTTCAATGTGCTATCTCACCCTCACGATCGATCACCGCGCTCTCGATGCGTTCCAGGCGAACTCCTTCCTAAGCATGGTCGTCGCCGCACTGGAGCGATGGCCTATCGAGGAGACGTGACGATGCCGCCGAATCGCCGCAGCAACGATGCATCGGGCGCAGGCAAAGGTCCATCGAGCTGCACGGCGACCCCGGCCAAGTACGCTTCGGATGCTTCGAACACGCGCGAGTAGATATCCCGGCACAGCGATGCGGCCTGGGCCCCCGGCCAATCGGCGCGCAGCAATCGGCGCGGCAGCAAAGGGTCTCTCAAGTGCAGGCGGCGGTATTCATGAATCAACAGCGTGCGCACGCTGAAGCAGGCACCTTGGTCGAAACTTCCGCCGCCGAGGAGCGTCGCGTGAATACGCTCGAAGCGGCCGACGAAGCGCCGGTAACGCAAGCCTAGGTCTTCGAGATCCCATCCCAATTTGACCAGGCGCTCCGGCGCATCGTCGGCGGACAGATCGGCGTCGAACACGATGACCTTTGCGTCCAAATCCGCCGGCCGCTTGGGCAGATCCAAGCAGCGCGAATCCAATTCCGGATGGGCGAAGACATTGGCCGTGAGCTCGCCAAATCCCCGCCAGGTCAGCTCCTCCTTGATTTCCTTCCGCTGTGCCGCGCGCATGGGGGGAAGAACCACGATGGTCCAGCGCCCCGACCAGACGGTGTCGGGCTCACTGTAGATCCGCATGGTCGCCTCGGCGAATCGTTCCCGTCCGTCCGGCGAGAGGCGGTACTCGCTGAGCTTGCCGACCCGGCGGCCTTCGAGCCAGCCGTCCTTGGCCAGCCTCGCCGTGGCGGTCCGCACCAATCGTTCATTGAGACCGAAGGGAGCCGCCAGCGCGATCAGGCTGCCCAGAGAGACGGCCCCGCCCCTCGGCATGATGGAATCGCCGAACAGGGTCACGATCAGCGAGCCGCCCCGCAGCGGCCGCTGCCGGCGAAAGCGCGCAATGAGGTCCGCTGCGACGGTGGAGGCGTTGCCGGTCATTTTTCGGCCATTGTAGTACGAATTTTTTACATGACACGGAAAAAATTGATTTGTGAAATTTGTGGTATCACAATGGGCGCTTGGTTGTCATGGACACCGGGTCTATCGCGGGCGGAGAGTTGGATGTACACACAAGGGCTGGACGTGCAGGTTGCGGATGCGGCACCGGCCGATGAGGCTGCGCTGGAGAAGCGATTCCTGCAGCGGGTCGACGCCGAAGAGAAGATCGAGCCCAAGGACTGGATGCCGGCGCGGTACCGCAATACGTTGATCCGGCAAATTTCACAGCACGCGCATTCGGAAATCGTCGGCATGCTGCCCGAGGGCAATTGGATCACCCGTGCGCCCACCTTGAAGCGCAAGGCGATCTTGATCGCCAAAGTGCAGGACGAGGGCGGGCACGGGGCCTATCTATACAGTGCGGCGGAAACGCTGGGCATCAGCCGCGACCAGCTCATCGATCAGCTTTTGTCCGGCAAAGCCAAGTATTCGAGCATATTCAACTACCCGACGCCGACGTGGGCGGATGTCGGCGCCATCGGCTGGCTGGTCGACGGCGCGGCCATCATGAACCAGATTCCGCTGTGCCGATGCTCGTACGGCCCCTATGCCCGTGCCATGGTGCGTGTGTGCCGGGAAGAGAGCTTTCACCAGCGCCAAGGCTACGATCTGATGATGCATCTGGCGCAGGGAAAACCCGAACAAAAGCGAATGGCGCAGGAGGCGCTCAACCGCTGGTGGTGGCCCGCGCTCATGATGTTCGGACCGCCCGATGCGAATTCCACTCACAGCGGCGACTCGCAGCGCTGGAAGATCAAGCGGTTCTCGAACGACGAACTGCGTCAGAAATTCGTGGATTTCACGGTGCCGCAGGCGAAATTTCTGGACCTCTCGATACCCGACCCCTTGCTCCGCTGGGACGAGGAGAGGCAGCAGCATGCGTTCGGCCCCATCGATTGGAACGAGTTCGAGCAGGTGCTGAAGGGCAATGGTCCCTGCAATGCGGAGCGGCTGGCCGCGCGCCGCAATGCCCATGCCTCGGGCGCCTGGGTGAGAGAGGCGGCAAGCGCGTACGCCGACAAGCAGCGCCGCCGCGCGGCCGCCCTCGCAGCCTGATTGTCTGAAGCATTCGGAGGACTTATGGACGACAGTCGAGAGTGGCCCTTATACGAAGTGTTCGTCCGCGCCCGTGGCGGACTCGATCACAAGCATGTGGGCAGTTTGCATGCCGCCGATGCGCGCATGGCGATCGAGCACGCGCGCGACCTGTATACCCGGCGCCAAGAGGGCATCAGCATTTGGGTTGCAGCTTCGAGGGACATCACCGCCTCCGATCCTGCCGAGACCGATTCCCTGTTCGAACCGGCGCGCGACAAGATTTACCGGCATCCGACGTTTTATGAAATACCCGATGAGGTCAAGACGCTGTGAACGCGCCCTTGGCGGAAGCTAAGGCGCTGTACCGCTACCTGCTGCGGCTCGGCGATTTGAGCCTGGTTCTCGGGCAGCGCCTGGGAGAATGGGTTGGGCATTCGCCCGCCCTGGAAGAGGATTTGGGCCTCGCCAACATCGCGCTGGATCTGATCGGCCAGGCGCGGCTATTGCTGACCTATGCGGGCGAGGTCGAAGGACGCGGACGCGGCGAGGATGAACTCGCCTTTCTGCGCGAGCACGGCGAATACCTGAATGCCATCATGGTGGAGCAGCCGAACGGAGACTTCGGGCGCACCATCGTGCGCCAGGTGCTGATCGATGCCTTCCAGCTGGAACTGTACGAGCGCATGACGGCCTCCACGGATGAGCGCCTGGCCGCCATCGCCGCAAAATCGGTCAAGGAAATCCGCTATCACCTGCGCTATAGCGCCGGCTGGCTGGTGCGGCTCGGCGACGGCACCGACGAGAGCCACGCCCGGGTTCAGTCAGCCCTCGAGAGTCTGTGGCCCTATACGGTGGAGCTGTTCGCCGAAGATGAATTGGATCTGCTCATGGCGGAGCGGGGCGTCGCGCCGCGGCTGTCCGAGGTTCGCGCTGCCTGGGCGGCACGCATCGGCGAACTATTGACCGAGGCAACTCTAAATCGTCCCGCGGATCGCCCGCATGCCTGGCACGGCAAACGCGGCCAGCACAGCGAACACCTGGGCTACATTCTCGCCGAAATGCAGCACTTGCAGCGCACGTACCCGGGTGCTCGATGGTAGGCGCCGCGCCGGCGGCGCAGCGGCGGCTGGAATGCGCGTGGCAGGCCCTGGCATCGGTCGAAGATCCGGAAATTCCGTCGGTGAGCATCGTCGATCTCGGTTTGATCCGTTCCCTGGAGGCGAGATCCGACGGCACGCTGGAAGTGGGCCTCTCTCCGACTTATGTCGGCTGTCCCGCCACCGAAGTCATCCGCCATTCCGTGGACAATGCGCTGCGCGATGCCGGAGTCGGCGAGTTCGTCGTGAATACGGTGCTGTCGCCGCCATGGACCAGCGATTGGATCACAGCGGAGGGCCGCCGCAAGCTCGAACTTTACGGAATCGTGCCGCCTGAACAGCCTGCCGCCTCGATGCGCGGCGTGTTGAGGATGAATCGGCCCGTGGCATGTCCGCGCTGCCGTTCCACCGATACCGAGTGCATCAGTGAATTCGGGTCGACGCCGTGCAAGGCGCTGCATCGCTGCCGCGCCTGCCTCGAACCCTTCGAATACTTCAAATGCATATGAAGAATCTCCATGCTTGACTTTCATCCCCTGAAAGTGAGATCGGTCGACCGCGTCGCCGAGGATGCCGCGTGCGTCACGGTGGAGATTCCGGCCGCGCTGCGCGAGGCATTTGCCTTCCACGCCGGGCAGTACGTCACCGTTCGGCGGATGATCGCCGGGCGCGAGGAGCGCCGCACCTATTCCATCGTCACGGCGCCGGGCGGCGACGCGCTCAAATTAGGGGTCCGGCTGCAGTCCGGCGGCCGGATGTCGGGCGAACTCGCCGCAAATCTGCGTGCAGGCGATCTGCTCGATGTCGGAACGCCGATGGGGCGCTTTCGCACTTCAATCAGCCCCGAACGAGAACATTCGTACGTGGCCTTCGCGGCGGGCAGCGGCATCACTCCGATTCTGTCGCTGGCGACGGCGATTCTCGAGCGCGAGCCGCGAAGCCGGTTTCTTCTGATCTACGGCAACCGCAGCATTTCGCGAACGATGTTTCTGGAAGAGACGCTCGCGCTCAAGAACCGCTACATGGACCGGTTTTCCGTGCACTTCGTCATGAGCCGCGAGCCTCAGCAGACCGATTGGCTCAATGGCCGAATCGACGGCCGCAAGGTCGGCGAACTCGCGCGGCACATGCCGGAGATTCAAACCGCCCATGAGTACCTGATATGCGGGCCCGGCGATATGGTGGACGAGGTCCGCACCGCCATCAAGGCATTGAACGGCACCGCTCCGATTCGATTCGAACGATTCGCAGGCGGTACGCCGCGGCCGGTGGAGATAATCACGAAGGTGGACGCGGCCGCTGGAACGGGGGCGGCCGGCGCGCCCCAGGAAACCTTGGCCACCATTTCCGTGGTGATGGACGGGCGCCGGCGCAGCTTCCCCATGGCTGCCAGCGACGCTTCCGTGCTCGACGCCGCGGAGCGAGCCGGCCTGGATCTGCCGTTTTCCTGCCGGTCGGGCATTTGCGCCACGTGCAGGGCTCGAATCACGGAGGGCGCGGCAGTGATGGCGCACAATATTGCCTTGCAGCCGTGGGAAACCGAAGCCGGCTTCGTATTGTGCTGCCAGGCGCGGCCCACCACCCCCACGCTCGAACTGAGCTACGATCACAAATAATTGCAGGGTACCGTCCTTCAGGAAACGCATGCCGTACGACACAATTCTATTCAGCCTGGACGGAGGCATCGCGCGCCTGACCTTGAACAGGCCGGAGAAGCTCAACAGTTTCAATACCCAGATGCACCGTGACGTGCAGGACGCCTTGGGAAGGCTGTCCGGCAGCGACGCGCGGGTTCTGGTGTTGACGGGCGCGGGGCGCGGATTTTGCGCCGGGCAGGACTTGGGCGACCGGGCGGTATCGCCCGGTTCCCGGGGCGTCGATCTCGGCGATTCGATCGAGCAGTATTACAAGCCCTTGGTGCTGGCGCTGCAACAGCTGCCGATGCCCGTGATTGCCGCCGTGAACGGCGTGGCGGCGGGGGCCGGCGCCAACATCGCGCTCGCCTGCGATCTCGTCATTGCAGCGCGCTCCGCGAGTTTCGTGCAGGCGTTCTCCAAGATCGGATTGCTGCCGGATTCGGGAGGCACCTGGACCCTGCCGCGCCTCGTCGGTCTGTCGCGCGCGCTGGGCCTTACGCTGCTGGGCGAAAAACTGCCGGCGGAACAGGCCGCCGAGTGGGGAATGATCTGGCGATGCGTCGAAGACGCCGAGTTCGAATCCACCGTAGATACCTTGGCACGGCAATTGGCGGCCGCGCCCACCCGCGGCCTCGCATGGACCAAGACCGCGATACGCGGCAGCGGGCAGCGCTCGCTCGCCGAACAGCTCGATGTCGAACGCGACGCGCAGCGCGAGCTCGGCCGATCGGCGGATTATGCCGAGGGTGTGGCGGCGTTCACCGAAAAGCGGACTCCCCGCTTCACAGGCCGCTGACGATGCCCCGGGAGATGGCGCCGAGGGAGGACGCAGCACAGCGCGCCCGCGCGCACATCGAATCGCTGTATCGCGCCGATCGAGCATCGCAGTCGCTGGGCATCGACATAATCGAAGTGGATCCGGGCCGTGTCCGCATCGCCATGACGGTGCGCCCCGACATGGTCAACGGCTACGGCATGTGCCACGGCGGAATCGTATTCGCCTTTGCGGACAGCGCCTTTGCGTTCGCCTGCAATTCGTACGGCGACCCGATGGTCGCGGCGGGCGCCAGCATCGAATTCCTGGCACCGACGCCCTGCGGCGAACGACTGACCGCGTCGGCCGTCGAAGTGTCCCGCGGTCCGCGGCATGGAATTTACGACGTGACCGTGTCGGGGGCGTCGGGCGCGGTGCTCGCGCACTTTCGCGGACGATGTTCGCGCCTGCGCGGCGCGAATCAGCCGCCGCCATCCAAGGATTCGAGTACATGAATTTGCAGAGCTACGTGTGCGGCGGCTGGCGGAGCGGGGACGGGGGCGTTTCGATGCGGGATGCCACCACGGGCGAAGTCATCGCCCAAGCATCCACCGCCGGCATCGATTTCGCGGCCGTGCTCTCCCATGCCCGCGAAGTGGGCGGCCCGGCGCTTCGCGCCTTGACGTTTCACGAGCGCGCCGCCGCTTTGAAATCGGTGGCCAAGCACCTCACTGAAATCAAGGAGGAATTCTACGCGCTGTCCTATCGCACCGGCGCAACCAAGAGCGATTCGATGATCGATATCGACGGCGGCATCGGCACGGTCTTCGTCTTCGCCAGCAAGGGTTCGCGTGAATTGCCGAATGCGCGGGTTTTCGTCGACGGCGATGTCGAGGCCTTGTCGAAGGGCGGCACCTTCGTCGGGCAGCATGTGTACGTTTCGCGCGAGGGCGCGGCCGTGCACATCAACGCCTTCAATTTTCCGGTTTGGGGAATGCTGGAGAAATTGGCGCCGACGCTGCTCGCCGGCATGCCGGTCATCGTCAAACCGGCGACCGCGACCGCCTACCTGACCGAACTCGTGGTAAGGCGCATCGTCGAATCGAAGCTATTGCCCGAGGGCGCGCTGCAGTTGATCTGCGGCGGGGTGGGGGACTTGTTCGATCACCTGAACTGCCAGGACGCGGTCGCCTTCACGGGTTCGGCGAGCACCGCCGCGAAATTGCGGATGCATTCGACCATCATCCGCAACGCGGTGCCGTTCATCGCAGAAACAGATTCGTTGAACTCCAGCATACTGGCGGCGGATGCCCTGCCAGGCACGCCAGAATTCGACCTCTTCATCAAAGAGGTCGTGCGCGAAATGACCGTCAAAGCGGGGCAGAAATGTACGGCGATCCGCAAGGCGCTGGTGCCGGCCACGGCCGCGGGCGATGTCGTCGCCGCCTTGCAAGCGGCGCTGCGCAAAATCGCGGTGGGCGATCCGCGGGCAGAAGGCGTGCGCATGGGACCCCTGGTGAGTCAGGAACAGCGCACCGACGTGCTGGCCCGGGTCGCCGAACTGCGGTGCGAAGCCGATCTCGTCGAGGGCAACGTGGACACATTCGAGGTGATAGGCGCCGACCGGGCACGCGGTGCGTTCGTGCCGCCGCTGCTGCTCCTGTCCCGCGACCCGCGGACTGCGCGAGCGGTCCACGAGGTCGAAGCATTCGGGCCCGTCGCAACGGTACTTCCGTATCGCGACACCGCGGACGCCATCGCGCTCGCGCGGCGAGGCGGAGGCAGTTTGGCAGCGTCGGTATTCACCGCCGATGATTCCCTGGCGGCTCGAATCGTTTTGGGGCTTGCGCCTTATCACGGCCGCATTTTGGTCGTGAACAGAACGTGCGCCAAAGAATCAACGGGCCATGGCTCACCGCTCGCTCCGCTCATCCACGGAGGGCCGGGCCGCGCCGGGGGCGGCGAAGAAATGGGCGGGATCCGCGGAGTCCTTCATTACATGCAGCGCACCGCCGTACAGGGGTCGCCCGACACCATCACCGCCGTAAGCGGCCGTTGGGTGCGCGGCAGCCGGCTGCGCAATCCCGGAAGGCATCCGTTCCGCATCCCCTTCCACGATCTGGAATTGGGCGATACTCTGCTGTCGGCCGAGCGCGAGGTTACCGTTTCCGACATCGAGCAATTTGCGGCGCTCTCGGGCGATACTTTTTACGCTCACATGAACGAGGCCGAATCCGCCCGAAACCCTCTGTTCGGGGGGCGGGTCGCCCACGGCTACTTTCTCATCTCGGCCGCGGCCGGCCTTTTCGTCGATCCCGATTACGGTCCGGTGCTCGGCAATTATGGCCTGGACGCGCTTCGATTCGTGAAACCCGTGAAACCGGGCGACAGGATCAAGGTGCGGCTGACGTGTGCGCAAAAGAGTTTGCGTGCCGACAAGGGCTGGGGCGAGGTGGCCTGGGATACTGAAATCACCAATCAGAATCAAGAAACCGTGGCATCTTACGACGTGCTGACCATGGTCAGCATTTACGCCGTGCCCGATTCGCAGGAAAACGCATCGTGAACGCCGCCATCGATGCTCGCCGATATTCGCGGGATTTTCCAAGCCTGCAGTTTCTGGCGACCGAGCCGGGAATACTAGAGCTCGTCATGGCCAACAAGGGGCGCCTGAACGCGGCGACCGAATCCATGCATCGCGACCTCGCACTCGTCTGGCGCACGATCGATATGGACGATGCCGTGCGCGCGGTGATCGTGCGTGGAGAGGGTTCGAATTTCTCCTCGGGCGGCGATTTCGACATGATCGAACGCATGATGGACGATGAGGCGACATTGGTGCGCGTTTGGAAGGAGGCGAGCGATCTCGTCTACAACCTGATCAACTGTTCAAAACCCGTGGTCTCGGCGATCCGGGGAAGCGCGGTGGGAGCCGGCCTCGCCATCGCCTTGCTGGCCGATGTATCCGTCGCCGCGGACAACGCCCGCATTCTCGACGGCCATACCCGCCTCGGCGTCGCGGCCGGAGATCACGCCATCATCATCTGGCCGCTGCTGTGCGGGCTCGCGAAGGCGCGATATCACCTGCTCATGAACAAATCCCTGTCCGGCGCCGAGGCGGAGCGGATCGGCCTCGTCGCGATGGCCGTTCCCGACGCGGAGGTAATCGGCGCCGCGTTCGACGTGGCGCGCACACTGGCGGCGAGCAGCACCACCGCCATACGCTGGACCAAGCACGCGCTCAACAATTGGCTGCGCATGGCGGGACCGAGTTTCGACACCTCGCTCGCGCTGGAATTCCTGGGATTCAAGCTGGCGGATGTGCGCGAGGGCTTGGCCGCCGCGCGCGAAAAGCGCCGCCCTGCGTTCGACCGCGGCAAGCCTGAATAGCCGCATGACTCCAGGCACGCCAGAACATTCGCATGGTCCGCGGGAGATGCTGGATATCGAACCCATTTTGGGCGCTACCCGCGATGAACTCGAATCGCTGCAGCTCGAGCGCCTGAAGGCGACGCTCCGCCACGCCTACGCGAACAACGAATGCTACCGGCGCAAATTCGATGCGGCCGGCGTTCATCCCGACGACGTCGAATCGTTGGAGGACTTGGCCCGTTTTCCGTTCACGACCAAGGCCGATTTGCGGGATGCCTATCCCTTCGGCTTTTTCGCGGTGCCCCGCGAACAGGTCGCGCGCGTTCATGCCTCGTCGGGGACCACCGGAAAGCCCACCGTGGTCGGATATACACGCAACGATCTGGCCACCTGGGCCGGTCTCGTGGCGCGCTCGATCCGGGCGGCCGGCGGCCGCGCCGGAATGGCAGTGCACGTTGCCTATGGCTATGGGCTGTTCACCGGCGGACTCGGCGCACACTACGGGGCGGAAGCCGCGGGATGTACCGTCATCCCGATGTCGGGCGGGCAGACCGAAAAGCAGGTGCAGTTGATCCGCGATCTTGCGCCCGACATCATCATGGTCACGCCGAGCTACATGCTCGCCATCCTCGATGAATTCAAGCGCCAGCGGGTCGATCCACGATCAACTTCGCTGCGGATCGGGATATTCGGAGCTGAGCCCTGGGGCGAGGGCATGCGTGCTGAAATCGAAAGCGCATTCGACATCGATGCCTGCGATATCTACGGGCTCTCGGAGGTGATGGGTCCCGGCGTCGCCCAGGAATTTGCGCGCACCAAGGATGGACCGACGATCTGGGAGGATCATTTCATCGCGGAGATCATCGACCCGGCGAGCGGCCGTGTAGTGCCGGACGGCGAGCAAGGCGAGCTCGTTTTCACCTCGCTGACCAAGGAAGCGATGCCGGTCATCCGCTACCGGACGCGCGACCTGACCCGGCTGCTGCCCGGCACCGCGACCTGCATGCGGCGGATGGCAAAGATCAGCGGCCGCACCGACGACATGCTGATCGTGCGCGGCGTGAACGTTTTCCCGTCGCAAATCGAGGAGTTGATCCTGCGGTGCGAGGGGCTGGCACCGCATTTCGAGATCGAGGTCACGCGGCCGAACCGCCTCGACGAGATTTCAATCGTGGTGGAAGCCCGCCCGCAACTCCTCGACCACGCTCATCAGACCCAGGCGTTGCTGCTTGCCGCAAAATTGAAGGACCACGTCGGTATATCCGCGGATATACGCATCGTAGTGAGCGGCTCCCTGGCGCGCTCCGCAGGCAAGGCCAGCCGCGTCCGGGACCGCCGGTAGGAAATCGACATGCGCACGGCGACCGCAGTATTGATGGGCGCAGGCTTGCTCTCGTGTTTGTCCGGGCCGGCCGCATCGCTGGGGGATACTCCGGCGGCGCAAGTGCTCGACGAAGTCGTCGTGACCAGCGACCGCACCGGTCCCGGCATGTGGCACGTACACCATGGGAATTCGCAGGCATGGATTTTGGGGAGCATGTCTCCATTGCCCAAGGACATCACCTGGCGCTCCAAACAAGTGGATCAGGTGCTGACCGGCACCAATGAAGTGCTGATTCAGAAGCCGTTCGAAATCGGCATCGCGCGGATTTTGTGGCTGTTGATCACGGAGCACAACCTGTTGATGGTCCGCGGCGGCAAGAGGCTCGTCGATGTCTTGCCGGCAAATCTTCACGCGCGCTTCGCCGCCCAACGGGCGAAGTACACGGATGATGCCGCCAAATGGGAGCGATTCCGGCCTCTGGTTGCGACCGCGTTCCTGCAGCAGGCTGCCTTTCATCACGTGGGCCTATCCACTCGCGTGGATTTGGGCGCTGCGATGCGAGTACTGGCGAAGAAGCACGGGGTACCCATCGAAGAAATCAAGATCGCGGGCGTGCGCGACGTGATAGATGCCCTGAAGAACCTGCCTCCGGCAACGGAGAACACCTGTGTCGAGGCCTCTCTGGCGACCATCGAAACGGATCTGCCGCGCCTGGTTGAACGTGCGCAGGCATGGGCGAATGGAAATGTCGAGCGCATCGAGAAGCTGCCCGAGCCCAAGGAAGTGGACGCCTGCCGCGCGGCGCTCGACGCGGGCAGCGGCGCTGCCGATCTCATCGCCCGCATACGGCAAACCTGGTTCGATGCAATCGAGAAGCGGCTGCAAAACGGGCGGGTGACGGTGGCCGTGGTCAATATCGACCTGCTGCTGGAACACGGCGGTTTGCTCGATGAGCTTCGCGCGCGAGGTTATGAAGTCGATGCGCCGTGAGGCGGCGTAGCCGGTTTAGCGACGCCGGACCGATCACCGGATGGGGTTTCAGCGCCAATCGGGAGTGGCCGGGCTGGTTTCTGCGAGTGGCCTACGACCCCTATCGGAACTTTTCTGCACAAAATGCCTGGCGGTTCGCCGGCGGAGTGCGATTCTAGCCCACGCCCGCCGTGTACATTGGTAGCATCCACCGAACGGATGTTCCATGCTGGACAAAGTACGACTTACCTATAGCGAATCGATCCTGCTGCTCACGGCCTTTGCGGCCGGGGCGGTGGACGTGATCAGTTTCGCCACCCTGGGGGGCGTGTTCGCCTCGGCCATGACGGGCAATTTCGCGCTACTCGCTTATTATGTCGCGCAAAGCGATTCGCAATCCGCCTTGGGTTCCGTCGTCGCGCTCAGCGGATTCGCCGTCGGTTGCGCCTTGGGAGTCATACAGCGGAGGGGCCGGTCGCAGGAACAGGCGCTGACCTTGCTGTTGGCCACCGAAGCGTCCTTGTTGCTGTTCTTTGCCCTGTATGCGATGTGGACACCCCATGTCGTGCACGCGCCGTCTGACCACCTGCAGATTCTGCTGCTGGCCGTGGCCATGGGCTTCCAAGCCGTGATCGGCCAGACCGTCAGTCTCACCACCATCGTTTTCACGACGACATTGACGAAACTCGTCGGCACGATTGCCGATTCGATTGCCAGCGGCGATGTGTCGGATTTGAAGGACGTGAAGATTCAAAGCGCGGTGGTTGTTTCCTACTTGTTCGGCGCGCTGCTGGCGGGCGCGCTGATCGTCCGCAGGTTTGACGAGGTCGTGCTCCTGCCGTTCATCGGCGTCGCGCTCGCCCTCACGATGCACCGCCGGTCGCGCCGCAAGCCGGCATAAAAGCGGCGATTTCGAGCTTGCGGCAGGGGCGGGGCTTTTATTGCCGGATTGGCCGCCGACGCCGTACACTAGCGCGCCTCCGACATGCCGCCAATCGACGCCCCTCGAGATGCCGCTAGGCGGCGAATCGGGGCAACCGGGTGAACGAGTTCGATAGCCGGGGTGTAGCTCAGACTGGTAGAGCGCTACGTTTGGGACGTAGATGTCGCAGGTTCGAATCCTGTCACCCCGACCACTGATTTCCGGGTCCGTTCCGGACAGATGGGTAACGGTTTATACCGCGGTAAGCTCAGGTACCGTGAGAAGGGGTAATCGACTTTATTTATGGAAAGTGGGGACCACTTCAGCTACAGCATCTTGCTGATCGAGGATGATCCGCCGACGTGCCGCATTTCGCCGTCATATTGAATGAATTCACGCCGTTTCGATTCGCCACGTCCGGACAGACCGCGCGTGCCCATTTGGCGGCCACGGGAGCGAGCTTGCCTGATTCCCAACAGCTTTTTACGGCCGAACTGCCGAAGTCGCCCCGCTTGCCCTGCTACATGAATCGTGGAAGGACCCATCGCTGCTGACGCACTGCGACAATCCGGCGCCGATGGTGGATCTTGCTGCATCCCGGCAGCAGGCGCTGGCCGCGTTTCAGGCCGGTAACGGGGCAAGGTAAGGGGGGTACGTTGCAGCCCGGGAGCGGGCCCCACGGCAGAGTTTGACGAAATATCTTGCCCATCCTCGCATCCGCCGCGGCAATTCAGCCGAACTGTCATTAACACAATGAAAGGCACGTTCCCATGCCAAGTTTCAGACCGACCTCGATTGTCCTCCGCAACCTGATCGAACCATCGAATTCCGGCTGAGCCATGCGCATCGCCGTGGTCGGATCGGGAATCTCAGGACTGGTATCGGCGTGGCTGCTGTCGCGCGAACACCACGTGACGCTGTTCGAAGCCAACAATTACTTCGGCGGCCATACCCATACGCATGAGGTGGAACAGCAGGGCCGCCGCTACCGGATCGACAGCGGGTTCATCGTTCACAATCCCCGTCACTACCCGCTACTGACCCGGATGTTCCGTGAACTCAACGTGGCATCGCAGCCCACCACGATGAGCTTCTCCGTGCACAGCGAGGCCAGCGGGCTGGAATACAACGCGGCCACGCTGGACACATTGTTCTGCCAGCGCCGTAACCTGGCTTCGCCGCGATTCATCGGCATGGTGCGCGATCTGATGCGTTTCTATCGCGAAGCACCGGCACTGCTGAATTCATCGGAAACAGGCCCCACGCTCGGCGACTATCTCACGGAGCATGAATACGGCGCGGCGTTTCGCGAGGAACATCTGGTGCCGATGGCCTCGGCATTGTGGTCGTCGCCGAGAACGCAAATTCTAGGTTTTCCGGTTCGCTACCTGGTGCAGTTCATGGCCAATCACCAGATGCTGCAGGTCAGCAATCGTCCGCAATGGCGCGTCGTTCAAGGCGGGTCGTCGAACTACGTGCGAGCGCTGCGTGCGGGCTGGTCGGTGCACGAGCGAATGAACTGCGCGGCGCGTGCGATTCGTCGTCAGGGATCGCGCATCGCGGTCGAGAGCGCGGCCGGCATCGAACACTTCGATCGGGTCGTGCTGGCCTGTCACAGCGACCAGGCATTGGCCCTGCTGGCCGATCCGGATGAACGGGAGCAATCAATTCTCGGCGCAATACCCTACCAGCTCAACGACACGGTGCTGCATACCGATGCCAGTGTGCTGCCGGTACACCGCAAGGCTTGGGCGGCATGGAATGTATGGCTGCCGCGCGACCCCAGCGAGGTGTGCACAGTCAGCTACTGCATGAACCTGTTGCAGGGGATCGAATCGCCCGAACCCTTTGTAGTCACGCTCAATCGGACCACTGCGATCGATCCGGCCAAGGTGCTGTCCCGCATGCAGTACCACCACCAGGTTTACAGCCACGCTTCGGTGGCCGCGCAGGCGCGCAAGGCGGAAATTCAGGGCCGGCGTCGCACCTGGTTCGCCGGCGCCTACTGGGGCTGGGGCTTCCACGAGGACGGAATGCGCAGCGCCGTCGAGGTGGCGGCCGCACATGGCGTGCGCTGGCCGGCCGGAATCGAAAGCATGCATTCTATGCCGTCTCACACCGAGGAGAGGGTGGCATGAGCGTCGAATCAACCAAGGCCAGTTCGCCGTTGGCGAGCGCGGTGTACGAGGGTGTGGTGCGTCATCGTCGTCTGACACCGCACCCTCACGCCTTCAATTACCGGATGGCCCAGCTCTACCTGGACCTGGACGAAGTCGATCGCGTATTCAAGCGGCGCTGGCTGTGGTCCGGCGAGCACGGCAACGTCGCGCGGTTCCGCCGCAGCGATTATCTCGGGCCGGCCGAGCTGACGCTGGCCGAGGCCGTGCGTCAGCGCGTCGAGAAAGTCACCGGGCATCGGCCGCCGGGGCCGATCCGTCTGCTCTGCCATCTGCGTTACTTCGGTTTCGTGTTCAACCCGGTCAGCTTCTACTACTGCTTCGCCGAGGACGCCGTAACCCTGCGCTGCATTGTCGCGGAGATCACCAACACACCATGGAGGGAGCGTCACGCCTATGTGCTGCCGGTCGAGACTGCGCTGCCGCTGGGGCGTGCGCTGCACTGGAGCTTCCCCAAGACCTTCCACGTTTCGCCGTTCATGCCGATGACCCGCGATTACGAGTGGCGTTTTACCACGCCGAGCGACGACCTTTGCGTGCACATGGAGGTGATGCGCGACGGTCAGCGTGAATTCGACGCCACCCTCCACCTGCGCCGCCGCCCGTTGAACGGCGCTTCACTTGCCCGCGTGTTGTGGCGCTATCCGTTGATGACCGCGCAAGTCGTCGGCGCCATTCACTGGCAGGCGCTGCGGTTGTGGCTGAAGCGCAATCCCATCCACGATCACCCGAAAAGCATACGTCACCAAGGTCCGCCATGAACGAGATCGCCAAAACCACCGAATACGACTGTCCCAAGCGCGGCGCCTTCGATCGTTTTCTGCGTCAGCAGGTACTGAGCCAACTCAGATCATTGCGTCATGGACGGCTGCTGCTGGCGGACGACGGCGGGCAGCTCGAATTCGGGCAAGCCGCCGCGATCCGGTCGGATCTTGAGATCCGGGTGGAGGTTCTCGATCCGGCCGTCTATCGCGCCGTCGCTACCAATGGCAGTGTGGGAGCGGGCGAGGCTTATGTGGATGGTCTGTGGCGCTGCGACGACCTCGCGGGGCTGGCACGGCTGCTGGTGCGCAACCGCGACGTGCTCGACGGCATGGAGAAGGGGCTTGCCCGACTCTGCGGCACGGCAATGCGCGCCTGGCATGCACTGCGGCGCAACACCCGCGGCGGCAGCCGCCGCAACATCGCCGCGCATTACGATTTGGGCAATGACTTCTTCGCCCTGTTCCTGTCCTCAGACCTGATGTACTCCTCGGCTATCTGGACGGATGAATCCGACACACTGGAGACAGCGTCGACGCGCAAGCTCGAGCGCATCTGCCGCAAGCTAGAACTCAAGCCGTCCGACCGCGTGCTCGAAATCGGAACCGGCTGGGGCGGCTTCGCGCTGTATGCCGCGCAGCACCACGGCTGCCATGTCACCACGACCACAATCTCTCGCGAACAACATGCACTGGCAGGCAAACGTGTCTTGGCCGAAGGGCTGGGCGCGCACGTCGAGCTGCTGCTTGAGGATTACCGCGATCTGCGCGGACAATACGACAAGCTGGTGTCGATCGAGATGGTGGAGGCGATCGGCGCGCCCAACCTCGACAGGTATTTCAGTCAGCTCGGCGCGTTGCTGCGACCCGATGGTCTGGCATTGGTTCAGGCCATCACCATCGAGGACCATCGATATGCGCAGGCGTTGAAGTCCGTCGATTACATCAAGCGCCACGTATTTCCCGGCAGCTTCATTCCCTCGATCAATGCCCTGCTCGCATCCAAGACCCGCGCCAGCGATCTGGCATTGGTCCAGATGGAAGACTTCGGCTACTCGTATGCGCTGACGCTGAAAGCGTGGCGCGAGCGCTTCATGGCGCGGCTGCCCAAGGTGCGCGCTCAGGGCTTCGACGATCGCTTCATCCGCCACTGGGAATTCTATTTGGCCTATTGCGAAGCCGGTTTTCGCGAACGCGCCACGGGCGTTGCGCAGTTGCTGCTGGCCAAGCCCGGTAATCGGCGGGCCGGGCCGCCAGCCGAGATTGAACGCGCCGAAAGGAATCTCAAATGAACGTCTCCGTTCCCGACTTCTACACGTTGCCCCACGAGCGGGCCGCCGCCGGTGTCCTGGGACTTGCCGAACGGGGGTGGCTCCCTGATGTTCTGATACGGCAAGGCATACGGCACATGTGTGCGGAGCGGCTGCGGGAAGAAACCGCCGGCGGCCCGGATCATCAGGCCGCTCGCTTCGCCGAACGCATCGAGATGCTGCGTCACAGTCCGGTGGCGGTTCACACCGATGCCGCCAACGCACAGCACTACGAACTGCCGCCGGCCTTCTTCGAACTGTGCCTCGGCAAGCGTCTGAAGTATTCGGGTTGCTACTACCCAGAGGGCGGCGAGTTGCTGGAACAGGCAGAAGAGGCGATGCTGGAACTTTATGGCGAGCGTGCTGAACTTAGCAATGGCCAGAGAGTGCTGGAACTTGGCTGTGGCTGGGGTTCGCTGACGCTATGGATGGCCGAACGTTATCCGAACGCGAAGATTGTCGCCGTTTCCAACTCGAATCGGCAACGCGAGCATATCGAGAGCCAGTGCCGGCGGCGCAACCTCTGCAACGTGCGTGTGGTCACCCAGGACGTCAACCGACTCGAACTCGATGCCGGGCAATTCGATCGCTGCGTGTCGGTCGAGATGTTCGAGCACATGCGAAATTACGATATCCTGCTCGGCCGCATCGCGGGCTGGTTGCGGTCGGGGGGGAAGCTATTCGTGCACATCTTCGCGCACAGAACTTTGATGTATCCGTTCGAGACGGCTGGCGAGGGCAACTGGATGGGCCGGCATTTCTTCACAGGCGGCCTAATGCCGGCCTCCGACACCCTGCTCTGGTTCCAGCGCGACC
>Ga0182013_10002984_pt1 | contig 21540 bp, 23 predicted proteins | sample 612S2MmetaG_FD_120487 | JGI IMG/M metagenome (GOLD analysis project Ga0182013, IMG submission 120487) | Permafrost microbial communities from Stordalen Mire, Sweden - 612S2M metaG | ecosystem: Environmental > Terrestrial > Soil > Wetlands > Permafrost | place: Sweden: Stordalen | collected... | reverse complement strand
TTGAGCAATTGCGAAAAGTCTTGAGCGGCAATCCTCCACCATGGCTGCGCAAGGCGCTCAACAAAGGCGGAGAGCGCGTTCTGGACTTTGAAGACGAGGTGATCTATGGATGAGAGCGCAGTGCAAACGGCGGCGCCGGCTATGCGCGGTTTTCTCGGCGAGTTGATCAAGCAGTGGAGAGCGCAGGACGTTCATGGAACATGGGACGCAAAGAGCGATGCCGAACTGCTCGCGCCGTACATTATCACCAGAGAGCAGCGGCGCGAAATGGCGCTTATGGGCGATCCGGATCCCGATACGCTCTGGCGCCTGGAGCTGTTTTACAACGCGGTAGGGCTGGCCGTCGAGCGAGTCACCGGGGTCATGGTCTCTCCGATCATGAAGCTGCACCATGAAGGGTTTGGACGGCTCGTGTTGACCGCGGGCAGGCTGATTGTGATCAACAAGCACATGCGCGATGTGCACAGATTTGGCTTTGAAAGCATGGAAAAGCTGGAAGCCGAAGGAGAAAGACTGGTTGAGAGCGCTTTGGAATGGATTGAGAAGTACCCCGAAGTTGCTCATTTTTAAAAGCGGCGTGATTGACTGATTCGGGAGCCCCCGAAGCGGAAATCAGGAAACTCTCCGCGCAGGCAGTGTCAGCCAAGATGGATCTTCGCGATCAGGCCGAGGATCATCCGATCGACTGGAAGCGGGTTCCGCGATTGCGATGCGGTCCCACAAAATAGATTGCGAACTCAAGATCAAACGCGCCCTTCTGGGGGCAACTGGAGAGTGAATGGAAGCGACGCAATCAGCACTTCAATCGTATACGCGCGACGGCCGTGCATGGAATCCATCGTATCTGCAGGCCATTGATCCTGATCTCTGCATTGGATGCGGCCGCTGCTTCAAGGTGTGTGGCCGCTCGGTGATGACCTTGCAGGGGTTCACGGAGGACGGCGACCTGGTTTCGCTGGACGACGACGAAGAGATCTTGCGCAAGGTCATGACAGTAACCGATCCGGGCGCGTGCATCGGGTGTGAAGCATGTGCGCGGGTTTGCGGGAAAAACTGCCAGTCTCACGGACCATCCTGAGAGGAAGATCATGACGCCAGAGGCGATCTATTCCATTTTGTTGCGGGCGAATGCGACGACCGCCTGCGAAACATTCGATGGACATGTGCTGGCGTGCGTCTTTTCTGCCGGAGTCGCTGAGGTCCAGGATGGCGGCTCATTCACGGATGCGCTTGGGATCTGCGGCACCGCTCTTCGTCACAGCATTGGGAAATATTTTCCCGGAACGCTTGAGCAACTGGAAGCCTTTGACCTGGACAAAGAGCCGGTCATTGAAGACGATGAGCGCTGCCTCCGCGAGTTGTTGTGGCGCTTTCGCACCGCTCCCTCCCCGCTCAATTCGCTGCTGTCTTCTCTCGTGTCCCGCAGAGCCACGCGTCCGAATCATCTATGGCAGGATATTGGACTCTCCGACCGAAGTGAATTGTCCCGGCTGATGCAACGTCATTTTTCCTTGCTGGCCCAGCGCAACAACCAGGATATGAAGTGGAAGAAGTTCTTCTACCGCATGATTTGCCGCGAAGATGGATTTCGCATGTGCACAGCTCCAACTTGTTCGGAATGCAGCGACTTCCCCAGTTGTTTTGGCGACGAAACCGGTGAAAGTCTGCTTGCCCGCGCGCGCCATCGACTGGAGACTCCCAGGCTGAATTCGATTGAAGACGCGCTCTCGCTTTGATCGATATGTGACATGTAACAAACGTGACAATGTGCATTTCAGACGCACTGGCCTGCCCATAACTATTCTGCTTTCAATGTCGTGCAATTGGCACGCGACTTGCTATTTGCAATGCAGAAGCAGGCGGGGAGGGCGGAATGGTTGAACTGACAGAAGTTGCCGCAGATGCGTTGCAAGCAGCGATGGCTTCGGTTCCTGAATCCATTGCAGGGCTTCGTCTCGTGGCAGAGCCAGGCGGCTGTTCTGGACCGCGCTATCAGATGGGCCTGGTCGAAAGGGCTGAACCGAGCGACATCTCCTGTGAAAGCCGAGGCGTAATCATCTTCATCGAGCCATCTTCACTTGCATTGATCACTGGAACCACCATCGATTATATCGATGACCAGGACGGTACAGGATTCTCGTTTCGCAATCCACAGGCAATATCCAAAGGCGGCTGTGAGAAGTCCTGCTGTTAACCGGAAGTGACTGAGGAAAATCGCCATGACGGAGATGCTCGCACCAGGCCAATGGGCATACCTCGATAACAACGCGACAACGCGCACCGATCAGCGTGTTGTGGAAGCCATGCTGCCGTTTTATCGGGAGAACTTCGCGAACCCTTCCTCGATGCATGATCTGGGTCAGGCCGCAGCCGATGCGGTTCGCGTAGCGCGGATTCAGATCTGTTCGCTGCTCGGCGCCGGGCGCGAAAGCGAAATCATCTTCACCTCGGGCGGAACCGAATCCAACAATACCGCAATTCTCTCGGCTCTTGAAACACAGCAAGCGCGCAATGAAATCATCACCTCTTTCGTCGAGCACCCGGCGGTGCTTGCGGTTTGCGCGCATCTGGAGCAAACAGGAAAAGCGAGGATTCATCGCATTCCAGTTGATTGGAATGGAAGCCTCAAGCTCGACGCGTATCGCGCAGCGTTAAGTGAGAAGACCGCGCTGGTGTCCATGCAGTGGGCCAACAATGAAACTGGCGTGCTGTTTCCCGTGGAGACGCTGGCGGCCATGGCGCATGAAGTTGGAGCTCTGTTTCACTGCGATGCCGTGCAGGCCGCGGGCAGAGTTGCTCTGAATGTCCAGAATGCGAAGGTCGATATGCTTTCGATATCTGCGCATAAAATGCACGGTCCAAAAGGCATTGGTGCTCTCTATCTGCGCAACGGGGTCAGGCTCTGTCCGTTGATTCAAGGCGGCCGGCAAGAGCGCGGCAAGCGTGCAGGAACGGAAAATACGCCGGCGATTGTCGGTTTCGGCGTGGCTGCGGAATTGGCGGCGCATGCTTTGCGTCATGAGATGAAGAGGGTTGAACTTCTGCGAAATCGACTGGAGCGCGAGATTCTGCGCAGGGTGCCTGGATCGCTTCCGATTGGCTACCGCAGCGATCGCCTGCCCAACACGCTCAACATTGCCTTTGAAGAGATCGAGGCGGATTCCATCCTGGCGATTCTGAATCGCGCGTCGATTGCCGCTTCTTCCGGTTCGGCCTGCAGTACCGGATCGATGGAGCCATCGCACGTCTTGCGCGCCATGAAAGTTCCGTTCAGCCACCTGCGCGGCGCGGTGCGCTTTTCCCTGTCGCGAGAGAACTCGAATGAAGACATTGATCGGGTTCTCGAAGTGCTTCCGCAAGCGGTGCGCGATCTGCAAGCCCTATCGGCTCCCATGGAGGCAGTTTATGACTAGTTCGCAGAAAATTATCATCAACGACTCAACTCTTCGAGACGGTGAACAGGCTCCAGGTGTTGCCTTCACGCTCGATGAGAAGATAGCCATTGCTCTGGCTCTGCAAGAAGCCGGCGTGGATGAAATCGAGGCGGGCACTCCAGCGATTGGAGATCGGGAGATCGAGGAGATTGCGGCCATCGGCGGTGCGCTGAGCCGCTCCGAGCCCATCGCCTGGTGCCGCATGACACGCGCAGATGTGAATGCCGCGCGGAAGACAGGATTGAAGCGGGTCAATCTTTCCATTCCGCTATCCGATATTCAAATGCGGGCAAAGCTGAACCTGAATCGAGACGGCGTGCTGAACCGCATCCGGGATGTGATTGCCTATGCCGTCGATTGCGGATTGCGGGTGGCCATGGGAGGAGAGGATTCCAGTCGCGCTGACACGGACTTTCTGCTTGTCGCCGTGGAAGCGGCAGTATGCGCGGGCGCGCATCGCTTTCGTTATGCCGACACACTCGGTAAAATGGAGCCATTTTCGGTCTATGACGCGTTCACGTTGCTTGGCTCAGGCACTCGTATCGAGTTGGAGTTCCATGGCCACGATGACCTGGGTTTGGCCACGGCGAATACTCTTGCGGCAATCCGTGGAGGGGCAACTCATGCCAGCGTTTGTGTGCTCGGCCTGGGAGAACGCGCCGGCAACGCGGCACTTGAACAAGTTGCCGCCTGCCTCAGCCGCCTTCACAATGCTGGAAGCAATCTGAATCTTGCGCAATTGCCCAGACTTGCTGAAGTTGTAGCCAAGGCGGCGCGCCGTCCCATTCCGGTAGGGAAAGCGATTGTCGGAGACAATGCATTTACGCATGAGTCGGGCATTCACGTGGATGGGCTGCAGAAAGATCCTTCCACATATGAGGAGTTGTCGCCGCAGACCTTTGGCCGAGCGAGACGGATTGTTTTGGGAAAGCATTCAGGAATGGCATCCATCGCGGGAGCCTTGCAATCGCTCGGACTTTCCGCGGACAAGGACCGCACGCAATGGGTGCTTGCTCAAGTGAGGCAGCGGTCGATGCAGGCCAAGCGCGTTGTGAGTACAGACGAGCTGTTGGACTTCTACCGGCGCGCCAGTGATGGCGCATCGTCCATGCATACTCCGCTGGAGGTGAAATATGACTGTGCTTGAGGAACTAAAAAACCTGTCTTCCGCCGAAGACTTCTTCTCCTATCTTGGCGTCTGCTATGATCCTGCCGTGTTGAATGTCGCCCGGCTGCACATCTTACGGCGCATGGGAGATAACATTCGCGCCTCAGGTATGGAACCGGATGAGGCCAAAGCCCGCGCCTACTTCCGCGCGCATCTAGAGCGGGCGTATCAGGATTTTGTAAGATCCACTCCGATCAAAGAGCGCGTTTTCAAGGTCCATCGGGATGCTGTTCGTCCCAAATCCGCTCCGCTGGTGCATCTGTCCATCCCAGGAAATGTCCGGGAACCACTATAGACAGGAAACCTGTGCGGCCTTGTCCGCTCGGGTAAACGGGATTACATAGCCGTTGCGGGAGTGAAGGATCACCGAATCAAGAGAGCGAGCCTCAAACGAAGAATCCTTCTCAATTCGTATCTTAATCTTCATTTCATCCTTATCTCTTCAGTCTTAGTCTTCCGATAGAATACTCATCTTTCTTGTATTGTCCCTGCCAGTTCGTCTGGGGCGGGTGAACCAGGAAAAAACCAGGAGCTTTCGCCGGAAGAAGCCGGACAAACATCTACTTCAGGAGAATCAGCATGGCAGAATACAAAGGACCTCAGATGGAGGCCACTCTGGGCCTTACCGGACTGACCAGCAACGCGATGGCTCTCATTGCGCCAGGTGCTTTTCTCTGGCTCACCTTCTACATCCAAGCCACCACCGGCTCTACCGCGCCAACAATGTGGCTGGGCATCTTTGCCGCGCTGTTGCTTTGTTTGGCCACGGCAGTTGCGTATGCTGAGATTTCCAAGCTTTATCCCGGCACTGGCTCCAGCTACTACTACGCCGAGCAGGCACTCCTGTCCAAGGATAGGTTCTTCAAGTATGCCCGCATCGTAAAGTTTATCGTCGGCTGGGGATCGCACCTTTATTACTGGGTGTATCCCGGCGTAATGGTTGCCACCACGGGCATCTTCGTGGGCTATGTAACGGGATTTCTTTATCCAGGGTTTCTGAGTGGGTCAAATCCGGGCCCCGTGTTCATGGCGCTGGTGGCAGTTGTCTTTTCCTTTTTTGTAGCTTGGATTGCCCAGAAGGGTGCGGGCGCTTCGACCGCGGTGAACCTCGCGATCAATATTGTGCAAATCTCCGCGCTGATGGTTTTCAGCGTTCTTGCTCTCGGTTATCGCGCCAGCCATCCCGCTGGAGCGCCGGCTTTCCAATATGACGGGCAGACGCTTGCGACTTATAGCTATCAGTTTGCAACGGCCAAGGACGGCTCCACGGTTCGTGATGCGAGCGGCGTTCCGGTTCCGTTGCGGGATGCGGCCGGCAAACCCGTTCCTTTCACCATTGAATATCCCGAAAAAGACGCCAATGGGAACTTTCTTACTCACAAGAACGCCCTTTCTGTGATTGCGCCGCACAAGTTCAGCTATGTATTCATTCAGGCGACAGTTGCAATCTTGATTCTAGTAGGCTTTGAATCGGTGACCTCGATGGGAGGCGAGGCCAAGAATCCAACCAAGCATATTCCAATAGCCGTTATCGCCTCACTGCTGATTCAGGGTCTGGTGTGCTACTTGATCGAATATTTCGCGGCAAATTACTTTTTGAACTCCGGGTACACGATGCAGAGCGCTGCCTCCTCGGCTGCGCCTATCGGCGATATGATGATCATTGTCGGTGACGCCCTGCTTGGCCACGGCAACGGAAGGTACTTCATGCTGGCGGAAGCCTTAACGGTCTTTCTCGCCCTGATCGGCACAACGCTAAGCTGCATGAATACCGGCGCCCGCGTGACCTATGCCATGGGTCGAGACAATGAGGTTCCCGAGCACTTCGGAGTGCTGCACTCCAAATCGCTTACTCCGCGGCGGGCCATTTGGGCGCTTGCCGTCATCTCCGCGATCATTGGGGTGATCGCGGTGTCTCTGGCCTTTGGAGACGCAGGCGCTCCTTCGGATGCTTCCATAGCTGCTTTGCCTCACGGGATCTTTTCCAGCTTTGGCTATAGCACGCACGATAAGATGGCGGCTTTGCCCAACTCGCTGCTGACCATTACTCTCACTTCAAACTTTGGCACCTTCATTTTGTATGCGCTCAGCTGCGGACTGTGCATCATGGCCTACAACAAGCGTCACGACTACAATGTTGTTCGCCACCTGCTCATTCCCGGATTTGGGCTGGTCGCCAACCTGGTCTGCATGGCTTTCTATCTGATCAGCCCAGTCTTTGGCCTGGGAACTTTCAAGGAACCCCTTCTCGCGCTGGGCATCTCCGCGGTCTGGGGCATTTACGGAGCAATCTACTTCATTCGGTCATCGAAAACCAAAGGAATGGACGTTCTTCTTACCACGAAGTAAGGATTTGTGAAGAAGAAGGCCGAATAGGATGGGAACCGCTTGGAAACTTCAGCGAAGCGTTCCTGACGAATAAGCGCAACAGATTGTTCAGCACTGATATGGAGTGACCCTGTCAATTACCGTAAGCTTCGACGTATGGCCGTCTGGACGAGGCTGAACGCGGGCAGGCATTCTTGATTGTGGGGTAGCAGAGGCTGCCCGTGCGAAAGGGAGTGCATAAGTACAAGCGCGCAGGCCATTTCTGACATCAACAGGAGTGACGGACATGCGGCGCGGCTTCACCGGGCTGAGCGCCATGGTGCAGACTACTCTTCAGCAGAGTACGTTGAGCGGTCACGTCTTTGTTTTTCGCGGTCGCAGAGGCCACGTCATCAAATTGCTTTGGCATGATGGGGATGGTTTATGCATCTTCCACAAGCGCTTTCCACCCCAACGACAGGTCTTGGTCGCTGGGGGGGAAGCGGATGCATTGAGGGCGATCATCGCCGTGCAGCGGCTGCAAATCCTCTCCAACGACAACGAGATCGAGCATCCGAAGCTGCTGGTTGCAAAGCTGCGGCGGATGCAGTTTGGACGCCGCTCGGAGAAGGTCACGCAACAGATCGAGCAGTTGGAATTGAAGCTTGGCGAAGATGCTTCCGGAGTGTTGGAGTACATACCGGCCAGCTATGTGGTGATCCGACCTATGCGCCCCAGGATGTGCTGCGGCAGATGCGACACGATTCTGCAAGCGCCCGCACCGAGCCGCCCTGTAGAGCGCGGCCTCGGAGGACCAGGACTGCTGGCCCATGTGCTCACGGCCAAGTTTTGTGATCACTTGCCATTCTTCCGGCAGTCCGATATCTATGCGCGAGAGGGCGTTGATCTGGAGCGTCAATGTGAAGGGATCGCAATACCATCGCCTTTGAAGATCTGAAGCCGGACCGCCGTTTCGTAGTTAACGCGGGAAGCGGCAGTTACCCTATCGACGACCGGACCACGGCGATTGGAGTGCAAGAACTGGCCGCAGTGCTGGCCGCGCTCGATGCGTGAGACGGCGGGCGGCGTGCTCTCCGGTTGCCGGCGGGCCGCCACATGTTGGATAAAGAGCATTTGAAGTCGACGTACACCTGCTTCTTTCGTGCCTCCCGCCTGCCGCCCACTCCCAACAGCTTCTCCAGATACTGAAGGCGTCTCAAGAACGAGAACCGAAGGCAAACGTCGGTGGCAATCTGACGGTTGCGGTCATCAAGACCCTGGACGGCCGGCAATCCTTCTGGGTGTCGGTTGACGAAGGGAAGTGCAAACACGTCCTCGAACGGGTTGAACAGCTTCGCCACTCGGCACATTGGGCGTTACGCGACAGAATTAAAACGCCCAGCCACGAAAGAGAGGGCTGGTAGTCGTAACTGGGGTGGAGATTCGTGGTCAATGAACGAAAGCCGGCCCCCGGCTTACTTCTCCCCATTGCAACTTTGGGGCCGTGAGTGGGAAGGCGATTGTTCGTCAACACAGAACAATGTTAAAGCAAGATGGGACGGGGAGATCGGTGCTATCCCATGTCCCAAAATCGGGACATGGGCACCCGGCAGATCGCCAGCAAAACCGCAGTAAATTCCGTTCTCAGTTCTTGCCGGAATTTCCTGTCATCGGATGAAAATAGCCCTGTTGACTCAGGGAGCCACCCTCGGCGCCAGGTGGTCGTCGTTGAGTTCACCGGCGATTTGGCATAAGCCGAACTGGCGGGGCGGGACTACACCTTGAACTTTATCGACGGAATAGGACCCGCGACTATGCCTTGACTGTAGTGGCCCTCGGTGACTATCGCGCGATAAATATGCATCTTATTAACTCGATAGGGCTTTTCGCCATTTCGACGACTATTCGCGTGTTTTTCGGTACATCTCGTGCACCACTGGCACAGCAGTTTTATGACAGCCGCATTTTGCTGCGCGTGATCGTCCCCATCCGACACAACTTCCCGATTCAGGGAAAATGTTACTCCGTGTGCAGAATTGGCCATTTTCTTGTTGGCCATTTTCTCGCTTGAAGTTCCTACTTAACCCTGTTCCCACCGGGCGCATCTCTTCCGCGTCTACGCATCTTCAATGCACTTCTTACCGCTTCGCGGATTCCATCCGAAGTGAATCAGACGGACTTCGACTCTGGAATGGCCAGCACAAAAAGGAATGGACCCATGGCACTCGTCAGGAAGACTGCTGTCCAGGCAATCTCTGCCTCGGATGGAAAACTCTCGGCTGTAACCACCCGTGAGGCGGAAGCACAGCGCAAAAAAGCGAGGACCCTCGCCAAACAGCAGCAGGCGGCCGAGCGCATCGCTGCAGCCACCGGACAATTGGCCTCCGGCATTGCTCAGGCATCGTCAGCCGCCGAGGAACTGAAACGTGCCAGCGATCAAATCGCTAACGGCGCCGAAGAGGCATCGAGCGCTGCGCAGGAGTCTCTGGCGGCCTTTCAGCAGGTGGGCGTCTCCATCACGCGTCAATTGCAGAACGCAGATGTCAGCCGCAGCAAGGGCGAGGTCTGCCAAACATTGATCGGTCGCACCAGCGCCGATGTTGCCAGCCTGATCACCAATGTTGGGATAGCCGCGCAGCGCCAGCTCGCTTCGGTGAGCATGGTCACTGAACTTGAAACGCAGGCCGCCAATATCGGCGACATCGTCAAGGCTGTGGCTCGCATCGCCGACCAGACCAATCTGTTGGCTTTGAATGCGGCAATCGAAGCAGCGCGTGCCGGAAAGCATGGAAAAGGCTTCGCGGTCGTCGCCGACGAAGTGCGCACGCTAGCCGAGACTTCGGAGAAGAGCGCCAAGCAGATTCAGGAATTGGTCGGGCAAATCCAGCAAGAAGTAAAGACCATCGCAGGCGGCATCAATACATCCGCCAAGACAATGGAAGATGAAGTTGAGAAAGGCAAAACCGTAACGCTGCAACTGGAGAAAATCCGCCTGGATGCCGTCGAAATCGTAAAGGGCATCGGAGAGATCGCGGTCAACGCCGGACAATCCAATATCGCATCCCAGCAGGCGCTGAAGGGTTCGCAAAATATTGCAGCCGCCGCCGAGGAGCAGTCCGCCGCCGCCGAAGAGTCCGGCAAAACCGTGGCCGAGCAGACGCAGGCCCTGGCCGAATGCGAGCAAGCGGCGCAGTCTTTGTCGGAGTTGGCAGAGGACCTCAAGAATTCGACCGACGTAGCGAAAAGCGCCGAGCAAGTAGCTTCCTCCGCCGAGGAGTTGTCTTCAGCAGTACAGGAAATCAACCGTTCCAGCGCTCAGATCATGACGGCTCTCGGTCAGATCCGCAAGGGTGCCGAAGTTCAGTCCGCAGCCTCCGAGGAGTCTTCCGCGGCAACCAATCAGATTGAGAAGGGGTTGGAAATCGCCCAGAAACGCGCCACAGCGAGTGCGGAAAAAGTGGTCGCCATCAAGACCTTGTTGGGTGAGAATAAGATAGCCGTCAATGGGCTGATTACCGGTCTTACCACTTCGGCGGATGCCTCCCGTGGCAGTATCAAGCAGATGAACGACCTGGAACTGGTGTCCAGACGGATCGATAAGATCGTCGAAGCCATCAGCACCGTGTCCATCCAGACCAACATGCTCGCCGTGAATGGCGCCATTGAAGCAGCGCGTGCAGGAGAGTTCGGCAAGGGCTTTGTCGTGGTGGCCACCGACATCCGCAACTTGGCTCATGATTCATCGGAGAACGCCGACAGGATCAAGGACTTGGTGAAGGCTGTCCAGGATCAGATTGGTGTAGTTGGCCGTGATTTGACCGAGATTGTGGCATCGGCTGTCTCCGAAGTGCAGAAGGCTAAGGCCACGACCGACGATCTTGTGTCTATTGAAAACGACATTCTGGTTGTCGAAAAGGGCGCTCAGGAGATACTCGCCGCGTCGGATGAAATCGCCGCAGCTCTTGGCCAGGTAAAGAAAGGCATAGAGCAGATTTCCGCAGCAGCAACCGAGGCCGATAAGGCAGCCACCGAAGCAGCTGGCGCCGCTCAGCAGCAAGCCAAGGGCGCCGAGGACCTGGCCGCAGCCATCGAAGAGATCTCTTCCCTGGCAGACGAACTGCAAAGCGCAGCGTAACGGGAGACATTATGACAACAAGGACAATGAAGCAGCCAATGAATGGGACGGCGCTTCTCGAGGAGAGTCCCCTCGATAAGCGCGCTCCCGATATGCAACCGGATGAGCAGGCGATCGAAGAGATCAACGACAACCGCGTCTCCAACACACAACAGGGCACATTGCAGTTTGTCACCTTCATGGCCGGAGACGAGGTCTTCGCAGCGGATATGTCACCCGTGAAGGAGATCATTCGCGTTCCAGACGTGGTGCGCGTGCCGCTCGCGCCAGCTGCATTGGAAGGACTGGCCAACCTGCGCGGCAAGGTTTTACCTATCATTTCACTGCGCCGGCTTTTCGGGTTTCCCGAGTTGGCCCATGACGATTCGACCCGCGCCCTGGTGGTGGACGTGGGCCAGCCGCTCGGTTTTGTAGTGGACCGCGTTTCCAGTGTGGTTGGTGTCGATGCCAGCCATATTGAAGACGTAGGATCCATTCGTACGACGGTGAACACTGAAGTGCTTTCCAGCCTCATCAAGGACGTGGGCGGCCACGCCATGATCATGGTACTGAACTTTGCCAAACTCATCGAGCACGAGTTCTCGCAGATTGCCGCAATCTCAAAGGACACAGGCGTGGCAGGCGCCATGCAGACCAGCGCCAAGAACGAGGAAGAAGAAACAAGCGATGAACTGCAACTAGTGAGCTTCGATGTCGATGGCCAGGAGTATGCCATTTCCATCGAAGAGGTGCAGGAGATTGTGCAGGTTCCCGAGGCGGTAATTCATGTGCCGCGCTCAGATTCGCACGTTCTTGGGGTGATGACTCTTCGCAGCCGCCTGCTGCCGCTAGTGAACCTACGCAGCATGTTTGCCATGCCGCATCGCGAGTTGGATGAGAAAAGTCGTATCGTCGTGCTCACGCTGGGCGGGGTCTCGGTGGGCGTGGTAGTGGATGCGGTCAGTGAAGTTCTCCGCGTTCCAAAGTCCGGTGTGGATGTCCTTCCTGCCCTGTTAGCTCGTGAGGGGAATCTCGCCGAAATAACCGCAATTTGCCGGCTGGACAATGGAAAGCGCCTGGTGTCGATCATGAACGCGCGAAATCTGTTCGGCCATTCCGTAATCAAGGAGGCACTGAGCACCGTGAATGACAATGAACTGGAGGATGGTCACCAAACCAGTGAAGCGGATGACGGTCTGGACGATGACGAACAAGTGGTCATATTCCGCCTCGACAAAGAGGAGTTTGGCGCACCAATCGCCAGTGTGCAGGAGATCGTGCGAGTGCCGGAAGAACTTATCCGTGTTCCCAAGGCGCCATCCTTCGTCGAAGGTGTCATTAATCTCCGTGGAAGCGTACTGCCGGTAATTGACCTGCGTATGCGCCTGGGCCTGAAGCAGATCGAGCGCACCGATCGTCAGCGAATTATGGTGTTTCTCATCTCCGATGTGCGCACCGGATTCATTGTCGATCAGGTTGCCGAGGTGCTGAAGATTCCCAAGGCGGCCATTGAAGTTTCGCCCCAACTATCCAAGGATCAAAGCCGGCTGCTGAGCCGCATGGCCAACCTCGAGAAACAGAAGCGGATGGTACAGTTGCTCGATCCTCCCTACCTGATGGAGAAAAAAGAGATGGTAGCGCTGGCCGCTGTCACGGGATAACGCCATGATCAAACTGCTGATTGTTGACGACTCGGCCCTGATGCGCCGTCAGCTAATGACGGTGTTTCAGGCCGAGGGGGACTTCGATATTCGCCAGGCCAGAAATGGCGACGAAGCGGTGAGGGAAAACCGGGAATTCCGTCCGGATGTTGTGACGTTAGACATCAACATGCCGGAGATGGATGGATTGACCGCGCTTTCTCTCATCATGGCCGAGCGCCCGGTTGCGGTGGTGATGGTTTCGTCGCTCACCGCGCAGGGCGCGCTGGCCACATTTGAGGCTCTGAATCTGGGCGCGGTGGATTACATTACCAAACCGGGCGGAACCATTTCCCTCTCTATCGACAAGGTCTCTGCGGAACTAGTGACAAAGGTGCGCAGTGCCGCACGAGCCCGGCCGAAAGGCAAAGTACCGAACGCGGGAGCTGTCATCCGCCGCATGCGGGAAGATCGTGTGAAGGCCGATGCCGGTTCTTCCGCCTTGGCTGCACAGAATGAAGCCAGCGATGGCATTGTCGTGATCGGCGCATCCACCGGCGGACCGCGCGCGCTGGAGATCGTTCTGGCAGGATTACCGGCTAGCTTTCCCTGGCCGGTGCTGGTGGCGCAGCATATGCCTGCAGCGTTCACCAAGGCTTTTGCTGATCGGTTGGATCAGTGTTGTGCACTATCTGTAGTGGAGGCTGGAAGTGCAGTGACGATTGTGCCAAGCCGGGTGTATATCGGGAAGGGTGGCGCGGATACGCTGCTGACCAACCGGGCCGGCAAGCTCACCGTTATGCCTGCACCGGAGAATTCGCAATACCTTTGGCATCCTTCGGTCGAGTTGCTCGGACGATCGGTGCTACAACATTACGATGCGAAGCGAATCACCGCTGTGTTATTGACCGGAATGGGTTACGACGGATCGGACGCTTTTACTGAAATCAAGAAGCGCGGCGGTCGAACGATTGCGGAATCGGAAGACTCGGCAGTTGTATACGGGATGCCGGCGGAGCTGGTCCGAAAGGGCGGCGCAGGTTTGATCCTCGCTGCGGAAAAGATTGCCTCGCAGCTCAATGCTTGGGCCGCCCGCTAAAGAAAGCATTGCCGCTCTGGTTTCAATCTGGCCAAGCGGAAAAGGACTGATGATGGGTCTTGTAAAGCGAAAAGCAATTCAACTAGTCGAGCCCGGCGTGCGAGGGCAAAAGCAGGAATGGAATAAACTGGTTGCGGATTTGGAAGACGATGAAGCGGCCGTGCGCCGCCAGGCAATACGGGATATTACGTACTCCCCGGATGCCGCCGCCACGCTCGTCAGCCGCGTGACGCGTGAGGGAGATGTTGCTGTGCGCGAGCTTATCCTCAACACTCTGATACGTCTGAACGACCCTTCGGCCATTGGCGGGCTGGTCGATTGTCTTCGCAGCGAAGATGCTGCCCTGCGCAATGAAGTCATTGAGACATTCAAGCAGATGGGCAAAGAAGTTGAGCCCATTCTTCAATCCTTGCTAGACGATCCTGATCCGGATGTACGGATCTTCGTCCTCAATTGTTTCGATTCCGAGCAGCACGCCGATGTTGAGAGCTGGCTGATCAAAGTCATCGAACTGGACCTCCAAGTCAATGTCTGCGCCACGGCAGTGGATCTGCTCTGCGAACTAGGCACAGAGGCGGCCATTGATCCGCTTGTCCAGCTGAAGGCGCGTTTTACCTTCCAACCCTACATTCAGTTTGCCGCCGACTTGGCGCTCAAGCGCATTCGTGAGGTCTGACGCAATCATGACGACATACGCGCTACCGCTAGACGCTGGGCTGCTTATCAGCGATGAAGACTTCCTGAAGTTCAAGGAGTTTTTCTATCGCAGAACCGGCATCAATTTCGAGCCGTCAAAGCGGTATTTTGTGGATAAGCGCCTCGTAGAACGAATTGAGAGCACCGGCACTGGCACTTTTCGCGGCTATTTCAGCTTCATGCGCTGTCAGGTCTCAGGTGAAGAATTGCAACAGCTCACGAATCTGATGACGGTGAACGAGACCTATTTTCTACGTGAAGAATATCAATTCCGCTGCCTGGTCGATTCCATCCTCCCGGAAGTTGTCGGGCGCAAAAACAGCTCAGATACGATACGCATCTGGTGCATCCCATCGTCCTCAGGAGAGGAACCCTATTCGATTGCGATCTACCTGATGGAACACTGGAGTGGAATAGCCGAATGGGATGTGGAGATCATCTCCTCCGATATCGATACCAATATTCTGCGCCGAGCGCGTGCGGGCCGCTATTCCGCCCGCTCTGTACAGCATATGCCGAAAACATGGCTACAAAGGTATTTCAAAAGCTTTGGCGGCGAATTCCAGCTCTGCAACGACATCCGGGAGGCAGTCGAATTTACGCGGGTCAATCTTTCCGAACCCTCGGACACCATCACTTATCGCAACTTCGACGTGATCTTCTGCCGAAACCTGCTGATTTATTTTGACGATGTATCGCGCACGACAGCGGCTGAGACCTTCTATGAAGCGCTGAACCCGGGCGGTTTCATCTGCCTGGGACATTCCGAATCGATGAGCCGCATTTCCCCGCTGTTCAAGGTACGCAAATTTCCCGAAGCAATCGTTTATCAAAAAGGTCTGGAGGCCCGATGAAACGCATCCTGATTGTTGATGATGCGGCCACAGTCCGCATGTATCTGCGCAGCATCCTTGAATCCTCCGGTTACACAGTGGAGGAGGCATGGAACGGTATCGAGGCCATGGAGAAGGCCCTCGAAACTCCTTTTGATCTTTACCTTGTAGATGTCAATATGCCAAAACTCGATGGGTATGCCTTTCTGCGCGAATTGCGCCAGCAGGAGATTGCACAGCAGCCGGCCGTTATGGTGTCCACCGAAGCCGCTGCCCGGGATGAGGCCACGGCCTACCGGGCGGGAGCCAATGGCTATCTAGTCAAACCTGTCCAGCCCTTGCAGCTTCTTTCGCACGTTCGGCTCATGCTTGGGGAGGCAAACTGATGAACCCACTGTTGGAGCAGTTTCTCTCCGAGTCCCGCGACCTTCTGGAAAACACCGGCAAGAATCTGATGCAGCTGGAAGATGCGCCCGATGATCAGGGCATCATTAACGAACTGTTTCGCTCGGTGCATACGTTAAAGGGCAATAGTGGTTTGTTTGCGTTTCCTGAGATGACGCGCGTACTTCATGCTGGCGAAGACTTGATGGGAATGGTGAGAGGCGGCCACGCAACCTATTCCCGTGAATTAGCAGACCGATTGCTGGAAGCGATGGATTTTGTTGGCCTGCTTTGCGGCGAAATCGAGTCTACTGAACGCATCGATGCTTCACGCTCTGCCGAGGCTCAACACATTGCCGAGGGATTGCGGAGGCTGATGCCAAACCTGATCCCGAGCGAGATCGCAGCCAAAGTCTTTGGCTTGAATGATGCTTCACTTACTATTGCGAATGCTCTGGTCTTGCCAATCGATTATCTCAGTTCCGGTCTGCCGTTTGCCAGCATTCCCGAAGCCGTGCGAATGGCAGCCTTTCGGCAATGTCAGCGGGGAGATTCACTGCACTGGGTTGCCTATAAGCCAGAGCGTGAATGCTTCTTTCATGGGGACGATCCACTTAACAGCGCACGCCAGACGCCCGGACTTGTGTGGGGACGCGTTCTTCCATCGGAGCCGTTGCCGCCGCTCTCTGAATTGGATACCTATAGCTGTGCTCTCGGTTTCCATCTGTTTACCACAGCCGCTCACGAGGAGCTTGCCGAGTATTACCGCCATATTCCGGATCAGGTGGAAATTACTGTCGTTGATCCCCTGTGGCTGGTGATCCCACAGGGCGACCTGGATGGCCCTGCAATCGAGTTTGGCGTTCTCGCCGATTTGTTGCGGTTATTGAAAGAGGGTGACAGGACCGCGCTCAAGCAACGAGCACAAACTTTGCTTGGTGGCTCCACGGCAGAATTGTGGCTTTCATCGTCGTTGCGCTGGCTAATCTGTCTATTGGACATAGACAGAAACGGAATGCCACACGACTCAAGCCTATTGCGCCTTCTCATTCAGTCTATTGCGAGTGGAACGCCGCCGGATTGGACTGGATCTAGCCCAGCTGATTCGAGTGCAGCGGAGATCGCCGACGTCATCGCCGATGGATATATGGACGCGAATCCGCCTCGGCCACTCTCAGAGGACGACCAAATCGCACTCGACCAGATTCTCGCAGCGCAGCGGCAGGTTCTTCTTCTCGATGATCGTCCTGCATGGCACGTGGGGCGAATCAAGTCCGTTGCTATGGTGCTCACAAATATCTTCCAGGCAGTTGGCGATACTTCCGCCCGGAGCGACGTTCAAGCGGCGCTGACCGATGCCTTGTCTACCGGGAACAATACGCTTCTCCTTACATTGCTAGACGCATGGCTTTCTGCGAGCAAGGACAGTCAGTCGGAGCCTGGTCTTCGCTGCCGACTCGACGCCAACGACGACGCATCAGATCGCACGGTTGGAAGCGCAAACATCGGTCCTGCGCCAGAGAACATTCCCGACAAGGCTCCCGCTGATGAAGTAGTCAAGTTTGGCCGCCGCGTCGAGGACTCTCTTGCCAACTCAAGAAGCCTCAAAGTAGATCAGGCGAAAATCGACCGCTTGATGAACCTAATCGGCGAACTGGTAGTCTCGAAAAATGCGCTTCCGTACCTGGCTGAGCGGGCGGAATCCCAATTCGGCGTGCGCGAACTCTCACGCGAAATCAAAGGTCAGTACTCGATCATCAACCGTATTGCAGACGAGATGCAGGATGCCATCATGCAGGTGCGGATGATGGCTGTTTCTTTCATTTTTCAGCGTTTTCCGCGTCTGGTGCGCGATATTTCCCGCAAGCTTGGCAAGGAAGTTCAACTGGTGCTCGAAGGGGAGCAGACCGAAGCCGACAAGAACATCATCGAGTCACTCGCCGACCCGCTCATTCACATCATCCGGAATAGTTTAGACCACGGATTGGAGACGCCGGAGGTCCGCCTTGCCGCGGGCAAACCGGCAACCGGCAAGCTCATCATTCGCGCTATACAGCAAGCGGACCGTGTCGTGATCGAGATCATCGACGATGGCAAAGGCATTGATCCGGTCGCGATCAAACGCAAAGCATACGAAAAAGGAATTATCGATGAAGCGGCGATCGAACGCATCAGCGACCAGGAGGCCATCAATCTGATCTTCGCCGCCGGACTCTCCACTGCCGAAGTAGTCTCCGATCTCTCCGGACGCGGAGTGGGCATGGATGTAGTTCGCTCCGCAGTCGAAAAGATCAATGGCACCGTTCTTCTGGAAAGCGAACTGGGTAAAGGAACAGCCATACGCATCTCATTACCGCTTTCTATGGCGGTAACGCAGGTTATGGTCATCGAGTCCGACCGTCAGTTGTTTGGCGTGCCCATGGACCATGTAGTGGAAACCATGCGCATTCCCAGAAGCGTCATTCATTCCATCAAACAGAGTCCGACGGCAGTTCTGCGTGGACGCATCGTACCGCTGAAGAGTTTAAATTCACTGCTGGGAATCGCTGCTATCCCTCAGGCAAATTCTGACGATGAACTAGCTGTACTGCTGGTTCAGGCGGGAACGATAGAGTTGGGTCTTCTCGTCGACGGCTTCCAGGAAACAATCGGTGTTATTCAAAAGCCTTTGAGTGGATTCCTTTCCAACCTGTCTGCCTTCTCCGGCTCGGCTCTTATGGGCGACGGGTCAGTGCTCATGATTATCAATATTCGGGAGATCGTCTGATGCCTATCGAATTCAAGAAGAACCGCGCCATATTTCGTGACGAGGTGACTGCAGAGGAAGCGGAGGGGCTGCTCGAGTGGCTCCAGACGAGGCCGACCGCCAAGGCGGATCTGTCTACCTGCATCCATCTGCACACCGCCAACCTTCAGGTATTGATGACGGCCAGAACCGGTGTATCCAACTGGCCGAAAAATGCGGAGCTGCGCGCATGGCTGGAACCGGCATTGAAATTCGAGGAATAAGGAGGCTCACATGGCAAAGACAATCCTGATCGTCGACGATTCGGCCACCATGCTTATGTGCTTAAAGACCACGCTGTCCATGAGCGGATATCTAGTAGAAACTGCCAACAATGGCCAGTTGGCGCTGGACAAGTTGAAAGCTGGGCTTAAACCCAATCTCATCGTTACCGACATCAATATGCCGGTCATGGGGGGGCTCGAAATGATCGAGAAGGTGCGCGCCCTGCCAGGTTGCCGATTTTTTCCAATTCTGACGCTGACCACCGAGAGCGATAGCGCCAAGCGTGACGCGGGCAGGCGTCTTGGCGCGACCGGCTGGTTGGTGAAGCCGATAACTGGCAACGACCTTCTCAAGGTTATCAAACAGGTTATGCCGGGAGCTTGAAGAAATGGTGAAAGCCGACTACATGACTCGAAATAATCGCTCTCACGCATACGATTTTCCGAAAGATTCGGACAGGGGTTCAAGCGTTTTCGCTTTGCGTCCCTTACGTCGTGCTGCCATACGGCAGGTGGCGACATTAGTGTAGTGTCTCAATGATTGAATCCATTTTCAGCGCCTTGGAGAGGTTGAGACCGGTGGACCGGCATTCCCTCAGGAGCTAAAGCCCCGTTGAATTTGCAGGCTTTACATACGGGCTAAAGCCCGTACCCTTCAAAACGGATAAACGATCATCTGCGTGAGACATACCATTATCCTTCGCAATTTTGAGTAACGTCTGGAGTCTTTCGGACACCTGGCCGGCGGTAGTTAAGAATCGCTCTCGGACTGTTTGTCAAAAGCCATTTTCGCCGCCGGCAAGGTTGGTCCGAGGTCGTTGTACGTCCATTCCGCCGGATAATAAATGTCAAAAACCAAATTGCTGGAAAAGTGTTGTGTGCGGGCTGCTACCGGGTTAGCCTTGCTGGCAGCTCCCGGCTGAGCGCAGGTTTCAGTGCAGACCGCTGCACTTGCAATCAATAGAATCAGGATTAACGTACCGGTTTTCATCTCTCGGCAAGTCTACCGCTCGACTTTGACAGTGCTTCCGTTCTCATGAGCGAGGGAATCATAAAACCCTTTGGGAGCCCTGAGAGTCGGGTTCCTCTCGTGTTCGCGAATCGCAGATTTGGCGCGAGGGGCAAGGATCAGTCCCGGACCCTGGGGTGCTTTTCGTTTCTCGTCCACTCGGAAGCCGGAGGAACTCCAAGTGCGGCATCCGCGCTCTCTTCAGGTATCCCATTTGCCGGAACTTCGAATGAAGCGGCCTCAGTTCCTTCAGGCGCTCCGGGCTCCAAAGTTCCGATTGCAGCAGCCAGGGAATCTGCGGTGGGTTCGTCGACAGGATTTCGAATTGAGAAAAATGGCGTTAGAGCATCCAGGAGGCTTTCGATACCTTGCTCCTGCAGCCGTACAGCAAAGGCAGGTAATGAGATGCGGGAACTGAGCGCCAGAGAATAAGGCGCCAAAGAACGAAGCCGCCTGGACAAAACGGGCAACGAACGATCCTGGGAGGTAAGATGATTCCATCATGGCAGATTCAGTGACGGAATCCGTTGAAACCATGTTGGGCGGGTCAGTGCTGGTGCTCTTGCAATTCGACGTGTGCGAGTCTATTCGCTTGGCTCTGTTGCAAGATCTTCTTCGCGCCCGCAAGGTCGAGCAGCCTAGTCTCAAGTATCCGGCCCCGGAATATATTCGCTACAAGAGTCCACCAGTAGTGGTGACATTGGAGACGCTGCAGCTGGAAAGCGGCGAGCGGCTACAAGGAGAAATCAAGTATTACGAATACGGCGTGGTAAGCGTCGTATTCGAGCTCGCATTTACGGGCAGCTGGAGCAAGTTGATCCAGCTGGCGAGCCGTTGGGTGTGGGATGTCGATTTCGCAGCGCAGGCTACCGCGATTGTCCATCGTAGTCTTGAGCGCGCCGGTCCCGCGCTGGTCAAGCCTTACAAGGAGTGGCTCAGCGAAGACTATTTAATCTTTCACATCCGCGAGATTACTGGTTCACCGTCCGTTGCGGACTTGATTGATCAGCATGGTTCGCGCATCGCGCAGGTGGTTCGCGGAGATCTGGGTGAACTGGCGGAAAGCGAATGCAATGAGGTATTGCAGTCGCGCATTTCCTACTATGCGAACGATCTTACAGTGATCGGGTGGAATGCGGCGTTTCTTTACGACAGCAGGTCGGGCGCACAGACAGCGATCCAATTGCTGGAATACGCGAACTCGCAACTGCTTGAGTTCCGGCACTACGACGAGCTGCTGACGACAGAACTGGAGCAAGTGTATACGTTACTTGATAAAGGAACGGGTACACTCGCGCGATGGCGGCTTGCGCGATCGGCCACTCGGCTGCATACGGTGCTGTTAGATGTGGCGGAACTGACGGAGCACGCAGATAACGCGATCAAATTCCTGAGCGACATGTTTTCGGCGCGCCTCTACAAGCTAGCGGCTTTAAAGGTAGGTGTGCCCGACTACAAGGACCTCGTTACCCGGAAGGTGCACACTGCCGAGGAGCTGTATCGTTTTATGGTGGACCAGTTCAACCAGAGCCGGGCGTTCTTCCTGGAGCTGACCGTGGTCATTATTCTGGTGATAGAACTGGTGTACCTGTTCCGCGGGATGCCATTTTAGAACGGCGGTGGAAACGGATACGGAGCCTGGAGTTGTGGTGTGCACGCTGAACCGCAGGCCGATAGGGCGCGGGACGCGCAGGCGGCCTTTGACGCTCTCGCTCCCCTGGCTTGGGGTGTGACCAGAGAAGAATTGCTCGAAGAGGCGGAGCGAAACTCCGACGGCTCGCTTCGGAGCATCGAATTCGCGTGGATCAAGAAGGGAAATAAGATGAACAAGGGCTGGGAGAACACCG
>Ga0182013_10002981_pt1 | contig 21564 bp, 18 predicted proteins | sample 612S2MmetaG_FD_120487 | JGI IMG/M metagenome (GOLD analysis project Ga0182013, IMG submission 120487) | Permafrost microbial communities from Stordalen Mire, Sweden - 612S2M metaG | ecosystem: Environmental > Terrestrial > Soil > Wetlands > Permafrost | place: Sweden: Stordalen | collected... | reverse complement strand
TTGAGGTGCGAGGGGTCGGCAGTTCAAATCTGCCCGTCCCGACCATTTTATTTCGCGTGGCGGCGTTGAAACGCCAGCATTGCGCGATCCGTCGCGTAGCGTCATTCGCGAACCGGGATAAGTTTAAAAGCAATACAGAACCGGGCCGCGCCAAATCTGGCGCGGCCCGTTCCTTTGCAGCAGAAACTGCCCGAATTGAAAAACTGCCTGAGTTACAGCGAAAGCAGAAAAAAACCCCGGAATTGCAGGAAAACTTCTCCTTTGCAGAGAGAAGCGGCCCTCCTTGAAGAGAATCCGCCCTCTTGGCAGGCGAAACCGCCCGATGCGATCTTTCGCTCTACCGGTTTGCCGCTCGTGCCTCCCCCAGGATCAGCTTGAAGGTCATTTCCTTGCGGCCGCGATAGAAGGTGACGCTCACGGTGTCGCCAGCCTGGTGTTTTTCGATGACGGTGTTGATCTGCTGGGGATCGTCAACCTTTTGACCGTCGATGGCCACGATCAGGTCTCCGCCCAGCAGAATGGGCGTGTTGCCCACGTAGGCTTGCTGATTGCCGCCGTGCAGACCGGCCCGCTCGGCCGCGCCGCCGGAGATGACCTTCTGCACCAGCACGCCGGAATCGACGGCCAGGCCCATCTGCGTGGCCAGATCGGGGCCGACGGCGTAGGAGACGATGCCCAGCGAGGGCCGCTTGACGCGTCCGTAGCGGGCGAGGTCGGCCAGGGCCGCCTTGGCGGTGTTGATGGGAATGGCGAAACCGATGCCGGAGCTCTGGTCGGCGCCGTTGGAGGCGATCATGGTGTTGATGCCGATGACCTCGCCGCGCGAGTTGAGCAAGGGGCCGCCGGAGTTGCCGGGGTTGATGGCCGCATCGGTCTGGATGGCGTCCTCGATCAGCTCGCTATCCGAACCCCTGATGGAGCGGATGGAGCTGATGATGCCTCGCGTCATGGTGCCGTTGAGGCCGAAGGGGTTGCCGATGGCGTAGACCATCTGGCCGACGGTGAGGCCGCCGGAGTCGGCCAGCGTGACCGCCTGCAGGTTGGGCGCGTCAATCTTGAGCAGGGCCAGGTCGTGAACCTTGTCGGTGCCCACCACCGTGGCCGCATAACGGCGCTTGTTGCTGAGCATGACTTCAACGCCGCGGTTGGCGCCCGAGACGACGTGGAAGTTGGTGAGCACGTGGCCGGCCTTGTCGAGGATAAAGCCCGAACCCTGACCCTCCTGTGGCACTGTGCCATAAAAGAAATTGAAGACCAAGGCTTTGGAGGTAATGTTGACCACCGAGGGCAGCACCCGTTTGTAGACGGCGATGTTATTCAGCTCATCGGGGTTGTAGGCGGGCGCGGCTTCGGCCTCGGTAAGCTGCAATGGGGCGCCGAGGCCGCCAGAGTGGAAGAGCGACAGAGGGTTGGAATACAGACGGTCAAGACTGGGGGGAAGATGCGTGGTGAGGAACCAGAATCCGCCCACCAGCAGAACAACCAAAAGAACCCGGCGCAGTTTCATAGATTGCAAACCTCAAGAGAGCCAGTTTTCAGTAGTCAGTAGCCAGTGTTCAGTAAAATTCCGCTTGCGGCGAATCAGGATGGCGCCTCTGCCGTTACACGACTGACTACTGAACTGACAACTGACTACTATTTTAGAGACTCATTCCGCAAGAATTTGTTGCTCTCGATCTGGAGACGCGGCCACAAGGCCTCCACCTGGGCGTGGAGGGCTGCCTTATCCCCTGTATTTTCGAGAACATAGTCTGCCCTGGCGGCCTTGACCGAATCGGGGATCTGGTGCGCCAGGCGCAGCCGGGCATCGGCTTCGGCGGCCGCGCGGCCAGCTTCGGTAGAGCCGACGCGGGCGGCATAGCGGGAGATCTTCAACTCATCGGGAGCCGTGACCACGATGATGCGGTCCAGGCGGCGGAGCCAGCGGGCCAGCTCGGTCTCGCTTTCGCCACGGGCGCGGGCATCGCGCTCGACTTCAAAAATCAGCGCCGACTCGACGACGGCCACCGCCGCCGGGTTGCGCGCAAAAACCTCGTCCATCCAGCGCCACTGCGCGGCGATCACCGCCGGGTGCACGATGGCGTTCAACTCCTGCAGCCGTTCGCCCTGGAAGGCCAGCTGCGCCAGCCGCGCGCGGTTCAACCGGCCATCGGGGCTGATGACATCGCGGCCAAAATGCTCGACAATCGCGGAGAAAACCGGCTGCCCCGGCTCCATCAGCGCCCGGCCCAGCTCATCGGCCTCGATGACCTCGGCGCCCAGCGAGCGCAGCGCGGCCGCGACGGTGCTCTTGCCCGAGCCCAGGCCGCCGGTGAGGCCTACCCTCAGCATGATCGGAAAAACTCCCTGTCAGGTTCGCATCGGTGCATTTTCATTCCCTCAGGGGCTAAAGCCCGGCCGATTTTGCGGGTCTGAATGTACGGGCTGAAGCCCGTCCCCTTCAAGACAGCGTTCCCGCAGAGTCTTACTGGATTCCCCGCCGCGGCAACTCTCGTCTCATGCGGGCGGCGCGCACGGTGTTGGCCATCAGCATTGCAGTTGTCAGCAGGCCCACGCCGCCGGGCACCGGCGTATAAGCCCCAGCCAGCTCGAAGGCCTTCGGGTGCACGTCGCCCACCAGTGTCGAGCCGCGCTTGGCAAAGCCTTCCTCGCGCTTGGCGTTGCCCGCGAAGAAGCGGTCGAAGTCTGCGCGGTCGGTGATGCGGTTGATGCCCACGTCGATAATCGTCGCGCCAGGCTTCACCATCTCCGGGGTGATGAAGCCTGGGCGGCCGATGGCCGCCACCAGAATGTCGGCTTGGCGGGTGAGCTCTCCGAGATTTCGCGTTTTGGAGTGGCAAATGGTCACGGTAGCATTCTGGTGCAGCAGTAGCATGGCCGCCGGCTTGCCCACCAGGTCGCTGCGGCCCACCACCACGGCGTGCTGGCCGCTGATGGGAATCCCGCTCCGCTTAAGGATTTCGATAACTCCGGCGGGAGTGCAAGGCGCCAGCGCCGTCCGGTTCGCTTGCAAAAGGCCAGCGTTCATGGGGTGCAGACCGTCCACGTCCTTGGCCGGCAGAATTGCGTCCAGCACAGTTTTCGCGTCAACCTGCGCGGGCAGCGGCAACTGGATCAGAATGCCGTCGATCTCCTCGCGCGCGTTGAGGCTGGTCACCAGTTCGAGCAGTTCGGCGGTGGTCGCCGACTCCGGCCGTGTGATCAAGTCGCTGTAAATCCCCACTTCGCCGCAGATTTTCACCTTGTTGCGGACGTAAATCTGCGAGGCGGCTACATTGCCCACCAGCACCGCCGCCAGGCCCGGCCGGATGCCCCTGGCAGCCAACAGCTTCACTTCTTCCGCAACTTCCTGCTTGATGGCCGCGGCAATCGCCGCGCCGTCGAGAATTTTTGGCATTCTTCGCTCCAGAGAGCAATTTTACAAGCCGGAGCAAAAGTGAGAGGGAGGACTTCATTCCCAGGTCTCAAAGGCGAGACCTGGGGCACCAGCGCTGTGGGCTAAAAACCGCCATAAAACGGTTATGGATTGCGGCTTCAGCCGGTTGGCGGCTGCTCCTCCGCGCCTGGTTCGCCGACCTCCTCTTCGACCGGTTCGACGCGGATTTTACTGATGCGGCGCCCCTCCATCTCGACCACCGTCAGGCGGCGACCCTCGTAGGTCACCGATTCGCCGGGCTGGGGGATGTGGCCGATGCGCACGAGCAAAAAACCGGCCAGGGTTTCCACGCCGCCCGCGCGTGGCAGGCTCCATTGCATCTGAGTTTCCAGGTCGCGCAGGTTCACGCCGCCGTCCATCAGCAGCGCGCCGCTGGCGGTGGTGAGAACAGAGTGCGCGGGCGAGGCGAACTCGTCCTCCAACTCCCCGGTCAACTGCTCGATGGCGTCCTCGGCGGTGACCAGCCCGACCGTCGAGCCGTACTCGTCCACCACGACGGCTATCTGGCGGCGGCGCTGCTGGAAGTCGCGGATCAGGTCGAGAACGGTCTTGGTCTCGGGCACCACCAGCACATCGCGCATCACCTGGGAGAGCTTGAGTTCGATAAAGACGGATGGGGTTGCGAACAGCCGCGCCGGCTCCCGGCTCCCGGAAGCGAGATCCGTCGCGCCCGATTCCGGAAGCCCCGGTTGCCTGCCCGGTTGAGAGCCTGAGTCTGCCGCCTTTTCGCTCAGAGGACGGCGAAGCGATGGGGCCCCCAGGCTTTGCGGCGGAAGGGGATTGCACTGCGCGGCTGGGCGGAAGAAGATCAGCCGGGCCAGGTCCTTCGAGTAGACGACGCCGACAATGTGCTCCGGGCCGCGGCTCTCGTCGTAGACCGGGACGCGGGAGTGCATGTGGCCGATGACTTGGGCGCTGGCCGCTTCAATGGGCAGGTTCGAGGGCAGGGAAAAAATCTTCTGGCGCGGGGTCATGATCTCGCGAACGGGCACCTCATCCAGCTCCAGGGCGCGGTGGATGAGCGTCTCCTGAAAGCGGGGCAGAACGCCCATGCGGCGGGCGGCGGTGGCAATCAGCTTCAACTCCTCGGGCGAGTGGACCTGGGAGCGCTCGTTCATGGGAATGTCAAAGCCGCGCAGAATGACCGCGGCCGAGCCCTTGAGCAGGCGCACCGCCGGCCGGGCCAGCGCCATGAAGGCGAGCATGGGCGGAGCCACGGCGACGGCCAGCGTCTCGGCACGGCGCAGGGCGAGAGATTTGGGCACCAGTTCGCCGACGACCACGTGAAAGTAAGTAATGAAGGCGAAGCCGAGGGCGACGGCGATGACGGCCGCGAGGTGGGCGAAGGCATGAGCGTGGGCTAAAGGCTGGGGCAGAGCGGCGATCCAGCCAAGAAAGACGGAGGCGGCGAGCGGTTCGCCAATCCAGCCCAGAGCCAGCGAGCAGAGGGTGACGCCTAGCTGCACGGCGGGCAAAAAATCGTCCAGATCGTTCTGCAAGCGGCGAACGGCATGGGCTCCGGGCAGGTTGGCGGCCAGCATCTGCTCGATGCGCGTCTCGCGGATCGAGACCAGGGCGAACTCGGCGGCCACAAAAAAGGCGTTGGCCAGAATGAGCATGGCCACGGCGACAAATTCGAGCAGCGACAAACCGTGCATCCCGCCTGTGAGCATAGCATTCTCCAGGGATCAGGGGGCAGATCAGGGACCAGATCAGGGATTAGGGGGCAGGGGCAGCTTAGCCTCGGCCAATTCTCTTGTTCGCCCGCGGCAACTCCTTTGGAACCAAGCCGCCGCGCTCTGCGTAGGAACCAAAAGCAGCGGACTGGCGCTGCCAGGCTTAACATGGTGGACGAGCGGTCAATAGCCTTCGTCTGGGTTGCGAAGTTTGCTCCATTCCTTGATGGGCGCATCTAGCCCTGTTGAGGGAGCCTCTTGCCTGGACAATTCAGCCTTGTCCGGACTAGTTTAGGCCGGCCCAGTTTCGGCCGGCCCAACTTCGGGTCGCTCATCTTCGGGCCAGCTCAGCTTCAGTCCGGCCCGGCTTCACCATTTGCGCAGCCCGGCGGGATTGCGGCAATGGTGGCATTTTCGAGATTTTGGAGGGTTCGGTGGCGGCATCGCGCAAGAGCAAACGGTTTTGGATCTGGTTGGGTGCCGGGGTTTTGCTGGCGGTGGTGCTGCTGGCGATTGGGGTGGCGCGACTGGCCAAGGGCGCGGCCATCGACCCCAACCGGCTGGCCAGGGTGACGCGCGGCGATGTGGCGCGCTCGGTGGTGGCCACGGGCCAGATTCAGCCCATCACCAAGGTCGAGGTCAAGTCGAAGGCCTCGGGGATCGTGGAAAAGCTCTTTGCGGACATCAACAACCGGGTGAGCAAGGGGCAGCCCTTGGCGCAGCTCGACCAGCAGGAGATTCTGGCGCAGGTCCAGGCGCAGCGGGCGCAACTGGCCGCCGCCCAGGCCAATGTCTCCACCTGCCAGGCCAACATCGAGCAGGACAAGGTGAATGCCGCGGCTCCCGACCTGCTCATGTACAGGGCCACGCTGGACCGCAATCTGGAGATGCAGAAACTGGGCGTCGTAAGCCGGCAGGCGCTGGACGACGCCCGCAAGGACTACCTGGCCGCGCTGACCCGGAGGGATTCGTATCAGGCGCAGATCGGCGTGGACGCGGCCAAGCTGCGGCAGGCGCGGGCGCAGGTGCTGGAGAGCCAGGCCAGCCTCAAGCAGCTCGAGGAGCAGTTGGGCTATACGACGATTGTGGCGCCGATGGACGGCGTAATCCTCTCACGCGACGTGGAGATCGGCGATGCGGTCAGCTCGATCCTGGTGCTGGGATCGACGGCCACGCTGGTGATGACCGAGGGCGACACCTCCCAGGTTTACGTGCAGGGCAAGGTGGACGAGGCCGACATCGCGCACGTTTACCTGGGACAGCCGGCGCGCATCAAGGTGGAGAGCTTCCGCGACCGCTTCTTCTACGGCAAGGTGACCAAGATTGCCCCGATGGGCGTCCAAAAGGACAACGTGACCACCTTCGAGGTGCGCGTCTCGATCAACAATCCGGGCGGCGAACTGAAGGCCAACATGACGGCCAACGCCGAGATTATTCTCGATGAGCACAAGGGCGTGCTGACGGTGCCGGAAAGCGCCGTCATCTACGATAGCCAGAAGAAGGCCGCCGTGGAGATTCCCGACCGGAAGCAGAAGGAGGGAAAGCGCAAGGTGCCCGTCACGATGGGGTTGTCGAACGGCTCGGTCACCGAGATTCTCAGCGGCCTGAAGGAAGGCGATCAAGTGGTTCTGCAACAGTGATCAGTGAAACAGTGGTCAGTGCCCAATCCCGCCTCGGCAGTGCAACAGATTCCGCTCCAGTCTCCCACCGGCGTTGCCGACCCACGGGGACCCCACACCGTAGCGCCGGCCTCCCGGCCGGCTGTAGCGTGGGCGCCCTCGCCCACGCTTGTTTCTTATCAGAAAAATGCTTGACGCGCGGGAAATGCCGCGGATGATGTCCCCTGTCCCCTGACCCCTGAACTATTACACTGAAATCATGGTTCACGTCCTACGCCCAATCCCGGTGGAGTCGCTGAAACTGCTGGTCTTCGATCTGGATGGCACACTGATCGACTCGGCGCAGGATTTGTGCAACAGCGTCAACGCCGCGCTGGGCCACGTGGGCTGCAAGACGCTGCCGGACCCGTTGATTGCCAGCTTTGTGGGCAACGGTGTGCTGCTGCTCTTGCGCCGCTCGCTGGCGCGGACGCAGGGAATTCCACTCGATCAGGTGGAGGAAGCGCTGCTGGCTCGGGCGCAGAGCTTTTTTCTCGACTACTATCGCGAGCACAAGCTGGATTTCACTTACGCCTACGAGGGAGTTCTGGAGGCGCTGGCGGCGTTGAAGCAATTGCATGATCTGGCGGACGAAACCGGCCGGAACCGGGGCCAGGCGATGGCCGTGCTGACCAACAAGCCGGTTCGCCCGGCGCGCGAAATTTGCGCGGCCTTGGGTCTGGCGCCTTACTTCATGAACATTTACGGCGGCAACAGCTTTTCCACCAAGAAGCCCGATCCAGGGGGGCTTTTGGCGCTTATGACAGAGGCCGGCGCGCGGCCTGAAGAGACGGTGATGGTCGGCGACAGCAAGGTGGACGTGGAAACGGCGCGCAATGCCGGAGCCTGGTCGGTCGGCTGCACCTTCGGCCTGGCGCCGGACAGCCTCTCTGACCTTCCGCCCGATGTAATCGTGGATTCGCCTGCCGACTGGACCGCGGCGCTCAGCCCTGTGAAGACCGGGCCCCGGCCATAATCGGCGAGTCGCAGCCGCTCGCTTCCGCCGTTCCAGGCCGAATCCGCCTCCGCCGACTGCATCTGGCGCTCCGGGCTGAATTCGAAGCGGTTTCCCCGTTGCTATAGAGTGAGAGCATCGCCGCAGAGCAGCCATTTCTGCCGCAGAGTGGCAGTTTCTGAACATTTCGCCGCTTTTTCACGCTGCCGGAGACGCTGCACGGACTGGAGAACCGCTCGATGGACGCGATGGCTACTGTGAATCCGGGCCTGCTGCATCCCCTGCGAATTGTCCTGCCCGGCGGCAGTGGACTGGTGGGCCAGGTGCTGGCGAGTTACTTCCAGCAGCGCGGCCATCAGGTGACCGTGCTGACCCGCGGACCCTATGCGGCGCCCTGGCAGACGGTCCACTGGGACGGCGAGAACATAGGCCCGTGGACCGAGTACCTGGAAGGCGCCGACGTCTGCATCAACCTGGCCGGGCGCAGCGTCAATTGCCGTTACAACGCGGCCAACCGTCAGGCCATTTACGACTCGCGCATTCGCTCGACGCGCCTGCTGGGCCGGGTCATCGCCGGGCTCAGTGAGCCGCCGCGGCTTTGGATGAACGCCTCGGCAGCCACCATCTACCGGCGTGTTCTCGACGAAACCGGGGTCGATTTGCCTCTCGATGAGGCGGCGGAGCTCAATGAAGCGGCGAGAGTGGAAGACGGCGACGGGCAGGCCAGTAGCGATTCCGAAGAACCTGCCGCCGGGGCTGAAGCCCGCGCTGGTTCTGCTGGCTTTATGCGGGGGGTGAAACCCTCGCCTCCCTCCGGATCGAGTGATTCCGAAGGCTGGCGCCAGCGCCGGGGCTTTTCGGCCCGTGTGGCCAGGGACTGGGAGGCCGCCTTCTTTGCCGCCCAGACGCCGCTCACCCGCAAAGTGGCCCTGCGAAGCGCGGTCGTTCTCAGTTCCACGCCGGGCAGCGCCTTTGCCGTCCTGTCGCATCTCGTCCGGCTTAGCCTCGGCGGCAAGCAGGGCTCCGGCCGCCAGTTCGTCTCGTGGATTCACGAGGCCGATTACGCCCGCGCCGTCGAATTCCTGATCTCCCGCGAGGATCTGGAGGGCCCCATCAACCTCGCCGCGCCCCAGCCGCTCGCCAATCGCGAGTTCATGGCGGCGCTGCGCGAGGCCTGGGATGTGCCCAACGGCCTGCCTGCGCCCACCGTGGCCATCCAGCTCGGCGCATTCTTCCTGCGCACCGAGCCGGAACTGGTGCTCCAGAGCTGCCGCGCCGTTCCCGGACGCCTGCTCGAAGCCGGATTCAATTTCGAATTTCCCGAGTGGCCAGAAGCCGCCGAAGACCTGGTGCGGCGGTGGAAGAGCAGGGAATAGGGATCAGGGGTCAGGGAGCAGGGAGTAGTCCCCCACCGGCATCTCCGACCCGCTGCGCATGAAACTGTAGCGCCGATCTCCAGATCGGCTGTCCTGCGAGCGTCCCCGCCCGCACTCGCTATCGAGAAGCCACCAGAGTCGTTTCTTATGAGTGAATAGGGAATATCAGGGAACAGAGAGTTCATTGCTGCATGGGAGACGAGTGTTCTTCGTCAGACTGGGACAAGGAGTAAAGCGAACAATCAATCCCGCTTCTCGTAGCAGGGTTTGCGCTCGACGAGTTGGCCTTCTGCCCCCTGTTCCCTGTTCCCTGTTTTTCCCTACTTTGCCGGCGTAATGTCAGTCACCGGCAGGTCAATGTGTCCGAGCAGAATCTCAAACCGCCGCTGCTCCTCTTTCTTGTAGGTTTCCTGGTCCGGCCACAACTGCTTGATGAAAGCCTCTTCGTCGGGGTTGGCGGTGGTTGCCACCGTCGAGTTCTTGTAGCGGATAGTCACGCGGTAGTCCCAGCGAAGCTCTTCCGAAGTGTGGTAGGCTGGCGACTCGATCTTGATCGAGAGAATGCGGCCGGTGGCCTGAATCTTCTGGAGCAGCGGGTAGTGGTTCTTGAGGAACAGTTGTAGAAACTCCTGCTGATGGCCCCACTGGCACTTGTAGTAGTACTCGATGGTGTAGGGCTGATCGGCGCCCACCTGCGGCGGCGCGCCCTGCGCCACCAGCGAAGCGGGCAGCGAAGCGAAAAAGATTACGGCGAGAACGGCGAAAAGAATCCTGCGCATGGAACCTCCTTGATTGAGAGCATTGTACCGCGCCGCGATTTCAGTGCGTTGCGGCAGAGGCTTTGAAGCGCAGCGGGGAGACGGCTCCGATGGCAATTTTGGCTTCAATGGCATGGTGACCGGCGTAGACGCTGCTGCTTTTAGCGCGTCATAAAATTTCAGATTATGAGCAATTTTGCGCTATGAACCGGCCCGGTTTGGGGTTAGAATTCCTCCCATGAAAGGTAATCCGAAGGTCATCGAGCAATTGAATCGTGCGCTCCGCGAGGAGCTCACCGCCATCAACCAGTACTTTGTTCACTGCGAGATGTACGAGAACTGGGGATATGAGGGGCTTTCCAAGCACACCAAGGGCCTTTCGATCGCCGAGATGAAACACGCCGAGGCTCTCATCGAGCGGATCTTCTTCCTGGATGCTGTGCCAACCATGGCGCCATTGGCTCTGTCGATTGGCAAAAACGCCAAGGAGATGATCGAGAATGATTTGAAACTCGAGATCGGAGCCGTTGCGCTCTACAACGAGGCCGCATTGCTTGCAGCGAACGAAAAAGACAATAGTTCGCGCGATCTCTTCATCAAGCTGTTGAAGGACGAGGAAGGGCACGCAGACTATCTCGAAATCCAGTTGCACCAGATCGCGGAGATTGGCTACGAGCGCTATCTGATCACGCAGACCAGCGAAGGTAAGTAGCCCCTCGCCTGGCGAGCTTGCTTGAAGGTTGCAGGCTCCCGCCGTAGGTGTGAGCTTTAGCTGAGCGCGCGAACTCTCGCGAGTTCGCGCGCACCGTGTTGGAGTGTGCGCAACTCACGAGAAGTCCATAGGCTCGTGCAAAGTGCACAGGCTTGTATGAAGGGTCTGGATCTATATGAAGGGTGCGGGCTTTAGCCCGTACATCAGAGGCAGCATAAGATCGGGGCTTTAGCCCCGGAGAGAGGTTTTGCGGCAATTTGCCTTCCCTCAGCGACTAACAGCCCATCTCCTTCAACTTGCCGATCAGGGCGCGCAGGAGGGCTTTACAACCTGCAAAGGCCAAATGACGTCCCGAAAGCTCTCCCCTTCCATTACGCCGCCGACGGTGAATCTCACATTGCTCATTTTCGCTCATTCTTCGCTGTGCGGCGTATAATCTCCCCATGGACTTTCAACTGGTGTCGAGCTACAAACCGAAGGGGGACCAGCCAAGGGCGATTGCCGAGTTGATGGCGGGCTTGTCGGCGGGCGAAAAGCACCAAGTGCTGCTCGGCGTCACCGGCTCGGGCAAGACCTTCACCATGGCCAAGGTCATCGAGCAGTCCAACCGGCCGGCGCTGATCCTGGCGCACAATAAAACCCTCGCCGCCCAGCTTTATCACGAATTCAAGCAGTTTTTCCCCAATAATGCGGTTGAATACTTTGTGAGCTACTACGACTATTACCAGCCGGAGGCCTACATTCCGGCCGGTGACCTTTACATCGAGAAGGAAGCGACGATCAATGAGGAGCTGGACAAGCTGCGGTTGTCGGCAACGCGCAGCTTGTTCGAGCGGCGCGACGCCATCATCGTCAGCTCGGTCAGTTGCATCTACGGCCTCGGCTCGCCGGAGGCTTACTACGGAATGCTGCTGCTGCTCGAAAAGGGCCAGCGCATCAGCCGCAAGGACATTACGCGGCGGCTGGTGGAAATCCTCTACGAGCGCAACGATGTGGACTTCCGGCGCGGCACTTTTCGAGTTAGAGGCGATGTTATAGAAGTCTTTCCGACTTATGACGAGTCGGCCTACCGGATTGAGTTATTCGGCGACGAGATTGAGTCGCTCTCGCAAATCGACCCGCTCTTCGGAACGGTCAAGCAGAAGTACGCGCGGCTGCCGATCTACCCCAAGAGCCACTACGTGGTGCAGCCGGAGCGCAAATCCGAGGCCATCGACTCGATTGTGGCCGAGTTGAACGCCTGGGTGCCCGAACTGGAATCTCAGGGCCGCATGGTCGAGGCGCAGCGCATTCACCAGCGGACGCGCTATGACCTGGAGATGATCAAGTCGATGGGCTACTGCCACGGAATCGAGAATTACTCCAGGCACTTTTCGGGCCGCCTGCCGGGCGAGGCTCCGCCGACGCTGCTCGATTACTTCCCGCGCGATTTCCTGCTCTTTGTCGATGAGAGCCACGCGACCATTCCGCAGGTGCACGGAATGTGGTTCGGCGACCGCAGCCGCAAGCAAAACCTCGTCGATTACGGTTTCCGGCTGCCCTCGGCGATGGACAACCGGCCGCTGAAGTTCGAGGAGTTCGAAAACCGCGTTCATCAGGCGATTTACGTCTCCGCCACGCCGGGGCCGTATGAGCTGACTCACTCGGCCGGGGTGGTGGTCGAGCAGGTGATCCGCCCGACCGGCCTGGTGGACCCGGAGGTCGAGATCCGCCCGGTGAAGGGGCAGATCGACGACCTGCTCGGGGAGATTCGCGACCGGGCCAAGCGCAATGAGCGGGTGCTGGTGACCACTCTGACCAAAAGAATGGCCGAAGACCTGGCTGGCTACTACACCGAGGTGGGCGTGCGCTGCCGCTATTTGCACTCGGAGATAGAAACTTTGGAACGGGTGAAGCTGCTGGCCGGGCTGCGCCGGGGCGAGTTCGACGTGCTGATCGGGATTAATTTATTGAGGGAAGGGCTCGACCTGCCGGAGGTCTCGCTGGTGGCCATTCTGGACGCCGACAAGGAGGGTTTTCTGCGCTCGGCGGGCTCGCTGATCCAGACCATGGGAAGGGCGGCGCGGCATCTTGAAGGCCGAGCGATTCTGTACGCCGACCGCATCACCGACTCGATGCGGCGGGCGATGGACGAGACCGACCGGCGGCGAAGAGTCCAGAAGGCTTACAACGAGGAGCACGGGATTACGCCGCAGTCGATCGTCAACAAGATGGAGATGGGGCTGGCCGAGATTATGAAGGCCGAGTACGGCGAAGTGGCCGAGGAAGAGACGGCCGGGCTGCCGGAGTTCGCCACGCAGGAGGAACTCGACGCCTTCATCGCCAAACTGGAGATCGAGATGCGCGAGGCGGCTAAGAAATTCGAATTCGAGCGGGCCGCCAAGCTGCGCGACTCGATCAAGGAGCTGCGCGACAAGGAGTTTTTGTTCGGGTAGTGGAATGGCTGTCCCGGCGTCTGTGGCTCCAAGCGGCGGCCACGCATGGCCGGTTGCTGCCCGCTCGCGTGCGAGAATCAATCTGGAAACGATTGCGGAGTCCTGATGGCAGCCTTTGGCAGTTTTGCTCTTCTTCTTGCTTTGGCGCTGGCCGCCTACAATCTGCTGGCAGGCGGTCTGGCCTTGCGCCTGATCGCGACCGGTCGGCCCACGGCGGTTTCGCCCGAGCGGCTGGCCGAAACCGCGCGCCGGGCCGGAATCGCCGGTTTTGCGGCCGTCACGGCGGCGGCCTTCGCGCTGGTCTGGTCGGTCTTCGCCAACGATTTTTCCATCACCTACATCGCCGAGCACTCGAACCGTGCGCTTCCGGCCGTCTACAAGTTTTCCGCGCTGTGGAGCGGGCAGGAGGGTTCGCTGCTCTTGTGGGCCTGGCTGCTGGGAGCCTTCGGCCTGGTGCTGCGGCTGACGCATCGGCGTGACCCGAAGCTCTACGCCTACGCGGGCGCCATTCTGGCCGGAATCCAGGTCTTCTTCCTGTTGCTGCTGAACTTTGCCGCGCCGCCCTTCGCCCTGCTCCCGGATTTCGTCTCAGGAGGATTCATTCCCGCCGATGGCAACGGGCTGAATCCGCTCTTGCAGTACCCGGAGATGGTGATTCATCCCCCGCTGCTTTACCTGGGCTACGTGGGTTTCGCGGTCCCCTTTGCTTTTGCGCTGGGAGCGCTGATGATGCGCTACCCTGGCGAGAAGTGGATCAAGATCACGCGCCGCTGGACGATGGTGACCTGGCTGTTTTTGACCGCCGGCATTTTCCTGGGAATGCACTGGGCCTACGCCGTGCTGGGCTGGGGCGGTTACTGGGGATGGGACCCGGTCGAGAACGCCAGCCTCATGCCTTGGCTGACCGGAACCGCCTTTCTTCACTCGGTGATGATGCAGGAGAAGAGGGGCATGATGAAGAACTGGAACATCTGGCTGATCTTCTCCACCTTTCTGCTGACGCTGTTGGGCACAATGCTGACTCGCGGCGGCCTGGTCAGTTCGGTGCACGCCTTCGCGGCCTCCTCGATCGGCTATTGGTTCATGGCCTTCATGGTGATTGTGCTGGCGGTCTGCATCTTCACCTACATTTTGCAGCGCGCCCACCTTGAGAGCGAGCAGCACTTGGAGTCGATCGTCAGCCGCGAGTCCAGCTTTCTCTTCGGCACACTGGTCCTGCTGGCCGCCTGCTTCGTCATTCTGTGGGGAACGCTGTTTCCGATCCTTTCGGAATTTGTGGAGGGCAGCAAGGTCGAGGTGGGGCCGGCGTTCTATAACGGCGTGGCCGTGCCCATCGGCCTCTTTCTGCTGTTTCTGGCCGGGGTGGGGCCGCTGCTGCCCTGGCGAGGGGCCTCGCTGGGCGGAGTTCGCCACAGCTTCCTGCTGCCGTTCATCGTGCTCGATACGACCGCCGCCGTCTGCCTCGCCGTAGGCGTACGGCCTTGGAAGGACGGCCTATTTGATCGAGGCAGCTTCTACGCGCTTGCGGCCTTTGCGCTGGCGGCGGGCGTGCTCACCGCTCTTGGCTCGGAATTTCTGCGCGGGGCCAGGGTTGTCGCCAAACAGAGCGGGAGAAATCTCGCCTGGGCGAAGCTCGAACTGATTCGCCGCAATCCGCGCCGCTATGGCGGCTACATCGTCCACATCGGCGTGGTGATAGCCGCCGTCGGGCTGGCCGGAGCGGCCTTCAACCGCAGCGTGGAAGGCGAAATGGCCCTCCACGATAAGATTTACCTCGGGTCCTACACGCTGGAGTGCGCTGGCTTCACCGAGGACTCGAACGCCAACTACAATTCCCAGTACGCCTTGCTGGATGTCTTGAAGGGCGGCCGGGAGCTCTTCCAGATGGCCCCCGAGAAGCGGGTTTATCTGGCCAGCGGGCAGCCGCAGACGATGGTGGCCATCCACTCGGTTCCCGGCTGGGATCTGTACGTGGTCTACGAGGGCGAGAATCCCGCGACCGGCCAGCCGATCATCAAGGCCTTCCTGAATCCGCTGGTGAGCTGGATCTGGGCCGGGGCGCTGCTGATGACGCTGGGAACGCTGGTGGCGCTGGCGCCCGGCCAGAAGCCGGCGGAGCGGAAGAGATTCGCCTCAATGCTGGCAACCGAGGAGGTTTTGCAGCCATGACGCGAAAACAGGGGACAATGAACGGTGGACAGTGGTCAGTTGAACTCTTGCAGGTTGCAATGCCGCTCGCCACGGAGGGTTTTGCCGCATGACGCCATCCCAGGGATTGCTCTGCGGGGTGCTGTTGCTGATAGCGTTGATGGCTTACACCTTCTGGCCGGTGAAGATTTTCGCCAGCCAGCGCGAGAAGCCCCGCCTGGAGTACCTGCTGGAGCGCCGGGAACAGCTCGACGAAAGCCTGCGCGACCTGGACTTCGACTTCCGCGCCGGCAAGTTCGCCAAAGTGGAGTTTCAGACCCAGCGGGCGCAGTTGGAAAACGAGGCGGCGCAGATCGAGGCCGAGATCGAGCAGTTGCGGGGGACTGAGACTGGCCGGTAACGATGAGCGTTGAAGGGGACGGGCTTTAGCCCGTCCGTCAAGAGCAAATTGGGATTCGCGGCTTTAGCCGCCGAGGGAATGCAAATGGCTGCGAGAATCTTCCCTCAGGGGCTAAAGCCCAGCCTGGTTTCTGCATTCTTTGTACGGGCTGAAGCCCTTACCCTTCAGACTCAGGCAAAATGACCGGACCGGTTTTGAGACGGAACACAGCTTCATAAGAGGATTCCTTTACGACCATGAAATTGACCCAATTTCTCTTCCGCATCGTCGCCGCGAGCCTGCTGTTGGCGGGCTCCCTGGCTCAGGCTCAACTCACCGGCACGGTGACCGACAAAACCACCGGCAAGCCCGCCGCGGGCGATACTGTGGTGCTGGTGGACACCCAGGCCGGCATGAGCGAGGCGGCCCGCACCACCACCGACGCCCATGGCCACTACGTGCTGCCCAAGTCCGGCGGTGGCAATTTGCTGGTGCGGGTCACCCACCAGGGTGCAACCTACTTTATCGGTGCGCCCCAGGGCAACGCCGCGGGTGACATTACGGTCTACGACGTGGCCGCCAAGGTTGATGGCGTCCTCATCGATGAGGACGTGCTGGGAGTGGTCGAAAGCGCCAAAGGGAAGCTTCAGGTCATTGAGCGCTACTCGGTCCACAACTCCAGCGTGCCGCCCCGCACCCAGTGGAGCCCGCGCGCCTTTCAGATTGTGCTTCCGGTCGAAGCCTTGGTCGCCAAAGCCTCCGCCCAGCGGCCTGGAGGCTTGCCGACAACGCTCAAACTGCTCCCTGACGGCCCCAAGGGACACTACGCCTTCAACATTCCCATTCAGCCCGACGACGGCGACAAGGGCACGCTCTTCCAGGTCGAGTATGAACTGCCCTATGAGAGCGGCAAGTACACCTTCCATCCCCAGGTGACGTTGCCGGCCAGAACCGTGTGGGTGATGCTGCCCAAGAGCATGATCTTTGCCCCCGGCGCTGGCTCGGCCTTCCTCTCCTCGCAACAGGATCCCGGCTTTCAGACCTTCGTGGCCCAGAACGCCGCGCCCGGCAAGCCGCTGGAGTTCACCGTCTCGGGCACGGGATCGATTCCGCGCGAGGGGTCGGGCGCGCAGGGTGGCCAACAGTCGGCCTCCGGTGCGGGGGACAACGGCCAGTCGCAGCCGGCTGGCGGCTCTGGTGCGCAACCGGGCGGCGGCATTGGCAGCCCCATCAATACGCCCGACCCGCTGTCGAAGTTCAAGTGGTGGATTCTGAGCGGTTTAGCCCTTCTACTGGCCGTCTCCGCTGCCTTCCTGGCGCGCAAACCAGCCTCGGGCGCGGCCCCGAAGACTGCCGCGGGCGTGACGCAGGCCTTGGCCTCGCCAGCAGCCCGGAGTGCGATCCTGCTGGATTCACTTAAGGAAGAACTCTTTGCGCTGGAGAGCGAGAAGATCGCCGGCACACTCACTCCGGCCGAATACGAGGAACAGAAAGCGGCGCTGGAGACAGTGCTGAAACGGGCGTTGAAGAGGCGTTCCTAGTCGCTAGCTTTTAGCCCCTAGCTGTTCCTCGGTGCGGAGAAGATTCTTCATCGCTTGACGTAGCATTGAATCAGAACGCTATACGGGCCTCATCCCAGCGCCCAGGCCGCGCACCAAGGCCCAGGCCGGAGTAGTTCGGAGTCAGGAGCTGGCAGCTAGGAGCTAAACAAATGAACATCTTCAAAACGGCCATTCTCCTCACGGGACTTACGCTGATTCTGGTTCTGGCCGGAGAGTACTTTGGCGGCGAAAGCGGCGCATTGCTGGCCTTTGCCGTGGCGGCGGCGATGAACTTCTTCAGCTACTTCTACTCCGACAAGATAGCGCTGCGCATGTACCGGGCGCAGGCGGTCACGCGCGACCAGTTGCCGCGCGTTTACGCGGCGGTGGAGCGGCTGACGGGCCGCGCCGGCATTCCCATGCCGAAAATCTACGTGCTCCCCACCGAATCGCCCAACGCCTTCGCCACCGGCCGCAATCCCCAGCACGCCTCGGTCGCCGTCACTCACGGCATTCTGGCCCTCTTGAACGACGATGAGCTGGAAGGCGTGCTGGCCCATGAATTGAGCCATGTGCGCAATCGCGACATTCTCACCAGCTCGATTGCCGCCACGCTGGCCGGCGCCATCACCCTGCTGGCCCGCATGGCCTTCTGGTTTGGCGGCGGCGAGAGGCGGCGCAACGGCGGCATGATCGGCGCCCTTCTCATGCTGCTGCTGGCGCCTCTCGCGGCCACGCTGATTCAGCTTTGGGTCTCCCGCACGCGCGAGTTCGAGGCCGATGCCTCGGGTGCCCGCCTCACCAACAATCCCTATGCGCTGGCCAGCGCTCTCGAAAAAATCTCCGGCGTCAGCAAGCGGGTTCCGCTGGCCGCCTCGGCAAGCAATGCGCACATGTTCATCATCGCCCCGCTGCTCTCCGGGCAGAGCTTCGCCAACCTCTTCTCGACCCATCCGCCGGTGCGGGAGCGCATCCAGCGGCTGATCGGCCGACCGTCGGTGCTCGGAGCAGGGGACCTAGTCCCTAGTCCCTAGTCCCCGATCCCCGTCCTGTATCATCGAAGAGGCCCTTGCGCGCGCATTTCATTGTGCCAGGGCCCCAATAGGACGTGCATGAAGACTGGCATTATCGGCCTGCCGCAGGTGGGCAAGACCTCGCTGTTCAAAATCCTTACCAAGGCCAAACTTGAGGAGCGCGGCCACTCGCGCCAGGAGCACATTGGCGTGGCGCGCGTGCCCGACGAGCGGCTGGACAAGCTTTCGGCCCTCTACTCGCCCAAGAAGACCACCTACGCTACGGTTGAATTCGTGGACGTGGCGGCCATCGGGCAGGAGGCGTTGAAGGAGACCGCGTTTCTCGCCAGCCTGCGCCAGGTGGACGCGCTGATTCATGTGCTGCGCGCCTTCGAGGATGACGCCATCCCCCACGTAGGCCCCATCGACCCCCTGCGCGACATCAAGAACGTCGAGTTCGACCTGATGATCAGCGACCTCTCGCAAATCGAAAAGCGGCTGGAGCGGCTGGAAAAAGACCTGAAAAAGGGACGCACCAGTGATCTGGAACGCGAACAGGCTCTGCTTTTGCGGTCGAAGGAGGCCCTGGAAACGGAGACTCCGCTGCGTGAGCTGGAGATGACGGCCGAGGATAAGAAGCTCATCCGGGGCTTCATGTTTCTCTCGCAGAAGCCCATTCTCTACGTGTTGAATATCGGCGAGAGCACCACGCTGGGCGACGATCTGGAGGCGGCGGTCGACCGCTTCAAGCTGGACGAGGCGGCCCACCGGCCCAATGCCGGGGCCACGGCCATCTGCGGCAAGGTCGAGGCCGAACTGGCCGAGATGGACGACGAGGAGGCGGCGGAGTTCCTCTCCAGCTACGGGCTGCGCGAGAGCGGTCTGGTCCGTCTGATTCGCAAGAGCTACGAATTGCAGGGGCTGATCAGCTTCTTCACCGCCGGCGAGGACGAGTGCCGCGCCTGGACCATCCCCCTAGGCTCGAAGGCCCCGCAGGGCGCGGGAGCCATTCACTCCGACCTGGAGCACCACTTCATCCGCGCCGAAACCATTCGCTGGGACACGCTGCTGGAGGCCGGCTCGGAGGCCGCGGCGCGCAGCAAGGGCACACTGCGGCTGGAAGGCAAGGAGTACGTGGTGCAGGATGGCGACGTAATGCACATCCGGCACAGCGGCTAAGGGCACGGTTTTTGTGGGCAAGGACTGAAGGGTACGGGCTTTAGCCCGTACATCAGGCGCAGATGCTGCATTGCGGCTTTAGCCACTGAGGGAAGGTAAATCGCTGCGTAAATCTTTTCCTCAGGGGCTAAAGCCCGCGTTCATTTTGCTGGGTTAATGTACGGGCTAAAGCCTGTACTCTTCAACGCACAGGGTTTCCAGATAGGTTGTAACGGCGAATGCTCAGGCTTTCCCTCATTCTCGGAACCATTGCCGCGCTGGCCGATGTAGCTGGCGGGCTGGTGCTGGTGCGCGCCAAGGGCATCGAGCGCTACCTGCGCTACTTTGTCGGTCTGGGCGCGGGCTTTCTGATGGCCACCGCGGTCATCGAGATGGCGCCCGAGAGCATGCGCCTGAGCCCGCGGCTGGGGCCAGTCCTCATCATGGGCGGCTATTGCGTGGTCCACCTGCTGGAGCACACCATCAACGCCCACTTCCACTTTGGCGAAGAGACCCACCACGAGGAATTCGTCTCGCGCCACACCGGCAACTCGGTGTTGGTGGGGCTGAGTCTTCATGCGGTCTTCGACGGCGTGGCCATCGGCTCGGGATTCCTGGTCTCGAACTGGCTGGGCTGGCTGATTTTTCTGGCGATTTTCCTGCACAAGGCGCCGGAGGGCTTCACCATGGCCTCGGTGATGCTGGCCAGCGGACGCAGCCGCTTGGTGGCCTTCTACTCTGCGGTGGCGCTGGCGGCGGCCACGCTGGTTGGCGTGCTGGTCATCGAACTGGTTCCCAGCTGGCTTTCCTACGGGCTGCCCATCTCGGCCGGAGTGGCTCTCTACGTCGCCGCCACCGATCTGGTGCCCGAGGTCAATCGCGAGCCGGGAATCCGCATGGCGCTGATCTTCTTCGCCGGCGTGGCGGGTTTTCTCCTTCTGCGGCTGCTGCTGCCCGCGCTCTAGCCTCCCCGTCGCGCTGGCGGGCACGATCCTGTTGAATCCGTGCATCGTTGGCTACGATAAAGCCCCCCTCACGATTCCTCTGCTGTTGATCGCCTGGCGGAGCCTCTGCGGGCTGCAAAAGCTGGTTGAACGGCGGAAAGCGGGCCGCGCCTCCGGCTCATTCAATTCGGCTGCTGCGTCAAATCAGCTTCAATCGCCACGCCTCGATCGAAAAACGCTGGCGCCGATTCTGGTGGGAGTGAGCGGGTTTGCCGCCTGCAACATCCTCGACGGAATCTGGGGAGATTGGCTGCCAATGGAGCTAACGGTTCTGCTGGGCGTTTTTGCGCTGGGCCTCTGGACGCTACTGCGTCCGGCAGGCAGCTTTTTCCAGCAAAAACCGTCACCGGAGATGCCGTAATCCGCGGTTTTCCAGGCCCTGGCAGACAGTCGCAAGGCGATTTGCCCACGCCGCTGCATGTATTCTGTAGCTTCCACGCAGGAGTTCTTCGATGATCCGCTCTGCCCGGAGCGTATGCTCCGCGCTCCCGATTTGCGCCTGATAGTGGTGGTCGCCCTGGCCATCCGCTACGGCGGAGTTCTATTCCTGTTTCCGCTGACGTATTATTTCTCCCATCCCGAGGCCTTCCGGATGCGCCCCATCGATCCGCTGCTGGTGATCCTGGGCTGCTACGCGATTTTGCATCTGCGCGGGTGCTTAGGAGACGGCGCGGAGACCTCCCCGGCCGCTTGACCTTCGGGAACTGGCCCAAACCGCCCAGGCGCGGATGGATTGGCTCGGCGAAAACGCCGCCCGTACGGCAAAAAACGCATTCTGCCCAGCAAAAAAGCGGCGCCGCCTTGGAAGGCAACGCCGCTCTTTTGTTTCTTTTGCTTTGGAATCTGGTTTGCTTCAGAAGCCGGTTTGCGGATTTGCTTCTCCGCCCTTTGGTCCTGTCCCAGGTCCCAAAAGCGGGACCTGGGGCACCCTTTTTGATACAACAGCAAGGGCTGAGACCTAAAACTGGTTCCATAGCGACTGGTTGTAGACTGCGTGGTGGAACTGCACCTCGGAGCCCTTGACGATGGTTCCCAGCTCGCGCGGGCTGCGGTTGGCCACGGCCTGCTTCAGCTCGGCGAAGCGGCCCTGCACGTCAGCGCCCAGAATCTTCTTGATCCATTCCGACGATTCAAAGTCCGCAATTGCCTTCTGGATGTTGTCCGGCAGATAGCTGCCGCCGGCGCGCAGACTCTCCCGCTTGGAGATGTCCCCGTCGATGCCGGTCTTGAAGATGCCAAAGAGTGCGAGGTAGGGGTTGGCGTCTGGAGCCACGGCGCGCACCTCAGTCCTCATGGACCGGTGGTTGCCGATGGG